>Ga0302197_10000261_pt1 | contig 53326 bp, 40 predicted proteins | sample II_Bog_N2_1_FD_193526 | JGI IMG/M metagenome (GOLD analysis project Ga0302197, IMG submission 193526) | Peat permafrost microbial communities from Stordalen Mire near Abisko, Sweden - II_Bog_N2_1 | ecosystem: Environmental > Terrestrial > Soil > Wetlands > Peat | place: Sweden: Abisko... | reverse complement strand
AGTCCTATTCCTGCTACTTGGGCAACTGGCTTGCGTCCCATCCGCCGCCGAGGGAGCGGACCAGGCCTACGCTGTCGACGAACTGGCGCGTTTGCAGGTCGATGGCTGTGCGTTGATTCTGGAGCAGCGTGGCTTGGGCCGTCAACACTTCAAGGTAGCTGGTGACGCCGCCCTTGTAGCGTCTGTTGGAGATGTCGAGGGAGTGTTGCGCGGACTCGACCGCCTTCTGCTCGACCCCGGTTTCCAGCTCGAGAATCCTCAGGCCGGAGAGCTGGTCTTCCACATCGTTGAAGGCCAGGAAGATGGCGCTTTTGTAGGCGGAGACCTGGGCCTCGTAGGTGTGGCGGGCCTGGTCGGTGAGGGCGTGGCGCTGGCCGGCGTCGAACAGCAGTTGGGTGGCCTGGCCGCCAAGGGTCCACAGGGCGCTGGGTCCCTGAATCCAGGTGCCGACGTGGGTGCTCTCAAATCCGCCCGTTCCTCCAAGTGTAATGGTGGGGTAGAAGGCGCTGACCGCGATGCCGATTTGCTCGTTGGCGGCGGCGGTGCGGCGCTCGGCGGCCGCAATGTCGGGGCGGCGCTCCAGCAACTGCGACGGCACTCCGAGCGGAACCGTGGGAAGCGGAATATTCAGCGGCGACGGCGGAATGCTGAAGGTGGGCAGCTTGTAGTCTGCGATGGTGCCCACGGCGTGCTCATACTGGGCGCGCGCCACACCCAGGTCGACGAGTTGCGCGCGTACCGTTTCGACCTGGGTCTGGGCCTGCGCCACGTCGACCGCAGTCCCAATGCCGCCGGCAAAGAGCCGCTGCGTAAGATCCAACTGGTGTTCGAGATCGGTGACGGTGGAAGTTAGAAGCTGGATTTGGGAGTCCAGGCCGCGAAGCTGGAAGTAGTCCGTAGCCATATCCGCCTGAAGGGTAAGATTCACGTTGGCCATGTCCGCGGCGCTGGCCTGGGAGGTCTCGTGGGCCGCTTCGGTGGTGCGGCGGATGCGGCCCCAGAAGTCGGGCTCCCAGCTTGCCTGCCCCTCAATTACAAGGTCGTTATAGTTTGTGGCCGTGCTGGGGGTAACCAACGGGCGGTGCGACGAATTCTTGTCGTGTACGACGGACGGGCCGGCTGAAAGTGTGGGATAGAGCGCAGCGCGGGCCACAGTTACCTGGTCGCGAGCCGCCAGATACGTTTCCAGCGCGCCGCGGAGTCCCTGGTTGTAAGTTTCGATCCGCTCTTCCAACTGGTTCAGTTGCGGGTCCTGGTAGATCTCCCACCACTTGCCCCGCAGCATCCCGTCGGAGGGATTGGCAGGCTTCCAGCCGCCGTCGGCCGGGTTCGGCGGGGGCACCAGAACGGTGGTCGCTCCAGTCTCTTTGTACACCGCGGGAGCTTCAAAGCCGGGGCGATTGTAATTGGGGCCAACGGGTTTGCAGCCGGCCAGGAGGGTCAGGGAGAGAAGTGCGGCGGACGCAAGTATCCCGGTCAACAATTGCGGCTTCCCACCTTCGCGGCAGAAGAAAGTCGCAAAGATGGGGCACGGGGCTTTGTTGCTCTGGGCCGGAACACAAGGAGCGGGCATGCTTACTTGCCTCCCGCATCGGCGGGTTTGCCGGCGCTCTCCACAGATACTTTTTCGCCCTCAATCAGAGAGTCGGGCGGGTCTTGGATGACTAGGTCGCCGGCGCTGAGGCCCTTGACGATTTGAACGGTTGCGCCATCGTCCTGGCCGATATCGACCGGAACCAGATGCGCGACGTTGCCGTTGACGACGGTGCCCACGCGCAGGCCTTCCCTGCGAAACATAAGCGCGGCGGCGGGCACAATGAACGTTGGAGCCGCTGTGGGGGTCTTGAAATGGGCCTGGGCAAGCGAGCCGGGCAGAAGTTCGCCGGCGCGATTGTCCACGTCGATCTCCACCAGCAGCGTGCGGCTTGCCGGATCGATGGCGTCCGCGGTTCGCGCCAGCGTCCCCTGGTAGGTTTTCTCAGGGTGCTCCACAAAGTTGAGGTCGATTTTCATGCCCTTCTTAACGCCGCCCGAATAAATTTGCGGCAGGTTGGCGTAGACGCGCAGGGTCTGGATGGCCTGCAAATGGAAGAGCTCATTGGCCGCGCCCTGGTTGATCAACTGGCCCGTGTCGATGTTGCGTGCCGTGATGACTCCGTCGAACGGCGCGTATACCTTCTCAAAGGATTGCAGCTCCCTGAGCCGCTGCACATTGGCCTGCGCGGACTTGACGGCCGCCGCGGTGGCTGCGGCCTGGTTGACAAATGTGTCGGTATCCTGGCGGGAAACGGCGTCGGACTTGACCAGCCCCGTGTAGCGGTCGGCTTGGATGCGGGCATTGTTGGCTGTGGCCTCGGCGGTGGTCAAGTCGCTCTCGGCCTGGGAGAGCTGCTGGTCCAGTTCGGGTGTGGCGATCTCTGCCAGCAGCGCGCCTTTGCTCACTTTGGCGCCGATGTCGAAGTACCAGCGCGTCAAATACCCCGATGTCCGGGCATAGATAGGCGAATCGGTATAGGCGCTCACGTTGCCGGGCAGCACAAAAGTGCCCACCGGCGAGCCCATGGTGGGGTTAGCGGCAATCACTGTTGGAGCGGCCAACTGGTTGGTGGTGTCGGCCAGCACCCGGTCGTCGTGCTTGCGGCTCAAGACTCCATAGCCCGCCAGGGCGCATGCCGCGATGAGCGCCAGGGCGACTCCGAAGAGCGCGATGCGAGGCGAGATGGGCTTCTGGTCGGTCGGGGGCTCATGGCCGTGCGCCGGATGGCTGGACGGTTGCGAGGCGGGTTGTTGATTCGGATTGGATGCAGGGGTCATGAATGGGCTACTCCGATAACTGGTCGAATTCGTCGAACGCCTCGGTCAGGGAAGCGCGGTTCTCGGTTTTGCGGCGGCTCTCGAGCCAGCCGTGGATCAGGGAAAAAGATGCGGGCACAAAAAACAATGTGGCCACTGTGGCCAGCAGCAGGCCGCCGATTACGGCGCGGCCAAGGGGCGCATTCTGTTCGCCGCCGTCACCCAGGCCCAGCGCCATGGGCACCATTCCGATGATCATGGCCAGCGCGGTCATCAAGACCGGGCGCAAGCGGACAAAGCCGGCATTCAGCGCGGCCCGGCGCGCATCCCCCACCAGGATTTCCAACTGCTCTCGCGCAAATGTGACCACCAGGATCGAGTTGGAAGTGGCCACGCCCATACACATGATTGCTCCGGTGAGCGCGGGGACGCTGAGCCGTGTGTGAGTGAGAAACAGAAACCAGACGATACCGGCGAGCGCGGCCGGCAGCGCCGCGATAATCAGGAACGGATCGAGCCACGACTGGAAGTTGACCACGATGAGCAGATAGACCAGCAGAATGGAAAACGCAAGGCCCGTCAGCAAGCCGAAATAGGACGCTTTCATGGTCTCGCTTTGGCCGCGCAGAATGAATCGCGAACCTCGCGGCTTCTCGCTCTCATGGCGGGCGATGATTGCCTCCATTGCGCGGGTCACTGAGCCAAGGTCGGTTCCATCCACATTGGCGTAAATATCGAGAACCGGCTGCACATTGTAGTGGCTTACCGTACCCAATTCCGTGCCGGGCTTGATGGCGGCAAGGTTGCCCAGCACATTCACGGGCATAGTAGCGCCCGGCGCGGCGGTGGACTGCGCGCCATTTGGAGCGGCGGCAGCGGCTTGCAGCGAAGCAGCGCTGCCGGTGACGGGCAGGCCTTTAAGATCCTCCATCGTGTCCATGCGGTATTGCGGAGCCTGGATGGCCACGTTGTAGGTTACGCCGCTTTTGGGATCGAGATAGAAATTCGGTGTGGTCTGGAAACTGCCGCTCAGCGCCACCAGCACGCTCTGCGCCACATTCGCCTGTGAGAGGCCAATGGTTTCGGCACGCATGCGGTCCACATTCACCGTCAAATTGGGGTAGTTGAACGGTTGCTGAATGCGCGCATCGGCTGCGCCCGGAACATAGCGGACCTCATTCAGCATCTTCTCCGCCAGCGCGCGGTTTCCATACAGGTCAGGGCCCACGATCTGGATGTCGATGGGAGCGGAGAGGCCGAAGTTGAGAATCTGCGTCACAATGTCCACAGGCAGCACATAAAACGTTACGCTGGGATACTCGCGATTCAGCACCTCGCGCAGCTTTGATACATAGGCCGCAGTGGGATGGTGGTCCTTTGTTAGCTGCACTTGAATATCGGCGTCAGCCGGCCCAATGGGCGCGGAAGTCGAATACGACAGATTCAATCCCGAGTAAGGCAGCCCGATGTTATCCACGATCGAAACCACCTCTTTGGCCGGGATATGCTCGCGGATGGTGGAATCGATGTGGTCGCAAAGCAGGGCCGTCTCCTCGATGCGCGTGCCAGTCCGGGCGCGGACGTGAATCTTGAACTGCCCGGCGTCTACGGAAGGAAAGAAATCCTGCCCGAGCGAGGGCAGCAGAAGGCCGACCGAACCAACCGCAAAAACGCTGAAAAGCAGGAGAAAGAACACAGGGAAATCCACACACAAGGTCAGCATGCGCAGGTATCCGGCGCGCATCTTTGAAAATCCGGACTCAAAGCCAAGCTGAAAACGGACGAAGGGATTGCGGCTGGCCTGCTTCGCTGCGGTCTGCGCATCGTCGTGCTCCTTCAGCAGGTACTTGGCCATGGTGGGCACTACGGTTCGCGACAGCAGGTAACTGGCAAGCATGGCAAATACCACCGCCTCGGCCATGGGCACAAACAGGTAGCGAGCCACGCCGCTGAGCAGGAACATGGGGACAAAGACGATGCAGATGGCGAGGGTGGAGACCAGCGCGGGAGTGGCGATTTGCGCCGCGCCGTCCAGGATGGCCTGCTCGATTTCCTTGCCCGATTCCAGATTGCGGTTGATGTTCTCGATCTCCACCGTCGCATCGTCCACCAGGATGCCGACGGCCAGCGCCAGCCCGCCCAGCGTCATGATGTTGATGGTCTCGTGAAGCATGTAGAGCATGGTCAGCGAACACAGAATCGAGAGCGGAATCGAGACCGCAATAATCACGGTGGAGCGAAAGCTGCCCAGGAAGACCAGGATCATGATGGCCGTGAGACAGGCGGCGATGATCGCTTCCCGGATGACCCCGTCGATGGCGCTGCGCACAAAAATCGACTGGTCGGAGAGCGCGTTGATCTGCAACTCGGGGGGCAACTGGCCCTTGATGTTCACCAGCACGGTCTGCACGCCCTTGATGATGTCCAGCGTGGATGCCGAGCCGGTCTTCATGATGCTCATCAGGACGCCGCGGCTGCCATTGACGCGCACGATGTTGGTCTGCGGGGGACTGCCGTCGCGGACGTGGGCCACATCGCGGATGTAGATCATTGCGCCGTTGACCGATTTGATGGGCAGGTTGTTCAGATCGTCGATTACCGCGGGCGCGGAGTTGGTCTCCACCGCATATTCGAAGCGGTCGATCTTCATGGTGCCGGAGGGCGCGATGAGGTTTTGCGCGTTGAAGGCGTTCACCACATCCACCGGCGAAAGGCCCTTGGCCTGTAGGGCATGAAGATCCAGATCAACCTGGATCTGACGCTGTCTGCCTCCGTAGGGAAACGGAGTTTGCGCTCCCTCAATGGTGGCCAATTGCGTACGGATGTTGTTCGAGCCAATGTCGTTCAACTGCTGTTCGTTCAGGCCCTTCCCGGAGAGCCCCAACTGCAGCACCGGAACGCTGGAGGCGTTGTATTGAATGATGAAGGGCGGCGTAGTGCCCGGCGGCAACTGGCGCAGTTGCACCTGGCTAATGGCCGTAACCTGGGCCACGGCGCTGCCGATGTTCACATGCGGCTGAAAGAATATCTTGATGATCGCAATGCCGTTGAGCGACTGCGACTCGATGTGCTCAATGTCGTTGACGGTGGTGGTCATGCCCCGTTCGCTGTTGAACACGATGCGGGTGGACATCTCCTGCGCGGAGAGGCCGGAATACTGCCACACCACCGTCACTACGGGAATATCGATGTTGGGAAATATATCCGTCGGCATCGACACGATGCTGAAGACGCCGAGAATCAAGATCAGGAACGCAAAGACGGCGAAGGTGTAAGGCCGCCGCAGCGCAAGCCGGACAATCCACATCATAAGGCGGGTACTCGCTCCTGAGCCGGGGTGTTCTTAAGGACGCCGACCGTTGCCGGGTTGTGCGCCACCATGGGGAAGAGAGAACTGGTAAGCGGGTACCCCGATCCGGTTCCCACCGGCTCACCGGGTTTCGCGGCAAAACGACTTGAGTCGTCCAATGCCGATACGACAATCAGATGAAACTACTATGGTATCCGAACTTTCCGGATGAAGGCATGAAGGCGAAAAAACGGACCACACTCCATAGCTTTATGGACGCCCATGGGGGCGGAAAGGACGCAATTTCCCCAAGTCCGGCATCCCGCGATATGAGCTTGGCTGCGTTGCCACAAAGCAACCTTCCGGCCCCCTGCCGCATCCCGGGGCCTGGTTCTTCGCGCCAGCGAGAAGAAAAAGTCGCAAGCATGAGATGCGGAGTTTCTTCATTGCGAATCGCGGTTGCGCGCCGTCACATCGCCCGTAACGGCTCGTTCGAATACAATGATCGCGTCATGAATGCCGTGAGCCAATAGGCATTGGCCATAGTTGAAAGCCGACACCCTGACCACGCATGGCGGACGAAACCTTTGCCTAAACTGCTGCGTCCCTAAAAACGACCGCCTGTAGTTTGATTCTTGCTTTCTGGGCAAAATGTTGCCCCGGCGGGAGTCCACACAATTGAAACGACTGGAATCGAAATCATGTCCATAGAAAGTACTCCGGAGTCGCATCTGTCCCCGCTCAGCGCATCTCACCAGCCGCCCTCCAGTAAAGGAAACTGGATTCGCATTGTTGTCTATCTGGTGCTGGCGGGTGCTCTGGGCTCCATCGTCTGGAAGATCTTTCAGAACCAGAAGCAGAGCGCGGCAACCAGCGCGAGTCAGGCGGCGGCGTTGTATAGCCGTCCTGTGCCCGTGCAGGTGGCCCAGGCGGAGCAGCGGCCGATGCCTGTGTTCCTGACCGCACTGGGCACGGTGACTCCATACATGAGCGTGACGGTGAAGGCGCGGGTGAACGGCGAACTGGAGCCGGTGAAGTTTACCGAAGGACAGGAAGTCAAGCAGGGTGAGACCATCCTGCTTATCGATCCCAAACCCTACAAGGCGGCGCTGGACCAGGCCAAGGGCACGCTGAAGCACGATGAAGCGCTGCTGAAAAATGCCCAGGCGGAGTTTGCGCGGTACAAGGCGCTCTACGATGCGGGGGTCACATCGAAGGAAACCCTGGATGCCGACGAGGCCAGTCAAGGCCAGTACATGGGCGCAATCGAGGCCGACAAGGCGGCCATCGAAACCGCCCAGTTGCAGCTTGACTGGTGTTCCATCCAATCGCCCATCGATGGGCGAATCGGGCTGCGGTTGGTGGACCCCGGCAATATCATCACCGCCAACACCACCAACCTGGTCATCATCAATCAGTTCCAGCCCATAGCGGTGTACTTTACGCTGCCTGAGAACGAATTGCCGCAGGTGCTGCGCAAGCTGGCCACGGACAGACGTCTGCCTGTGGATGCCTACGACCGCGGCGACGTGCAGAAACTGGCCGGCGGAACCTTGATGACCGCGGACAACCAGATTGACACCACAACCGGAACCGATAAGCTGAAGGCTGTTTTCGACAACATGGACAATGCGCTATTTCCCAACCAGTTCGTCAACATTCACCTGGTGATGGAAGACCGGCCGAACGCGCTGGTGGTGCCTTCGGTTGCCATTCAAACCGGTATGCAGGGCGCGTATGTGTGGGTGATCGACGGGGTCGACTCAAAGGGCAACGGAACTGCCCGGATTCAGCCCGTGAAGGTGGCGCTGGCCGAGGGACAAGTGACTATCCTGGACAGCGGGATTCAGCCGGGCCAGGGCGTGGTAGTGGACGGCGCGGACCGGCTCCGCCCCGGCCAGGCTGTAACGGCGACCATGGCTCCGCGCCGCTCCGATCAGACCGATGGTCCATTTGCCGGGCCGCAGCCCGCCGTTCAGGCGGCAGCCGGCAAGCCGAACCACGAGCAGGATAAGAGGGTACGGCAGTGAGCCTGAGTCCTTCCCGGCCTTTTATTCTGCGCCCGGTAGCCACCTCGCTGCTGATGGCGGCCATCCTGCTGGCAGGCTTTGTGGGCTACCAGCAGTTGCCGGTCTCAGCCCTGCCCGAAGTTGACTATCCCATCATCCAGGTGCTCACGTTTTATCCCGGCGGCGGGCCGGAGGTGATGGCCTCGTCCGTGACCGCGCCCCTCGAGCGCCAGTTCGGCCAGATGCCGGGATTGAAACAAATGACGTCGGTCAGCAGCGGCGGCGGTTCGGTCATTACACTTGAGTTCAACCTCGACGAAAACATCGACGTGGCCGAGCAGGAGGTCCAGGCGGCCATCAATGGGGCCAACAGCTTCTTGCCCACCGATCTGCCCAATCCTCCCATCTACAGCAAGGTCAACCCCGCCGACGCGCCGGTAATGACCCTCGCGCTCTACTCCGACTCGCTGCCCCTCGACAAGATTGAGGATGCGGCCGACACCAACCTGGCGCAGAAAATCTCCCAGGTCACCGGCGTGGGACTGGTTTCGATCGCCGGCGGACAAAAGCCGTCCGTGCGCATCCAGGCCAACCCGGCCCAGTTAGCCGCTTACAACCTGAGCCTTGAAGACCTGCGCACCGCGGTCTCGGCGGCCAACGTTGACCAGGCCAAGGGCACGCTGAATGGCTCGCGCCAGTCCTACACCATCAACGCCAACGACCAGTTGCTTTCAAGCGAAGATTACAAGCCGGTCATCGTGGCCTATCGCAACGGTGCCGCGGTGCGCGCCTCTGACGTGGCAACGGTCGTGGACGCCGCCGAAAACTCGCAGCAGGCCGCATGGATGGACCGCCAGCCCGCGGTCATCGTGAACATCCAGCGCCAGCCCGGCGCAAACATCATCGCCGTGGTCGACCGCATCCAGAAGCTGCTGCCGCAGTTGCGGGCAAGCCTGCCGGCCACCGTGCAGGTAAAGGTGCTCACCGACCGCACCAACACCATTCGCGCCTCGGTAAGAGATGTGGAATACGAGCTGATGCTCACCATCGCGCTGGTGGTAATGGTGATCTTTCTTTTCCTGCGCAACCTGGCGGCAACGGTTATTCCCTCGGTGGCCGTGCCGCTTTCCATTGTGGGCACATTCGGCGTCATGTACCTGCTGGGCTATAGCCTGAACAATCTCACGCTGATGGCGCTCACCATTTCCACCGGCTTTGTGGTGGACGATGCCATTGTGATGATCGAGAACATTTCGCGCTTCATTGAAGAAGGCATGAGCCCCATGCGCGCCGCGCTCAAGGGCAGCGAACAAATCGGCTTCACGATTATGTCGCTTACTGTTTCCCTTATTGCGGTACTCATTCCGCTGCTGTTCATGAGCGACGTGGTCGGGCGGCTGTTCCGCGAGTTCGCCGTCACGCTGGCCGTCACCATTCTTGTCTCCGCGGTGGTTTCGCTTACGCTTACGCCCATGATGTGCTCCCGCATTCTCAAGCACAAGTCAGCTTCGAATCAGACCCGCTTTTACCATTGGTCTGAGAAAGTCTTCAATTCTGTTATCGCCGCGTATGGGCGCAGCATCCAGGTTGTCTTGCGCTATCGCTTTACCATGCTGGTGGTCACCATCGCCACGCTGGCAGCCACCATTCTGCTGTTTATCGTGGTGCCCAAGGGCTTCTTTCCCGTGCAGGATACCGGCGTGATTCTAGGCATCAGCGAGGCTCCGCAGACCGTCAGCTTCGCCAGCATGGCTGAGCGCCAGAAGAAGCTTGTGGACATCCTGCTCGAAGACCCCGCGGTGGATAACGTCTCATCCTTCATCGGCGTGGACGGAACCAACACCACGCTGAACTCGGGCCGCATCCAGATCAACCTCAAGCCGCTGGAGCAGCGCAAACTCTCTGCCACAGACGTGATTCGCCGCATGCAGCCAAAGCTGGAAGGCGTGGAGGGAATTCAGCTCTTTCTTCAACCGCTCCAGGATCTTACGGTTGAAGATCGCGTGAGCCGGACCGAATTTCAATATTCGCTCGAAGATCCGGACCAGGTGGAACTCGCGAAATATACCCGCCTCATGGTGGCGGAGTTGAGCAGGGAAGACGTGGTCACCGACGTTGCCAGCGATTTGCAGGACCAGGGACTGGGCGCAAAGCTGGTCATCGACCGCGACACCGCCGCACGCCTGGGCATTGCCATGGCCGATGTGGACAACACGCTCTACGACGCCTTTGGACAGCGCCAGGTTTCCACCATCTTTACCCAGCTCAACCAATACCATGTGGTGATGGAAGTGGGAAAAGACTTCCAAAGCGACCCTGGCACGCTGAGCAATCTCTACGTCAAATCGGGCAACGGCACACAGGTTCCGCTCAGCATGATCGCGCACTGGGAGCAATCGCGCGCGCAACTGGCCATCGGGCATCAGGGGCAGTTTCCTTCCACCGTGGTCAGCTTCAACCTTGCGCCGGGCAAGTCGCTGGGCGACGCTGTGAACGCGGTCAATCGCATCGAGCAGCGCATCCAAATGCCGGCTGCCATCAATGCCAGTTTCCAGGGAACGGCTGCGGCCTTCCAGACCTCGCTGGCCAACGAGCCGCTGCTGATTCTTGCCGCGCTGGTTACCGTGTACATCGTACTCGGCGTACTATACGAGAGCTACATTCATCCCATCACCATCATCTCGTCGCTGCCTTCGGCCGGCGTCGGCGCAATACTGGCACTGTTGGTTACACACAGCGAATTCAGCGTGATCGCGCTCATCGGCATCATCCTGCTTATAGGCATTGTGCAGAAGAACGCAATTATGATGATCGATTTTGCTTTGCAGGCCGAGCGCAACGAGGGCAAGACCGCCGAAGACGCCATATTCCAGGCTTGTTTGTTGCGCTTCCGCCCCATCATGATGACCACCATGGCGGCACTGCTGGGCGGCCTGCCGCTGGCTCTGGGTGGCGGGGTGGGCGCGGAACTGCGCAAGCCATTGGGCATCACCATCGTTGGCGGGCTGCTGGTGTCGCAGTTGCTCACCCTCTACACCACACCGGTCATCTATCTCTACTTCGACAAGCTGGCGCAGCGCATGAAGCCGCGGGCGATTCGAGAGACCGCCTATGAACACCAACCGGTCACCGCGGACTAGGAGCCAGGAACAATGCATCTATCCGCACCCTTCATTCAGCGCCCGGTAGCCACTTCGCTGCTTAGCGTGGCCCTGCTGCTGGCGGGTTCGGTGGCTTACTCCATTCTGCCGGTAGCATCGCTGCCCGATGTGGACTTCCCGGTCATCGGCTCCAGCGCAAATCTGCCCGGCGCAAGTCCCGAGACCATGGCGTCTTCCGTTGCTACGCCGCTGGAACGCCAGTTCGGCCGCATCGCGGGCGTCAACCAGATGACCTCGTCCAGTTCGCTGGGCTCGTCTTCGGTGACTTTGCAATTCGACATTAGTCGCAACATCGACGCCGCGGCCCGCGATGTGCAGGCGGCCATCAACGCGGCGCGCAGTCAACTGCCCGCCGATTTGCCGCAGAATCCAAATTACCGCAAGGCCAACCCGGCTGAAGCGCCGATCCTGATTCTCACCCTCACCTCGGATGTGGTGCCCAAACCGCAAATCTACGACATGGCCGATTCCATCCTGGCGCAGAAAATCTCTCAAATCCAGGGAGTCGGCCAGTGCTTTGTAGGTGGCAGTGCGCAGCCGGCGGTCCGAGTTGAGTTGAATCCCATGCAACTGGGCAGCAACGGAGTCGGCCTTGAGGCGGTTCGCCTTGCGCTGGCCAGCGCCAACGCTAACCGCCCCAAAGGCGGCTTTCAGGACACTGCTCACCGCTGGCAAATTGACGACAACGACCAGATATTCAAGGCCAGCGAATATGCGCCCATCATCGCCGGCTATAACCATCAAACCGGCGCTCCAGTGCGCATCTCCGATCTGGGCACGGTGTCGGACGGCGTCTCCGACATTCACACCGCCGGCGTATCCGGCATCAATCCGGCCCATGGCCCACCCGGCAAGCTGAAAGACGCGATCCTGATCATCGTCTTCAAGATTCCGGGCGCGAATGTCATCGACACTGTGGACAGGGTGATGGCCCAGTTGCCGCGTCTTCAGGCCGCTATTCCGCCCACCATCAAGCTCGATGTGGCTGTCGACCGAACCACGACCATCCGCGCCAGCGTGCACGACGTGGAATTATCGCTGATTATCAGCGTGCTATTGGTGGTGCTGGTCGTCTTCCTCTTCCTGCGCGAGGTGTGGGCCACCATCATTCCGTCCATTGCCGTGCCGCTGTCGCTGGTGGGCACCTTCGGCGTTATGTACCTGCTCGGCTACACCATCGACAACCTCTCGCTGATGGCGCTCACCATCTCCACCGGATTTGTGGTGGACGACGCTATCGTGGTGATTGAAAACATCACGCGCTATCTGGAAATGGGACTCAGCCCCTTCGATGCGGCCATGAAGGGGTCAAAGGAAATTGGCTTCACAGTGCTTTCCATGAGCACATCGCTCATTGCCGTCTTCATTCCCATTCTGCTCATGGGCGGCATTGTGGGCAAGCTCTTTCGTGAGTTCGCGGTCACCCTCAGCGTGGCCATCGCCGTTTCGCTGCTGGTGTCGCTCACCACAACGCCCATGCTCTGCGCCCGGTTTCTCAAGCAGCGCGACGAAAGCCGCCATGGGCCTATTTACCGTGCCAGCGAACGCGCGTTTGAATGGCTTCACTACGAATACAATCGGGGACTGCGCTGGGTGTTGCGCCACCAGACGCTTATGCTCGGTGTAACCATCGGCACGGCCTTTCTAAACATCTATCTCTTCAAGATTGTGCCCAAAGGCTTTTTCCCGCAGCAGGATACCGGCAGGCTGGGTGGTCGAACCCTCGCCGCGCAGGACATTAGCTTCGATGCCATGAGCGCGAAGCAACGGAACCTGGCGCAGATGGTGATGGACGACCCGGCCGTTCAGTCGGTCACTGCCTTTGTGGGCGGCAATGGCCCTGGCGGGGGAAGTTCCAACATTGGCAACATGTTCATTGCGCTGAAGCCGCTGAACCAGCGCCCCTACCGCGTTGTTCCCGACGATTGGATCAATCGCCTGCGAATCGCGCTCCATATAAGCCCCGATCACGTCACCGCCGACGATGTTGTGAACAGGCTTCGCAGCCGGCTCACAAGCGTCCCTGGCGCAATTCTGTTTCTGCAGGCGCAGCAGGACATCCAGATCGGCGGACGCGGCGCAGCGGCGCAATACCAGTACACGCTTTCCGACGAGAACCTGAACGAGTTGAACTCGTGGGCGCCACGTTTCGAAGCGCGCGCCCGGGCCATGCACGAGTTGCGCGATGTATCCACCGACCAGCAGAATCGGGGACTGGCGGCCACGCTGGTTATCGATCGTGACACCGCCTCGCGGCTTGGCATTACTGCGGCGGCAATCGACAACGTGCTCTACGATGCTTTCGGCCAGCGCGAAGTTTCCACCATGTACACAGCGCTGAACCAGTACTTTGTGGTGATGGAGGTCGACCCGAAATACCAGCTCAGCCCCGACTCGCTGAACGGGATTTACATCAAGGCTAGCAATGTTGTGGGAGCTGCAAGTGCGGTCCCGAACACGGGCACGGCGGTGGCAGCTGCGGTTCCGGTGGCTCCCGCGGCTTCCGGGACTCTCGCGGTCCTAGCGTCTAGCGCGACAGTCCCCGCCGTTACGTCATCCACGGCCGGAGCCGCAGGTGCTGCCGCAACCGCCGGCTCCGCGGCGCCGACTCCCTCGGCAGGCGGCGCCATGGTGCCGCTTTCGGCGATTGCCCATTTTGAGCCGCAGCGGACTGCGCTCCAGGTGAACCACCAGGGCCAGTATCCCGCAGTTACGCTCACCTTTAACCTTGCGCCAAACGTGGCTCTGGGCGACGCCGTTACCGCTCTGGAAAAAGCGGAGCGCGAGATGAACATGCCCCCATCGATTCATCCCACATTCCAGGGAACCACGCAGGCCTTCCAGGACTCCCTCCGAAACGAACCCTGGCTGATACTAGCCGCGCTGGTGGCCGTTTACATCGTGCTCGGCATTTTGTACGAGAGCCTCATCCATCCGCTGACCATCCTGTCCACGCTGCCTCCAGCGGGCGTGGGCGCTATTCTCGCGCTGCTGCTCACGGGAACCGACCTCAGCATCATCGCCCTCATCGGCATCATTCTGCTCATCGGCATCGTGAAAAAGAACGCCATCATGATGATCGACTTCGCTTTGCAGGCCGAGCGCGACCAGGGCCTGCCGCCGGTCGACGCCATTTATCAGGCGTGCCTGCTCCGTTTCCGTCCCATCATGATGACCACCATGGCGGCGCTGTTCGGCGGCTTGCCGCTGGCCATCGGCATGGGCGTAGGCTCGGAGTTGCGCAAGCCACTGGGCATCACCATCGTTGGCGGACTCATCGTGTCGCAGATGCTAACGCTCTTCACCACGCCTGTGGTCTATCTCTTCTTCGACCGCCTGCAATGGAGATTCATGAAGCTCCGGCGAATAGGCTCCGAGCTGGAAGAAGCGCCGGGGGATTAACGAGGAAGAAGCAAAGACGGGTATACAAGGTATACATTGGGGGTGCATCCATGGCTACGAGCATGGTTCATATTCGGGTAAACGGGGAAGTAAAAGAACAGGCTTCGGCGGCGCTGGCAGCTATGGGCCTTACTGTTTCCGACGCGGTTCGAATTCTTCTCACTCGCATTGCCGCGGAGAAGGCGATGCCATTTGAGGTGCGGGTTCCCAACAGCGAGACACTGGCGGCAATTGAAGCCGGTGAGCGCGGCAAAGTGACGCGAGCCGACAGCGTTTCCGCTATGATGGCGGTCCTGAATGCGGACGATTGAATGGACGTCAGCCTTCAAGCGCGACTATAAACTGGCTCTGGCAACACCCCGGCACAAGGATATTGAGACGCTGTTGTCGACAATCGCGGGTCTGCTTGCGGAAGATAAGCCTCTCCCTGAAAAGCATCGCGATCACGGCTTGAGCGGCAATTGAAAAGGCCACCGCGAATGCCATCTGAAATCCGATTTGCTGCTCATCTACAAACTTCCAGACAGCAAAACGGTGCGTTTTGCGCGCATGGGTTCTCACAGCGAGTTGTTTGTGAAATAGAAAGTCCTTATAGCTGAAGAATGGGAGGCAGGCCATGTCAAGAAAAGAGGTCGTGCTACTGGTGAGCCGAGCATTGGCGATAATCCAGTTCGTTACTGCGCTGCTAGATACAGCTCATCTACCTGAATGGCTTGTGTCACTCCACCATCACGAGAGCCTAATTGCAGCTGCTGGAATTTCGGACGCAGACGTGTACTGGCGGAGCTACGATCAAGTGGCTATTGCCTTCTTATTGGCTCGCATTGCAAGCCTGTTGGTTCTGACACTCGTCTTTTGGAATTGCGCGCCTTGGTTTGAACGTCTCCTCTTACCAAAGCGTGAAACCAAGGATGATCTAGCGGGAGCCAACCGCACTGTGCCCAGCTAACGGCTAAAGGCTAGCAGCTAGAAACTGCTCTTTATTACCCCGCAAACGCCTCTTCCTCCACCTTGGCCTGCTCAATCAGCTGCACCGGATAGTAAGCGTTACGCGTGTACTGCTTCACCATGCGGTTGGTGTTGAAGTACGATCCGTTGAACGCCAGAGTGGTGCGCATCAGCCGTGCCCAATTCTCCGGCGCCTCAAGATACAGCGGAACCACCGCCTTCTCCAGCTTGCTGTAGAGCGAGTTGGCTTCATCCTCATCGTTGGCGCCGTCCTCGATAGCCCAACCGGTCACGCCTTCAATGCAGCCCTCGATCCACCACCCGTCCAAAATCGACAAGCTCGGCACGCCGTTCAGCGCCGCCTTCATCCCGCTTGTGCCTGAGGCCTCGTACGGCCGCTTTGGCGTGTTCATCCAAACATCCACTCCCGCGGTAAGCAGCGCGCCCAGCTCCCAGTCATAGTTTTCCAGGTAAACAATGCGCAGCGCCCCCTCCGAGAACCGGTGGGCATCCGCCACGACCTGCTGAATCAGCGCCTTCCCCGGCTCGTCCTGCGGATGCGCCTTGCCGGCATAAAGAATCTGCAATCCGCCAGCAGCCCTGGCAACTTCAACCAGCCGCTCCGGATCGTTAAACAGCAACGTCGCCCGCTTATAAGTGGCAACCCGCCGCGCAAAGCCCAGCGTCAGCACCTTTGGATCCAGAATCAGCCCGGTCCGCGACCCAACTTCGGCCAGCAACTGCTCTTTGGCGCGGGTGTGGGCTTTCAGAATCTCCCTCTCCGGCAGGTCGATCGCGTTACGCAAGTAAAGATTGTCGCGCCGCCACGAAGAAAAATTCGCGTCCAGCATCTTTTGCACCGGTTCTGATACCCACGTCGGCGAGTGAACCCCGTTCGTGATCGAGTCGATGGCAAACTCCGGAAACATTCCCCGTGACACTTTTGCATGTTGCATGGCCACTCCGTTGGCATATCGCGAGAACCTCAGCGCCAGCAGCGTCATGTTCAACATGCCATCGCGAAAACATCCCAGCCTTTCAAGCCGCGCCGTCCTGTCGCCGCCCAGAATGCGAATCGTCTGCTCCGTGGTAAACCGGTCATGCCCAGCCGGCACCGGAGTATGTGTGGTGAACACGCACTTCTGGCGAACCAGGTTCAGGTCGCTCTCGGTCGGCACGCCCAGCGGTCCCCCGCCCTGCTGGCTCTCAATCAGCGCCAGTGTCAGCAGCGCCGCATGGCCCTCGTTCATGTGGTACACGTTTACTCTGTGGCCCAGCGCGTTGGCCATCCGCGCGCCACCCATGCCCAGCACAATTTCCTGTTGCAGCCGATAGTTGGTGTCGCCGCCATACAGGTGGTCGGTCAGCCCGCGATCCCATCCGGAATTCCCATCCACATCGGTATCCAGCAGATAGATCGGCACAACATGCCCGTAGCGGCCCACCAAATCGTAGCGCCACGCGCGCACCGTCACCGTCCGGCTTTCCACTGAAACCGTAACCCGCGCCGCCTCCTCGGTGCAGAAATCCGCGGGGTTCCACGGTTGAACCTCCTCCGTCTGCACGCCCTTGCCGTCCAGGTGCTGCTCGAAATATCCCTTGCGATGCAGCAGCGTAAAGGCCACCAGCGGCACACCCAGGTCGGCGGCACTGCGCATCGTGTCTCCCGCCAGAACCCCCAGCCCGCCGGAATACGTGGGCATGCCTGGGTTGATTGCGATTTCCATCGAGAAGTAAGCTACGACGCCTGCGGTTGGAAAGGATTCGTACGAGAAGGGCCTGGTAGAAGCTTGCGGCATGGCTGGCGTGTCTCCGTGTCGATTCGGCAAGCAAAACGACAATCTGGGCAAATTTTTAAGACGCAAGCCGGGAACCTGAAAATCCTTTCCGGCTTTTATCGAGTAGATATCGTGATTTTATCAAGCGAGGTCCTGAAAATCCCTTGCACCTTCGTGTGATTCCCAATCGAGAGTGTGCACCTGCCGTTACCAAATGGCCTCAAAGGATGATAAGGCAAGCTTAGCCGCCACTCCAAATGCGGCGATCAGACCGTAGCTTTGTGTCGGTCGCCCCGGCCTTCGCCGACCCGTGAAGCGATGAAACTGGCGTCGACCAGTGCAACCCGCTTACTCGCTAACTCGATCCGCAGGCGAAGCGGGCCCTAACTTCCCAAATCAATTCCCAAAATTCCCACCGCCCCTCCGTTCAAATTCTTCCAACGCAGACCCAATCTAAACCCTGTTTCTTTTCATGGCGCGACCGGGGCATCGGGGCACTCTTCTCGGCCGAGGGGCGGAAGCCCATAGCCGTGAGTTGCCAGCTAGAAGTGCTTGCCCTCAGCTCTCAGTCCCCAGCCTCATCACCGTTTTCCCCGATGCCATTCCGCCAACGCCATTACGGCGGTCACAGTTTTCACCAACCCATAAGGATCGGATTTCGGAAGTCGCTTCTGCTTGGCCGTCTCGTCTTTTTTCCTCTCCCGTTCCAACGCCTCCGCCATGTCCTCAAGCGTCCCATTCTCCGGAACCACCGCGTACACCAGCTCACAGCCAATCGCCTCCGCCGCCACGCGCAGTTTCCTCAGCGTAATCGTGTCCCGTACCTCCGCCATCTCCAGCCGGTAAATCTCAGACTGCCCCACCTTCATGCGCCGCGCAACCTCGCCCACACGCATTCTCAGCGCCTGCCGCACTCCCCGCAGCCATCCCCAACTTCGACCGTCGGCCCCTCTTGCTCTTGAACACCCGTAGGTCCTCATCCAGATCCCGCCGCGCTCTCTGCCGCAACTCATTCCGCATCTGTTTGTCGCTTTTTCGTCCTACCGTTGCTCCGCATGCCAGTTCAAGAGTCCGCCTATAACCCCACATTCCAGCCCACTTCGCTGCCATGCATACAAAAAGCGCCGTTTTTGCGCCATAAGCGCCTTTATTGCACCAATAATCGCTTAAAAGCGCCAAAAAGACGCTGTTCAGTCCCCTTTTTCTTGATTCTGCGCGTTCTACCTCTAATAACATGCAAAGCAATTTGCCATTCGCTCCTTGCACTCCTGAAGCGTTTCGCGGGCAACTCAACATAAACCTCGAAAGCCAGTCCACACTCCACGACAGCCTTTCCGCGCCCACCGCGGCTCCTAATCCCGGCTCCCTGATCCCAGTTTCCTAGTCCCTCAGTCACTACCCCCATCCCCCGGACTATGATTCAATAGAAAGCAATGGCAACTCCCAAAAGATCGACAGTGCTTGGGCGCGCGATTGCGGCCAGCCGCAAGGCGCGCGAGTATGCCATGGTCGTTCGCGCCCTAGCCTCCACCTCGCACCCGGTGCTGGCGCAGATTATCCCGGCCCGCTTCTGTAACCTGAGCTGCGGCTACTGCAACGAGTTCGACAAAGTCTCAGAGCCCGTGCCTCTGGAAGAAATGTACCGCCGCATCGACCACCTCGGCCGCCTCGGCACGGCCATGATCGGCATCTCAGGCGGTGAGCCGCTCACCCACCCGCATCTCGACAACATCATCCGCCGGATGAGAAGAACAGGCGCCATCGCCGGCATGATCACCAACGGTTACCTGCTGAATGTTGAGCGGATTGAACGGCTTAACCGCGCCGGCCTCGATCACATGCAGATTAGTATCGACAATGTGGTCCCCGACGAAGTGTCGAAAAAGAGCCTCAAGGTACTGGACAAGAAGCTGCAGATGCTTGCCGACCACGCCGAGTTCCACGTGAACATCAACTCGGTAGTCGGCGGCGGATTCAAGAATCCCAACGACGCGCTGGTGATTGGAAAGCGCGCCCTGGAGCTGGGCTTTGAGTCCACCATCGGAATTATCCACGACGGCAGCGGCCAACTGAAGCCGCTGAATCAGGATGAAAGCAGGGTCTACTTCGAAATGAGCCACCGGAAGAAGACCAACTACGCCCAGTTCGACAAGTTTCAGGCGGCGATTGTCCAGGGCCTGCCCAACGACTGGCGGTGCCGCGCCGGCTCACGGTACCTATATATTTGCGAAGACGGCCTCGTCCACTATTGCAGCCAGCAGCGAGGCTACCCCGGCGTACCCATCGCCGAATACACAACGGCGGATGTGAAGCGGGAATTTCTCACGGCGAAAAGCTGCGCTCCCAACTGCACCGTGGGTTGCGTTCATAGAATCAGCTATATAGACCACTGGCGGGCTCCGCAGACCAATACGATTTCGCCGGGGCCGGTATCCCAGGGAGGGAATGCCGCGGATGTGCTGGTGAACATACAGACCGGGGATTAAGGGCGAATCGCCTGGCGAAGGTCTTCAGAACAGCATTGGCACCCTCGTGTTAGAGTGGGGAATCCACGGAGGATAGGGCGGAATGGCGACTGGGATACAGATCCCGGGGAACGGTGAGACGATTGACCTGCAGCAACAGGTGGCGCGTCTGCAGGCCCTGCTTGAGGCCTCGAGGCAGGTTCATTCCACTATCAACGAGGAAGCAGTGCTGGAACAGGTGCTGCGAATTGTGGTGCGAGAGCTTGAGATGGCTGGGGCGGCGTTTCCGGGGACTGGGCTTGCTTACGGTGACCCGATTATTCCGGACGAGAGCGGGGCAGCCGGCGTTGGAGGCCTGGATCACTCCCAAATAGCCGGCTCCCAAATGGCTGGCAATCCGTTGTACTTCTATCCATTGAACGACCGCGCAGGCACGCGTATGACGGAGCTTGCGGTGGCGGCGCCGGATGGACGGGAACTGACCATCTACGAAGCGGACTTTATTGAGGGGCTGGCGCTGCAGGCGTCGGTAGCTCTGGAAAATGCGCGAAACCACAAGCGGAATGTGGAGTTCGCAAGGGTACAGCAGGACCTCGACGCCGCACGCTTAATTCAGAGGTCGCTTTTGCCGCAGGAGTTGCCGGAAATTGACGGTTACTCGGTGGGGTTTCGATCGGTTACCTGTTATGAGGTTGGCGGGGATTATCTGGATATTGTGGAGCAGCCTGACGGGAGCCTGCTGATTGCAGTGGCGGATGTGGCGGGCAAGGGACTGGCTTCCGCGATTATGGCTACCAGTTTCCGATCTGCTTTTCGGGCGATGGCGGCCAGTGGCATGCCGCTTGACGAGCTTGCTACCCGGATGAACCAGCATCACTGGCAAGAGGGTGATGAGGCGCGCCGCAGGTACGTGACGGCGATATTCCTCCGCTTATATCCGGAGTTAGGCGAGGTAGAGGTAGTAAACGCGGGGCACAACCCGGGGTTCCTTGTAGAGCCTGGCGCCATGCCGCACGAGTTTCAGGCCACGGGAACGCCCCTGGGACTTTTACCGGGGATGCGCTATACAAGCGAGCGGCACGGGTTTGCGCCGGGGACGAGGCTGCTTTTCTATACCGATGGGCTGACAGAAGTTTTCAGGGGGGATGAGGAATTTGGTCCCGAAAGGCTACTAGATCAATTTTCGAAGTGCCCCGAGGAGAAGGCCAATGGTATTCTCGATGCATTGTGGACAAGCCTCGTGGAGTTCTCTGAAGGGGGCCCGCAGTCGGACGACATGACCGCACTGGCACTTTGCCGGTGGAGGAGTAACCCGGAGATGCCGGCATGAGCGAGATAAAGACCACCACTGTGGAGGTGCGGCTACCGTCTCGGATGGGATTCGAGAAGGTTGCTATGAGCACGGCCTCGGCAGTGGCCAAGCTGATGGGTTTTCCCGAGGACCGGGTCGAGGATCTTAAGACCGCAGTGGCGGAGGCGTGCATCAACGCAATCGAGCACGGGAACCGGTTGAACGAAAAACTCTCTGTAGGTGTGGTGCTTTCGGCTGGTGTGGATTCACTTGAAGTAAAGGTGATCGACGACGGCAAAGGGATGAGCAAGAAACAAGCCAAGCCGGACATCGACCGCAAGATGCACGGCGAGGAAGATCCGCGCGGGATGGGAATGTTCCTGATCCAGGCGCTGGTGGACGAGGCGGAGTGGGTGGCTGGCTCGGAAGGCAGGGCGAGTTATGTCCGGCTGGTGATACGGTTGGATAAGGATGCATGAGCGGGCCACGGCAGCGGCCCAAACCGAATAAAGAAAACGGAGAGAATCGATCGTGCAGAGTGAAACCAAATCGCGAGTTGACCAGCTAACATCCCCGGCGGGGCATGCGGTGACCGTACTGCGCTTTGAGGGCGACATTGCCAGCACCTCGAAAGAAGCTGTTTTGGGGGCATATCAGGCGTTACCGAAAGGCACAATCAAACAGGTATTATTGGACTTCACCAAAGTGGATTACATCAATTCCAGCGGGATCGCCCTGGTGATCCAACTGCTGATGGAAGCCGCGAACGCCGGCCAGAAAGTGTATGCCTTTGGTCTGTCGGCGCACTTTACCAAGGTGTTCACCATGGTGGGAATAACCAAGTACGCGGGGCTGTTTCCGGGGCAGACCGAGGCTCTGGCGGCGCTGTAAGGGGACTTCAATTCCCGAGAACTTGGGGTGCGGCGCGATGATCGCTGCACAAGCAGCCCCTGCGGGCTCGTTTTGGGCTGGACAAGGCAATAATGCATTTCAATTTCGATTTCACGACCGCGCAGGTTCTGTGGACGCTTACGTTTGCGGCGCTGTTGGTGCTCCTCGTGGTATTGCTGGGGCGCGACCGGGTGCGGCTTTTTCCGTGGTTCACGGCGAGTATTTCGCTGGTAACGCTGCGCATGTTGATAGGCAGACTGCTTTATGGGCGGATTGCGCCAATCCAGATCAGCACCGTTTTCATCATACTGAGCGTATTGGGGTTGCTAATTGGACTGCTGGTTTTGGCGGAAGTGGCGAGGCGTACCTTCGGTGGCCTACAGCGCTCATTGTGGATTGTGAACACCATCGGAATGGTGACCGTCGCTTGCGGCGTGCTTGCGGCCTGGGGACCTTGGCCGGCATGGAAAACGCTGACGGCGGATTCGCAACTGGCAACGCTTCGGCTGGTAGATCTAGTGGCGCAAAAGGGCAATCTGCTCGTGGAGTTGCTGGCTGTGGAATTGGGACTGGTGGTGGCGATATTTGGAAGTCGCTTCAAGGCCGGGTGGCGCAGCCAAGCGCAGCAAATTGCGATTGGGCTTTCGACAGCGGCGATTTCGGAAATGATTGTGCTGGAAGCCTGGCAGTTGATTGCAACCAGGACCACCCCCCACAGCCAGGCGGACGTCAATCGGCTCGTGGACCTGGGAGCCAGGCTGGTGAACGGCAATAAGGTTGTGTACCTGGCCGTGCTGGTGTGGTGGATTATCTGGTTCTGGATGGACGAGCCGGGGACGGGTGGAGTTGGGGAAGTCTTGATCGTGGATGCCGTCCCAGCCGATGCGGAGGCTGATTTTGCCGAGCCAGTTCAGGAGGGGGAGCAATCTGCAGCGGAATAGCGGCTTTTCGAGTTAAATGTGGCAGCTTGCCTGGCCGCGCTTTTCCAAGTAGCGCTGGTGGTATTCCTCAGCCCGCCAGAAGGTCTGGGCCGGCTCAACTTTGGTAACAATGCGTTTGGGTTTGAAGCGCCCATCGGCGGTGAGCTGCTCTATCTTTGCGCGTGCCTGGACTTCCTGCTCGGGCGAGTGAAAGAAGATGGCGGAACGATATTGCGTGCCCCAATCCGGGCCCTGGCGGTTTAAGGTGGTGGGGTCGTGAAGCGAAAAAAATGCGTCGAGGAGTTGCTCGAATGAAACCTCCGAGGGGTCGAAGTCGAGTTCAACGACCTCGGCATGGCCGGTGGAATTGGCGCAGACATCTCTGTAGCTGGGCTGGTCCAGTTGCCCGCCTTCATATCCAACTGCGGTTGCAGTGACCCCGTGTATGGCGGCAAAAGCCGCCTCGACACCCCAGAAACAGCCGGCTCCGAATGTTGCCTTTTCCTGGCTCATGTCTGTTGAGATGCGCGAGGGCTGCGTTGGGAAACAGTTTTTGACGGAAATGAGCGGGAGCGCCCATTGTCATCCACATTTTTGAGAGGACTCTTTGCGGCGTGCGCGGTTAGACTGGGAACACTCTGTACGCCCTTCAGCGAGATACTTCCGTTTTCGCCGCATCTCCGGTTCCCTAGGGGTAGCCTGTGCTCAGAATGCGACTACCGGGACCCAGTACAGCGGACTAAAAGGCGTAAGCACGCCAGGTTGATGGTATTCGTTTTGCGGCAACCGGACCGGCGCTGTAAACTGCGGGCAAGACAAGGCAAAAAGAATGAAGTTCGATTTTGGATTTTCGGCAGTTGAAGTACTCTGGTGGTTGACGCTGGCAGAGCTGACGGTCCTGCTGCTCATCCTGTTCTGGCGAGTGCGTCAACGCAATTTTCCCTGGTTCATGGCGAGCCTTTTCCTGGTTGGACTCCGCTCGGTGCTTAACAGATTGGCGCACGACCTGCCTTCGGTCACTATGAACGCGGTCTCCATTGCGGTGGACAACCTGGCGGCGCTGACCGCTCTGCTGGTGTTGGTGGAACTGGCGCGGCGGGTATTCGCAGGCGTGAAGCGCAGAACCTGGATTCTGTGGACACTTGCTATGGTGGCTGTGGCTGGAGGCGCAATCACCATTTGGGGACCGTGGCCCAAGGCCGATACTCTCAGCGCGGATTCAACCACGGCAGTGTTGCGACTGCTGGAACTGGTGGCGCAGAAGGCGGCACTGCTGGTGAACATGCTGACGATCGAGCTGTGTTTGCTGGTGTTCTACTTTGGACGCCGCTTCGATGCCGGCTGGCATAGTTACAAACAACGGCTCGCCATCGGGCTCTCAACGTCGTCATTGGGACAGTTGGTTGTGCTGGGATTATGGCAATTGATGGCGATAACAGCTGCGCCGAAGGATTTGACCGATTACCTGCACTTCCAGGACATCGGCAGAAGGCTGGTGGACGCCAACATGGTCGTGTACTTGATCGTGCTGCTTTGGTGGATGTTCACGCTGGGCAAGACACGGGGGCGCAAGATCTGGAAGAATCGCGATCAGTCGGTTTGGAGCGACAAGGCGCCGTCGGGGGGGGCTCGGCGGCGAAGTACTTTCTAGAGCGGCGGCGACGGGTTTTCTGTATTTTGTTTCGCTGCTTCCGCGTGGCTGCGATGGTCAAAGACGCCAAGGTTTATGCGGCGGTCAGGTCGTCAGGTTGTAGATCAGCCCATATGGGTCCTTCAAATAGATTCTGGGGAATTGCGGCTCGTCCTTTACGATTTCGCAGCCGGATTCCACCAGACGCCGCGCAGCTTCGCCAACGTTGGCGACGGTAACCTCAAGGACTGGGCCGAGGGCTGGGCCCAGCTCGATAAACAGGTTGATGTTGGGGCCGTGAAGGCTGATCATTTCCGGAACCTCCCCGGTAATTTCAAAGCCAAGGCGGGTAACGTAGAAGGCCGCCGCGGCTTTGGGGTCGGGCGCCTGGATGAGAATGTCTGTGCCGAAGGTGTTTGGCATTTGCGCTCCTTGTGCGAACTCCGGTGGAGTGTCAGGCGATGACTGCAGTCAAATGGAGAACCAGTTCTCCCAGGTCCTGATCTCCCTCGATGTTAACTTGTGCTCGGGCCGCATTCTGGTCGATGCCCCTGGTAAAGAGACGCCACGCCAGCGATTGCGGTATGGTGACGCGAGATGCGATGACGCTGGGCGGGATCTTCACCATAGCCCATGCTTTTGGCCCTTTGGACACCCACCACTGTCCGCCGCAATCGCCGGCAACCTCTACTTGAATGGTGGTTCCGGTTGAGGCTTCGACATCACGGAACAGATGCGGCTGTCCGCGGAGAAAACAATCGAGCACGGGGTGGTAGAGTTCGGGAGTCATCAGGCCCGGGCGGTAACTAGCCAGGCGAATTTGCTGCTGGTGATGCCAGCGCTCGGTCAGCTCGCGAGCGGTGTCGAACCAGTTGAGCGATGTCTCATCGCCGGCCCAGCTCACATTGAAAGTGGCGGGAGCGAAGGGATCGAGCGACTCGTGGAAATCCGTGTTCTGGGCGCAGGCCAGCTTCATCAGGTCGATCAGCAAAGCGGAACTGAGGCGGCGGTAGACGGCGACTCCTTCGCGATTGAGGCGATTGACAAGGTCGATGAGGTCTTGCGGCGAGCGGATATCGATGGATTCGACGAAGCGGGAGTCGCGCACCAGGGAGAGCTTTCGCAGCGGCGTATCGAGCAGATGCGCGGCAACATCGCGAACCTTCCACAGCGGCGCAATGGTCTGAAGATCCCATTCGGCGGGGGTCAGGGAGCCGAGGAGATCGATGAGCGCTTCATCGACTTTGCGCAGCAGGGGAGCGCACAGGATGGGGTCGAGGCTATTGGATTCATCCGCCATTTCAGATTGTCAGAATAGCAAGACAATGTGAATCGCAAGCTGGCGGCGGAGATATTCCGCCGCAGCTAGGGTGTGACAGGTTCTACGGCCGCTTCTTGCCGAACGATCCGGGCCGCTTGCCGCCGAGACGCGGGCCACTCTTCGATGGGGGTCTGAACTTGCCGCTGGCGCCTGGCTTGCCCGGCCCGCCGAAGCTTGGCTTGGGCTTCCAGCCGGGCTTTCCACCCGGCCGCTGGGCTGGACCTGAATCCGTGCGAGGCGGACGCGGAGCAAGCGAGCCTTCGCCTTCTCGTCGGAAAGAACGCTTGGCGGGACCGGCTGATCTTGAATCAAACGATCGATTCGGTGCGCCGCCAGAGGGACGGCCGCCGGGTTTCCACCCCGTCGACGAAGACCTGTCCGCTGAGCCTCCGGGCTTGCTGCTGGGACGCGGGCCGCCTGCGCGAGGTTTGCCGCTGCTGGTGGTGAAGGGGCGGGCCAGGCTTCTTTGCGGGCCGCCTTCCGAACGGAACGCCGGACGCGACGAGCTTGGACGTCCCGCACCGGTGCGGCCAGGGCCTGAACGAGATGAGCTGGGACGATCCGAGTAGGGACGCGATGGGCTGGGGCGGTTGAAGGAGGGGCGATCTGCCCCTGTGATCTCTTCAATATGAAGATTTGGCGGCCTGACTGGGCCGAAATCTTCGTCCCGTTCGGGTGCTTCGCGTCGGGGAGCGGACGGACGGTCAGCGGGCGGACGCTTGTAGGGTGGGCGCTCTTGAGCATCGGGCTTTTTCCAGCCGGGTTTGGGTGGGAACGTGCGGCCGGGGGCAGGCTTGCCGGCGTAGGGGCGGGGCGTTGCCGGCCTGTCTGAGAAGGATTTAGCCGCCGGCGGCTTAGCTTCAATGGGCCGGCTTGCAGGAGGCCTGCCTCCGAAGCTTCGGCCTGCGGCAGGGGCTTTATCATAACGTTTGACGCCGTAGGGTTGCGATCCGAAGGGCTTTTCGAGGAAAGGCTTGCCCGCGGAAGGCTTGGCGCCAAAGGGGCGGGTTCCGCTGTTCGAGTCCGCGGCAAAGCGCGCGGGCGGCCGGGTGGGGCGATCGTCTCGCTTCCATGCGGGGCGAGCGGATGGGCTGGCGGCGGGCCGGTCGCTGTCGCTTCGCTGCTCAAAAGACCGCTTGGGGCGGTAGTCCTTGGGGCCTGGGGCTGGGCGCTCTTCAAAAGACTTGTTTGCAAATGGCTTCTTTCCGAAGGGCTTTGCGGTACGCGGATCGGTTGATCGGGGAACGATGGTTGGCAACTGGCCGGCGTCGGCGGCGTTGCGGCGGCGAACCTCTTTGGACTTTGGTGTGCGGAGCGTTCCGTCTGCCGCCTTGCGAAGGAGTTCCAGCTCCCGGGCGTCGAGTTCACGGAGGTTGCCCGGCTCCTGATCGAGGATGAGCGGGCCATAGCCGACACGCCGAATCTTCTCGACGAAGTGGCCGATTTCCTCGAACATTTTGCGCAATTCGCGGTTGCGGCCTTCAATCAAAACAACTTCGTACCAGGGATTGTCTCCCTGGCGCACCTGGCGGATGCGGGCCGGCGAGGTGCGGACACGGTCGGAGCCGGGCTTGCCGCGCTCGATGGCGACGCCTGCGCGAAGTATGTCGAGTTCCGCCTCGCTGGGAACGCCGGCGACCTTGACCAGGTAGGTTTTTTCCACGCCGGCGGCGGCGCGGGTAAGGCGGTTGGCGAGTTCGCCGTCGTTGGTTACCAGCAGCAGGCCTTCGCTCATATAGTCGAGGCGGCCAACGGGGTAAAGGCGCTCCCGCATTTTCTCAAAGAACTGCATCACCGTGGGGCGGCCCTCGGGATCCTTGACGGTGGTGACGAATCCGCGGGGCTTGTTGAGGACGAAGTAGCGCAGCCGCTCGGCACCCTGCAGCAGTTTGCCGTCCACGCGTATGTGGTCGCGGGCGGCGTCCGCCTTGGTGCCTAGCTCGGTCACTACTTTTCCGTTCACCTGAACGCGGCCCTGCTCGATAAGCTCCTCGGCCTTGCGGCGGCTGGCTACGCCGGCCTGGGCAAGGATTTTCTGGAGGCGATCGAGCTTGGCGGGCGGACGAGGTTTGGGATTGAACTCGGGCTCGGATTCGTCCTCCAACTCGCCTTCGGACTCCGATTCGGATTCCAGTTCATCTTCCAGCTCGGATTCCAGTTCGGATTCGTCCTCCAATTCATCTTCGAGTTCACCGTCTCCGAGGCTGACGAGGGATGAGCCTTCGGCTTCCAACTCGGACTCGATTTCGTCTTCGGCGGCTGCAATCTCTGGATCAGGCGCGAGATCAAGCGCAGTTCTGCCTTCGCCGCTGGTTTCGTCGCCGATTGGGTCCAGAATTTCGGGCAGAGCGTCTGCAGCCGGTTCAATGGCCTCTGGGGCGGTCTTACTGGTCTTCGCGGCTTTTTTCGGCGCTGCCTTTTTCGCTGCGGCCTTCTTCGCGGTGGTCTTCTTTAGTGCTGTCTCTTTCGGCATGGGGGGATATCTCAGTTTCTGCCTGCTCGGTGGCGGGAGGCGCAGCAGGCGCTGCCTCTGCGGGGGTTAGGGATTCGTGGCTGGCCGCCGTCACGGCGGTCTCGGGGGTTACAGGTGAGGTGCGGGAGAGTTCGTTACCTGAGTCTTTTTCGGCGGATTCGTCGAGGGCAGATGAGTCCGATTCGAGATTGAGGTTCAGGTCTGGACTTGCGGTGGTTTCCAGGTCCGGACCTTCTTGAGCGGAGGGTTCGGGTTCGTCGAGTTCGATGGCGGCCATTTTCTCAAACTCCTCCATCGACGGAAGTTCGGATACGTCTTTGAGCCCGAAGCGGAGGAGGAATTCGCGGGTGGTTTTGTACAGGATGGGGCGGCCGATAACCGGCTTGCGCCCGGCGGTGGCGATCAGCTTGCGGGCGAGCAGCGAACCGAAGACTCCGGAGGAATCGACCCCGCGAATCTCATTCACTTCAGGCGCGGTCACGGGCTGCTTGTAGGCGACGACGGCCAGTGTTTCAAGAGCGGGCAGCGAAAGCTTGAGCACCGGCTTGAGGCTCTTGACGAAGGAGCGGACCGCGTCGTGGCACTCGGGTTTGGTGGCCATGCGGAAGCCGCCGGCGATCTCGCGAATCTCGACGCCGCGATCGTCGGAGGCATAGTCCGCGATGAGCTCGTCGAGGAGCTGCCGAAGAATGGCGCGCACCTCGCGGTCGCGCAAACGTGCCAGGCGTTTGGCTTCGAGTTCGGCGTCAGCGGAGGGGGCGGCGGACGGAGAGGTCTCGGCATCCGCTGCCGGAGTGCTTTCCAGGCTTCCCTCGAGGAGCGAATTGAACACAGGCTCGGCTTCGGAACCAGCGGATTCGGGTTGCGCGTCGGTGGTGGCTGCGGCAGGGGCGAGGTCCAGGTAGCCTATTTCAGCGGAAATCAACGAAGGCGGCTCGGCGGCTTCCGCTTCGGGAGCCTCGATCTGAGGAGTTTGGGTCGCCTTCCATTCGAGGGCGTCGGGGGCAAACAGGGCGGCGAGCTGGGCCAGCGTGACCGGCTCCTCCGCGGCGTAGATGACAGCTTCCAGCTTGGATTTAAGACTCATTCTGCAATAGGTACCTCAAGTATGGTACCGGAAAGACAGCAGCCATGCGTGCCGATTGGAGACGATGAGGCAGGTCGAAGGAAGGAAAAAGGGCGTCCGGGGAGTTCCGGACGCCCTGAAATGCCAGATTGAAAGCAGTTTAGCTTGCGGCGAACTGGCGGAAGAGCCAGAAAAGGCTGCCGGAGAGCAGCGCCGCGGCAGGAAGGGTAAACACCCAGGCAGCCGCGATGTTGCGAATGGTGGACCACTGCAGACCGCTGCGGTTTGCCGCCATCGTGCCCGCCACGCCTGAACTGAGCACATGCGTGGTCGAGACCGGCATACCCCCGTAATCGGCGGCGAAGATGGTGGCCATCGCGACCAGTTCGGCTGTGGCGCCCTGCGCATAGGTCAGGTGTTCCTTGCCGATTTTTTCGCCGACAGTTACCACGATGCGCTTCCAGCCGACCATAGTGCCCATGCCGAGCGCCAGTGCTACGGCGACCTTGACCCAGGTGGGAATGAACTTGGTAGCCTTGTCCACCTTGCTCTTATAGTTGGTCAGGGCTGTGTTCTCTTCAGCGGAAAAGGCAGGATTTTTGCTCTTCTGCATCATCCGGATGGCTTCGCTGGCCACGTACATGTCGTTGCGGACGTTCGCCTGATCTTTCGACGGGACCTGCTTGAATTCCTTGTAGAGGACAACCTCATGGTTCAGGTCTTCGACCAGTTCCCGCAGCGCCAGAACTGTGTCCGGCTGCAACTGCTTGGTGCGGATGTAGTCGGTCACTTCGGCGCGGGCGTCGGCGCCAAGGATTCCGCTCTTGTCGACGTGGCGATCGAGAATGTGGCCGGCCTGTTCAGAGGCGGCAATGAAGGCCTGAATATCGTTGCCGGTTACGGCGTGGTTGAGCGCGTAGGCGGTGGGGACCGTGCCAATGAGGATGAGCATGATGAGACCCATGCCCTTCTGGCCGTCGTTGGAGCCGTGGAAGAAGCTGACCCCGGTGCAGGTGAGCACCAGCAGGGCGCGGATGGGCCACGGTGGAGGCATGTTGTCCTTGGGCGCTTCGTAGAGGGCCGGGTACTTGATCGTCGCCTTGGAGAGCAGGAACAAGAGGGCCGCCGCTGTGAAGCCCACCAGCGGGGAGACCAGCAGCACCTTGAAGACCTTGGTGACCTGTTCGACATCGATGCCGGATGTGCCGTTATGTCCGGCCATCAGTTGGTTGGCAAGCCCCACGCCGATGATGGAACCAATCATGGTGTGGGAACTGGACGCGGGCAGGCCGAACCACCAGGTACTCAGGTTCCAGATGATGGCGGCGATGAGCAGCGCGAAGACCATGGCGAAGCCGGCTCCGGAACTGACCTGCAGGATGAGCTCGACGGGGAGCAGCGTGATGACGGTAAAAGCCACCAAACCGGAGGAGGTGAGGACACCGAAGAGGTTCCACATCCCCGACCAGACAACCGCGATGTTCGGCTCCAGCGAGTGGGTATAGATGACCGTGGCCACGGCATTGGCGGTATCGTGGAAACCGTTGACGAACTCGAAGCCGAGAGCAATCAACAACGCGACAATCAACAGCGCATAGGGCCAGACGCTGCCAACGGTCACGCCGCTGAAGTCCCTGACGATTTGAGAGCCGATGAATCCGAGGCCGATCGCCAGCGCGACCAGAACCACACCTCCGCTGATCCTGGCGTGGGATTTCTTCATTTTTTTGTCGAGTAACGCGGCGGCGGAAGGACGTTCTGAAAGGGTTGTCGCCAAATCGGACATGCTGATTGCTCCAAACTCTGGGATGGATTTCACGTCCAGTCGTGCTGGGGGCCGCAACTACCAGACTCTGCAATGGATAAACGAAGCGTGTGAATGGGAAATGAATTGTAGGGTGAAAAATCAAACAAATTGGCCGCTCGCGGCTTTTGTGGGATCGGGAACGTAGTTAAAATGCGCGTCTTGCCGGGCGGCGAAATTTCAACCGATTGCGTCGCCTGGCGAGGTTTCCAGGGCTCGCTTTCCCCCATTGCGCATTTGTTCCTCTATTGGAGATACTGTTCGCTGTGCGGAAAGGGATGAAAATGAAACCTACTGGCAGGCGTGACTTTCTCAAACAGACAGGGTGGATGGGATCAGTCGCGATGATGGCGGGGCTTGGGCAGGGAGCGATGGCTTTGGGTGCGGAGCGAGGCCGAGTAATCGAAGACGCGGTACGGCCTGAGCAGCCGGAAGAGTCGCCGAAGGACCACATCAAGTTTGCAGTATGCGGCGTGAGCCATGACCACATTTACGGCATGATCGGGGCAGTTCAGCGCGGCGGCGGAGAGTTGGTGTCGGCCTGGGTCGGCGAGCCGGACAAGCTTGCAAATTTCACGAAACGATTTCCCGACGTGAAAGTTGTAAAAACGCAGGACGAAATTCTCGACGACCCATCCGTGCAACTGGTTCTTAGCTCGCAAATTGCCAGTGAACGCGCTCCGCTTGGCGTGCGGGCGATGAAGAACGGCAAGGACTTTTTAGCGGACAAGCCCGGGATTACTACGCTGGAGCAACTTGCCGAGGTGCGCAAGACAATCGCGGAGACCAAGCGGATCTACGGGATCATGTATAGCGAGCGGCTGGAGGTGAAGGCCGCGGTATACGCCGGAGTGCTCGTCCAGCAAGGTGCAATCGGCAAGGTGATCCAGACGATCAACATTGCGCCCCACCAGATCGTGCAAGGGCATGGAGACGCAGGCGGCGGGACGGGGCGGCCGGAGTGGTTCTGGAACCCCGAACAGTACGGTGGAATTCTTTGCGATATCGGATCGCATCAGGTTGACCAGTTTCTTTACTACACAGGATCGAAACAGGCCGAGGTTGTGGAGTCGCAAATCGCCAATGTTCGCCATCCGAATCGTCCGCGGTTTCAGGATTTTGGCGATATGGTGCTGCGGGGCGACCGCGGTCTGGGTTATGTGCGGCTCGACTGGTTTACGCCCGACGGTTTGGGGACATGGGGAGATGGCCGGCTGTTCATTCTCGGCACCAACGGTTACATTGAGGTCCGCAAGTATACAAACGTCGCGGTCAGCCGCCTGGGGAATAATCTGTTCCTGGTTGACAACAAAGAGGCGCGATACATCGATTGCAACAACATGCCCCTGCCGTTTGGGCAGCAGTTCGTTTCCGACATCGTGAACAGGACGCATGTTGCGCAGGACCAGGAGCAGTGCCTGCTTGCGGCAGAACTGGTTATCAAGGCGCAGAAGTGTGCCAAGGTCGTAACTCTGAAGGAATAGCGACGAATGGAGGGGCCATGAATGGCGCAGTTACGGGTACTGTATCGCGGCGCGGGTTCTTGAAGACCGGCTTGGGAGCGGCGGCAGTGGCCGGATTCCCAACGATTTTGCCTTCGACGGTATTGGGCCAGTATGCGCCCAGCAAGCGCATCAACGTTGGCGCCATCGGTGTGGGCCGCATTTCCCGAGTGCACGATATGCCGTCGATCTTGCAGTACGACCGCGCAAGGATCATGGCTGTCTGCGACCTGGACGCAAACCGCGTCGAAGACGGAAAGAAGTTTGTCAACGACTTTTATGCCGCCAAATCTGGCAAGCCCTACGACGGTGTAACCGGCTATGCGAATTTTCACGACCTGCTGGCCAACAAAGATATCGACGCCGTGGTGGTGAGTACGCCGGACCATTGGCATGCGCTGATTGGCGTGGCCGCGGTGCGGGCGGGCAAGGATGTCTACCTGCAGAAGCCCGCCTCCCTCACCATCGCGGAGGGGCGTGCGCTGAGCAATGCTGTTCAGGCCTCCGGACGGATTCTGCAGATTGGCAGCCAGCAGCGCTCGACCGTGCAGTTTCGATATGCCGCAGAACTGGTTCGAAACGGACGCATCGGCGACATCCAGCGTGTTGAGGTTGGCTTGCCGGGCGACCCAGCCGGAGGCGACAAATCGCCCATGCCGGTGCCTGAGACTTTCAACTATGAAATGTGGCTAGGCGAGACGCCCGATGTGTACTACACGGTGGACCGCGTCCATCCGCAAAAGGGATATGGCCGGCCGGGGTGGCTGCGTTGCAGGCAGTTTGGCGCTGGCATGATCACCGGCTGGGGAGCGCACCACGTCGATAGCGCGCACTGGGGCATGAATACGGAGTACACCGGCCCGATCGAAGTGTGGGGCAACGCGGAGTTTCCGGATCATGGACTATGGGACGTACATGGAACGTTCAAGACCGAAGCGCTGTACGCCAACGGAACACAAATGACTGTCAGCGGCGATTATCCCAACGGCATCAAGTTCTATGGGACAAAGGGCTGGATCTTCGTTTCTCGCGGCAACGAGCAGGTAACAAAAAGCGACCCGGTGGCGAAGCTGAGCGATGCGACCGCGCTGGCGTCAAGCGACCCAGCGATCATCAAGTCGGTAATCGGACCGGACGAAATCCACCTATACGAGAGCAAAGAGCAGCACGGCAACTGGCTGGATTGCATCATTACCCGAAATGCTCCCATATCGCCGGCGGAACTGGGTCACCGGGCATGCTCAACCTGCCTCGTCCACGATATGGCGATGGTATTGAAGCGCAAGCTCTATTGGGATCCGACCCTGGAGCGTTTTAAGAACGACGATGAAGCGAATAGTATGTTGTCGCGCCCACAACGCGCGCCGTACTTGCTTGCGTAAGGGCGCAAACTGTGGCTGTAGTTCTCCGCGGCGTACTTCGCTTGCGATTCCGGCAATCAGCGGTTCGGCGGAACGACGTAAAAGAGAATGGCAAAGTAATGGGCCACGCTTCCAGCCAGAACGAAGAGATGCCACGTTGCGTGGAAGTAGCGTAAGCGATCCAGAGCAAAGAAAACGACGCCCAAAGTGTAAGCCAGTCCTCCTGCGCCCAGCCAGGCGATTCCATGCCAGCCGATGGCATGGAGCAGCGGGCGGGCCGCAAAGACGATAAACCAGCCCTGAAACAGGTAGACCAACGCCGAAGCCACGGCAAGGCGGCCGACAGCGAGACTCTTGAAGATGACCCCGGCGACCGCCAGTGTCCACTCAACGCCGAACAGCGCCCAGCCCACTGGTCCACGCAAAGAGATCAGCGTAAAGGGAGTGTACGTGCCCGCGATAAGCAGGTAGATTGCCGAGTGATCGAGCACCTGGAAAACATGCCGCGCCCCGGAGCGCACCAGCGAGTGATAGAGCGTGGAGCAAAGGTAGACAAGTATCAGCGTCGTGGAGAAGACGGAGCAGCTGACGATCAGCCAGGGAGTTCCATGCGAGGATGCAGCAATAAGATAGATCGCCCCGGCAATGGCAAGAACCGCTCCGATTCCGTGCGTGATTGCGTTGGCAAGAATGTCGCCGAGTTTGGCTTCGGGCTGCACAGATTGATGATAGTCCGCTCTCACGCTATGATGAGCCAACCTATATGAACCGGGAAGAAGTTACAGAACAGGATCTGATTTTCTTGCGCCGCGCGATCGACTTGGCGCGCGAGGCCCGCAGCGACGGACGCCATCCATTCGGCTCACTGATCGTGAACGAGCGGGGCGAGACGATTGTGGAAGCTCGTAATAATGCGGTGCGGCCCAAAGGGGATCCTACGCAACATGCGGAGACGCTGGCCTGCGGAGAGGCGGCCCGGTTGCTGCCTGAATCGGAGCTGGCCAGGTGTACTCTCTACACCAGCACGGAACCGTGCGCCATGTGCGCCGGAGCAATCTATTGGACGGGGATTGGCCGCGTTGTGTTCGCACTGTCTGAGAGAGGCTTGTTGAATTACACCGGCAGCGACAAAGAAAACCCGACACTCGACTTACCCTGTCGCGAGGTCTTCGCACGCGGACAGAAACCGATTGTAGTAGCCGGGCCATTTCTGGAAAAAGAGGCAGGCAAGGTGCATGAAGGATTCTGGCTACCGCATAAGTGAGATTGCGGCTAAGCCCGGGCTTCCGAACTGGCTTGTATTGTGGGAAGGCGGAGCGCGGTAGCTATAAGGGCCGCAACCAGAAACGCGCCTGAAGTGATCAAGAGCGCGGAACTTAGTCCGGCAGTTTGCGAAAGGCTTCCGATGAGATAGGGCGCGGCGGCGCTTGTTACACGGCCAATGTTATATACAAAACCCATGGCAGTGCCGCGCAGGGAAGTGGGAAAGAGTTCGCTGGCAATGACGCTAAAGCCGCTGAAATAGCCGGTTCCGAAAAAGCCTACAAATGGGCCAATCGCGAGCAGTGCTCCCGGTTGGCGCACGAATGCAAATGCGGGCACCAGCAACGCGGCAATCAGAAGAAAACCGATGTATGTATATTTTCGGCTGAAGCGGTCGGCTATATATCCGAAAGCGATGTAGCCCAGAAAGGCGCCGGCCTGCATCGCGATGGTCCATCCCGAGGTCTGGACGATGCTAAGCCCGCGCCCGCCTTCGGCTTCGGGCATGGAAAGAAAACGGGGCACCCATGTGAACAGTCCCCACCAGGCAAACAGCGCGGCGGCATTCATGGTAGCGCAGATCAGCGTTGCGCGGCCCAGCGCGCCCTGAAACAGCCTGCTCACAGGAATCCTCCGCGTGGAGCGCTCCTGTTTCCAGGCTTGCGGCTCGTGCAATCCGCGTCTTAACCAAAGCGCGATGGCCGCCGGGACAATGCCGGCGAAGAACACGGCGCGCCATCCGAAATGAGGCATAACCAGCGCCACCACGGCAGCACCCAGCGCGTAGCCCACGGCCCACGAGCTTTGCACCAGGGCAAGAGCTTTGCCACGGTTAAGCGGACCCCAGGTTTCGGCAACCAGGGCCGCTCCCGAAGCCCACTCCCCACCCATGCCCAGCCCCAGTAGAATTCGGCACACCATCAGTTGCCATGCCGAGTGCGTCAGCCCGCACATGGCGGTCGAGACCGAGTACACCAGGATGCTCCAGGTGAGTGCGCGCGCGCGTCCAAACCGGTCGGCAAACCAACCGAAGCTCAACCCGCCAATTGCGGCGGAGACCAGAGTAGCCGACACCATAGCTCCGCCGATGGCCGCGGAGAGAAGCATTTCGCGCTGCACCTCGCCGAGTACCAGCGCGTAGAGCATCACGTCCATGCTGTCGAGCATCCAGCCCAGCGAGGCGGCCAGCAGCGCGCGCTTCTGCTCCGCCGAGGCACTAGTGAGCCAACCGATCGCGCCGTCCAAGAGAGTTCCTTCCGCTCCAGAGTATTCAGGATACGGCGGAATGGCCAGCCAGGATAGAAAGCATTCCATCCTGCAGCTGGAAATTGAAAGGGGACGGGGGAGAGCGAACGACGTACGAAATGCTGGAGCACTTCTCGACAAGGAATTCCTTGCCCAGGTTCCATCCAAAAGCGGAAATGGCCTCCGAACTCATATCGGAAGCCGTTTAGAATCGCTAGTTTATTTGGTTGCGGGGGCTGGATTTGAACCAGCGACCTTTGGGTTATGAGTTCTTAAATGTAGCAATATCATAGAGTTAGCAGGCATGGTTGGGTGTCACAAGTAGTCGATAGCAATTTTCAGGATCTTGGAAGAGTTTCACGGATGGGTTGAACGTGGGTTAAAACCAAGGAACGAAAACAATCCGTGAATTCGTCCAAGATCCAACCTTCTTCAACCTTTAATTGGGCACCAGCTGTTCGCAACGGCAAGAGCGGTTGACCCACTCATAACCGGCTTGGCGGTCACCTGATCAGGCGCAGCGTAGCAGCAGAGACAATAACCCATTAACCTCCTGATCCACCGCAGTGGAGTGCGGTAATCATGAGAAAAACGTCTACGAATAAGGCAAAGGGCAAGAAGAACCGACCCAAAACCAAGCTCGGCATACCGGATCTGGCACACTCGAAAGCCGCAGTCCTCCGGAGCCTCGGTTCTCCCGACTCGCAGCGCGGATATCGTAGCGGATTTCCGGATTTATCGTCTTTGAAAGTTCCCGATGTCTGAACCAGTTTTATTCTGTCAGATGCACATTTTCCCCTTGGCAGATTGATCCTTGAAGGCCGTAACCGATTGCATTTACCAGTGGTATGCTCTTTAGCATGCCACTGGGTAGTATCGTTTTCGTGCACGGGACTGGGGTGCGCCTCAGGTCGTACAAATCGACGTTTGATAAGGTTGCGGAAATTGCCGCCGCCAATGGCATCAAACAGGCTTTCGTCGAATGTGCTTGGGGTGACCCGCTCGGCGTTGAATTTGAGGGACTCAGTTTGCCCGACGAACCCGATGCGAAACAACGGGCCGCTTTCCAAGAGGACTTCGCACGCTGGAACTGGCTCTTCGACGATCCCCTCTTCGAACTCGACAAGTTCACCATCCGCGATACCTCTCAGGTCGACAAGCCCGTGCCGCGCCCAGGCGTCAAGCCCCCCTGGCTGCAACTTTGGGAACAGATCGAGGCCTACCGGCCAAGCCAAGAACTCACGCTTCTCCTTGAGCGCGGCGGCCTCAAGGACCTATGGCCCCAAGCTTGGCTCGAAATCGTCGAAGGCTCCGGCGTCCCCAAGGCCGCCTTCGAAGCCTCGGCCCACGAATTGCCCGATGCCTGCCGCGCTCTCGCGCGCGCTCTCGTTGCTCAAGTGCACCTGCTGGCCGCTGCCGCAGAGTGTCCCGGCCCCGGCCGCACCCTCCGAAACGCTTTAGTCGACCGTCTTATGGATGATTGGAAGCAGAAAGTTTACGGTCTCGGCGCATTCCTCGCTGGACTCTTCAAACGCGCCGCAACAAGCATCGTCCGCCATCACCGCGCCGGCATGAGCGCTGGAGCCGCGCTCCCCGTTGGCGATATTCTCCTCTATCAAGTGCACGCCGAGACGATTCACCATTTCATCCGGTCGAAAATCGTGGAGGCCGAACCTCCGGTTACGCTCGTCGCCCATAGCCTCGGTGGTATCGCATGTGTCGATCTCTTGGCCCTGCCAAACCCGCCCAAAGTCGCGTTTCTTGTAACGGCCGGATCGCAAGCTCCGCTACTTTATGAGATGGGCGCGCTCCTGAGTCGCAAGCCTCCCGAAGGTCTGCCCAAGGGGTTTCCGCCTTGGCTGAACATCTTTGATCGCGATGACTTTCTGAGCTACGTAGCGCGCCGCCTCTTCACGGATGTCGAGGATTTTGAATTCCAGTCCGGCCAGCCTTTCCCGGACTCCCACAGCGCATATTTCGGGGATGAGAATATTTGGAAGAAAATAGGGAGCTTCACCCGTCAATGAACTACGCACTCATCGTCGGAATCGAAAAATACGATCAGCTCGACTGGGACACGGCGGGACCTTGCGCTAATGCCCTCGCAGTCGCCGAATGGCTCATTTCCAGCGGAGTCGTCGAAAGTACCAACATCTCCCTCTTCCTCGACGCCATCGATGATTACGACCAGCGCATCCGACGCCTCAGCGCCCAAGGTATCGCAATTCAAAGATCTGCGACATGGACTGTTATCGAAGACTTCTGTTTCAAACAACTCCCGGCGGGCCGTCCTCCCGACTCGCGCTTGTTCATCTATTGGTCTGGTCACGGCTACGCCGAAAACAGCACAGGGCAGCGCTACTTCATCTGCCGCGATTACACTCACAGCGCACTTCACACCCGCGTCTTCAACGCTTCACTGTTTCTCCGCCATCTCCGCTCGCCCGAATTCCAGAAGTTCTCAGAGACTCTCCTCCTAGCCGACGCTTGCGGCGCAAAACAAAACGTGAAGCTCAGCAATCCGCGCGGCGGCCCCGACAATGTCGACCCACGCACACAGTTGGCCTACTTCGCCACACCCGAAGGACAGTGGGCGCATGGCGAGGAAGGCCGCGGCGCATTCACGGAGATCGTCCTCGCCGCTCTCAGACGTGTAGACCCTTGGCAGGATCTCAATAAGTTCCAAACCACGCTCGATGAGGAATTGAGCAATGCGGGCCACGCAATCTTTCGCGTCGTCTGTTCAGATGGCACTCAAGACCTCGCGGACCGTCTCATCGGCCCCGCGAAGCGCGAATCGGGCACAGACGAACTCGTCGAACTGCTCCGCTCAAAGCCCGTCGACATGAGCCGCTACCAGTTCCACTTCGCGCGTACCGTCACTAACCTCGGTAATCCGCGGCTAAATGAGGCCCAGGGCCTTACCGGAATGCTTGAACACCTCGCCGCCCTCCGCGACCCACACGGCCTTATCGAGTTCCTTATCCGTCTTACTCGAGAGAAGGAGCTCAAACAGCCCATCGAAAACTGGCTCGCCGCGAACGCCACGCACCAGGCGTGCGATATCGCCACCATCCGCGACGAAATCGATGAGGAGAACCAAGCCCACATCTTGATCCTCGATCTCGAAAACAGTCCCGATGGCGACATCTCAGCCTTCGAGCCACACTTGCGGACGCAGAATCTCGAGCCTGTCCTCGACCCGCGACTCGCCCGCCAAGACGTGAAGGACTGGGACGATTTCAGCCGGCGCTTGCTCGATCTGCTCAATCAGCTAGGGTCGGATTCCGTCAGTCAAATCTGGTTCCTCGCCAATCCACCATTGTTCGATCGGGCGTTTCATCTCATACCCGCGCCAGACGGTAGCCCTCTCGGCGACAAGTTCGTAGTTTTCATCCGCCACCGCGAGCGAATACTCTCCGCGAAAAGGCACATTCGTGAACCATGGCAGCAATACGCCGCCGCTCTTCGTGCATCCGAACCCGCTGACCTGCCAATCATTCCGTTGCCCAGCACCGACAGCAGAGGATTGATCGGAACGCTTCGCGGCGTCTGCTACTTCAACATGCTCATACCGCTCGCGTGTCATGGGGTCCCCTGCAGCGTTAATGAAAAGGCCCTGATGCTCAAACTGCTGCGTCTCGGCATCCCATATATGTGCTGGGTGCACCTCCCAGCCCCCGTCGATTGGGCGGAACTCGAAGCCTTTCTCTCCAAGAACTGCCTTAGTGCCCTCCATGCACTCGATCACTTTCCCGACAAGTTCACACAGTACCGCATAGGCTCAATCCCCTACGCCGCACAAGCTACGCTATTATGGGATGATCCGCAAATGAACCCCTTCTGACTATGCAAACCGAACCCAATACGAAGGACTGGAAGATCTTTCAAGGTGATGGATCGCAGCACGGTGGATTGTTGCACCTGCCAGATCCGCCGCCTTGGCGCTTCTCGCGAGCCCCGCTGCCGCTCGAGTTGCCCCAGAGTCTCGATATCCATGGGGATGCTCCCCGGGCGGCACCATTCCTGCCTAGCCGGCCGATGATCCTCGCCGTAAATACCGCGCTTTATCTCCGCCGCCCGCTCCTGATCACAGGCAAGCCCGGCACCGGCAAATCGACCTTGATTTACAAGGTTGCGCACGAGCTGAAGCTCGGCCCCGTGATTCGCTGGCCCATCTCGTCGCGCTCGACCGTTCGTGGTGGCATTTACGAGTACGACGCCGTCGGCCGCCTCCAAGCCGGTAGGAACACAGAGCCACCCGTCGAGCAATACCTCAAACTGGGCCCTCTCGGGACTGCACTCATGGCCAAAACCTGGCCGCACCCGCTCTTGATCGACGAGATCGACAAATCCGATCTCGACTTCGCTAACGACCTGCTCAACGTTATTGAAGAAGGCGAATACGAAATTCCCGAACTTCGCCGCCTCGGTATTCAGAATCCCGTCGTCACCGACTACTTTGGCAACAAGGTTGTTATCCCTGATGGCCGTATACAAAGCGGGCAGTTCCCCTTCGTCATCATGACATCCAATGCCGAACGCGAATTCCCGCCGCCCTTTCTGCGCCGATGCATTCGTCTCAAGATCGATCCGCCCCAGCGTGCTGATCTCGAAAGGATCATTAACTCGCACCTCAAGCACTACGCAGGCGTGATGAACACCACTGAAATTGGCGGGCTGCTCGGGACCTTTGAGACCAAGCTAAGCGAAAACCAAGACATCTCCACAGACCAGCTCTTGAACGCAGTCTTCCTCACCGTCGCCATGTGCGACTCCGAACGCTCCTTCGACGACCAGGAAATCGCCGACCTTCGCGAGACGCTCCTCAAACAATTGAGCGGACCCGGTGCGTGACACTCGACCGTTTCATTGCCGCCTTCGAGGTTCTCAGCGCTGAGCTTCACGTCGAGAACCTCCTTGACGCGATCTGGCTAGCCCAACTCGACCGCAAGCTCATCCTGGGCGAGACGGCTATCGGCGCGCCCGTCGCCGTTCCGAATAGCGCGGAAACCAAACTCACTGAAGACGGACGCAAGCCTGATTCCGAAATCACGGACGTGACGGAGCCGGAACGAGTCGAACAGAATTCTGCGTCCGAGTTGTCTGAGATGACCCCCGTCTATGCGCCCGGCGCCGCCGAGCCCGCCTCCTCGACGATCAAAGCTTCAAGCGTCGCCATCCCTGCTGGGCATGCGCTTCCCGGCCGCCTCCACTTTACTCGCGCCATGCGCCCGTTTTCACGGAAATGGCCCTCCCGCCCCGAATCCGAACTCGACGAGGAGCGCACTGTCGAAGTTACAGCTGACCTCGGCTTGGACCTCTATCCCATCTTTCGCCCCGTTCAGGAGCATTGGTTCGATGTCGACGTCGTGCTCGAAGACGACCCAGCCGTGCTCGTCTGGCAGGATACCCTCCGCGACTTCTGTCAGTTGCTCCGCGATACCGGAGCTTTCCGCGACGTCCGCCGATGGCGCTTGCACCTCGAGGGCAAGCAACCCATGCTCGAATCGTTGCCCGGTGGTGGCCGCAGCAGCGTGCGCGTGCTGAACGGCATCGGCATTCGCCGGCTCGTCTTCTTTGCTACCCATGGCTCATCACCGCACTGGAACGACGGTGTTTACGCCGGAATCCTTGGCGGGTGGCGGACAGAATCATCTATCGTTGTGCTCCAGATGCAGCCCCGCCACCGTTGGAAGCGCAGCGCCCTCGGCGAAGCTCAAGGCACCGCGTTCGCGCTCGAACCCGGCGTGCCCACCTCTGCGCTCCGCGTACAAGCCTACTGGTGGAGCCTTGCCGCCACAGAGGAGGAAGGCACGCTCGTGTCCGTTCCGGTCGTCCCTCTTGCGCCCAGCGCAATCTCCGAGTGGGCCCAAATGCAGATGGCTCGTGGCCGCCGCTGCCCAGCCATCTTCCTGGACAAAGACTCGTCAGATAATGGCGTGACCTCCCTGCTCCGTTCCGGGCCCACTGGATCGGCTACTCGCCTTCTAAAACTGCTCGGTGAGTCCTCGCCTGAGGCCTATCGTCTCGCCATTTATCTGGCCTCAGGTCCATTCACCATACCTGTCGCCCGCCTCGTGCAAGAGGCCATGTTCGCGGCTGCCGCAGACCAGGCGCATCTCGCGGACGTGCTGCTCTGCGGCTGCGTCGCACCGCGCGTTGGGCAGGAATCCGAAGCAGATCCTAATCGCATCTACTACGAGTTCACACCGGAAGCACGAAGCATCCTGCTTCGCTCGCTTCACGAAGCCGACGCCCAACAGATTACGCAATCGCTTCAGGACTTCGTTTCGCGATATATCGAACAAATCTACGGACGGGTCATTACATTCAAAGCGCTTGTGCCCGACGAGAACGGCAATTATGAGCTGCCCGATTGGGCCCAGCCTTTCGCTAAGCTGGGCGTATCGCTGCTGGGCTTGCCTGCACACGGAAAGAGCGTTCGGCAGCTGGTTCAAGACTTCCGCTCGGCGAATGTCCCGGCGGTCGTCGGCGAAGCTGCTCGCTTTGCCCGCACTGGCGCGAAGCCGCGCCAAAATCTCGCACGCGAACTTGTGTCCGCGGGTCTCGCGCGCCGAATTCCAACCGGCATCGAGTGGCTACCGGGAGTCGAGACGCTACTCAAAGAAATCCCACCACTCACTGGCGCAAGTATCTTGTGGGTCGATGACCACCCTGAGAATATCTTGACCGCCGCCCGCCGCATTCGCGAAGCCGGCGCAGCTATCCACGAAGTACTAAGCACAGGGTCCGCCATCGAGGTCCTGAAGAATGCCGCCTTCGACGTCATCATTACCGATATGACTCGCGGCGTGCAAACAACCGAAGGCCTTGATCTCATAATCCAGCTAAAAGTGCAGGCCATACAAGCGCCAGTAATCATCTACACGGGCAAGTTCGCAGAGACCGGTCAGGATGCGGCTCGTATGGTAGGAGCTTTCGGTTGTACGAATGATGCCGATGCGCTCTTTGGCCTTATCATTGAAGCACTCACCCCAGGAACCGAGCGCGATACCGGCACGCTGGATTATCAGCCCGAAGCATCCGAAGCGATTCTTCGAGCCCCGGGCGATCGTCACACGACCTTCGTCAACCTGCTCTGGGTGATCAAGGCATACTGCAACTCCGCCGTTAACCAGTTATTTGTCCTTCAATACGGCGAACTTGTGGTCGTCGCGGATGTCATCGATGCAGACAAGCGCAGGTACGTCGTAGCCAGTTGGGAAGGCATCATCGGCCGCGCCGCCAGAGAACGGCGGCCAGTCTGGGTCAATGATGTCCTAGTCGATGCCGACTACATCGCTGCCGAACCGTCCAGTCGCTCCGAATGCGTTATCCCGCTGCTTTCCGATGGCGAAGTCCTCGGCGTGCTAAACGTCGAATTTACGCGAGCCAACGCATTGACCCAACAACAAGTCGATTGGCTCGTCAAGTTTTCTCAGCCACTCGCCGCCGCGATCGCGGTCGCCCGTCGCCCGCGCATGCTGTTCGTGGGTCGTGACCAGCACCTATCTCGCCGCATCGTCACCGACCTTGGCCGGCAAGGTATTCAAGTCGAGGGACTTTCATCCCCCGACGAAAGTCTCAGCCCTTTCACGCCAGTGCTGCTGCCAATTTCCCCTGCGTCTGTCGAACGCGTTCGCGTCGCCACCACTTGGCTGCGCGCCTCCTGGCTTATCCCACTACTGCTCGAAGATATTCCCTTACCGCAAGCGTTGTCGGCGTTCGTGCCGTTTGACTTCACCCGGGATTACGACGCTGTTTTCCCCGAATTGGCTAAGACTCTGTTGCTCGGCGGGGCTCGAGCGGGATCGGTCGCCGAAGCGCTGCCAAACAAAGTGGAGCAGACCCCGAAACCAGCCGACATTACCATCGAGGTCCCTTTCGCAACCAACCGCCGCGAGCAAAGCGACGGCGGCTACGGCGCAGATCGTGGTGAACTGAGCTACGGTGTATGCACTGTAAACGTCCCGCCTGTGCACCGATTAGGGCAACTTGAGCAACGCTCCATCTTACGTCTCGAGTTCCGGGACAACCCCGAGAAGCACTTCATGCTGGTCGGTCTGCGCCGTACGCCAGATCTTTCACAGAACGACGATCGCGTTCTCATCTTTATCCACGATTGGAACATGACGTTAGAAGGTGCGGTGTTGCGCTTCGCCCAAATCGTCTACGATCTCGCTGCCGATGTGACTCCGATACTCTTCAGTTGGCCAAGCCAGGGCCAGGTGACTGGCTACGTTGCAGATCTCCAGAGCGCCGATGCAAGCGCCCAGCAACTGTCTAGGGTCCTGGCGAGCTTCACCCGTTCTCGTTCACTTGCGCTCTGGGCGCATGGCGCAGGCTGCCGTGCTCTTCTGGGTGCACTACGAGATTCTGCAGTCACCGCCGACCACATCTTGTTTACCATGCCCGATGCCGACGAAGCCTGGTTCCGCGAGAACATGCGCGTAGCGCAAGCCACGCGCGCACGGGTCACCGTCTACACTGATCCGAACGCCAACGAACTCGGCGTTGCTCGATCACCACGCTCCAGCGCCGCGAGGTCCACTCGCCCCATTCCCGGCGCAGATTTGATTGTCACGAACGGCGTTGCCTTATTCGACATCGCGCAACTCCTCAAATTCAACGCACCACCTGAGATGCGCTCGGGGCTAAGGGCCGTGCGCTCTGAATCGGGAATTCGTTGGGAACTCTCAGATTTTTCATATTCGCAGGGCGAGCCACAGCTAGAATCCCCCTCAGCAACCGTCTTTATTGCGTCGACGACCGCAGACCTCGCCGAGCATCGAGAAATTGCCGTCGAGGCGGTGCAAGCGGCAGGCTGCACAGCCATAACATACGAACCGTGGAGCGACGGCCCGACACTCACCACATCTTTCGCCAGACTCGAACAGGCTGACGCAGTCATCGTCATAGTTGGCAACCGCATTGGCCGGATCCCGGAAGACCAGCCCTCAGGAGAGCAGAAGAGCCTCACTTGGTTGGAATGCGAAGAAGCTGCGCGACTCGGAAAGAGAGTATTCACCTTTATCGGCGATGAAGCTCGGCTAGAGAGTACCGAAGGGGGCAGCGGATTTCTATCTTGGCTTCGCAATCACGTAATCTTCTCCACCTTCGCCGGGCCGGAAGACTTACGCGACAAGCTGAACAAGGCCCTTTGGGGCTGGCATAGAAGCGAGAAGCAATCGCGCTACCAAGAGGAAATTGGCGCCCCGGGAGCGACTCGCCCTAGCCAGCAGATCGTCGGAACCGCAACCGCAGCTCCCTCGCGATTCATTCTCCTGGCCGGCTCACGTCGTTCTTCGCCCCTTGCGCGGGTTCGCCGACAGACGGAGTGGGCTGCCGAGGCTGTCGCCAAAGAGATCGCACGGGCAGGCTTCGGCTTGGTCTGCGGCACGCAGCGGGGCTCCGATCAGATCGCGATCGCCGCCTTCACTGCCGAAATGACAGCGCGTCAACTCGACACTGCAGATGCGTTACGGATTGTAACTTTCACCGATGATCTTAATGGCGCAACCCTACCTGAAGGGACAGCCATTCAATACTCGAATGATCAGGTCACCGATTCTTTGGCCCATGCAGATGCAGTTGTCCTACTCGGCGGAAATCAGTGGGTTCGTCAAGTCGCAGTCTCCGCCTCGCGTGTGGGGAAGCGTGTGTTTCCGATTCCTGGAACAGGTGAAGCTGCCGCGGAGCTCTTTAAGGAACAAGTGAGTAATGGTATAGCACATCGCGACTTGCCATGGTCCCGAAAGATCGAGCGAAAGGAGGACGCCGAAGCGGTTGCTACGGCGTTACTCAAAGAGTTAACAAGCTCTCGAGGAAACTCGGACGAGGAATGGATCACAAACGCGATCCAGATGGGGGAAGAGGCTTTGGAACAGGAGAATCCGAAGCTCGCTATAGACATACTTCGTGAGCGGCCGGATCTCTGGGGCACTAATCGGCTGTCGCTGATCATAAGAGCCGCAGTAAGTGCTGCGTTTCGCGAAGCAGTGAAGGCTTCATTCCACGAGTATGCGCAGCAATACGAGGAAATCCGCAGAACGCAGCAAGGGGGGGCCTCCAGAACCGCGCGAATGAATGCTTTGATTACAGAATCGATCAATGCGGCGCGGTCCGTGTCCTTCGTTCGAGAGTTCGCCCAGCAACTGGTCGAGGAAAACCATGAGGGCACCAGAATAATTGGAATCGCTGTAGCCCGAGCAAGACCATATCCAGAGCACGTCGAGCTGGCCACGAAGATCATATACAGTTCTCTCAGTCCATTCGAACAGTTCCACGCGCTCCTGCTGGCGCGTGCCGTGGTTGATCGCGCCAGTCCGAAGCAGCACGAGGCGCTCCGCAGCGCCTTGCTGAAACAAGCAGGGACACCGATCCATCAATCAGATCGATCTCGCGCCGACATTCAAGAGGAATTATTGAATAAAATCGATAAAGAAAAGCCCGCTCCTCGCGGTGTGCCAGCATTGAGCGACTATCCACTTGTGACAATCGCGCCACCTATGATGGTGTCTTACAACGACGACCTGCATGAACATCATGGTGAGTTTGTGATTACCCGGGGCCAACATCAATTGAAACTGCCGGCGGAGTTCCGCATTGGGCGCTATCCGGTTACCAATCAACTGTTCTCACGTTTCGTGAACGACCACGGTTATGAAAACGACCGATACTGGCGTGAGAATTCGAGGCAGAATTTGAGGAGAGACTTACTCACTAAAGACGGACGAACCCTCGGTCCCGCCACATGGGAATCGAGCGGCGCGTATGCCGCCGGCTGCCGGAACCATCCTGTCTCGGGTATAAACTACCTCGAAGCCGAAGCGTTTGTACGGTGGCTGCAAATTAGGTATCCCGAGTCTGGATGGGACTGGTGCATTCCCTCTGAGGACATGTGGGAGCTGACGGCCAGATCGCCTGAAGGATATCGCTACCCATGGGGCCACGAGTTTCAGACTGGCTTCTGCAATTCCGCCGAGGCCGGTATTGGCAGACCAGGTGATGTCACACAGTTCCCTCGAGGGGAGAGCGCGTATGGCTGTTCAGACATGGCAGGGAACGTGTGGGAATACGTCGAATCTGCGGAGAGGTCGCCCCGGACGTGTGTCCTTCGCGGGGGGGCTTATCTGAACAACCAATATGAGATTGCGAGTTGCTTCCGGCTAGTGCGAGTTCCTATCGAACATCGTGCGTCGGACTTCGGACTGCGGTGCGCCCAGGTGAGGAACGCAGATCAGAAATCCAAGTCCCAAGCGGGACGCCATTCCAAGGAGATGAGTAAGTAGGATCGGTCAATGGTAGGGGGCACAGGTCAAGGGCTATCGAGCCGCACGGCTGCGAAGCACATTGCTTAAACGTCCGTAACAAATTCCCAAGCGAAAATGACAACAAACTGGGGTATATGCGGTCCGGCTTGGTGCTGTTCACACGTTCGGAGCCCAAGTGTAGTCAATGCAGAATCGGACGTGCCTACCATGTGAAATATCGACATCAGCGTGTCAATCTCCGAAACCGGGTGGCTGGATTCCGATGTGATCGTCGCGCCGGATTTTGGCCCCGACAGACATTGCGGAAAGTGGCGCTCGATAACACTGGAGGGACGGCGGGAAGTCCTAAATTTTCGGCCCCAATTGGCGGCCACAGCTAATTCACGCATTGAGCATCGAAAACGTTTCAACCTTTGCTGCCCGCGTTCGGACCGATTCCGACATTTACGGGGAATATTTAGGGGGCTTATGTGTCAAAAGGTATAGGTTTTGGAACAGCTCTTTTAGTCCAAAGTCGCCTTTTGTTTTCAGTGAGATAGAAGGCACGGAAATGGCAGCTATTCCAGGGTCTAAGCCGTTACAAAAGGCTGTGGGGACCGATCGATTTTCAACACCCCTTTTGTAACATGACATCCGAGGATGCTGCCAGAGTTTGAATTCCGGGAGTATCACCGGCGCCGCGCCAGTCCTCGACCCGACCGGCCAGTGTTTACGAATCCTATCCACCTGGCCGTAAACCGGCTGCTCGGACAAGTGGCTCCGCCTGATTCTCTCGGATTCCGACGAGCGCCTTGGCTTCGAGCAGAATGCGGCCTCGCGGCTCGGCATCTGATGCCGATTCTCTCGCGACTGGCGAGGGTTCAAATCAGATTGCGCTACGCCCGGTGCAACGCAATCTGGGTTGAACCGCCAGACTCATGTGCAAAATCAAGCCTGACGAAGTCTCAAGTTGATAGCGCCGGCTAGTTAGAATTGAGGTGTCGAATGTCACATTTGCAAGGCAACGCAGCTGAGGAACCGATGCTCGAAGAAGCAAAGAGTTTTATCCGAGCATCTGGTCAGTTCCGGACGGTTCCTGATCTTGCTGAGCTCCTCCGAGTTGAAATCCACGACCTCGATCAACAACTCAATGAATGGAAGGATCGTAGGGAGATTTTCTCGATTCAGGATGGAACCGAGGGCGAATTGTTTCCCGTCTTCGCATTCGATCGTAATCGTGGTTCGCATGTGTCCGAGGCAATTCCTAGGGTCCTAGAGATTTTCGGAGATCGGCTGTCTGATTGGGGGATCGCTGCATAGTTCATCGCTGGTAACAGCTATTTGGATGGTGAGTCCCCTAAAAATCTGGTCGAGAAAAGCCCGAATCCGGTAATGCGCGGCGGCCCTGGACGAAATGAATGAGGTCTCGCACGGCTGATCCATCGCGACTGTGTCAATCCTTCAAATTAGCTGGCCGGCGGAATTCCCTCGTCAGCGCCAGCCTCATCAAGCCGGTCATGAACCGCACCGGACCGGTGATAAACAGCCTCAGGCCGGTGAGCGAGCTCATCACGCAGGTAAAGGGTAGGGTTGGGGACCCAAAGAGGCAGGCGGTCGATTCCTAGTCCGGATCCATCCCGATGAATACGGATATGGCCGGACGTCTCCATTGGAATTGGTTACAGGTTTAGCTATATTAAGGGCGGAGCCTCGGCCTTTGTCAGGAACTCAGCAGTTCTGCATGCCGTCTGCGACTCGAGCGCTGTAGTTCCATATCTTCAGGATTTTTCCCACAGCCTATCAACAAGCAGCCTACTCCGCAACGCAGTGGGCGAGAATGGATCGACGACTGCCATCACTTGACCATAGGTGAGCTCGCCATGTTCCAAAAGTGCGTCAGCCACTGTGCGAATTACGCTCCGGTTCAGTCTCACCAAATGAGTAGCAGTTGCGATCGCCCGCCTTTCGTCAATACTGAACTGAGCACACACTTTCGACGCACCATCGCAATCGCTCGCGCACGTACTGAGCGACAAAAATGTATATGTAAGGGTCGGATCCACGAGCCTCTCCGTAGCCATTGAGGCGAAAGATGCGACGCAAGATCCGGCTGCCTCCTTGATATTGAACATCATGCTCTCGTGCACCTGGACAACGCGTCCGGGCATTCCATGCTTCCTTCGTTCCTTCGGGGTTCGCTGGATGAACACAGTGGAAAGCCGCAGCTGGCAAACTGCGAGAACGACCGCATGAGCCGCCTCGTGAAATGCAGTTCGTCGCAACTTAGCATCTGCGATCTGGCCCTTGGTTCTCGAGTTCATATTTCTGCGTAACGACCGACCGGCGAGCTTCTCGTTGTTCAGAAATCAGCCACCGCTACCAATATGCTGGACGCTCTGTCCTCGTGTTTGTGACGCGAAACACTGGAGGGTGCAGAAATATTCGGGTCACCATGGTCCAGTGGACGGGCTTGCGGCGAAGATGCCCCACCCCGCAATGCACCCGGATGGTCCGAAAATCTCAGAAGCGCCGGTCCCCAGTGTCCGTGTATGCCCCATCTATATATATGGGTGCTGCGAAAAACAGCGCCTGAGATCCGGAACTTAAAAGGCACGACTAGGGAACGCGCGTCCATGCGCGCGAGTTCCTGCTTCGGTACGAGGGCAGACACCCGGCCTAAAAAGCAGCGCCAATTATGGCGGGAACCCTGATAATCGTGACGCCGGTGGCGACTACGTCCAAAGCGACAATCGGGTTCAAACCAGTCAAGTAGGCGGTCAGGGTCGCAGGTTTGCACTGGCTGGAGCGGGCAGGCGCCCTAACAGGAACGTCTTGGTTAACCTCAACCTCATGGTTAGGATTGATGCACTCCGAAGAAGTCACCATTGTCTCGAACTACGCGATTGCAGTTCCTCGCCATGCCAGCGGAATACATATGTCTTGATTTAGGGTCTCCGTCTCAATACTCCATAAACTCCGAGGCGGAATTCTTCCCAGCGCAACTTCTCCGCGTCGAACTGTTTTTCACCTTCACTCGATAGTTGCCACAGCGAAGCATCTTGCCCGTTCTTGCGCACGGTAGTGCACAGAACCCACCCGGCCTTATGCATACGGTCGAGGGCTGGATAGAGGGAACTATCCTTTACCGGCAACTTCCCTTTTGAGGTCATTTCTATCGCCTGCTGGATGGCGTACCCACTCAAACGTTTACGCCGCGAAAGAACTCCTAACACGAGGAGATTGAGCGTCCCTCGCAATGATTGATTGTCCGCCATTTAGCCCAACCTCATCACATAAGTAGGTTACAACAATACCCCGATATCGGGATAGTGAGTGACTCTTCTTGCGACAATGATGGCTAAATATATTCGTGCAATTTGACCGCATTTCTGCATATTCAACAGGATTGTATCTGGGGAAAGTAGATTGACAACTACCCCGATGTCGGGGGTGGGTAAAACTCTCGCCAACGCTTTTTCAGTGACTCGAGATCGGAAGTGGGGTAGCTTCAGAAGCGTGGACTCAAGCTAGTGAGCGCGAGCTTTGGCGCCCAGGCTTAGGTCGAGGATCTGATCGCGGCGGAGTGCAGCCGCTAAGAGAAGACTGGGACACTTCGGCGGTCAGCAGAAACAGAGCGACATCACAAAACCAAGCAACGAACAGTCGACGCGCGGCCGATGTGAGGAGACCTTTGTCTGCGCAACCTGACGTAACCCAGATCCTGGCGAAGTTTGAAAGGGAAGAAGTGATGGGCGTACCGGACTCGGACAACATTAGATGGCGCGCTGTGGACACTCAATCACGAATCATATCGTCACCCTCTGCTCAGTGTGCCTTCTCGATCCTCGGCCGGCGATTCAAAGCGACCACCACAATCCAATTTACGTGCGCCAGACCAGTACGGACACTCTCGCAACATGAACGGGCAGTCAGAGCCGAAAGAAATGGAAATCAAATCGGCGGCTTGTTATCAGCTGGTTCTGGATCGGCGACTTGGGGAGTACGTGTTCCCCGATGGGTGGGCGATTCTCGGTGCCGGCAACCCGGCCAGCAAGTGCTCAGCGTGCGGCGGGGGATCGCCGCCAGCGAGGCGGGTTGCAAAGCGAACGGGATTGGAGCCCGGGCGGCACGGCCGAGTTGAAAGGGGAAACACAAAGTAGGCAACGGCCTTAGGGTCTGTTTGGAGCACACCGTAAAGCTGCCTAGCAGTCGCACAGATCGGAGTTAGCGACAATGACGGCAACACTCATCAAGTTTCCTGAACCGATTCGACAGGTATCCGACCTGGCGGCCTTGCTTCGCTCAATCGAAGAACCGTGGATCGGCTACATGCATGTACCGGCGTTGGGGCGCCATGTATCTACGGTGCGCTTAGCAGTCGGCACGCTGAGTGATTTGCTTGGGGTGTCCCCTAACAAGGTATCCACGGACTGGCTGCTCACTAGGTCCTCGAACGATCTTCAGGCTCTCGCTCGGAAGGTTGCGCCAATGTTCCGACGCCAGTTCGTAAGGGGACTACAGCTCCTGATTGAGCACATTGGCTTCGGCGTTGATCGCCGATGCGATTGCCTTGGCGAACGGAAAGGATCAGTAGTCTCCATGGTCCCCGGCGCGTTTAGAGGAAAGGCTTAAACGAATATGGGAAGCAAATTCTATCCAGCGGGTTCTCTGCGTTGCGAAAAGTGCGGTTCCGCGCTCCCCGAGACCGTGTGCTGGCACGGGAAGAAGCACTTCATCTGCGATGGCCCCGGATGTGCTACACCCGGGATGCGGCCTCTGATTCGCATCGAGTCCCGTCCGTGCAGCAATCCCGGGTGCCCGGGGACTGTGCCAGAAAGGCTATGTTCAAGCAGCTCGACACTGCAATTCTGTACCTCGCTTTGCGAATCACGATACTGGTATTCACATTCCAAGTCAGTGACGGTGCACTGCGCGTACTGCGGCGAACCATTGCGCCGAAGCCCCTCTGAGGCTGAGGGCCTCTGCTTCTGCGCTGGGCACGACAAAGCCTATAAGAGCAACTTGCGAAACGAGTCTGAGTGCGGGATTTTTCGGGATCTCTTCCGAACATATCTTGAACAGGGCTGCATCGGGCATTACGAGAACCTGTATCCGGTGCGCTCAGAAATCCGGCAGTTTCTCGCATTCGTGGACGCTCAGGGCATCGCCGATATTCAGACCGTTACGCCCGCGACAATCAGAGACTTCCTCGCTCAACGCAGTGGACATGCTCGACGGGCCGATTACGTCAAGACTATGTTTCGCTGGTTGATCAAGACAGGCAGGTACCAGCGGGAAAACCCGGTGAAGTCTCGCGTCCTCTATGAGCGGCGCCACCGTGTCGAGGCGCGGCCGTATGAGGGGCAGGATATGGCCGAGATCTGGACGCTCCTCCAAGAACGAGGGACGACACAGGCCAAGCTCATCATCTCGGCTGGCGAGGACTTTGGACCTCGTCG
>Ga0302197_10000259_pt1 | contig 53446 bp, 39 predicted proteins | sample II_Bog_N2_1_FD_193526 | JGI IMG/M metagenome (GOLD analysis project Ga0302197, IMG submission 193526) | Peat permafrost microbial communities from Stordalen Mire near Abisko, Sweden - II_Bog_N2_1 | ecosystem: Environmental > Terrestrial > Soil > Wetlands > Peat | place: Sweden: Abisko... | reverse complement strand
CGAGGCCTTCGACTACCTGGTGCAGGAGGAAGAAGGCCGGCTGATCGACATGGATTCGGTGAATCGCGCGGCCACGGAGCGCGTTGAGTCAAGCGGCATTATCTTCCTGGATGAGATCGACAAGATCGCCGGGCGCGAAGGCGGCCACGGGCCGGATATTTCACGCGAAGGCGTGCAGCGCGACATTCTTCCCATTGTGGAAGGAACCACGGTGAATACGCGCTACGGCATGGTGCGCACCGACCATATTCTCTTCATCGCCGCCGGCGCATTTCATGTTTCGAAACCCAGCGACCTGATCCCCGAGTTGCAGGGGCGCTTTCCCATCCGCGTGGAGCTGCAATCGCTCACTGTGGATGACTTTCTGCGCATTCTCACTGAGCCCAAGGCATCGCTGACCAAGCAATACTCGGCGCTGCTTGAGACCGAGGGTGTGAGGCTTGAGTTTGCTCCCGAGGCTCTTCGCGAGATGGCTGAGTTTGCCTTCAAGGTGAATGAGCAGACTGAGAACATCGGAGCGCGCCGCCTGCATACCATCATGGAGCGGGTACTTGAAGATGTGAGCTTTCTGGCGCCCGACGTGGCTCGTCGCGCGCCAGATGAGGCGGCTGCCGCAGTGCTGTCGGAGGCCATCAAGGCTGAGTCCTCAAAGCCGCTGCCCTATCTTGAACGGATGACGTCCTCCGGTCCCGAGAAGGTCTTTCTGATCGACGCCGACTATGTGAAGCAGATGGTCGCGTCCATCGTAAAGGACCAGGATTTGAGCCGGTACATACTATAGAGGGACTTGTTTCGTGCGGTGTCATTACTTCCGGATAACCGGTCGTTCGCACGGAACCCGGAAACTAGGTCAGTAGATGGAACCAATCTTAGCCTGCCGGTGTCTAAGAGGGTATGATCTCCGTTCGCACAAGCTTCTGGCTGAAGGCTGTTCGCGCCTTGATTCTCGCCGCCTACTCATCAACGGCGGCGATAGCGTGTAAGGTCGCTTCGATGCGATTCCTTTCAGTACTCCCGGTGCTCGCTGTGGTCGTCGCCTGTTTGGGTATTGCAAAAGCTGAAGTTATGTCCTTCCGTAAGGTCGGTGACAAGACAGTTATGTGCATGCACAGCGGCCTGATGAGCGATCTTAATTTTTGCCCCAAACATGACGACTGGTATTCCTACATGTTCGTTGGACATATTTCCTCTATCAAGCCCGCCAAGGATGATGAGAAGGTAATTCAGATCGTTCCAGAGGAAGTTTTCTATGGAAAGCCGGATAATCCCATGACAGTCCTGACCTCGCAGGGGTTGTGTCTGCCTCATTTAGCTGTAGGGGATAGATGGCTTTTCTACCTGCGGAAAGTGAATGGCGAGCCGCTCATACTGGACTACTACGGAAATGACAGCCTTCCCGTTGCCGAAGCAAGGACGCAAATCAACACACTTCGTCGTCTGAAGAAGATAGGTGACTTCGGCATCTTGCGAGGCCGGGTAGTGCGAGGCGCGTCATATAACGGAAAGGCAGTCTCGAACGCCCATGTCGTAGCAAATCGGCGGTCTGATAACATGCAGTTCGTTGCGGTCACGGATTCGGTTGGGCACTATGAATTCCAGCCGCTTCCTCCCGGCGATTACAAAATCACAGTGGCGCCAATTGGATCGTACCAACCCGACGACTCTGGGGTCGAAATAAATCCTGGAGCTTGCTGGGATCTGACGCTCGCAAGATCACCCCACGCACAGATCGGCGGTCACGTAAAACGTTCCAATGGCGCACCTGTGACTGGCGTAGGTCTTGTGCTCATCAGTTCAGACAACGCGTGGTATCAAACGACCCAAACTGACGGGAACGGATATTTCCATTTCGATCAGCATGAACCCGGAGGATATGTGCTCGGTTTGAATTACCCTGCAAGGCCTGATTGGTTCAATGGGAGTGGAGGGGGAGCAGGCATAAAGATTCCACCAGTCTCGTTGTTTTTTCCCGATGCAAAAGACCGTTCTAGCGCGCGCGTTATCCGAGTGCATGATGACGAGAAGCTCGACAACCTAGACTTTATCGTCGCGGTGCATTAGCGACTGTGGCCGATCAATTTTCTGCAACAACCCGATGCGCTCAACGAGCCATCCTGCCGTTTCTTGAGTTCTGGGTGATTGGTCGCCTACTCGTAAGCAACTCCCAACTGCGATTTTTCAATTGAAGTGTGCGGGGGGGCTCCTGCTAATTTTTTCTGGTACCTCGGCAGTCCGCGCGTTGCAATCAATCAGCGGGCTCTACCTGCACCCCCCGACTTCTGAGGGAATGTGGATGGGGGCGCATCAGAAGCACACCGGGAAGGGTGTGCCTGCGCCTTGAATCCGCACCGCCTTTTCCTCGACTCCACTTGAGCCAGAACCCAAGTCGGAGTAGGGATCATGATTGCTCATAACCCCCTCCGCGGATCCGGACGAGCGGATTTCCCGCATCCGGCTCTTACCTCAGGTGATGACGCCCATGCGGCGCAGAGGAAAAGGATGATACACATGCGCAGGGGGAAGCCAGCGGTCGATCAAGCGCCGCATCCGGTTCCAGGGAACACGGCCGTTCTGGCTACGGCGCGAAAGCGCCCGGTGCCAGAGCCAGCCTACCCGATAGCGGAACAGATTCAGCGCTGCACTGTTCATGGGCACTCCGTAATAGCGGATGTGCCCGCTCACAACCGACCGCAACCACTTGCCTGTGTCCTGAATGGGCGCGTGCATGCGCAGTCGCAACTCGGCTTTCACCGCGTTCAACTTCGCTTGCAGCCGCTTACGAATCGTCTGCCGCAGCACCGTAAAGTAGCCGTTGCTCCTCTTCTTCCCGCAGATATGCGTGAAGCCGAGAAAGTCGAACGTCTCCGGCTTCCCTTCTCCGCGCCGCTTCCGGTTTCTCGCCGCGAACGGTCCGAACTCCAGAAGCCGCGTTTTGTCGGGATGCAGTTCCAGGCTGAACTTCCGAAACCGCTCGGTGAGTTCGGCCAAGAACCGTTTGGCATCCGCTTCGCTCTGGAACCCAACCACGATGTCGTCCGCATACCGCACGACGATCACTTCGCCGTGCGCCTGCTTCTGTCGCCATGCCTGAGCCCACAGATCGAAGACGTAATGGAGATAGATATTCGCCAGCAGCGGCGATGCACTGCCGCCCTGAGGCGTCCCTTCCTCCATGCGCATTCGTTTTCCATCCTCCAGCACGCCTGCGTTCAACCACTTCTGGATGAGCCGCACGACGCGCCGGTCCGCGATGCGATGCTCGATGAACCTTACAAGCCATTCGTGCGAAATCGCATCGAAGAAGCCGCGTATGTCCAGATCGAGCACCCAGTTCACCTTCTTCGTCAACAGTCCCGTGTAAAGCGCGTCCAGCGCGTTATGCTGGCTTCGCTTCGGGCGGAACCCGTACGAAAATCCGAGGAAGTCCGTTTCGTAGAAAGCGTTCATCACCTCGACCGCCGCACGCTGAACGATCTTATCTTCCAGCGCCGTTACTCCGAGCGGTCGCAACCGCCCGTCGGCCTTGGGGATGTACACCCTACGCACCGGCTTAGCCCGGTACGCTCCTTGCTTCAGCCTATGGGAGAGGTTCTGGAGGTTATCCTCAAGTGCCTCGCCGTAGTGCCGCCATGTCTCGCCGTCCACGCCGGGCGCGGCTTCTCTCTTCAAACAGAGATAGGCCGTGCGCAACGCTTCCAGCGCATAGATGTGGTGAAAGAGCGCGGTGAACCGCATCTCCTTATCCTTGCTTGCTGCTTGACGTATCCGCTCCAGCGCACTGGGCGCATCTGTCCGGCTCTGAGTCCGGGACGCGTTTTGCTGTTGCAGATTTCCCTTGGTCAAACCTCTTCCCTCCATCCCCTCCGCCGCCGGTTGCCCGACATTGTTCGAGGACTTCACAGGTACTACAGGTCTGTCCGACTTCCCGTGTTCGTTCATCATCGGCGTGTGTCCTTAGACTTCCCGATGCGTCCCAGGGCGTGCTTTGCTCTGGGAGAACGCGGGACCTCCCGGTTCCCATGCGAGGTGTTTCGGTACGTGCTCGGGGTCTGTGACCGCGCCGGACTCAGTTGCGCCTTGCCATATCGGCGTACCCAATGTTGCCTTCCGCTTTCTCCTACAGCGTCGGCGTCCAGGAGGATATTTCTTTCGCGGCTGAATACCCGGCCCGCACCTTCCCCTGTCAACGCTTCGACGCCGCCCTCGCGAGCGGCTCCGCATGACTCGGAGCCAGTGTGGTTCGCTAAACCTTCACCGTATGAAACTTTCATTCACTACACCTCGCCGGTTTAACCGGCGCACAGGAGAGAAGCCATGAGCAATCCAGGCAATCATCACAAGATCAATTACATCGAATTCGCATCGACCGATATCGAGCGAACGAAGCAGTTCTATGGAACCGTCTTTGGCTGGAGCTTTAAGGATTGGGGTCCGGCGTATATCGACTGCAACGCGACCAGCTCCGGGGTCGCCGTCGGCTTCTACAAGGCCGACCCGCATGATGCGCAACCCAAGACCGCGCCGCTGGTTGTGCTTTATTCCGCGAACCTGGAGGCGACAGAGGCCGCGGTAGTGGCCGCGGGCGGCAGCATTGTTGTGCCCATCTTCGAGTTTCCCGGCGGACGGCGTTTCCACTTCTGCGACGAAGTGGGAAACGTGCTCGGCGTCTGGTCGGAGTAAGGCAGAAAAGGCCTTTCTGATCGACGCCGGCCGTTGTGAAACAGAGGTTTGCTTCCATCGTGAAGGGCCAGGATTTGAGCCGCTACAGTTTGTAAAAAATAATCAGCTTTTGGGGGATTGTGCGCCAGACAGGCATCTGCTAGGTTTGTCTCGTTCCTCATGAGCCTGCGCGCGTCAACCAGCCGGGTAGGCTCTATCTGCATTCTCCGGCTTCTGAGGGAGTGCGGCAGGAGGCGCTTCAGAAGCCGATCGGGAAAGGTGTGCCTGGGCCTGAGAATCCGCGGCTTTTTCTTCAATTCCATGCAGTGCAATGCTCGGGAGAGGTGCAATGAGCACGAACATACATCATCACATTACCTATATCGAGTTCGTTGCAACGGACATCGAGCAGGCAAAGCAATTCTACTCAAACGCTTTCGGATGGAAATTTCAGGACTGGGGGCCGGAGTATGCCAGTTTTTCCGGAGCCGGAGTCGAAGGTGGTTTCTGCAAGGGCGAGGCGCAGGTAGCGCCAGACAATTCCGCGCCGCTGATTGTGATCTACTCTAAAGATCTCAAGGCTTCTGAAGATGCCGTGCTGGCAGCTGGCGGCGACATTGTGATGCCAGACTTCGAGTTTCCCAGCGGACGCCGGTTCCACTTCTACGACGGAGTGGGGAACGTGCTGGCAGTTTGGTCAGAAGTAGGCGAATCCTGACTTCCCATCCTTGGCGCGGGAACAGAAGCGCGCCAAGGAACCTCTGATGCATAAGTCGAGATCGTGTCAGGGCACGACCTCAAAGCCTGCCCTGAGAACCCTTTCACAATCGGAGTGGTCGGGTGCCCCAAGTCGCGCTTTTGGGACCTGGGAAACTTTCTTTCTTGCTCCTTGCACAAGATTATCTCTCGCCGGAGCACAATGGGGATAGAGAAACCAATGAAAGAAATCGCCGCAGGGTGGCAGTTGCATCCTTATCCCCGGATCAATCTCTCAGGAACCCGCCCGACCCGGCCTTTACCCTGTTTACGATTTAATTAATACCCCCTTTTATTTTTTCAAAACTTTGCAGATAATTTCCGAGCCGTCCTGGAAACCCGAAATCAGGACGAAGAAAAAGCCGGATGTCCGGGCCGACGGAAGCAAATCCATCTCTCGTCCTAGTTCACGCGCGGCGGCAGCATGAGCGGCTTGCGAGGCGCAAGTTCCTCGCGAACCAGCGCGAGGCCGAGGATGCATCGCTCGAACCGGTCGGAAAGACGCGCAAACAGTGGAGCTTCCTGCTCATATTCACATAGATTGAACTGGCTCACGATGAAGTAACTCTCCTTGCCGGCGAGAATGAGTTCGCCAAGGCTTGGACGGTGACGCCGGTGGCGGCGGTTCGAGTCCATGGCTTCCGGATACATGCCGGCCACAAAGAGGGCATAGTCGCCGATGTGCTTGCGTATAGCGCGCTCGGCATCGAAAGACGTGGCGCTGCCATGGACGGGGTCGGCGGCGAGCATCATCTCAGACAGCTCTTCGATGGGGCGTCCCGCCTCGTCGCGCACGCTGTACAGCTTGTCGGCCTCGGTGAACTCGCACAAGAGGCGCGCCACATAGCCGGTGACGTCCGGATCGTTGAGTCCCAGCTTGCCTTCATAACTGTTGCGGACTGCCTGCTGGAAGAAGGGTTCGAGTGGATGAGACGGACCTTGTTGATTCGGTGCCTGCATGCAAACCTCCCATGGCCGCGCGCGCTGCCGGTCTGCTGTGGGCATTGGCCGCTTGCTCATGGTTGAGCCGGGGACGCCAGCCTTTGCCGTTCATACTCGTGTAACAAAGAAAACACTGGATTTGTTGCGATTGCAAGAGGGAAAATCGAAGTTTGTTGGCAGAGGAACAGCTCGATTGCGAATGTGCGCAGGGGTGAAACACGAAGGGCAGCCCTTCCGGGCTGCCCTTCATCCAAGACAATGCGCTCCAATCAGACAGAGGCGGGCGCAGCGGCTTCGATCTCGGCCAGGCGCTTGGCAAGCAGAGTTTCAAGCTTGACCAGCGCGGCGGAGAAGCCCTCAATGCCTTCCTTCAGCTTGTCGGTGGCCATGCGGTTTCCGTCATGGAGAATATCGAATGTTTCCTTGTCCATGACAATTCTTTCGATGTGCATAGTCTTGGCGGCTTCGGGGTCCAGCTTGCGGGGCAGATCGGCCTCGGTGGCTTCGAGCTCGGTGAGCAGTTGGGGAGAGATGGTGAGCAGGTCGCTGCCGGCAAGCTCTGTGATCTCGCCGATGTTGCGGAAGCTGGCGCCCATCACCTGGGTCTTGTACCCGAACTTTTTGTAGTAGTTATAGACCCTGGTGACGGAGACGACGCCTGGGTCTTCCGCGCCGTGAAAATCCTTGCCGGTGTCTTTCTTGTACCAGTCGAGGATGCGGCCGACGAAGGGTGAGACGAGTGTGGCGCCAGCGTCCGCCGCCGCAATGGCCTGATGGAGGCCGAAGAGCAGCGTGAGGTTGCAGTGGATGCCTTCGCGCTCCAGCACCTCGGCGGCGCGGATGCCCTCCCAGGTAGAGGCGATCTTAATAAGGATGCGGTTGCGGCCAATCCCTGCCTGATCGTATTGCGCAATAATGGCACGGCCCTGAGCGATAGTGGCTGCTGTGTCGTAAGAGAGACGAGCGTCCACTTCGGTCGAGACGCGGCCGGGAACGATGTCCAGAATCTTCTTGCCAAAGGCGATGGCGAGGCCTTTGAAGGCCAGGTTGGCCACGGCCTGGTCGGTTGCGCCGTCGCCGAGCTGCTTGCGGGCATCCAGCAGCACTCCGTCCACGATGGGCTTATACTGCGGCATCTGGGCGGCGGCGGTAATCAGAGATGGGTTGGTGGTGGCGTCCTGGGGGCGAAACTTCTCCATCGCCTCAATATCGCCGGTGTCGGCGACGACCACGGTGTACTGGCGCAACTGCTCAAGCAGATTTTGCGGCATGTTTCCTCCTGGGGAAGGGCGCTCCGGTTGCGGAGCGCGTACGCTACCAGTTTACCGCTGTTTTGTGTCGATCTGGAGAATCCGATCGCTCCCGGTGCGTCAAAATCGAGACCTGGGGTACCCGCGGAGCGCCGTAAATGCAGCGTAGGTGTTGCAATATCCCTCGCTCGACGTACAATTTGAGGGGAATCAGTGCAGGAGAAAAGAAGTTCCTGTTTGAACCGTGTACATGGGTAGCTGCGGGGGCAATCCGAGGTTTGAGCGGATGCCGATAGACAGCGGCTAAAATGCAGATGCAAGAAGATGAGGATGGTCAAATTGCCTTGGTGCAGGGGTAATACAGATGACGCCGGAGTCTGGCAGCAGCGCCGCTGATTGGAATGCCGGCGCATGGTGAGGGTTCAGCTCACGTCAATCTGAGATATGCAGTACCACGGAGAGAGAAACCATGAAGACGCGATCGATTCTTTTCAGGCTAATGCTTTTCCCCCTGTTCTGCGCCATCTCGGTTGCGGCGCAGACGGCGCAACCCGCCGCTCAGGGGCAAACCGCCAAACCATCTGCTCAGGCGCATACGGCCAAACCATCTGCTGGGGGGCGGGCTGCCGACGCGAGTGCCCGCAAACAGCTTGCGGCCTACCTGGCGGATTTCCAAAACAAGCCTGGCGACGCCACACTGCGCAGCGAGATTGTTGCGCTGGCCAAGAGCATGAATCCCCCACCGCCGATTCCGCAAGCTGCGCGGGACAATTTTGCGGCCGCAACGGTGCAACTACAGGCCGCGACGACGCCGGATGCGAACAAAGCCGCGGCGCAACTGTTTGAGCAGGTTGCTGTAGAAGCGCCCTGGTATGCGGATGCCTACTCAAGCGCTGCCACGGCATATGGCCAGGCCAATGACTTCGACGCCGCGCAGCGCAACCTGGCGCTCTATTTTGCAGCCGTACGCGCCGGGGTGAGCACGCAGAGCGCCGAGGACCTGCGAAGCGGTCTGAACCGCCGGCAGACCGACCAGCAGATCCAACAGGCGTTGAAGGAGTTCCAGACTAATCCAAACGATGCTGCGCGGCGACAGATCATCAAGCTGGTTGCGGGCCTGAAGACGCCGCCGGAGCTCCCCGAAGAGGCGCGGAGTCATTTCGTCATGGCTCAAGTTCTCGTGAGCGGAGCGGAGGACAATCCCGAATATGCGAAGCGCGCCATTGAAGAGTACAAGGCAGCGTTGATGGCTGCTCCGTGGTGGGGAGATGGGTATAAAAAGCTGGCCGCCGCCCAAAAAACTGCTGGCCTGTACGCCGACGCCATCGCCAGCCTGAACTTATACCAGCTGACCCAACCCGGCGAGGCCCGTGACACTCAGGACGAGATCTATAGGCTTACAGCACAGCAGCGAATGGCGGCGGACGCCGAGGCGAAAGCGAACGCGGAAGAAAAGCAACAGAAAGCCCTGGAGGAGCAGCAAGAACAAGATCGTGCTTCTGCTGAAGCCAAGCACTACACCGTGGCGGGACGATGGTATGAAATCCCAATGCCGGGGGACTATTTTGTTGGCGGCCAATCCAAACCGGAATGCGACTATGTTGTGAGTCAAAATGGCGGACGATGGACAATCGCAAATGGCTGCTCACGGTCTGCATGGGCTATCGATACGATCCAAGTCATCGGCAAGCAAATCAGTTTCCATATGTCCGGACACAATCCCGGGTATCCGTTCACGCTTGTGACTGTCCAGTTCACGCTAGCGGACGACGGGCAAACATTGGATGGTCAGGATGCGGTATATAACAATGGGACAGAGCATCTTGGGGACCACCCAGTGCAATGGAAACGCAGAGAGTAATCGGGGGTTGAGATCTGGGCTTGCAGTGGATTCCTGGTGCAGGCCCAGTCGATCAAAGGCTCTTTCCGTTCCAGCGGCGGCTATAGGAGAATTGCCGCTACGCCACTCGGATGCGACGAAAACAACCGCCTCGCATCCAATGGAGCATGGATTCGCACGATACTTCCCCCAGCGCTTCGCAAACTGGCCTCGCGGCCGGTATTGCCTCCAGCGAGCCAGAGGTTCATTTCGGCTTTGACAATACGTATGCGCGGTTACCGGAGTACTTCTATGCGCGATTGAATCCCACCCCGGTTACGACGCCTCGGCTTGTGAAGGTGAACGTGGCGCTGGCCCTGGAACTGGGACTCGGTGCTGATGCGCTCACCAGCGAGCAAGGTGTTGAGGTTCTGGCCGGTAACCGCGTGGCCGAAGGGGCCGAGCCTGTGGCGCTGGCCTATGCCGGGCACCAGTTCGGACATTTCGTGCCTCAGCTCGGCGACGGACGCGCCAACCTGCTGGGCGAGGTTGTTGGGCGGGATGGCGTTCGCTACGACATCCAACTCAAGGGCTCCGGCCGGACTCCTTTCTCGCGCGGAGGCGACGGCAGAGCCGCGCTCGGGCCGGTGTTGCGGGAGTATATTGTGAGCGAAGCCATGGCCGCGCTGGGCGTGCCGACCACACGGGCTTTGGCTGCGGTGACCACGGGGGAATGGGTGCGGCGGGATTCGGCCTTGCCGGGCGCTGTGCTGACTCGGGTAGCTGCGAGCCATCTGCGTGTGGGTACGTTCCAGTACTTTGCGGCGCAGCGCGACACAGAAGGTGTGCGCACATTGGCCGACTATGCGATCGCCAGACATTATCCCCTGGCTGCGCAGGCCAGGCAGTCGTACCGGGCGCTGCTGGAGGGCGTGATTGCCCGGCAGGCGCAGCTGATTGCGCAGTGGATGCTGCTCGGTTTCATCCATGGCGTGATGAACACAGACAACACTTCGATCTCAGGGGAAACCATCGATTACGGCCCCTGCGCCTTCATGGAGGCATACGATCCGGCTACAGTGTTCAGTTCCATTGACCATGGCGGACGCTATGCCTATGGCAATCAGCCCCGAGCGACACTGTGGAATCTGGCGCGGCTGGCCGAGGCATTGCTCCCGGTTCTGGCGCGGGAAGCTGGGAGCGAGGAGGCTGCGGTCGCGGCGGCCAACGAAGCACTCAGCGCCTTTGAGCCGCAGTACCGGGCTGCCCGCATGGCCGGACTGCGCCGCAAGCTTGGCCTCAGTACAGAGCGCGAGGGGGATGAGGATCTGGCTGAATATCTGCTGCAACGCATGGCCGCCAACCGCGCTGATTTCACGTTAACCTTCCGCAAGCTGTGCGATGCTGCGGCATCGCCGGAAAGCGATGAGGGAGTGCGGACCTTGTTTGCCGATCCCGGCGCTTATGACCGCTGGGCCTCTGGATGGCGCCATCGATTGGAAGAAGAGCCGGCAGATGCGCAGGCGCGCGCCGATGCGATGCGGAGGGTAAATCCCGTGATCATCCCCCGTAACCACCTTGTAGAAGAGGCGCTTGAGGCCGCAAGCCAGCGGCAGGATTTTCAACCGTTCGAGGCATTGCTGGACGCCGTTTCTCGGCCCTTCGAGGAGAGGCCGGGACTTGATAGATACACGATCCCTGCCCGTCCCGAAGAGTGTGTCTTGCAGACGTTTTGCGGGACGTAAGGCTGTGGACTCGGGTACCTGGAACGCCTTGCAACCCGTCGTTTATCAATACTTATTCTGTTCAGGCATGAGCGCATTTCTGCCGTTTGCGTCAAATATACAGACGGTCTTTGACCGTCCGGTCATGCACGGAGCAGTTGCCGCGCCCGCCCTGTGATGGTGGAGAGTTGGGACTACGCCAGAAAATTGTACATCGCAACTTTTTGGCCGGGCTGGGTTTTACACCGCAAGAGATGTCAGAACGTGGCCAGGGATGTTTCTGTGCGCCGGCAAGTCACTGATTTTTAACGAGCGATTCATGGGGGCATCTATGCAACGCTTGCGCATTGTCCTGGGATGTTCATTGGGCCTGATGCTGGCTGCTCTGACCTTGCCGAGCCAAACGGCGACTGGCAACTCGCCTAAGGTTAATAAGAAACAACACCCTGCCGCGGCCCGGCAAACCCACAATGCAGCCGAGCGGCCGCTCAGTGACGATGAACGCACACGTCATGCTCTGAGCCGATTGACTTTCGGTCCGCGCCCTGGGGATTTGGAGAGAGTCCAGGCGATAGGGCTGGAGCAATGGTTTGAGCTGCAATTGCATCCGGCAACGATGGACTTTGCCGACCTGGATCGGCGGCTGAACCAGTTTCCGGCCATGCGGTTGCCAACTCCGCAACTGTTGATGGCCTTCCCCAGCGGCGCCATCATCCGGCAGACAGCGGATGGAAAGCAGACAGTACCGGGTTCGCCCATTCTGCGCACTGTTTATAGCGATCAAATTGCGTTCTACAAAGAGCGGGAAGCAAGAAAGGCTGAGAAGAATGCTGAGGCTGCGCCGGCCCTGGCAATCGCCAAAGACGCCTCGCCGGTTGGTCCTGAGATGAGAGGCGGGGCGATGGATGCGGCGAATGCTCAGATGGCATCAGGACCTCAGCCCGATGCACAAGCAGCACCCGGCGGGATGATGGCTCCGGGAGATGGCGACAAGACGATGAGTGCCCAGCCGACCGGCGCACGGCCCTCGTTCACAGATGCTGAGGTGCAGGCGATTCTGGAGTTGCAGCCAAAGCAGCGTCTGATGCACTTGCTGACCATGTCTCCACAGCAGCTTGAGAGCTTGCGCCAGAGCCTTAAGGGACCGCAACGCGCGCAGTTTGTGGACAAAATGACGCCGGGAGAGCGCGAAATTGTGGCAGACCTTGAGAATCCCAGCAAGGCAGTGGTCGATGAGTTGATGGAGCAGCGGCTGGTGCGCGATGTCTACAGCCCAGCGCAATTGCAGGAAGTCATGACGGACTTCTGGCTCAACCATTTCAATGTATATCTGCATAAGAACGAGGAGACACCGTACTATCTGGTGAGCTTCGAGCGGGATGTCATCCGTCCGCGGGCGTTGGGCAAGTTTGAAGATCTGCTGGTGGCGACGGCAGAGAGTCCCGCGATGATGCTGTATCTTGACAACGCCAGCAGCATGGGACCGGATTCGACGGTCGCCGAAAAAGACAAGGAACGCGCTCAAAGACAAAACAAGCCGCTGCCTCCGTCGGGGTTGAACGAAAACTATGCGCGCGAGCTGATGGAGTTACATACATTGGGCGTCGATGGCGGTTATACCCAGCAGGATGTTACAGAGATGGCGCGTGTGTTTACAGGGTGGACCGTGGAGCAGCTGGCGCGCGGCGGCGGATTTCTGTTTGATGAGCGCAAACATGAGCCGGGGACGAAAAAGGTGCTCGGTGCGAAGGTTAAAGACGGAGGGATGCAGGAAGGTCTGGAGATGCTCCATCGGTTGGCGATGCGGCCGGCAACGGCGCAGTTCTTGAGCCGCAAGCTGGCGATCCGTTTTGTGTCGGACGATCCACCGCAAACCCTTGTGAATCGCATGGCGAAGAGTTATCTGGCCAGCGATGGAGATATTGCAACCGTGCTGCGGACGATGTTCCACTCGCCCGAGTTCTGGCAGCGCGACGTGTATCGCGCCAAGGTAAAGACGCCGCTGGAATACGCGGTGTCCGCGGTGCGCGCCAGCAACGCTGAGACCGCCAGCATGATGCAGTTGTCGTATGCGCTCAATAACATGGGCATGCCGTTGTACGGCTGCGTTCCGCCTACCGGCTACTCATCGAATGCGAAGGCGTGGGTGAATACTGGCGCGCTTGTTACCCGCATGAATTTTGCGCTGAATCTGGCCGCGAACAAGCTGGCGGGGATTCAAACAGCATGGCCGTCCGATGCCGGCGCGGGCGACCTGGGACGTGAGGTGGCCGGCGATGCAGCACAGATGGATGCAGCAACCGATGAGTTGCGTCTGGAAAATCGGCTCATTCAGGGAGAAGTCAGCGAGCAAACGCGCAAAACGCTGTTGGAGCAGGTGGCGACTCAGGCCGATGCGCGCGAGAAGCAGGATGCGCTGCTGGCAGGGTTGTTGCTGGGCTCTCCGGAGTTTCAAAGAAGGTAGTTGGCTCGGGGAGTGAAGACGAACTGGCGAACGCACAGAAATTGAGACGAGGACAATATGGGCATTACACGACGGATCTTTGTGCGCGATGGCGCGCTGGCGATGGTTGGAAGCTCAGTGTTTCCTGCGTTTCTGGCGCGGGCGGTATTAGCCGAATCAACAGCCTCGAAGGCCCAGGGAAAGCGGTTGGTGGTGATCTTCCAGCGTGGCGCGGCCGATGGTTTGAATATCGTAGTGCCCTACGCCGAAAAGAACTATTACGCGATACGGCCGACCATCGCAATTCCTCAGAATCAGGTGCTCGATCTGGACGGTTTCTTCGGGCTGCATCCTTCTCTTGCAAGCTTTGAACCGCTCTACCGCCAGGGGGTGCTGGCGATTGTGCCGGCAGCGGGATCACCGGATACGACGCGCTCTCACTTTGATGCGCAGGACTACATGGAATCTGGCACGCCGGGCAACAAGGGCACCGTGGATGGATGGCTCAACCGGGCGTTGCAAGCGGAAGATGTGTCGGCGAACATTCGTCACAGCATGGAGCATTCGGCATTTCGCGCCATTGCCTTGGGAACGCAGCTTCCGCGGATATTGACAGGCAAGATCGAAGCCACAGCCATCAGCAACGTGCTGGACTTCAACGTGGGCGGGCGCGGCGCCGTTGCCGCACCTGCCGGAAATGCTTTTCAGTCGATGTACGACGAGTCAAGCGATTCGCTGCTGCATACGGCCGGAGAGTCCACATTTGAAGCTGTGAAAATGCTGCGCTCGACCGATCCCGCGCATTACACTCCGGCCTCAGGGGCAATCTATCCGGCCACTCCCTTCGGTAACGGCATGAAGCAGATTGCCCAGTTGATGAAGGCCAATCTGGGCGTCGAGACCGCATTCACCGACATCGGCGGCTGGGACACGCACCACAATCAAGGGAGCGTGAATGGCGAACTTGCCAACCGGCTCAAGGATTTCTCAGATGGCATTTCGGCTTTCTGGCGCGACATGGGCGATGATGCGGAAAACATCACACTGGTGACGATGAGCGAGTTTGGCCGCACCGCCGAGCAAAACGGCACTGGCGGTACAGATCATGGCCATGCGAACGTGATGTTTGTTCTGGGTGGCAGCGTGAAAGGCGGCAGAGTCTACGGCAAATGGCCGGGGCTCGCCCGGGAACAACTGAACGAGAGCCGCGATCTGGCTGTGACGACCGACTTTCGCCAGGTTCTGGCAGAGGCAGTAACCGGAACGCTGGGCGTTACCAATCTGGAGTTTACTTTTCCTGGAGCGCAACTGCGCAAGGGCAACTTCCTCGGTCTAATTTGAGGGGTTCTGGGGTTCTCGTCAGCGCAGGTCCGGTTGAACGGTGTTCGCCAGGACGCCGATGCCGGAGATGGAGACTTCCACAAGATCACCCGCCTTAAGAGCACCCACTCCGGAAGGAGTTCCGGTGAGGATGAGGTCGCCCGGTTCCAGGGTGAAGATACTGGTGATGTAGGCGAGCAGTTCGGGAATGGAAAAGATGAAGTCGAGAGTTGAGCCGTGCTGGCGGAGCTCGCCGTTGACGCGGGTTTCAAGGATGAGGCCGGAGACGGGATCGAGTTCGTCGCTGACGATGGGGCCTACGGGACAGAAGGTGTCGAATCCTTTGGCGCGAGACCATTGGTCGTCTTTTGCTTGCAGATCGCGGGCGGTTACGTCGTTGGCCAGGGTGTAGCCGCGGATGGCATCGCGCCAGTTTTCCGCTTTGAGATTGTGGACGCGGCGGCCGACGACCAGTGCTAATTCGCCCTCGTAGTCGACGCGGGCTGAAGCAGCGGGCATGCGGATGATGCCGCCTGGTGCCAGTAGCGACGACGGCGGCTTGAAGAAGAGCAGTGGTTCGGAGGGAAGTTCGCTGCCCATCTCTTTGACGTGATCGCGATAGTTGCGGCCCACGCAGACGATCTTGGAAGGCGTGGCCGGGGGCAGTAGTCTGGCTGTGGACAGCTGCAACGGCTCAAAGCCGAGGCCGAGGGCGGTGGCACGGCCATGGGTGAGCCGGAAGGCCAGGTCCTCTTCCGGCGCGCCGGCCAGTTCTACAATCCATTCCTCGCCATCGCGGTCCTCGACGACGCCGTAAACAGCCTCGTTATCGAGAAGAAAGCGGCAGTATTGCATGGGATCTTCCTTTGATGACTATCTTAAGCCAGCTCCAAGCCTCCCGCTGCCATGAGATCGGCGAATTGAGCGCCAAAAACAAGCAAGATTGCCGGGAAAGCTACACAGATGCGTACAAAACAATGACAAATCAGTAACAAGTCGGACCCGGGACTTCCTCATAATCACTCTCGAAGCAGATCAACTTTTGAGAAAGATATTTGAGAGACAATTCAATGAGATCCGATTCCTTCCTGCGCAATATTACAATTTGGGCGATGTGTTTGCTGGTCCTGACGGTCAAGGTCCTGGGGCAGACGCCAGGGACGGGCGCGATCTCCGGCGTGGTGTATGACTCTTCCGGCCGTGTCATTGGCAATGCCGGGGTGGTGGCGCTCAACGAGGCGACACACGCGTCACGCTCAGCGGTCACTACGGCGGAGGGTGTCTTTCGCGTACCCCTGCTGTCGCCGGGAACCTACACGGTGAGTGTAACGGCAACCGGCTTTATAGAGCAGACATCGAAGCCGATTCCAGTAACGGCGAGCGAGACAAGCTCACTGAATATGACGCTGGCGGTTGCAGGTGCTGCCTCAAGCGTGCAAGTGGCAAGCGATGCGGAGACGGTGCAGCTGGAGAGCTCGACCCTGGGCGGCCTTGTCAACGACAGGGCGGTTCAGGCACTTCCGTTGTCGAGCCGTAACTTCACGCAGATTATGGGGCTGGCTCCGGGCGTAGAGGCAGACCTGCCAACCGCGACGGCGCTGGGAAGCGGGACGCAGAACGTGGCATCCAACGGCGCGACACCGACGGCGAACAATATCCAATTCAATGGCGTTGACGCCAACAATCTTGTCGAGAGCTCGGCAGCCACCGCCCAAACCTTCGAGGTTGGGGTAGCTATCCCAGCTCCGGATACGATCCAGGAGTTCCGGGTACAGACGGCAAACTTTGATGCGGCCTATGGACGCGGGACAGGGGCGAACGTGGATCTGGTCAGCAAGAGCGGAACGAACCGGTTCCACGGCGGCGTATGGGAGTTCTTGCGCAACGACATCTTCAACGCAAACGATTTCTTTTCCAAGACCGACGGTCAGCCACGTGCGGATCTGAAGCAAAACGAATTTGGCGGAGCAGTCGGCGGCCCTATCCGAAAAGACAGGACATTCTTCTTTGGGGCGTACCAGGGCTTGACTCAAGCGAATGGGCTGGGCGATCTGGTGACAACCTCATTGCCGGCGCTGACCTCTGACCGTTCCGCAGCCACACTGGGAGCGCTGTTCTGTCCCGCGGGGCATCTTGACAGCGGAGGCCAGCCGGCGACCGGCTACCTGACGGTGGCCGGTGGAACCCAGGTGGCATGCGATGGTTCAAACATCAATCCAGTTGCGCTGAAGATTCTGAATACGAAGCTTCCGAGCGGGCAGCTTGCCATACCGAATCCGCAGGTACTGATACCGAACACCGGCGCGGATGCCTCGGACCAGATGCCGATGGGGCAGTCGACGTTTTCGTTCCCGGCTCACTATCGCGAAGACCAGTTCACAAGCAACATAGACCAGACGCTGAGCCAGAAAAACACTCTGTCCGGACGGTTTTTCTATTCACGTACTGCAACATCCTCCGCATTCACGCCGGGTGGGGCCACGGTTCCGGGCTGGGGCTCGAACGAGCAGAGCCGCAACGCTATGTTTGTGCTGGCGGATACGCATGTCTTCAACCCGAATCTGGTGAACATCGGGCGTTTTGGCTACATGCGCTTCGATGGGCTCTCTTCCGTGCTGAACCCTTTGACTGCCCAGTCGGTTGGGATTGGCATAACTACCGGCGCGGCGGATGCAACAGCCAACATGCCGGATATAGAGGCCGGCCCGGTAACCATCGGCGACAGCGGCACGCCGTCGCAGTGGCAAGTGACGAATTCTTTCATTTACCAGGACACAGTCGCACTGACCCGCGGCCGTCATAACGCCCGCTTCGGAGTTGAACTCAAGCGGCACGAGGTCGACGAGACACAGCCGATCCTGATAGACGGGGCAGCGATCATGTTCACTTTCGCCGACTTCCTGGTCGGCGAAAGCGCGGGGCAGAACCCGGGGCAGAACGGCAGCCCCCAGGGGCTCAGCAATGTGTCGCTTAGTGTGGCCGGCGGAGGCATCTTCCGCCGGAATACCCGGTATACGGACTATGCAGCTTTCGCGCAGGACGACGTCAAACTGACCCGGCGGCTGACGATCAACGCGGGCCTGAGGTACGAAATCTTCGCTGCGCCGACCGATACCACCGGGCGGCTAGCGAACTTCGATGCGAGCACGGCCCTTCAGGGGCCGATTCCGGGTACAGGAACATTCAGCGGATTTACCGTGCCCTCGAATTTTCCTGGCGCAGTGCCGCAGGGGGTAACCAAGACCTCGTATCCGGGGTATTACAAGACATCGTACGGGGACGTGTCACCGCGGCTTGGGTTTGTGTGGCAGGCTTTGGAAAAGCCGGTTATTGTCGTGCGCGGCGGGTTCGGTTTCTACTACGACCAGCACTCGGGCAACATTGTGGAGCAGACACTGTCGCAAGCGCCCTTTGCGCTGCTGCAGATTCAGGGTGGGCCGCCGAATGGGCAGGCAACCTTGCAGAGCCCTTTCTCTCCTCTTATACCGCCGAGTTCAAGCTTTCCGCTCTTCACCCCCCGCACGCCCGGCGCAACTCCGGTCATCGAGGGAACTGACCCAAATCTACGGGACGGCCTGACGCAGGAGTACAACCTGAACGTGCAGTATGCGCTGGGGCATGGCTATGTACTGGACGTGGGATATGTGGGAACGCGATCCCTGCATCGGCCGGGTTTTCTGCAATTCGACCAGGCACTACTGGCTAGCCCTCAGAATCCGGTCAACGGAGAGACCACGAACTCGATCGGCAATGTGCTGGCCCGGTTACCGATTCAGGGCATAAACCCGGGGTCGATGTCCGCCGACTCGATCATGATCGGAAACTATAACTCGCTCCAGGCGAGTCTTACCAAGCAGATGCAGCATGGCTTCCAGTTACAGGCAAACTACACTTGGTCCAAGAACCTGGACGAGGTCGATGGAGAGAATGGAAGCGATGTCTTTGAGCTGGCGACGCCGACCAACGACCAGCACAACTTAAGAAAGTCGTCCTACGGTCCGGCGGCCGACGACCGGGACCAGCGTCTGGTCGCGAATTTCATCTGGTCCGCACCCAAGTTCACATCGGCCCCTGCGATTGCGCGGCGTGTGCTGACCGACTGGCAGTTCTCGGGCATCGGCGTCATCCAGTCGGGCGCTGCGTTCAGTGTCTTCGACAGCAACGCGGGCTCTATCTACGCGCTCATCGGCAATGTGACGAGAGCGCAGGCAACAGGCAAGAATCCTTCTACAAACGGGTCGTTGTTCTCGCGTGTGACGAATGGTTACCTTGATCCCGCTGCATTTACGCGGGCGCCCGAGGCGCCGAATGGGACGAGCCTGGCAGACCAGGACTTCGGCGATAGCGGCGTCGGCATTGTGCGCGGGCCGGGGCAACACAACCTCGACATGGCGGTGGAGCGCGTGTTTCCCGTGAAGGAGACCTCGAGCTTCCGGTTCCGGGCGGAGTTCTTCAATCTGACGAACACGCCGCAGTTCGCGAATCCAAACAATACCCTCGGCTATACAGACGCGACTCTTCTGAACCCGTCGGCCAGCCCGTCGTTCGGTATGATCACGGGAGAACTGGGTGGTCCGCACCCGCGCATCATCCAGTTTGCCGCTAAGTATTTGTTCTAAGCCCAAGGCTGTCACGGTGTGGTCCTAAGTAGTGGCCTGCGGTCGCCCGCTTCACGCGAACGGAGAAGAAGACAAAGATGATGATCGAAGAAATTGAAGCTGCTTGTGAAGTGTCGAAGCCGCTGATACCGTCCAGGCATCCTCAAATGATGCCCGAACTTCCTTTGAAGGAGACTTTTTATCCGTATGGGTTCCCTACTGAGGTGTCGACCAACGCGGTCGAAGTCCTGACGCAGTGCCGGGAGAGTTGGGGGGCATTTAACAAGCTGTTCGATACCGAGCCAATCCAGATCGAGGTGCATGTAGAGGATAGCGATTCAACGGAGTGTCCTCCAGCACTGAGGTACCGCATAATGGAGCCACTGATGATAGCCGTGGCCGATGCAAACAACTACATCGTGAACGACCTTTCACAGAACAGAACTCAGATCGTGATCTCGCGCGCGGTTCTTCAGCATAAGCCCTACCTGCAATATTTTTTTGTGGACGGCATGGCTACCTGCCACATAGGGACGCGCTACACAAAGGGGATTCACGCCGCGTGTGTGGCTTTGGACGAGCGTGGGGTGCTGCTTTGCGGCGATTCGGGTGCCGGCAAATCGACCCTCGCGTACGCCTGCGCACGAGCGGGCTGGACCTATGTGACCGACGACCTGTCTCTTCTGCGCAACGGCAAATCCAATCGGATGGTGCTCGGCAACTGTCATCAGGTGCGTCTTCGGCCAACGGCGACAGGGTTATTTCCCGAGTTGGAGGGATTGGAGATTACGCCGCGTGCAGCGGGGAAACCGTCGATCGAACTATCGATGGCGTCGCAGCCACATATCCGGCGATCCCCAACAGCACGAGCGGACTTTATTGTCTTTCTCAACCGACGCCGGGGAGGGCCTCCCGCGCTCGTGCCGTATCGCAAAGATGTGGCGCGATGGTTCATGCGCGAACAGGGGATGCATGTATCGGACGAGTTGGTTGCCCTGCACACTGCGGCGATCGATGAGCTCTTGACGGTAAAGGTATTGGAGCTCCGATACACCGATCTGGATTGGGCCGTCGAACGGTTGAAAACGTTGGTGCGGGAGGGACGGTAGTGGGGCAAGTGCTACAGTCCGACGCGGCCGTAGCAGTTACAGCGAAGAGCGCAGTTTTGTGGAGAAATCCGGTCGCATGGCTGCGTGAAAAGCAGCTGAGCCAGGGCTTCTGGGTGCTCTACACGGCTTTTTTCTTTTTCCATTCTGGGATTGCAGCTTACTACTTTCTGTTCAATTTGTTCCTGCTGGACTGCCACTTCAATGATCGAGCGATCGGGCTTGTGGGCGGCGCCATCGCGCTGGGCACGGCCGTTGGAGCTTTGCCGGCAGGCCTGCTGGCAAAGAAGGTCGGACTGCGCCCGCTGTTGATCGCTTGCTTTGTCGCGACCCCGGTCATTGGGGCGCTGCGCGCCGTCACGATGTGGGAGTCGGCACAGATCGGGCTGGCGTTTTTCGCTGGGCTGGCGTCATGCCTCTCCGGCGTGTGCTGTTTGCCGGCTGTGGCGCGGCTTACAACGGAGGAGAACCGCGCGGCGGCTTTCGGCCTGATTTATTCTACGAGCGTTGGCATGAGTGCGCTAGCCGGTGTGCTGTGCGGCTATCTGCCGCTTTGGATACGCCAGGCAGGATTTGTGATGGAGCCGGCGCAAGTGAAGCAAGTGGTGCTCCTGGCCGCCTGCGGAATTGCCGCGACAGGATTGTTTGCTTTGATCCGCTTGCAGGTGCCATCGCAGCGGGGCGAGAACTGTGGACAAGACCGGACGCAAGATGGCACGGTCCGCCGACGTTGGAGACTCCACCCGTTCCTACTGCGATACTTTGCGGCAATGGTTCTCTGGACGGCAGTATTGACTTCGTTTGCTCCGTTTTCCAGCGTGTATTTGTCGCAAGGTCGGCATATTCCGCTTGCGCGGATTGGGTTGATCTTTTTCGTAGCTCAGATCGTGCAGAGTTGCTTGGGGCTGCTTTCTCCCATAGTATTCCGCAGGCTGGGGCTCCTCAATGGGATTGTTGCAACCCAGGTTCTGAGCGCCGTGCTCCTGAGTTGCCTGGCCGGAACCCACGATATTAGGCTGGTTGCGCCGCTGTTCATCGCTTTTACCGCAATTCTATGGATGAGTACTCCGGGGTTGGAGAACTTGCTGATGAGCGGGGCGCCAGACGAGGATCGGAGCACTGCATCGTCGATGATGATGTTCTGCAATTCCGTGGTGGCGGCAGGGGCTACAAGCGGCACGGGAATTCTGTTTGTGCGGTTTGGATACCCACGCGTATTGCTGGGCATTTCAGTACTGGCGCTGGCGGCGGCGCTTCTTTTCTGGATTTTGGTTGCGCAAACATGTCGCGGCGTGCGGGGACACGAGGCGTAGGGAGCGGGAGATGAAGAATACTGAACGGTCATCTGAGGCAGAATCCTATGTGAGGCGAAGAGAGTAACCTATTCTCGGGCTAAATGAATGGTAACTCTCGTAATGGATTCGAGGCGCGGGCTTGTCGGGCGATTGTAACAACATTGTCATTTTCCATGTTCTTTTGTATCAGCTACATAGCTAGGGGATGACAATAGAGCAATGATGCAGAGCGAAAAGGCCGTTATGGATATCGGTGTTTCAGAGGCGCAGAGAAATTCGGCGCGGACGCAAATCCTGGTCATTGAAGACGACCCGCACATGCAGAAAGTGCTGCAAAGGATCTTCCGTGAACAGGGCTACGCCGTGACTGTGTGCGGCGATGGCCAGGCAGGGCTGGACGCATTCCACGCGGAGAGGCCGTCGGCCGTGATCCTGGACCTGCTACTGCCAGGCGTGTTTGGGCGCGACCTTTGCAAGATGATGAAGGCCGAGCGGCCGCGAGTGCCGGTTATTGTGGTGAGCGCAATCAGCGAAGTAGCTGACAAGGTGCTGCTGCTGGAATTGGGTGCGGACGATTATGTGACAAAGCCGTTCAGCCCCAGGGAACTGATGGCGAGAGTGCAGGCTGCCCTGCGCAGACCTCAGCAGCAGGCGGCCACGACGGCAACGTACCGATTTGGCGAGTGCGAATTGGATTTTGCCAAGATGAGCGCGCGGCGCGCCGGCAAGCCAATTACACTCACGGCACATGAGTTCAAGCTCTTGAAGTATTTTGTCGAAAACGCAGAGCGAGTGCTGAGCCGCGAGGAGCTGCTGAACGAGGTGTGGGGATATAATTGCTATCCGACCACGCGAACGGTCGATAATCAGATACTCAAGCTTCGGCAGAAACTTGAGCCGGATGCCGCCGATCCGCATCATCTGCAGACTGTCTATGGCGCGGGATACAGATTTGTTCCGTAAGAGAGAGGATTCAGTGCCGAACACGAAACACACGCCAGGAATCCGTACACGCGTGCTGTTGTTGACCTCTCTGGTGCTTATTATCGCCGGGACCACGGCTTCAAGCCTATACATTATTCGCAGTCAGTTGAGCAGGCAAGTGCATGCAAATCTTGAGACGGACCTGGGTCACTCTGTTGAGACATTCCAGGATCTGGAATCGGGACGCTTGAATGCGCTTGAGCGCGAAAATACACTGATGGCTGCTCTTCCTAGCCTGAAAGCGTTGATGACGACAAACGACCAGCAGACGATAGCCGACGATGCCGTGGACTTTTGGAAGACGAGCGGGAACGACCTTTTCGCGCTCGCAGACGGAGACCACAGGGTGCAGGCTGCATACGCTACGGGCGCAACCAATGCAGATGTCTTGAGGCGCGACCTGCAGGTGGTGATCGCCGACGAGTCAAAGCATTACCTGTTGAGCGATGGCCGGCTCTATGAATACTCTGTGCGACCGCTCTATTTTGGCAGTCAGAAGAACGGAACCTTGCTGGGGTTTGTCATCAGCGGGTATGCAATCGACCGGGAATTCCTTCGCGCAGTGGGGCGCGGAGCCGGCGTCGAAGCGGCCTTCTTCGCAGGCAGTGAAGTTGCAGTGAGCACACTGCCAAAAGACAAGCAGGACGCTTTGCAAAAGATGACCGATTCGCTTCGCCAGGACGGTTCTTCGACTATTGCTATGGTCGGCCAAGAGCGTTATTTGACGGCAAGCAAGGATCTGACGAGTGGAGCGGGGACGCCGCTGCAGCTCGTAGTGATGAAATCGTTTGACACCGCGGACCGAGCGGAGCGGGAGATCAACCGCTTGGTCTTTTGGGTAAGCCTGCTGGCACTGGCCGCAGGTTCGATGCTGATGCTGTTTCTGGCGCGGATGGTGACGCAGCCTTTGGAACTGCTGACGGCTGGTGTTCGCGCCTTTGGCGAGGGCGACCGGGAGCATTCGCTTCCCACGGATGGCACAGAAGAAGTGCGATACCTTAGCCATGAATTTGCGCAAATGCGCGATGAGATTGAGAAGACGAACCGCGCCTTGCTTGAGTCAGAACGGCTGGCGACGATCGGACGCATGGCGAGCTCTGTTTCCCACGATCTGCGCCATTACCTCGCGGCGGTCTATGCCAATGCGGAGTTCCTGGCATCACCGACACTGCCATCGAGCGAGCGCGCCGAACTGTTTGAAGAGATCCGGCTTGCGGTGAACGGGACAACCGATATGCTGGACTCTCTGTTGATTTTCAGCCGCACGGGATCTGCTCTGCAGCGGGTGCCGACCACTTTGTCCGCGCTTGTCGGCCGGGCGATGGCGCTGGTGAAGACGCATCCGGACGCAGAACGAGTCACAATTCTGTTGGAAAAGACCAGCGCGGACACCACGGCAGCGGTGGATACCAAGCAGATGGAACGCGCCGTCTATAATCTATTGCTGAATGCGTGCCAGTCTGCGCGCGAGAACGCGGGGCTGCGCGAAGTGAGAGTCTCACTCAGCGCGGAGCGTAAGACCGTGAGTGTGACCATCGAAGACAGCGGTCCGGGCGTGCCAGAAGGGATTCGCGATAGCCTGTTCGATCCGTTTGTGAGCGAAGGAAAACAAAAGGGCACAGGATTGGGCCTTACTTTGGCATGGAGCGTTGCGCGCGAGCATGACGGCGGCGTAAGACTGGTGAGCAGCCGTGCGGGAGAGACCATCTTCCGTTTGACCGTAGCCAGGCACATGCCAGAATCTACCATGATTGCCAACCCTGCACGGAGCAGAGTGCTGACGCCATGAGAGTCAATACAGAATACAGTGGGGAAGCGCGCATCTTCGGAAAGACTCCGCGGGGGGGGCGATTTGCGCCAGCTGCGGTGCTCCTACTTCTCTGTTGCCAGAGCGCTTTGGCTGGTGGACAAAGCGGAACCGGGCAGACTCCAGCGTTGGAGACGACAGAGCAGAAAATTGATCGGCTGACAGCGGCGGTTGCTCAGGCTCAAACACAGATGGAGGCCTATCAAAAGCAATTGCTTGAACTGCGCCAGCAGCTTATGGCGCTGCAACAGCAAATGGCGGCAGAAAAGGCTACTTCGTTGCCCGCGCCACAAGCGGCAACCGCGAATGAAAGTGGCACTGAAGCCGCAGCCGGAGGTGCCGCAACGCTTGAGGAGATTCGAGAGCGGCAGGCAATCGAGGAGTCACAGATCGCGACACATGACGTAACCAAAGTGGAGACGCAATCGAAGTATCCGTTGACGGTGAGTGGGCTGCTTCTGTTGAACGGCTTTGTGAACACGAGGCAAGTGGATGTCTCTGCCTCACCGTCTTATGCGCTTCCAGGCGCCGGTAGTACCGGTCTATCGGTGCGGCAGACTGTGCTGGGGCTGGATGCGCGAGGACCGCATTTGTTCGGTGCAAGCAGCCATGCGGATCTTCGCGTGGATTTTTTTGCGAGTGGCACACAGTCAAATTATGCAGCCAGTGGGATTTTGCGACTGCGTACTGTGCATGCAACGTTGCATTGGCCGAAGACGGAGGCTTTTTTTGAGTTGGACCGCAGCATTCTTGAGCCGAACGAACCATCTTCGCTAGTAGCTATCGCGCAGCCAGAATTGGCATGGGCGGGCAATCTGTGGAACTGGATTCCACAGATTGGCGTGTCTCATCAATTTACAATTTCTGACTCTTCACGCATCAAGGCGCAGGCAGCTCTGATCGATACCTTTGACCCGCAGTTGCCAGGTTCAACACCGAGCACCGCGACGATAACGCAAACAGAGCGCAGCCGCTGGCCAGGAACCGAGGCGCGGATTGCATTAGAGCACGGCAAGAACAGCACTGGCGCGGAGATTGGCGCAGGCGGATACTTCAGCCCGCATCGCACGGCCTTAGGGAACAGTTATGACGCATGGGCGGGCACGATGGACCTGCGATTGCCTATTACCAGGTATTTTGAGATGATCGCCAACGCGTATCGAGGGCAAGCGCTGGCGGGGCTAGGCGGTGGTGGATATGTGAATTATTTCTACCTGTATGCCGGCTCGACCGAGATTCCTCGCGCGATAGACGATGTAGGCGGCTGGGCACAGCTGAAAGCAAGAGCAGGTCAAAAAGTGGAGATGAATGCGGGTTACGGCGCAGACAATCCGTTCGCCAAAGAGATTCAGCAAGCCCTTTTGTACTCGCCCCCTGCGTCGTATGCAGGGCTTGCACGAAACCGCGCCTTCTTCTCGAATGTGATCTACAGCCCGAGCGCATATTTGCTGTTTTCTCTAGAGTACAGGCGACTGTGGACCAACTTCAGCCCGGGGCCAACGTATTTCAGTGATGCAATTGGCATTGGCGCGGGGTACAAATTCTGATGCCTCGCACAAGTTTTGGACGGCTTGTTTTTTGGACGGTGCTGGCTGGTTGCGCGAGCCGGATGGACGCGCAGATACCCGCTATGCAGGCGCTGCGGGCGGAGGTGGTTGCCAGACTAGCCCCCGCACAACGCGATACGGCGCACAGTGCCGAGAAGACGCCACCGGCAGTGATTTGGTTGAGTCCTTTGCATGACGGTACTTCGGAACCCATCACACCCGGCAGTTTTACCCTGCTGCAGAAAAACAAGATGTTCACGCCACACTTGCTGGTTGTACCTGTTGGCAGCAGCGTCGCATTTCCAAATGCCGATCCTTTCTTTCACAACGTGTTTTCGCTTTTCGATGGACGGCGTTTCGACCTCGGACTTTATGAAGCGGGTTCGACACGAAGCGTGGTATTTTCGCGCGAGGGCGTCTCCTACATTTTCTGCAACATCCATTCGGAGATGAGTGCGGTGGTGATTGCGCTGGCGACGCCGTATTATGGATTTGCCGATCCGCTCGGCGTGTTTCACTTGAAGCAAGTTCCCGATGGCGATTACGATATGCACGTGTGGATCGAAGGGCAGAAGCAGAGTTCCCTCGATCGGCTCACGCGCCGAGTCCATATTGCTGGGGAGGTAGCCGATCTCGGCGAGATTCGCGGCGGCCGCCCGGAACAGCAAGAACACCTGAACAAATTCGGCCGTCCGTACGAGCCCGATACCCACCCTATCTATTGACAAAGCGACCACCTCGATTCGCGCGAGCCGCTAGCTCAACTCTCCAATAGACGGGAGTGCTACGGGTTCAGGAAGTGAAGCAGCGCTTCTTCATCATGCTGACTGAGCGATGCGCGAACGCGCATGTGGCGCACGATGGTGCCGGATATACTGGGCGAGAATCCTTCGGGCGCGGTGTGGCAGCGAGAGCAGTTCTGCTTAAAAACGCGTTGGCCGTCATCTTGAGACTGACCGCTTTGACTCCGGGTCGGATCTTTGAACGGCTTGGCCTGTGGCGCGCCGCTTTGCTGTGCGGCGACCGCTAGTACAGAAACCGAAACCAGGACTAAGGCTCCAAACACAAAATTCCTCGCGCTCATTGCTGTTTTCCTTTCCAGGCGGGGAAGAGGAACCGATAAACGATCCCTGTCTCCCAGACATTGTGATCGCCAGTCGCGGAGAATTGCCGCGCGTAGCTGGTAAGAATCCTGGTGTTATGCGGCAGGTTGTAATCGAGGCCAAAGTCGGCACGTTGCGTATTCACGGGCGGCAGGCCGTCGCTGACTACAGTGTCGCGGCGGAAGGTCTGCTGCAAACGAAAGACGGGTTCGAGACGGCCAATCACGCTGTCAGCACCTCCGAACGCTTGCATCCGATAGTCGGCCTCGACCCAATAACCCTGAGCATGATGGCCGCGGGCAAACTCGGAGCGCAAACGGAAGCCAGTGTCACTCGATTCCCACCAGGCATGTGCTCCGTAAAAATTCTCGTGCGTTCCTTGCAAGAGACGATCATAGGAGAGTCCCAATTCAAGGCGCTGCTCGGGTAAGTAGAGAGTCGAGCGGCCTCCATTGCCGCGATGAGCGCTGAACTGCTCGTTGGCGCTGCGGGTGGAATAGAAATAGGCGTAATCTATCGTGTATTTGTTTCGTGCGATGGCGTTGCCGCGCACCATGCCTCCGAGGCCGCTGCCACTCGACAAGATGCCAAGAGACAAAATCAGAGGAACATCTTGAAAATTGCCGATCCAGATTGGTGTAAGGCGATCGTTGTAGGTATTGAACGGGATGAGAAAGTAGCCGCCGACTATGGTGAAGTGCGGCGAGGCAATGTAATCCCCTTGCAGGTAAACGAGGCCGATAGAGTGCATGTGGTTGTAGCCCGGCTTGTTACCGCCATTGGGCGAGAAGCTCTCCAGTAGAGCGGCGCGCGACTCTACAAGCACATGTTTGCCGAGAGGCGCGGCAAGCAGTGGCTCGACAATCGGAAGATAGTTTGTGTTCCCAGAATCGGTGCTGGTGAAGAAGCCGGCGCCTCCAGAGATGAGAGGCGTATTCTGCGCGAAGCCGGGATGCGCAGTTGCGACGGCGAGCGCCAATCCGAGATAGCGGATTGCGTGTGCGGCGGGGCGGTTTTTGAGACTGAAGACTGATCTCAACATATCTGCAACAGTAGCGGATTGAGTTGGGGCATGTGTCGCCAGATCGTCTGAGATTTGTCAATCGATTGTCACTTTTCCCCGCGCCGCTCCACGCCGATTCTGCCACACTCGACTACAGAAGGAATGCGTTTGCTGGCGACGCAGTTGGCGACAACTTCCCGCCGATTTAACGCCGTAACAATCCGGTGACATTCGGCTTACAGCGACATGACAACTCGCTGTGGAGAGCTGGCTAGATTCGGAACAGCTTGTAGTTCTGCTACTTGCAGTTCCGCCACACCGCCTGCGGCAGTGACGCCGAGTGAGGATTGAACCGCGGCACACACAAACGTATCAGGATGGTGAGCGGAATGAAGGCACGGCTCCGCCGAAATCTTCTGTTAAGGATCTTTGCATGAAGCTCAAGTCAACATTGTTCGCCATCTTAGCCTCAATGCTGTTGGCAACACCTGTGTTCACGCGAGCAGCTTCCGCACAGCCCGCTCCGCGCCGGATCGAAGTAACGGCTCAGCGCTTTGCTTTCACGCCCAGCGAGATCACCGTAAAAAAGGGCGAGATGGTCACGCTTGTTCTTAAGAGCCTGGATGTGACGCACGGCCTCCGCTTCAAGGAACTCGGCATCGAGACCAAAGTGAACAAGGGCCAGACCAGCGAGCTTACCTTCACCGCTGACAAGACCGGTACGTTTGTTGGCCACTGCTCCGTCTTCTGTGGATCTGGCCACGGGCAGATGATGCTTACCGTACACGTTGTGGAGTAAGCGCATGTCGAGAAGCCGCGTGTTCATCGCCGGAGCATCCTTGTTGGTCATACTGCTGTCGGGTTGTAAGGCTGATCCGCCCGGCAAAGGAGAAACGGCGATTATGAATTGGGCGAAGCGCAAGATATTCGTGCATAACAGGTCGCAAAAGAATCCACTCAAAGACAATGCCGAGGGGGTCGCCGATGGAAAGGAGGCGTTCTCGCATTATTGCATTGCCTGCCATGGGCAGGATGGCCAGAACACCGGCGTGCCCTTTGCGGATCGCATGTCTCCCCCTGTGCCATCTCTGGCGGGAAAGGACGTGCAGTCCTATAGCGACGGTCAGTTGAAGTGGATCATCGACTACGGAATCTGGCCCTCTGGGATGCCGGGGTCGAAGAACATGCTGAGCGACGACGAGATCTGGTCGATCGTGCTTTATTTGCGCCACCTGCCGCAGGCCGGGAGCCTGGGCGAACCAGAGATGTACACACATTAACGTTATGCATTCCTTTCATGCCAATTCGTCCAGCAACTCACTCAGCCGTGCATTGCAATTGCGCGAGGCGGTTCTGTTGCTTTTCTGCGAGCCATTGCGGATGGAATATGTGCGCTTGCTGCACCTTTCGCGAAAGGAGTGGACCGACTTGCTGCGTTGGCTGGACACGAGCGGGCTGGCGCTCTATTTTCTCGATCGACTCAAGGAATTGGATCTGCTTGAGCTGCTGCCGCCGGCGGTGCTAACGCGCTTGCGGCAAAACCTTGCGGACAACACGGAACGAATCAATGAAATGATCGCTGAGTCGGCGGAAATTCAACGGCGTTTTCAGGAAGCACGACTCTCCTACGCCGTGCTGAAAGGCTTCTCGTTATGTCCAATCTCGGTACCGAAGCTGGAGTTGCGGTCGCAGCTCGACCTGGACTTTCTCGTGTCGGACGAAAGCGTAAGTGAAGCACGGAGAATCCTTGAAGATGTCGGCTACCGCCTCGACGCCCAGGATAGCAAGAACCTGGACTTCAAGGCGAACGAAGGGCGAGCCTGTTCTCTGAAAGACATCTACAAACCCGGCATGACCCGTTCCGCGGAGTTACACATGGAACACGTCTTCGCTGGGCGTCCATCCTTACTCTTGCGCACGGAAGAACTGCGCTTTCATGGCATCAGCATGCCTGTACTCCCACCAGTCGATCTCTTCCTGGGGCAAGCGCTTCACTTTTTCAAGCATGTGTGCCTTCCGTTCTGGCGGGCCGCGCACATGATCGAGTTTCGCCGCCATGTGATCGCGCGCCACGACGATGTCGCGTTCTGGAAGGACCTTGAGCAACAAGTTGCCGGTCATCCGCAAACATGCATAAGGCTGGGCGTATCAATCCTTCTGGTTACGCGTGTGATGGGTCAATTTGCGCCGAAAGCACTGACTAGCTGGACGGTCGATCGGGTTCCTGCTACGGCAAAACTTTGGGTGGATTTGTATGCGCACCGCTCGGTGCTGGCAGCGTCCCCAGGCAGTAAGTTATACCTGCTCCTGGAAAAGGAATTGGAGGGGGCGGGAGTGGCCCCCAAGCGTTCATCGTGGCTGGTTTTAGTGCCTCGCCGTCTGCCCCCCTTCATCGTTCACGCTGTGGCTGGCGAGACCTTGGCAGCACGCGTGAATCGTTATAGCAGGCAACTTCACTTCATCGTCTTCAGGCTGCGCTTTCACCTCCTTGAGGGGATGCGTTATCTCTTCGAGTCGATCCTCTGGCGGCAGTACAGAAATGAACTTTCTCAATGATCAATTTCTCCAACACGTCTCCTCGAAGACTGCGGCGTCTTGGCTTGCAAGGAGTCCTGATCGCGCTTGCACTTGCCCCGAGCATGCAAGCGCAGACGCAACAGGATGCAACGACGGCAACGAGTCCATCGTCAGGTTTATCGCAGCTCACAAATGGTTCGGGTGACTCAGGGCAGTCAGCGAATCCTGTTGGCGGAGGGGCCGCGGAGCCAGGTTTAATCACTGGAAGCGGTCGAACTGCAAGAACTGGAACAGAGGGAGGCAGCGGGGCCACCGAGGGTTCCGACACGCCCGCGGCTCTCTCCACCGACAAGATATTCGCTGTTCTTCAAGAGCAACCGGATGCGCTCGTGGAATTGAAGTCACTGATGTCCACCCTGGCAGAGCAACAAGGCGCGCCCATTCAGGCTGACTCGATTACCGACGAGATGCTGTACAGCAAGATTGCATCCAGTCCCGAACTTCGAGCCAATGTCACGATATTCTTGCGTGCGCGGGGCTATGTGTCAGACGCCGATCTGCAAAGCGATACCGCCGCCGATTACGAAGACTCCGTATCCTCACGTCTTGCAATGTCAGGGCTCGCTTTGCAGGGAGCTGGCCAGCCCATCAGCGCGCGCTCACAAGGCATATCGCAGCAGACGTACCCTGGAATCGACGGCACAAGTGGAATGGGTGCAATGCGTGCCAAGCGGATGCGCACAGCGTCGGGGGAGCAGCCAAGCAACACACAGCGCAGCACCACCAGCGAGCCGCAAGTCTTGCATCAGCCGGCTCCTTACAATCTGCTATCGCTTCGCGACCTCTATACACAACTTCCGGAGCAGAGCGGCGAATTGAAGCGATTTGGCTCCGATGTTTTTCTGCATCGCGATGGGTTTGAAAGCAACCAGCTTGCCCTCAATGCGCGTGAAGTTCCGCTCGATGTTCCAGCGGGACCGGACTACGTTGTGGGACCTGGCGACAGTCTTTCGATTGACTTATGGGGCGGAGTCTCACAGAGCTTTACGCGTGTGATTGATCGCGAGGGCCGCATCGCGCTTCCGGAGTCAGGTGCGGTTCAGGTGGCTGGGTTGACGCTGGAACGAGTGCAGAACGTTGTGGCTGAAGCGCTGAAGCCGCAGTATCGCGATGTCAAGGTCGCGGTCACAATTGCCCACTTGCGCAGCATTCGCGTTTATGTGGTGGGCGATGTGCAAAGGCCTGGCGCGTACGATATCAGCTCGCTCGCTACTTCATTGAATGCGCTCTATGCCGCTGGCGGGCCCACAAGCGTTGGATCGTTACGCATCTTGCGCCACTATCGCGGCAAGCAGTTGATCGGTGAAATTGACCTTTACGATTTTCTGTTACACGGTGTGCAGAATGAAGATCGCCTAGAGGCAGGAGACACAGTACTGGCGCCTCCCGCGGGACCGCAGATCGCCGTCTACGGTGCAGTCAAACGGCCGGCTATCTATGAACTGAAAGACAAGTCCACGCTGGCCGCAGTGCTGGAGGATGCAGGCGGGGCAACCGTAGCCGCGGAATTGGGACACATTGAAATTGAGCGTATTGACGCAAACCAGCAGCGGGAGACGGTCACGCTTGACCTTCCACCGGCGAGCAGCCCGGAGAGTTCGCAAGCTGCTATGGCAACCTTTGCGGTCCATGACGGAGACCGCGTTCACGTTTCGCAGATTCTGCCTTATAGCCAGCGAGTTATTTATATGCAAGGGCATGTCGTTCGACCTGGACGCGTATCGTATCGCGATGGCATGCGTCTGAGCGATGTTTTGCATAGCTATCAGGATCTGTTGCCGGAGCCCGCGGACAATGCCGAAATCGTGCGGCTCGTTTCGCCGGATTTGCATCCAGAGACCATCGAATTCAACTTGCCCGATGCGCTGATTGGCAATAACAACATCGCGTTGAAACCATTTGACACGATCCGCATTTACGGCCGATACGAAGCCGATGCGCCGAAGGTTACCGTTGCCGGCGAAGTCCTTCGACCCGGCGCCTACTCGCTCTCAGAAGGTATGACGGCTGCACAGCTCGTTCGCATGGCCGGCGGCTTCAAGCGGAATGCATTGCTTGAAAGCGCGGACCTGACCAGCTACCGCGTCGTCGATGGGACCACGGTTGTGAGTGAACGCGCTTCAATTCGCATAGGGGATGCTGTACTCCATGGCGACAGCGGCGCGGATGTGCGGCTCAAGCCAGCGGATGTTCTAACTGTGCATCAGATAGCCGGGTGGAACGACATCGGCTCTTCGATCACGCTTGAAGGCGAGGTAGCCCATCCGGGCAACTATGGCATTCAACAAGGCGAGCGGCTCAGTTCGATTTTGCGCCGTGCGGGGGGATTGCGCGACTCGAGCTATCCGGCAGGAGCTGTTCTACTGAGAGACGAAGTGCGGCGACTAGAGGAAAGGAGCCGTGAAGAACTGATTCGACAGATCGAGACCAGTTCCACTGCCGCGCGCATGAGCCCCAGCCTTGGCTCCAACGACCAATCGGCAACGTTGCAACTTATTGCTCAACAGCAAGAGCAGGTACTGGCGCGATTGAAGAGCCAGCCCGTTACCGGCAGGCTGGTCATCCACATCAGTACCGATATTGCGAGTTGGGAGAATACCCCCGCCGACATCGAAGTGCGTGCCGGAGATGTACTGCGTATTCCCAAGCGACCGGGCTTTGTGCTGGTGAGTGGGCAAGTGTATAACAGCACGGCGATCACGTTCACGCCCGACAAGACAGCGGGATGGTATCTGCGGCGCGCCGGCGGCGCAACAGAGATCGCCAACACTCGAGACATCTTCATTATCCGCGCTAATGGGTCCGTGGTTGGACGCAGGTCGGGATCGCTCTTCGACCACGATGTGCTGGCGACGCGACTGGATGCAGGCGACGTAGTGGTGGTGCCGCAGAAGATCATCGGTGCTTCTGTCTTCTGGCGCAATCTGCTGACAGTGGCGCAGATTGGAACATCGATAGCCATCACCGCGGCCGTGGCTGGTGTGCTATGAGCGTAGCCAATCATTTTCAATCCGCCGCGCAGGATGACCGTGTGCAGCAGATCGCCCCAACCGCGGATGACGCGAGATCGTCCTCAGCTGAAGGAAACAATGCGCATGATCGCGGGGCGGTTCCCAATTGGGTAGGTAATGCCTCACTGCTATGGGAGAAGCGGCGCACATTGGCGCGTTCAGCTGGTATCTCGTTGGTATTGGGGCTTGCAATCGCTTTCCTGTTACCGAAGCAATATGAGTCCAGCGCTCGCATTATGCCGCCTGGCAACAGCATGGGCGGCGCCGCCATGCTGGCGGCACTGGCGGGGCGGGGCGGAAGCAGCCTGGGCAGCCTTGGCATGCTGGCTGGTGGACTGCTCGGCGGCGGTGGCAACACATCGCTGTTCATCGATCTGCTGCGCAGCGGCTCGGTCAGCGGACGCCTGATTGATCGCTTCGATCTGCAGCATGTGTATGACAAGCGCTATCGCATCGATACAGCGAAGGTTCTGGCGCGACGAACAAAGATTGTGGATGACAAGAAGAGCGGCGTAATTACCCTTACCGTTACCGACAATGATCCGGTCCGCGCACGCGATATCGCGCAGGGCTATCTGGATGAACTGAACCAGTTGGTGAACCGCACCAACACGTCATCGGCGCATCAGGAGCGATTGTTCATCGAGAAGCGCCTGGAAAGCGTGAAGGGCGATCTCGAACAGGCTCAGCAACGGTTGAGCGAGTTTTCAAGCAACCACTCCACCATCGACATCAAGGAACAAACACGCGCGATGGTGGACGCGGATTCGCGGTTGCAGGCGCAATTGATTGTGGAGCAGGCGGGTCTCGATTCATTGCGCCAGATCTACGGCGATGAAAATGTGCGCGTGCGTTCAGCGCAAGCGCGAATCGGCGTAATGGAAAGTGAAATTGCGAAGATGAGCGGATCGTCGAAGGCTCTTCCTGCGGATTTTAGCAATACGAGTGAGGACGAATCGTCTGGAAGCCATAGCGACGGCGAGTATCCGCCCTTGCGCCAATTGCCGCGCCTTGCCGTGCCTTATGCCAAACTTTACCGCGAAGTGCAGGTGCAGGAATCCGTCTACGAACTGCTGACGCAACAATACGAGATGGCGCGCATTCAGGAGGCAAAGGACGTTCCCGTCGTGAGTGTGATCGACGCGCCGGGCATTCCCGAAAAGAAGTCGTTTCCTCCGAGGCCGCTCCTGGCGCTTCTCATCGCGGCTACTTCGGTCGTCGCTGCATCAGTCCTGCTTCTTGCGCAATCGCAGTGGTTGCTGGTTTCGGAGAGTGATCCAGTCAAGATACTCGCAAATCAGATAGGCAATACATTTCAGCAGCGCCTGAAGGTCTGGTTGCCGCGAACCAGAGGTGTGCGATGAGGACACACCTTTCCAATGCGGCATATGGACTTCTGGATTATGCGGCTTATCCCATCGGGATGCTGGTGGTGGCGCCGGTCGCGCTGCATAACTTGGGTGTAGCGCAATATGGCGTGTGGGCGGTGGCAACCGCCGCGGTTAGCACCGGAGGCATCATCGCATCCGGCTTTGGCGACGCAAACATTCAGCATGTCGCCAACAGACGAGGTGCTGGCGATAACGCCGCATTGTTGCGCGCGGTACGCAGCATGATGGGCATTAATCTGGTGCTTGGCATTGTGTTTGCCGTAATCGGATGGATCCTTTCTCCGCTGGTAGCTGCGCATGTGACAGCCGCGGACGCAGGATTGCGGCAATCCTGCCTGTGGTCGCTGCGCATGGCGAGCGTATTGATGGCGGTGCGGGCCGTTGAAAGCGTATGCGTGAGCACGCAGCGTGCGTTTGAACGCTATGGAGCCGCTGTCCGCGTCAGCATTCTGGCCAGGCTGCTGGCGCTTGCCGCTGCTGCTGGACTGACATTTGTAAGTCACAACGTTTCCGTCATGATGGCGGTGACTGGGTTGATGATGGTTGCGGGCTTGCAGCTGCAGCTTGTTGCTCTGAAGCATTTGCTAGCAGCTAAGTCACTCATACCTGCGTTTGACCGCGACGCATTGCGCGTTTTGCTTAGCTTTGGTGCGTTCAGCTGGTTGCAGGCAGTTTCGGGGGTCGTCTTCAGCCAGACAGATCGGCTGATGCTGGGCGTTTCGGCTGGTGCGGCGGCTGTAGCTTCGTATGCGCTATGCACGCAGATGGCACAGCCTATCTTTGGCTTTGCAGCTTCGGGATTGCATTTTCTATTTCCCTATCTTTCTAATCGCAATGCCTCTTCCAGCGCTGCTTCTCTTAAGAGTCCGGTGCTTATCGCGTTTGTATGTAATGTAGCCTTCGTCGCTATGACCACAGGTGTTCTATTGTTGTTTGGCAGCCGCATTCTGCATGCGTGGGCGGGACCTGAGATCGCGCGGGGAGCGGCGCCGGTGCTTGCCGTAATCATTTGGAGTTCTGCCCTGATGGGTTTGAACGTGACGGCCACCTATGCGCTGCTGGCGCTGGGGCGCGTGCGGATTGTTACATGGTTCAACCTGGCTGGCGGCGCGGTAATGCTGATGCTGATGCTCTGCCTCGCGCCACGATTCGGCATTCAGGGCATTGCCATCGCAAGGCTGGCATATGGGTTCATCACGCTGGCGATGTACTACCCTCTCGTCCGCGTTCTGTTCGATATGAACCATGCGCATCAGCAAGCTACTGCCGTTTACGCAGTCTGCGAGGATGCATGATTGCCCACTATGATGACCTGATAATAAACGGCAAGACGCGTCTGGCGTTGCCATCGATTCCCGCAACAGTGGGTCTATACTTTGCGGCTCGTCTGTGCATCACCTACCTATTCTTTCAATCCGATCCGCGACTGGGCACCGTCGTTAACTTCATACTGGACATGCTGCTGCTCGGCGTCGTAGTGTTCTGTTCCTTTGGGCCCGCTCAGGGAATCAAGCCGTTGACCTTGCGCGTGACTTGCTTCCGCTGGGTCGTTGCCTTCCTCGGCTTCTCGCTTTGCAGCCTTTATTGGAGCGATACGGTCTCAATCCCCGTTGCGATGGCCTATTGGTGCGGTATGGCGGCAGACGTTGTGATGGTCTTCTTGCTTCTTCGCTCCGGACCGGCAGAGAAAGTAGCCTCACGACTTATCAAAGGTTATGTCATCGGCGCCTGCATCATTGCCTGCGTGATGTGGCTGTCGCCCACGATGCAAGATCTTCGCCCGGGCAACGATGAGTTCTTCAGTCCTAATGCGATCGGCTTCACATGTGCATTCGGCATCTTCCTGGCGCAACTACTGATCCTAAGTGAAAGAGCCTGGCGATTCCCCGCAATCTTTCTGGCAATCTCGCTACTCCGCAGTCTAAGCAAGACAACGTTGATTGCTTTTCTGGCGAGCGAATTGCTCCTGCTATTTATCAGCACAACGATTCGACGCCGCACCAAGATCATGATCGTTGCGGCAGGGGCTACTGTCTTGGCGGCCTTCTCGGGCCTGATTGCAGCTTACTACGAGGTCTACAGCAACGCCGGCAATCAGGCTGAAACACTTACAGGACGCATCGGCATTTGGGCCTTCATCCTCGATCGATCGCTGGAACGGCCCTGGTTTGGCCACGGATTCGACTCGGTCTGGAAGGTGATTCCGCCCTTCGGATCCGACCAATTCGAGGCGTGGCACGCACACAATGAACTGCTGCAGCAGTTCTATGCCTATGGAGTGGTTGGCATCGCCCTGTTCATTGGCATCTACGGAAGCTTCTATCTTCAGGTCCGACGCGTCTCCCGGCCTGAACTCAAGCCTATACTTCTCGGCCTTATCGTCTTCATTGTCATCCGTGGGCTCGGCGATACGGAGCGATTTGACCTGTCCTTGCCACTCTGGTCCATCGCGCTTCTCAGCCTGATGCTGGCTACATTGAATAGAGCAATCGAGGAGACTCTATGAGGGTTGTCATCGCGCTTGCGTCCAGTTCCGGCCAACTGTCTGGCATCCCGAGGCACGCCATTAACCTGGCACGCTGCCTGCTCACACGCTCTGAGATTGCAGAAGTGCACTTGGTGGCCGCGCCGTGGCAACAGGAGTTCGTTCAAGATTCGACCCCGCATGGCGATGCGCGGCTGCATATGGACTCCGCACCCATTGGCAACAGTGCATTGAGCCGCAACCTGTGGTTCTATACACGCTTGCCGAAGCTAGCCGCTCGACTGAATGCCGATATCGTTCACCTTGCTTACCCCGCGCCAGTTCAGCACCGTGCATTTCACTGTCCGACAGTGGTCACGCTGCATGATCTTTACCCGTACGACATTCCGGAGAATTTCGGATTTCCGAAGGTGTTTTTTAATCGCGCTGTGTTGAGGCGTTGTTTGCGGAACGTGGACGCAATCGCGTGCGTCTCCCACAGCACACTTTCGCGGCTTAAGAGCCTGAATGCAAGCATCGCGGAAAAAGCGACCGTTGTGTATAACTCGATTGAGCCGCAGACGCTGCCCGCCATGGAGACTGCGCCGCCGGAGTTGGGAGATCGACCTTTCCTCCTCTGTGTTGCGCAGCACCGCCGTAACAAGAATGTCGTACTGGCGCTGCAAGTCTTTGAGCGGTTGTTGCGGGCGCGGCAGATTGCAGCGGAAACGCGATTGGCGATCGTGGGAAATCCAGGCCCGGAAACATCTGCCATCCAGGAGTATGTCGTCCATGCTGGCATGAAAAATAAGGTCATCCTGTTGAACGGAATCTCCGATGCTCAATTGGACTGGTGCTATCGCAACTGCAGGTTGCTGCTGGCCCCATCCAAAATTGAAGGCTTCGGTCTTCCCGTCGCTGAGGCGCTATTGGCTGGGTGCCGTGTGGTCTGCTCTGACATTCCGGCCTTTCGCGAGTTGGGTAGTAGCTATTGCCACTATGTTTCCCTCAGCGGACAAGAGGTAGAAGTGTTCGTAGACGCGGTGGTGTCTGCGCTGAGGCAAGCAGCGCCAGGACCGATCGCTTTGCCGCAGTTTTCAGCGCCTGTCATCGCGGAAAAGTATATGCAGCTCTATCGATCCCTCTTGCATTTCCCAACGAGAAATGTTGGCTTAAAGCAAACTCAGGTTCATCCCCAGGCAGAAAGGCGCATCCCTTATGAACTTTGAATCAAGCCCCAAAACTGCGATGGTTCTCGGCATTCCAGTTGAACCGCTCGATATGGAAACAGCGGTCGCACGCGTTGCGGATGAACTGGAACTACACCGTAAAGGCTATGTCTGCATGGTCTGTGTGCATGGCATTATGGAGGCGCAGCGCGATCCTGGCTTCGCCCAAGTATATGCCCGCGCCACCATGTTGGTGCCTGATGGCGCGCCTACAGTGTGGGTAGGCCGCTGGCAGGGCTTCAACAAAATGCAACGAGTCGCCGGCCCGGATCTGATGCTGGAAATCCTGGGACGCAAAGAGTTCGCCAACCGCACACATTTCCTTTACGGCGGCAACGATGGGGTGGCCGAAGAACTGCGTGAAAGACTCACGCTACGCTTTCCCTGGGTGCATATCGTTGGCACTCATACCCCCCCGTTTCGCGACTTGACGCTTCAAGAGGAAGAGTCGTTGGCTACCAGAATCCGCGAATTGAAGCCAGACATGATCTGGGTAGGCATAGGCGCGCCAAAGCAGGAGCGATTTATGATGCGCTTTCTTCCGCTGCTCGACTCGGCCTTGATGTTTGGCGTAGGAGCAGCCTTTGACTTCCACACGGGCCGCATCAAGGATTCGCGGCAGTGGGTAAAAAGCGCAGGCCTGCAATGGCTGCACCGGCTTATCCAAAACCCGCGCCGTTTGTTTTGGCGCTATCTTCGCGACAACCCGGCATTCGTCTGGCACATTGCGCTGCAGTTGGCAGGTTTACGTACCTATCCGCAAATGAAAGCGGACCAGGGCTTCTCTGGTCGGCCGCAGACTGTGCCCCATCAGTGACTGTTTATGTTGCGCTCGGCGCAACCCGGTACGAAGCGTCTGCGAGAGAGGACCTGCGGGATTGACCAAATTCACAGCGTTGAACGACTTGACGGGTTGCGTCGAGAAGTGGATGCTTCGATACATGCCAGGCCGACAATTTCATTTGTGTACCATATAGCTGTACTGCGAGCTCGAAATGCTTTAGTGTAGCGGCTCGTTTCCGCAAAGGGGGAACAATGACGACCGCATTCATCAATCGCATCGCAACCGCGGTTCCGCAACACGATGTCCATCGGCAATTCATCGATTTTGCAGCCGGCATGCTGGCAGAGGGAACGGTTAGAAATTTATTTCGCCGCATGACGCGCCAGTCTGCTATCGAGCACCGTTTTTCCTTCCTGCAACCTTTTGCTACCGCCGATGGTTTGTGGCGAGACGCGGAGCATCTCTATGAGTGGGGAAACTTTCCCACGACAGAACGCCGCATGCAGTTATTCGAGCGCTTCGCGCCTCTGCTGGCGCAACGCACTCTCGATAACCTTGCACTCACGGAAGAGGAGCGCCGAAGCGTAACGCACGTCATCGTTACCTCATGCACGGGACTCTACGCTCCCGGCCTGGACTTTGAGGTAGTAAGGCATCTAGGACTCAGCACTTCGGTCGAACGAACGATGATCGGCTTTATGGGCTGCTACGCAGCCATTAATGCACTGAAGACAGCGCATCACATTGTTCGCTCTGAATCCGGCTCCGTGGTATTGATATTAAACCTCGAGCTCTGCACGCTCCACTTTCAGGAAACGCAGGATCTGGAGCAGGTTCTCTCGTTTCTGCTTTTTGCTGACGGCTGCGCAGCAAGCCTTGTAAGCGCGCGCCGCAAAGGGCTAGCCATCGATAGCTTTCTGGCGATTGGTATCCCCAACACAAGTCACCTGATTACGTGGCGTGTTGGCGACACTGGATTCGACATGCAACTCTCCGGCCATGTTCCAGGCGAAATTGGCCGCGCGCTAAGGGATGCTGGCGATCAGGTATTGCGCGGGAAGGAACCTCTGTCCATCGATCTGTGGGCGGTACATCCGGGCGGCCGCTCGATTCTCGATTCAGTGGAGAAGAGCCTCGGCCTCCGTGCAGAGGCGCTCTCGTATTCGCGCGATATTCTGGCGCGATTCGGGAATATGTCGTCTGCGACGGTGATGTTTGTGTTGCAGCAGATCATGGCGCAGGCACAATCGGGGCAACAGGGGTGTGCCATGTCGTTCGGACCTGGATTGACGGCTGAGACCATGCTCTTCCATGCTGCATGATATGCCGGATTTCAGCCACCGCGCAGAACTTACCGAGATTATGGATGGGCCCTGCAGCCGCGATGCGATGCGCACCTACCTCTGTGACCTTGCCAAAACAAACCGCTGGACGATGGCTTACCGGCCTCTGCTGTACTGGCTCGACAAGCTAACAGCTGCGCTGCCGTCCTTTGCAGACCCGATTCGCATCTTCGACGTTGGAAGCGGCTATGGAGATAGCCTTCGGCGAATCGAGCAATGGGCCGGGGCGCGCAACATTGCTGTAGAGCTAACCGGACTGGATTTGAATCCTGACACTACAGCGATTGCCGCTGAAGCTACCCCTGCTTCGAGCCACATTCAGTGGGTTAGCTCAGATGTTTTTACATTTACGCCGCAGAAGCCCATTCACGTTGTCGTCAGCTCTCTCTTCACGCATCATCTTGCCGAGGCAGATATTGTTCGATATCTGCAATGGATGGAAAATCATGCCCAGATCGGATGGTTCATCAACGACCTTTCCCGCGCGGCGATTCCCTTTCATTTCTTTAGAGTGTTTTCAAAGCTGGCGGGGCTTCATCCGTTTGTGCAACACGATGGTCCCATCTCCATCCGGCGGTCCTTTGTGCCGGAAGACTGGAGGCGGATGTGCGCCAAGGCAGGCTTCGCCGATCATGATGTCCTGATCCGGGGCTTCAAGCCCGCAAGACTATGTGTGGCAAGGAGGAAACCGCGGTGAGTGTGCCGAACCGTACGGTAGACCATCTGGTTATCGGAGGATGCCTTGCTGGCTCGATGGTTGCGATACGGCTTGCTGTAGCCGGACGCCGCGTTACTCTTGTTGAGAAAGAGCACTTGGCACATCACAAAGTCTGCGGCGAATTTCTCAGTCCCGAAGCTGTGGAGTATCTGCGCCAGACTGGAGTCGAGCCGCTGAATCTGGGTGCAGCGACGATCCGATATGTACGCCTTTCCGCAAAGCGTAGGGTGGTAGAGGCAGCTCTGCCTTTCAAGGCACTCGCGCTGTCTCGCTGCGTTCTGGATGAAGCCATGCTGGGACGCGCAACGGAAGCAGGGTGCAACGTGCAACGCGGCGTACTTGTTGAGAAACTCGTAAACCACGATAACTTGTGGGTTGCGCAACTCCGCGGCGGAGAATCGCTGTGCGCTCAAACGGCGTTTCTTGCGAATGGGAAACACGATCTTCGCGGATGGACACGTGCGCACGGCCGGCAAAGCAATCTGATTGGCTTCAAATTGCACTGGAGACTGGCGCGGGCCGAAAGAGAAGCTTTACGAGAGTGGATTGAACTTTTTCTCTTTCAGGGCGGATATGGCGGCCTGTCGCTGGTGGAAGAAGATGCAGCCAATTTATGCCTGGTAGTGCGGCGCGCCGAATTGCGCAGGCTGGGTGGATGGGCGCAGCTACTGGCCGCGATCCTGGATGAAAACCCACTTATGAAGCAACGCCTTCAGGGCGCGCAGGCTTTGTGGGAGCGGCCGTTGGCCATCTCTTCCATTCCATATGGATATCTTGCGGCAAGGCCTGGCGGCCTATGGTGTGTTGGCGATCAGGCGGCGGTGATCCCCTCGTTCACCGGCGACGGCATGTCGATTGCCTTGCACAGCGCAGCCCTGGCTGCACGGATGTATTTGGCTGGCGAAAGTGTGGATCTGTATGATCGCAGCTTGCAGATGCAACTCAATCGAGGGATGTCGCTTGCAACATTGCTCTCACGAGCTATGGTAACCGCAGCCGGGAGCAAATTGGCGCCGTTCTGTCTTTCACTTTTTCCACAAGCGATCGGCTGGATCGCCGCTTCAACCCGCATCCCTGATCGATATCTCCTTACTAAAAACTGATTGTAATGAAATGATTGACCTGTAAATGCCCGAATTTGTTTGGTTCAAATCGAATTCCAAACCGGACGAATTCAGGGTAGCTGGGCCACGGATACCGTGTTGCAGCCGTTGATCCTGGTCAAACGCTCTTAGCAATTTCGGCACGTTTGCCCGCTCGGTCTGAATGGGCACCAACGGGCAAATCTAGCGATTATTCATTGACAAAGAACTCATTTGCGGGCAAACTATAGTTCTTCAGAACGTGGCGGGGCCGGGTACGCAAACCGTTGAAAAGCGCTTATGAAGGCAAACACCGCATTGCCGGTTTTAGCGTTCTATCTCGCTTGCTGTGTGATGCGAGCGGAAGCGGGGAGTGCTGAGCCCAAATGCCCGGTCGTCATCGACGGGGTTGAACTGAGTTACAACCATCAAGGTGCGCCGTCGAAACCGCAACTCAGGGTCGAGTTTGGCAACTTTGGCGGCAAGCATATCTCGAACATTAGGTTCGCATTGTCGTTGCTCGATGCTGGCGGCTATCCTCACCCCTACCCGGACGACCTGACCTATCGCGACGGCCTGGAAGCCGGAAAGAAGAAAGTGTTCATCTGGGACCTGGCATCCGAATCTGTGGATATCCATCGTGCCGGCGAGACAGTCGTTGTGAAAAAAATTGAGTTTATCGACGCTTCGGACTGGATTGACGACGGCTCGGAGGCCTGCGTATATAAGGTAGACTTTCACGCCAGATAACACCGGCCAGACAGTCTCTCTACGCAGGCGCTCCAAATTACGCAACCGGCGAATGAATTCGGACCGAGCTACACGGATCCGATACTGACGCAGTTCAAGCCGAGGACGACACACGGTTTTAATCTCTGGCTTCTTCGAGAAGCGACCGCTAAGTTTAATCAGGCGATGCATGGATGTTATGCCGCAAGGCTCGTCAGTTACCAAAGTGTACGCTGAAATTGCATTCAGAGAGATAAATAGTGCTTTATCCTCGTGAGCATCCTGAGTTGCATAGGAGGTTTATCATGGCGCGTCTTTTGGCAATTAATTGTACTCTGTGGGTTTTCTTTGTTCCGTGCCTGTGGGGGCAAGCGCCCGGCGCCGCTGGCTCAGCGGAAGGCGGACTGAAGACTTACACGGTTCCTGCTGGAACCAGGGTTCTGCTTTCTCTGAAGCATGAAGTCAGCACTCGTGTCGCGCGGCCCGGCGACGTGGTATATCTCATATCGGATTTTCCTGTGGTCGAAGACGACGCAGTAGTGATCCCTGCCGGCATGTACGTAAAAGGAACTATCGACAGCGTACAACGGCCTGGCAGAGTGAAAGGACGCGCGCAGCTTCAAATGCACCTTACGTCGATGATCTTTCCGAACGGTGTGGAGATTTCGATTCCCGGCTCGGTCGACAATGTTCCCGGCTCAACTGGGGCAAAGGTCAAGAACGCAGAAGGCACCGTGGAGCAAAACGGAACCGTGGGCCGCAATGCCCAAACGATTTCCGGCACCGCGGCAGAGGGCGCAGGTGTTGGTGGCCTTGTTGGATTGGGAACAGGGAATGTTGGGATGGCGGCTGGGATCGGAGCGGGCGCCGGAGCGGCAGCGGGAATTCTGACTACTCTTTTCACGCGCGGGACCGATATTGTTTTCCCTCAGGGCAGCACGTTGGAAATGGTCCTATCCCGACCGCTCGTGGTGCGGCAGGAGCAACTGGCCGGTATGTCCACCTATACGGGGATGACCATACCCACGCCGGCGTCAGCCGATTTGCAGCAATCGCCGGACGCCAAGCCTGATCCGAAGAATTAAGTCCAGAAGCAGTGGTTTACAGGGTCCAGGACGGAACCATTGCGCCAGACGCATGCCGCTGCGCGGGAAATGCGCGCGCATGGCCGACTGTGCCGGAACCGAAGCGCACGATTGTCGCGCACGTTGCGAACCCGTTGCAGATGTATGCCGAGAAGTCAGGAGCCGGCCATGTTATCTCTCGCTGGATGGCTAAACCCCACTCGAATCATTGGGCTGATTGCCTACCTTTTATCCGCGATTTCTTGCGGCATCGCATGGGCCGGAAGCCGCGGGATTCCGCGCCGGCGAAAACTCGCCACGGTTCTTGCGGTGCTGGAGGCGGGGCTCTTTCTGGACATGGCGTTCAGCATCCGCTTACTGCTGCATGACATGCTGGCAGGCGACGCGAAGATGGAGAATCTGTATGACCATCGAACACCCTTGCAGATTGTGGCGCTGGGTGTTTTGAGTGCGGCTGCGGCAACTGGAGTGGGGCTGGCTTTTCAGCGTCTTCGCGGCAGCGCCGGTGGAATTATGGCCACCTGCGGCGCAATACTCTCTCTGTGTTGCTGGTGTGCCGAAGTCATTTCACTGCACGCCTTCGACACGGTGCTTTACTGCCAGGTTGGAGGTGTAATGCTGGTGAGCCTGTGCTGGGTCACATGCGCTCTGATGACCGGCCTGGGAATTCTGTGGGACTTTCGGGCCGCTCGCGCCGATGCTTAACCGAGTGCGTGTACTGCCCAGACGCCGCGGTCTCCCCTCACAGATTTTTGACAAAAAAGTCGGTGAGACGCTGAAATAGAATCAGGCGCGTCCCGCGATCCTCGAACATATTCCGGCGGTCCGGAAACAGCAATATGTCGGCATATTTCCCACTGTCCAAAAGCTCATCAAGCAGGAGCAGGGAATTTTCCAGATGAGTTGTTTCGTCCAATGTAGCCTGTGCGAGCAGGAGCGGCGCGCGGAGGTTGCGCGCATTCTCTAGGGGAGAAGACGATAGCCATCCGTCCTGATTTCGCTTCGGATCCTCCAGGTAACGCTCGGCGAAAACCGCGTCATAGAGATGCCAGTCTGAAATCGCAGAACCTGCAAAACCCGCTTTGAAAAGCAATGGGCGGTCAAGCATGCCATGAAGCGCCAGAAATCCTCCGTATCCCCATCCGCAGATTCCAATGCGCGTTTTATCGACCCAGGGTTGCGAGCGCAGATACATAACTCCGTCCCGCAGGTCCGCCATTTCCGCAGCGGATAGCCGCAAATGCAAAGGTTCCTCAGACAAGTGGCCATATCCGGCGGAGCCTCGGTTATCTGCAGCGAATACGATATAACCGTTTTGCGCCATCAGAGAGAACCAGAGAGAAATATCGCCGCCCCAGGCATCGCGCACGATTTGCTCGCCAGGTCCGCCAGCGACGTAAAGGATCACCGGGTATTTGCGTGCGGCATTAAAGTCCGGAGGCTTCATCATCCAGACATTCATATCTTTGCCTATGTGTGTCTTTAAGGTAAGGAACTCGATGGTGCTTAGCTGATTCGCTGCCAGATCGTCCTGGGTTTTGGCGCTGAGGCTTGCAATCCTGCTTCCGTCGGTTCGCAGAAGCTGTTGCGAAGGTGGAGTGGTACGAGTAGACCAAGCGTCTACCAAAGCATCGCCAGAGGGCGAGATCAGCGGGTCGTGAGTACCCTTCTCCCGCGTGATTTGCGTTAAGCCTGATCCATCCAGATGCGCGCTATAAAGTTGGCGCTCGAGTGGGCTGGCTTTGGTCGACGTAAAGTAAATAACACCCGCAGCTTCGTCGGCCCCCACCAGTGAAGTAACTTCCCAGTCCCCCTGGGTAAGTTGGACGGGATCGCCACCTGAGAGGTCGTAGAGATACAGATGGCGGTAACCTGAGCGTTCGCTGGACCAGAGAAAATGGCGAGAGTCTTTAAGAAAGCGCAGTTCGTTTCCCAGATTGATCCAATAGGCGTCCTTTTCCGTAAGGATCACGCGCGCTTTGCCTGTGCCCGCGTCCGCAAGGAGAAGATCAAGAGTCTTCTGGTCGCGGGTTAGACGTTCGATTGCCAGGTGCTTGTCGTCTGGCAACCACTCCACCCTGGGGATGTATGCGTTCGCTTCACTGCCGAGGTCGATCTGGAGCGGCTTGCGGCCAGACACCGTTTGCACGAATAGGCGAACGATGGGAATGGCTCCGCCAGGCTTGGGATAGGCTATCGATTGCTCATCGCCATCGGCACTGCGCAGGGTGTATTTGGCGACTGCGCGATCGTCCGTCTCGATCCAGGCGATGGAGGACGAATCCGGTGACCACCAATACGCCGACTGCAATCCCATTTCGTGAAGATATACCCAGTCTGGTTCGCCCTCTCGCAGATCGCTGCTTCCCGCAGGCGCAAAGGTATGAGCGATGTTGGTTGCGGCATTTGCCAGCCAAAGGGTATGGCCCTCGAGAAAGCTGACGAAACGGCCGTCTGGGCTGATCTGCGGATTACTGAGATCTGTTTGATCTGTTTCGAATGGCCGGGAAGTATGAGCGTCGAGGTCAAACCATGCGAGTGAAGAGCCAGTGGAAAGCAACAGTGCGCGCCCGCCCGGGGCCCAGGCATAGCTCTGAAGCTGCTTTGCATCGCCGGCCTCATCGCTGCTTATCGCGCCATGGGGGCTATCGCCGCCAAACGCAGCTGTTATCTCGGCATCGGATACAAGAAGCTTTTGCAGGCCTGTCGCAACATCGATGCTCCGAATTTCATTGGCTCTGGAACTATTTGCGACCTTGCCTGGTCTTGGAGAGGTTTGAATAAAGCTAAGGCTTTTGCCGCCGGGACTCCAGGCAAAAGCTGTGGGCAGAGCTTTGTTCCGTTCACGCTCGTCTGCTATATGCTCGATGCTGAGAGACCTGGACGCCGGCAAGTTCTGCGCGGCCAGCCTACCAGCCAGCGAGAGTAAGACCAACGCGAGAATGAACGTCCTAGAAGACTTCCCGATCACCATGCCAATCGCGACCCTCCTGCAATAAGCGTGCCTCTTTGCGGGAATTGTAGCAAGCACAATCTTCCGTCGCGGTAAAGCGAGATGAATATGGCCGCCGTCGAATGCAATGATCGTCGCCTCTCCATTTGACCTTTATGATTGTTTAAATTGTCTTCGATATTTCTTCCCGAGGCCTTCGCAACTGCACATACCCTTTTACGATAAGGCCTATTCGCATGGTAACCGTCTAGTGTTACTACTTTGCGATTTCTTATTCCGAATTTTCATCGTAAACTAAACGTGTCGACGTTCCCCAATTCTTAAGACAACATCGCTTAACAACACAAAAATGTAGCTGTTTGATGCTGGCTCTGCGGGTTTCGCGGCGGGCGCGGAATTCGTGTCTGAACTCGACAAAGAGGAGGACGGTTGGGCAGAACGGGGTGTCCATGCCACCGGAGCCACTAAGCGGTTCAGTCGTCCCATTCGTTTGATAGCACCTGCTGGGGCGGGAGACACGAGACAGTGTGCATAGCCAGGTTCGCCGGCACGAGAAAGCAGAGGGAGTTACGCGTGCCAGCGCAAAGCACTTAACGGTTTTGGGGCAGAAAGGTTGGGCCGTCGATCGGGGAATACAAGTGCCGGGGGGAGGGGGACGTTCATGCCAAGTTTGACAGGAATGCCTAAGGCAATGACAGCACCGGGCAGCGCTCTTCGCATGCTCTTCGGGATGGGGCTTCTTTTCGTGGCCAGCAGCCTCATGATGAATGCCCAGGTTAGTGTTACCACCTGGCGCAATGACATCGGACGGACCGGGCAGAACCTCAATGAGACCATCCTGAATACAACCAATGTGAGCCCCGCGCAGTTTGGCAAGCTCTTCTCGCAGGCAGTGGACGGATACGTATACGCGCAGCCGCTCTATCTTCCGAACATTACGATCGGCGGGCAATCGCACAATGTGGTGTTTGTTGCGACCGAGCATGACAGCGTATATGCCTTCGATGCGGACAGTAATGGCGGCACCAACGCAAACCCACTCTGGTTTGCCTCGATGCTTACCACGGCGCACGGGGCCGCAGCAGGAGCCACCACGGTTTCTTCGGATGAAGTTGGCACCGATATCATTCCGGAGTTGGGGATAACAGGGACCCCGGTCATCGACCCGGCAAGCGGGACTTTATATGTGGTGAGCTTTACCCAGGAAGGCGCCAACTTTTTCCTGCGGCTCCACGCCCTGGATATAACTTCGGGATCTGAGAAGTATGGAGGACCTGCTGTCATCACGGCAACGGTTACCGGCACAGGAAGCGGCAGCTCAGGCGGCACGCTCACCCTGGACCCTGAATGGCAGAACCAGCGTCCGGGGCTGCTGTTGCTCAATGGCATTCTCTACATAGGATTCGGCTCTCACGGCGACAACGGGCCGTGGCACGGGTGGATTCTGGGATACAACGCACAGACGCTGAAGCAGACAGGCGCGTTTTGCACCTCCCCTAACGGTGTTGGAGGCGGTGTATGGATGGGAGGCGCAGGGCTTGCAGCCGATGTGCTCGATCTGGTCAATCATCCGTATGGCCGGATCTTCGCGGCCACCGGCAACGGCGATTACACTGCGACCACGCCGTATGCAACCGGCATGGAATACGGAGACAGCATTCTTGATCTGGACCTGACCAATGGTGTGCCGACCATTCAGGATGAATTCACGCCGGCGGGTCAGGCTCAACTGGATGAGTGGGATATGGACCAGGCATCCGGAGGGCTCATGATTGTTCCCACTCAGACCTCAGGCAGTTACCCATATCTGTTGGTTCAGGCTGGAAAATCGGGCGAAGTATACCTGCTCAATCGCCAGAATCTTGGAGGATACAATACCGCTGGCGATCAGGTGGTGCAGGAGCTTCCATGGGCGGTGGGGAACGTGGGCGCCTGGAGCACGCCGGCATATTGGAACGGAATGGTCTATTATTGGGGGCAAATTGACACTCTGAAAGCATTTAACCTGGTGAATGGACAACTAACCGGCCCCACTGCCACCTCCTCTGAAAAGTACGGCTATCCGGGAGCGAATCCGGCAATATCTGCGAACGGGAATGCGCAGGGCATTGTCTGGAGCCTTGAAACCGATGCCTATATGACCTCCGGCCCCTCGGTATTGATGGCCCACAATGCAAGCAATGTGTCTACCACGCTCTATTCAAGCAACACGAACCCCTTACGCGACAACCCCGGCAACGCGGTCAAGTTCACAGTGCCGACGGTGGTCAATGGGAAAGTATATGTTGGTGCGCAATATCAGTTGAGCGTGTATGGACTGTTGAGTGGTCAGCAACTGGCATCGAATCCAGTGTTAACTCCGACAGCGGAGACCTTTAGCGGCAGTCTCACCGTGAACATGACGGACGCAACCCCGGGGGCGACAATCTACTATACCCTGGATGGCACGACGCCGACCGTAGCATCCGCCGTGTACACAACTCCAATCGCCATCACGGCAACGACTACGGTACAGGCGATGGCGAGCGCTCCCGGCTACCTGCAAAGCGGGGTAACTCCCGAGACGTATGTTGACTCTTTGCAAGTGAGTACGCCGACCTTCAATCCCAGTAGCGGCGCCTTCACGCAAGCCGTGCCTGTGACCATCGGCGATACCACTGCCGGAGCAACAATATACTACACGACCGATGGGACAACGCCGACGACCTCCTCGACGCAATACACCGGAGCGCTAACAGTGAGCGCTACCGAGACTCTCAACGCCATGGCTGTGGCTCCCGGTTTTGTCAACAGCACTGTGGCGAGTGCAACTTACACAATCAACACTGGACAAACTGGGATTGATTTCCCGGAGGGATTTGCAGGAACCCAGGGAATCATGATTCTGAATGGCAGCACCGACCTGGATGACTCCCGGCTTCAACTTACGAATGGAGGAACTGGCGAAGCAGGGTCGGCATGGTACTACCAGCCTGTCAACGTCCAGGCATTCACGACCGAATTCAGTTTCCAGTTATCCAATCCGGCTGAAGAAGGTATTACATTCGCAATCCAGGGGGATAACAACACGTCTCTGGGCGCGGCCGGATCGGGGCTTGGATATCAGGGGATCGCCAACAGCGTTGCAATCAAGTTCGATCTCGATAACGCGGCGGGCGAGGGCCCGGATTCAATTGGGCTGTATATCAACGGCGCCAGCCCCACGGTCCCCGCCATTGACCTGAGCACAACCGGCATCGACTTGCACAGCGACGATACGATGGACGTGAGCGTGACTTATAACGGCACGATCTTGTCGATGATTATCTCGGACTTGATCACCGGAGCCTCCTATTCCACGAGTTGGCCTGTGAACATTCCCTCGTTGGTTGGCGGCGACACTGCGTATGTTGGATTCACCGGTGCAACGGGCGGATTAGCTTCAAGCCAAAAGATTGAGACATGGGTCTATGCGACAGTATCGAACACCTTGCCGGTTACGACATCACCAATATTCAACCCTCCCGGTGGAGCCTACGCCGCTGCACAGACGGTGACGATAAGCAGCGGATCCTCGGGCGCTACGATCTATTACACGACGAATGGGACAACTCCGACAACATCATCGACGGTCTATGGCGCTCCAATCGCGATGAGTGCCTCGGGAACATTGGAAGCGATCGCCGTTGCTTCCGGCTACGGTCCCAGCGCAGTGGGAACTGCGGCCTACAGCATAGCTCCAATCCTGCCCGCTCCAGTTCTGTCTCCGTCCCCAGGCACCTATACGACGGCACAGACGGTGACCATGACAGATACCATTGCGGGTACCGCGATCTATTACACAACCGACGGGACAACGCCGACAACCTCGTCTGCAATCTATGGTGTCCCAATCGCCGTCAGCGGTAGTGAGACGGTGCAGGCGATTGCCGCGGAAACAGGCTATAACAACAGTCCGGTTGCTGGTGGCACGTATACCATTGCAGCTCTTCTGCCCGCGCCCACGTACTCGCCTTCGGCCGGCTCGTACAGCGCGTCGCAGTCGGTGACCATCAGCGACGCGACGGCTGGGACCACTATCTACTACACCACCAACGGGACGACGCCCACGACCTCGTCCAGTGTGTACAGCGGCCCGATTACGGTGAGCGCGACAGAGACGCTGGAGGCGATTGCGGTCGAGACGGGATATGCCAACAGCGGGATTGCCACGGCGGCTTACACGATTAGCACGCCCGGCACTACATACATCAACTATCCCAGCGGAGGATTTACGGCCAGTAACTTGTCGCTGAACTATGGCGCATCTGTGACGGGGGGATTGCTACAACTGACCGACGGAGGAGCTAACGAAGAGCGATCCGCCTGGTATGCAACTGAAGTTCCGGTGCAGAGCTTCATAACCAACTTTACCTTCCAACTGTCGAATGCCACGGCGGATGGCATGACGTTTACCATTCAGGGCGACAACATCTGGGCGCTAGGCGATCCTGGAGGGGGTTTGGCCTATCAAGGAATTACTAACAGCGTGGCGGTGAAGTTTGACCTCTACGACAACTCAGGCGAGGGCAGCGACTCCACGGGGCTGTATATGGGCGGTGCTGCGCCCACGGTGCCCTCAGTGGATTTGAGTTCGACGGGGATCAATCTGCATAGCGGGGACACGATGAACGCGCAACTGGTCTATGACGGGACCAACCTGACTATGACGATTACCGACTCGGTGACCAATGGAACGGTGATGGAGGTGTTCCCGGTGAATATCCCCAGCGCCGTGGGAGGCGCTACTGCCTATGTCGGATTCACTGGCTCAACGGGGAATTTGACCGCGACCCAGAGTATTTTGTCGTGGACATATGTGAGCCCGGCAAGCAGTGCAGAAGCTTCGCTGCCCGCGCCTACCTTCTCGCCTGCGGCTGGCACTTACAGCACTGCGCAGACGGTGAACATCAGCGATGCGACGGCTGGAACAACAATCTACTACACCACCAACGGGACGACGCCAACGACCTCGTCCAGCGTGTACGGCGGCGCGGTCACGGTGAGCGCGACGGAAACGCTGGAGGCCATCGCAGCCGAGACGGGCTACACCAACAGCGCAGCGGCCAATGCAGTCTACACCATCAACACAGTGCTGCCCGCGCCCACTTTCTCTCCTGCGGCTGGCACTTACAGCACCTCGCAATCGGTGACCATTAGCGACGCGACGACGGGGACAACAATTTACTACACCACCAACGGAACCACGCCAACGACCTCGTCTAGCGTGTACGGCGGCGCGGTCACGGTGAGCGCGACGGAAACACTGGAAGCGATTGCGGTTGAGACGGGCTATACGAACAGCGCGGTTGCCACGGCGGCTTACATCATCAACCCATTACTTCCCGCGCCAACGTTCTCTCCGGCGGCTGGCACTTACAGCACCTCGCAATCGGTGGCTATCAGCGATGCTACGGCGGGGACAACGATCTACTACACCGCCAATGGGACGACGCCAACAACATCGTCGACGAAATACAGCGGGCCGATTACGGTAAGTGCGACAGAGACGCTTGAGGCGATTGCGGTTGAGACGGGCTATTCCAACAGCGGGGTTACCACGGCGGCTTACGTCATCGCTCCGGTGCTGCCCACACCCACGTTCTCGCCTGCGGCTGGCACTTACACCACCTCGCAATCGGTAACGATCAGCGACGCGACGGCTGGAACCACGATCTACTATACCACCAACGGGACTACACCCAC
>Ga0302197_10000249_pt1 | contig 55058 bp, 50 predicted proteins | sample II_Bog_N2_1_FD_193526 | JGI IMG/M metagenome (GOLD analysis project Ga0302197, IMG submission 193526) | Peat permafrost microbial communities from Stordalen Mire near Abisko, Sweden - II_Bog_N2_1 | ecosystem: Environmental > Terrestrial > Soil > Wetlands > Peat | place: Sweden: Abisko... | reverse complement strand
AGGGCGAAGTGTACGTGCTGAGCAAAGAAGAGGGCGGGCGTCATACGCCGTTCTTCAAGGGCTACCGTCCGCAGTTCTACTTCCGCACGACGGACGTGACGGGAGTGGCGCAGTTGCCTGAGGGCGTGGAGATGGTAATGCCGGGCGACAACGTGCAGCTCGAGATTGAGCTGATCACGCCGGTGGCCTTGGAAAAGGGCCTCCGCTTTGCGATCCGCGAAGGCGGCCGCACAGTGGGCGCTGGCACGGTGTCGGAGATTTTGAAGTAGCGGAACAGTGAATGAGTGAAGAAGTGAATGAGTGAATGAGTGAATGAGTGAAGAAGTGAACGAGAGATGCTGCTGATTCACTTGTTCACTGTTTCACTGGTTCACTGCTTCACCGAAGGGAAGCCAATGGTAGGACAGAGAATTCGCATCCGGTTGAAGGCATACGACTATCGCGTGCTTGATACCTCGACCGGCGAGATTGTGGAGACAGCCAAGCGCACCGGAGCAACGGTGGCCGGCCCCATTCCCTTGCCGACGATCAAGAACAAGTATTGCGTGCTGCGTTCGCCCCATGTGGACAAGAAGTCCCGCGAGGCATTCGAGATTCGCACCCACAAGCGGCTGATCGACATTCTTGAGCCGACGCAGCAGACGGTGGACGCGCTGATGAAGCTCGACCTTCCGGCCGGTGTCGATGTCGAGATCAAGGCCTTCGAGAAATAGGACTGGCCGTCCAGGCGTACGCGCCCTTTGGGCGCAAAAGCCGGTGATCTTTGGAGATCCGGCACTGTAAAAGGGCACGACTTCAGTCGTGCCGAACAAGGCTTAATACCCCGCGGGCTTTAGCCCCTGAGGTTCTCAAAGCCCGGCAGTGCGGCGCAAACAAGCCCGCATGATGAGGTGAGGAAGACATGGCAGTTACAGGAATCCTAGGCAAGAAGATCGGCATGACACAGGTCTTCGACGAAAAGGGCGACGTGCACCCCATCACGGTGCTGCAAGCGGGCCCATGCGTGATTACGCAGTTGAAGACGCTGGCCCGGGACGGATACGAAGCGGCGCAGATCGGGCTGGTGGAGTTCGTCAAGGACAAGAACGTAACCAAGCCGCAGAAGGGGCACTTCGCCAAGACCGAAGCGCCACCGGTGAAGGTGATCCGCGAAGTGGCTCTTGAGCTTGATGCCGATGGCGTTGTGGCGACCAAGGCCGGCGACCGCGTTCTGGTGGATATCTTCTCGGAAGCGCGGTTTGTGGATGTGATCGGCACTTCGAAAGGCCGCGGTTTTGCCGGCGTAGTCCGGCGTCACGGATTCGCGGGTGGTCCCAAGTCGCACGGACACATGTTCCAGGTGCAGGGCTCGATCGGCGCATCCAGCTTTCCGTCGCGCGTGTTTCCTGGGCAGCGCATGCCCGGCCACATGGGCGCGGAGCAGGTGACGGTGCGCAATCTGCGCATTCGCGGCATCGACATCGAAGAGAACCTGCTGATGGTCGAGGGTGCGGTGCCAGGATCGCGGGAAGGCTATGTTCTGATTTCGAAGGCCAAGACCCCGCCGCGCGAGCGCCGTGGCTTTGCCGGAACCGGAACAGTTGATCCGTTGAAGGCTTCGAAGAAGGCTGGCGGCAAGCGCAAGTAACACCTTCGGTGTGGGTGATCGCGCCTTGCGGCGCACAAGAGATTGACGCTGGGGAAATTGCCCGGCAGAAGAAGAAGACGATGGCAAACGTGGATGTAATGAATTTGAACGGTGACAGGGTGGGCTCGATCGAGCTGGCGGACGCGCTGTTTGCGCCCGATCAGGTGAACGAGGCTCTGCTTTGGGAAGCGGTGAAGCACTATCGCGCTTCGCTGCGCCAGGGCACGCACAAGACCAAGAGCCGTACCGAGGTTGCCGGTTCCGGCAAGAAGCTGTGGAAGCAGAAGGGCACGGGCCGGGCTCGCATCGGGTCGGTGCGCTCGCCGCTCTGGCGTCATGGCTATACGGTTCACGGTCCTCAGCCGCGCAGCTACGATTACGCGTTCCCGCGCAAGAAGCTATTGGGCGCGCTGCGCTCGGCGCTGGCCTCAAAGCTGGCGGACGGCAAGCTGACCGTGGTGGATTCGCTGGAGCTGACCGAAGGCAAGACTAAGCTCTACAGGGCGGCGCTGGACAAGCTGGATGTGACGCGCACGGCCCTGATCGTCGAGAACGGCAAGACCCTCTCTCATGCGCTGCTCCTGGGCACGCGCAATCTGGAAGGTGTGGAGCTGGTGCTCAACAACGAAGTGCATCCTTACGATCTGCTGCGCTATGAGCGGGCCATCTTCTCGGCGGCCGCCATCGAACAGTTGACCGAGATGCTGGAAAAGAATGCGTCAAAACGCGATGCGGGGCGCAAGCTCGCCGCACACACGGAGGCAGCGTAATGCCCACACTTTATAACGTGATCCGCCGCCCCTTGATTACCGAGAAGGGCCTGAGCGTAAAGGAGACCGAAGGGACGCTGGTGTTCGACGTCGCCCCCGAGGCTACCAAGACAGAAGTCAAGCAGGCTGTCGAGAATCTTTTCAAGGTGAAGGTCTCCGCGGTTCGCACCGCCAACGTGGTTGGCAAAGAGCGCCGCAGGGGCAAGTTCGCGGGCTTCCGGCCTGATTGGAAGAAGGCATATGTCCGGTTGAAGGCCGGCCAGAAGCTGCCCGAGTATGTGAGCAATCTGTAAAGCAGTGAGCGAGTGAAGAAGTGAATGAGTGAACAGTCAGGACACTCACCAGGAATGATTATCGGCACCCGAAACATGGGATGGGTTCCGGAGAAACGGGAAAGGGGCGCTTGATTTTGGGCGCCAGCTTTCCAGGATAAAGACGATGCCAATCAAGACATACAGACCGATAACCCCGACGCTGCGGTTCAAGACCTCGCTGGTGAACGACGACCTGACGACGGATAAGCCGCACAAGCCGCTCCTGGCGGTCAAGCAGCGCACCGGGGGACGCCGTAACGTGGGCGACTTGACCATCCGCCACCAGGGCGGCGGCCACAAGCAGATGCTGCGGCTGATCGACTTCAAACGCGATAAGTACGGGATTCCGGGGCGCGTGGCGACCATCGAATACGATCCCAACCGTTCGGCGCGGATCGCGCTGGTGCATTACGCGGACGGCGAGAAGCGTTATATCTTGCAGCCCGTGGGGCTCAAGGTGGGCGCGACGGTGACTTCGGGACCCGATGCGGACATCCTGGTTGGCAATGCGCTGCCGCTGAAGAACATTCCTTCCGGCACCACGGTCCATGCCATCGAGCTCCGGCCCGGCAAGGGCGCGCAGATGGCGCGTTCGGCCGGAACGCAGGCGCAGTTGGTAGCCAAAGAAGGCGATTATGCCTTGCTGAAGCTGCCCTCGGGCGAAACTCGCAAGGTGCTTGTCGAGTGTCTGGCGACCATCGGCCAGGTGGGCAACACCGACCATGAGAATGTGTCCATCGGCAAGGCGGGACGCAACCGCTGGAAGGGCATCCGCCCAGCCAATCGTGGCGTCGTAATGAATCCCGTGGATCACCCGCACGGCGGCGGCGAGGGCAAGACCTCGGGCGGCCGTCATCCGGTGACCCCATGGGGCCAGCCGACGCGCGGCTACAAGACGCGCAACAACAAGCGGACCGACGCGTTCATCGTCAGCCGCCGGGCAAAGTAAAGACAGCAGCTTTCAGCTATCAGCTATCGGCTTTTAGCTAAAGGCAGCATGGACAGGGATAAAGCAATCGCCAGCAGGCAGTTTGAGCAATAACAGGCTGAAGGCTGAAAGCCGAGAGCTAGGAGCTGAGAAGTTATGGCACGTTCGACAAAGAAGGGCCCGTTTGTGGATGCGCACCTCACTGTGAAGATTGAGGTGCTCAACCAGGCCAACGACAAGAAGGTTGTCAAGACCTGGTCGCGCCGCTCGACGATCTTTCCCGAGTTTGTGGGCCACACGATTGCGGTTCACAACGGCAAGAAGTTCGTTCCGGTGTACGTGACCGAGAACATGGTGGGCCACAAGCTGGGCGAGTTTGCGCCGACGCGCACGTTCAAGGGGCACACCGGGGGCAGCAAGGCCGCCGAGGCGGGCGCCAAGCCGCGGTAAGAAAAGCAGGGAACAGTGGGCAGTGGACAGTTCACTGAACACTGTCAGCGAAATGATTGAGGACAGACCAATGGCAGTCGAGACAAAAGAATTCCGGGCCGAGGCAAGGTTCCAGCGCGTATCGCCGCAAAAGGCGCGGCTGGTGCTCGACTTGATCAAGGGCCGGGGGGTTGAAGAGGCGCTGACGACGGCGGCCTTCACCAAAAAGCGCATCGCTCCGGTGATTCACAAGCTGTTGATCTCGGCGGTGGATAACGCCAAGTATCTGGCCGGCGAGCAGGGCATCGACCTGGACGTGGATAACCTCTACGTAAAGACGGCACTGGCAAACGACGGTCCGCGCATGAAGCGCATTCGGCCTGCCCCCATGGGGCGAGCCTTCCGCTATCAGCGCAGGCTGACGCATATTATCCTTTCCGTCGCCGAGCGCGCGGCAAAGGCGGATCTGGTGACCAGGGCCGAAGAGCCGAAGGCGGCTGCCAAGTCAACCAAAGCATCGAAGCCGGCGGCCAAAAAGGCTGCTTCGGCGACCAAGAAAAAGGCCAGCGTCAAGGCCTAGAGGGTTTTGAGAGGAAAGCATGGGACAGAAAGTCCATCCTTACGGATTCCGGCTCGGAGTGAACAAGCCGTGGCGTTCGCGCTGGTTCTCTGAGCGCGACTATGACAAGCTCCTGGTCGAGGACGTGAAGCTCAAGGCAGAGCTGCGCGACAAGTTGAAGGCCGCGGGCGTCAGCTCGGTCGAGATCGAGCGGCCGGGCAACAAGCTGCGGTTTCTTATTCGCACCGCGAGGCCGGGCATTGTGATCGGCCGCAAGGGCGCGGAGATCGAGAAGCTCAAGACGGAGTTGGGCAAGCGTACCAACCGCGATGTGTTCATCGACATCATCGAGGTGAACAAGCCGGAGTTGGACGCCCAATTGGTTTCAGAGGCCATCGCCTTGCAACTGGAGAAGCGCGTCAGCTTCCGCCGGGCCATGCGCAAGAGCGTGGATTCGGCGCTGCGCTTCGGCTGCAAGGGCATCAAGGTGCGCGTTTCAGGCCGGTTGAACGGCAATGAAATCGCGCGGTCGGAGTGGTATCTGCAGGGCCGGTTGCCGCTGCACACGCTCCGGGCCGACATCGATTACGGGTTTACCGAAGCTCATACCACATACGGCGTGATCGGCGTGAAGACCTGGATCTATCGCGGCGATATCTACGAGCAGAAGCGCCGTCAGGCGCCGACGGTCGGCAAGACAGCGTTTTAAGAGCAGGGTTTTTGAGGGTTTCGCTATGTTGATGCCAAAGAAGGTGAAGTTCCGCAAGCAGCAGAAGGGCAAGAGGCGCGGCAAGGCGTGGCGCGGCTCTTCGCTCTCGTTCGGTGAATACGGGTTAAAGGTGCTGGAGTGCGGTTACATCACCGACCGGCAGATTGAGGCCAGCCGTGTCGCCATGACCCGCTTCATCAAGCGCGGCGGCAAGATCTGGTTGCGCTTGTTCCCGGACAAGCCGATCACCAAGAAGCCGGCCGAAGTCCGAATGGGCTCGGGCAAGGGCGCGCTGGATCACTGGGTCGCGGTGGTGCGGCCGGGCAAGATCCTCTTCGAAATGGAAGGGGTTGCTCCGGAGATTGCGCAAGAGGCCATGCGTCTGGCGTCGAACAAGCTGCCGCTGCGCACGAAGTTCGTGATGCGGCCGGGCGCCGAGAAGATTGTGGCCGTGGCCAAGTAGGCCAGTTTTTGAAGTTTGACGCGCTGCGCACCTAAAAAGGGGACGCTGAGCGCCGGAGAGAGAAGCAGAGATGGAACTCGATAAGATTCGCAGTTTGAGCGACGAAGAACTGGTGCACCAGGAGAAGACAACCTCCGAGCAGCTATTCAGGCTTCGCTTTCAGGTCTCGCTGGGGCAGACCGACGGAGTGAAGAAACTCCGCCAGATGCGCAAAGAGATCGCACAGATCAAGACCGTGGCCCGCGAGCGCGAGCTGAGCATTCGCGGCGCGGTCGCCGATGCCACTCCTGCCGCGGCAGGCAAGAAGGGAGCCACTAAATGACGGCGACAACAGAGGCAGTACAAGCGCCGGCAACCACTGGGGCGCGGCGTAACGAGAAGGTTGGCCAGGTGGTTTCGACCAAGATGCAAAAGACCATCGTGGTCGAGGTCGAGATGCGCAAGGCTCACCCCAAGTACAAGCGCATTGTGCGCTCGACCAAGAAGTTCTATGCCCATGACGAGCAGAGCTCGGCGCGGCTTGGCGACGTGGTGCGCATCCGCGAGACACGGCCGCTGAGCAAGCTCAAGCGTTGGTCTCTCGAGGAAATCGTCCGGCGTTCTTCGCTGGGTCAGATCGAGGACGCGGCCGTCAAGACCGCAACCAAGGCAGCTAACTAGTGCGAGCAAGGTAAGGAGAAGAACCCATGGCTGTGCAAATGAGAACCATGCTCGCGGTGGCCGATAACTCCGGCGCGCGCAAGCTGCAAGTGATTCTGCCCCTGGGCGGCGGACTGGGCAAGAAGGCCGGCCTCGGCGATGTCGTGACGGCTGCGGTCAAGGAAGCATCGCCCGACGGCACCATCAAGAAGGGCAAAGTGGTGAAGGCGGTCATCGTCCGCACCCGCAAGGAGTACCGGCGGCGCGACGGCACCTATATCCGCTTTGACGAGAACGCGGCAGTGGTGATCAACGACGACCGCGAGCCAGTGGGAACGCGTGTTTTCGGCCCGGTGGCCCGCGAATTGCGCGAGAAGAAATTTCTGAAGATCGTGTCGTTGGCGCCGGAAGTGGTTTAAGGGCAGTGAACGGTGGTCAGGGAGCAGTGAACAGTTCGCTGCGGAAGTTTAGGCAGGGTAGGGGGAAGTTTTCGGGGTTCGTTGCAAGATGCCGCGACAGGCAATCCGCAACTGGCCACTGTTCACTGATCACTGTCCCCTGCATTTGGAGAGAAGATGCCGAGTTTGAATATTCATCGCAACGATACGGTCAAGGTGCTCACTGGCTCCGACCGCGGCAAGACGGGCCGCGTGCTGCGCGTCTTCCCTGACAAGGGCACTGTGCTCGTCGAGCACGTGCGCGTGGTCAAGAAGACGGTTTCGAGCAAGCAGGGGCAGCGGACCAAGGGCGGCATTGCCGAGCAGGAATCGCCGATCACTGTTTCCAATGTCATGCTGGTCTGCCCCAACTGCGGGCCGGTGCGCGTCAGCTACAAGGTCGATGGCAACATCAAGGTCAGAGTCTGCAAGAAGTGCGGCCAGACGCTGCCGACCAAGAAGTAGGAAATGCAGTGAAGATGTGAACGAGTGAAGAAGTGAATCGTTCACCGAGGAATCAGAGCGGCACGGAATGAGCGAGTTTTCGCCCGTGCGGCAAGCACTTCCGCAACGGTAGACGGCCGCAGGATGCGAGCCACCCCGGGCGCCGGAAGAGAGAGAGCAAAAGAAGATGGCGGCAAGGCTGAAAGAGAAGTACCAAAAAGAGATCAAGCAGGCTCTGCAAAAGGAGCTGGGTATCGACAACCCCATGGCGGTGCCGGAACTGGAAAAGATCGTGGTCAACATGGGATTGGGCGAAGCGACGCAGAACACCAAGCTGCTGGACCCGTTGGTGGCGGACCTGATGATGATTGCCGGCCAGAAGCCTGTGACCACCAAGGCCAAGAAGTCGATCGCCGCATTCAAGGTGCGGGCCGGCATGTCGATCGGCGCCATGGTGACACTGCGCAACGAGAAGGCCTACGAGTTCCTCGACCGGCTCATCTCGACAGCGCTTCCCAGGGTGCGCGATTTCCGCGGCGTATCGACAAAGAGTTTTGACGGACGCGGCAACTATACGCTCGGCCTGCGCGACCAGTTGATCTTCCCTGAGATCGATTACTCCAAGGTGGAGAAGCTCAAGGGAATGAACATCACCATCGTGACCACCGCCAAGGACGACAACCAGGCGCGGGCGCTGCTGAAGCACTTCGGTATGCCGTTCCGGCAGGGCGCGTAAAGGGGATTTGAGGATTTATGGCAACCACTGCAAAAAGGGTGAAAGACGCGCGGAAGCCGAAGTTCAGCTGCCGCAAGCACAACCGGTGCCAGCTCTGCGGGCGCCCGCGTGGATTTTTGCGCAAGTTCGGCGTTTGCCGCCTGTGTTTCCGCGCGCTGGCGCTCAAGGGTGAGATTCCCGGCGTCGTCAAGTCGAGCTGGTAGCAAGAAGAGGGAACAGGGATTAGGGATCAGGGATCAGTTGTTCGTGCTGTGGCTTGCAACTGACATGAAATCGGGATTCTGTTGATCCCTAGCCCCTAACCCCTGACCCCTGATAACTGTAGGGACATTCCCGCTGGTTCTCCCTTATCGAGTGAGACCGGGAGCGAACGGGGAATGAAGGAGAAGGAATGAGTCTGACCGACCCAGTAGCAGATTTTCTGGCGCGGATCCGGAATGCAATCCGGGCGCGTCATCAGAAGCTGGATGTACCGGCTTCGAAGCTGAAGACCGAGATCGCCCGCATCCTCAAGGAAGAGGGCTATATCTCGAACTACAAGACCCAGGAAGAGGAAGGCAAGCAGGTGCTGCGCGTGTACTTGAAGTACGGCGGCACTGAAGCGGCCATCCGCGACCTGGCGCGCATCTCGCGTCCCGGCTGCCGTGTTTACATAGGCCGCGACGAGATCAAGCGCGTCCAGGGCGGGCTTGGCATCTCGATCATGACCACGCCCAAGGGCGTGATGACCGGTCGTCAGGCGCGCCGCGAAGGCGTTGGCGGCGAGCTGCTCTGCGAAGTCTGGTAACAGCAGTTGTCAGTGGACAGTGAGCAGTGGTCATTTCCGTTGGTGTTGAAATGGGCTGCTGACATAAACACGAAGTTCTTACTGATCACTGTCCACTGATCACTGTTCACTGTTTTTCCGGCTGCAGTGGAACGCAAGAGCGGCGACGCTCTGACGGGACTCGCAAGCCAACAGAAGGATTGAAACGATGTCGCGAATTGGAAAGAAGCCGATCCCGCTGCCCGCGGGCGTGAAGTACACGGTCAAGGGCAATACCGTACTGGTTGAGGGGCCCAAGGGCAAGGTTTCGGCGCTGATCGCCGAGGGCATTACCCTCAGGACAGTCGGAGCGGAATTGCATGTGGAACGCGATTCGGATAAGAACGCGGCAGTGCATGGACTGACCAGGGCGCTTGTCTTCAACGCGGTTTACGGCGTCACGACTGGCTGGAAGCGCGAGTTGGATATTGTCGGCATCGGCTATCGCGCCGAGATGAAGGGAAAAGGCACGGTGGTGTTCACCTTGGGCTATTCTCACCAGATTGAGCTTCCACTGCCTTCCGGCATCGAAGTGAGCGTTGATCCCAAGATGACGCACCTGATCGTTTCCGGCATCGACCGCCAAAAGGTAGGCCAGGTTGCCGCCGACATGCGTTCGCTGCGCAAGCCCGACCCGTACAAGAACAAGGGCGTGCGTTATTCCGATGAGAAGCTGAAGAAGAAGGCCGGCAAGACCGGAGCAAAGTAGTAAGGCAGTGAACAAGTGAAGAAGTGAATAAGTGAAGAAGTGAAGAAGTGAAGAAGTGAATAAGTGAACAGCGGGAATGAACGCGAATTACGACGGATCGCTGAAAAACTATTCACCGACCACTGAAAAACAAACCGAACGGGGTCGCTGGGCGGCTCCGCTGATAGGAACGAGAGAACATGATTACGCAGACTAAGAGAAACGCAATCCGCCAGCGCATTCACGATCGCATTCGCCGTAAGCTGTCGGGCACAGGGGCGCGGCCGCGGCTGAACGTGTACCGCTCGCTGGGGCACATCTATGCGCAGGTGATCGACGACCAGAAGGGTCAAACGCTGGTTTCCGCCTCCACGATTTCGCTGAAACTCAAGACCGGCGGCAACGTCGCCGCGGCCAAGGAGATTGGCAAGGCAGTGGCAGAGAAAGCGGTCGAAAAGGGAATCAAGAAGGTGGTCTTCGATCGCGGCGGCTACCTCTATCACGGGCGGATCAAGGCGCTGGCCGATGCTGCCCGCGCGGCGGGCCTGGAGTTCTAAAAGCAGCGAAGAAGTTAAGCAGTGAAACAGTGAATAGTGGGCAGCGCGATAGGGCAGGGAAAACTGAGCACTGACCACTGGCCACTTAAAGAGACGAGAGAGCAATGACGATCTTGAAGAAGAAACTCGATGCCAACCAGTACAACCTGAAGGATCAGGTTGTGGCCATCAATCGCGTGACCAAGGTGGTCAAGGGTGGCAAGAACATGTCGTTTGCCGCGCTGGTGGTGGTGGGCGACGCCGCTTCGGGCGTGGTGGGTCACGGTTCGGGCAAGGCCAAAGAAGTTCCTCAGGCAATCCGCAAGGGGATCGAGGCGGCCAAAAAGAACCTGATACGGGTCAACCTGACCGAAACGTCGATTCCGCATCTGGTCCTGGGCCGCTTTGGCGCCGGGCAGGTGCTGCTGAAGCCGGCTCCCGAGGGCACGGGCGTAATCGCTGGAGGGGCAGTGCGAGCGGTGATGACCTCTGTTGGCGTGCAGAACGTGCTTACCAAGAGCCTTGGTTCGCCGAACCCGCATAACGTTGTCAAAGCCACGTTTGACGCCCTGCTCCAGTTGCGTGACCGGGCCGAAGTGGCTAACATGCGCGGCAAGTCCGTGGAGGAGATGTAGGCCATGGCTGAAACCAAGATGATCCGTATTCAGTACTACCGCTCCAAGAACTCCACGCCCACCAAGCACAAGCTGGTGGTCAAGGGACTCGGCTTTACGCGTCTCAACCAGGTCGTTGAGCGCGTGGATAACGAATCCATTCGCGGCATGGTGAAGGCCATTCCACATTTGGTTCGGATACTGGAAAACTAGTGAAAGAGTGAATAAGTGAAACAGTGAAGTAATACTACCCAGCGAGTGCGGGCTTTCGTTTCACTCGTTCACTTCTTCACTCATTCACTCATTCACTCATTCACTCATTCACTCATTCACTCGTTCACTGCTTCCAAGAACGCGAGTCGGCAGGGCTCAACCCGGCCGGCGCTATAGCGAGGAAATCATGGCAAAGAATCTATCGAATTTGCGCGCGCCCAGGAAAGCAAACACCGGGCGCAAGCGTGTAGGCCGGGGCATGGGATCCGGCATGGGCAAGACCTCGGCTCGCGGCCACAAGGGCCAGGGATCACGCTCGGGCTTCAGCCTGATGCGCGGTTTTGAAGGCGGCCAGATGCCGCTGCATCGCCGTCTGCCCAAGCGCGGATTTACCAACATCTTCCGTACCGAGTACACAGTGGTGAATCTGGACCGGATTGCGGAGACGATCGCGAATCGGCGGGTCGTCGAGATCGTGCTCGAAGACTACAAGAAACTGGGCTTGGCATCGAGCAAGAGGGCGCTGATCAAGATTCTCGGCTCCGGCGAGCTTACTTCGGCTCTTACCATCCATGCGCACAAGTTTTCCAAGTCGGCCGTCGAGAAGATTGAGAAGGCGGGTGGCAAGGCGGTGGTACTGGGCGGCGAGGTTCCGGTGGCGGCTAAGGGGAAACTGGTCTCGAAGGCATCAAAGTAGAAACCGGTGGACCCGCCCAAGGTTCTTGTGCACCCATCAGGGTGTGAGGCAGGACACAACGCGGATCGATCGCGGGTACGATAATCGGTGGCAGAGATTCGAGCGGCGGAAAACGCCCTGAAGCGGATAACCAAACATGCTTGAGAAGTTTCTCAATATCTTCCGGATTCCCGACCTGCGCAAGCGGGTGTTGTTCACGCTAGGCATTCTGGCCGTTTACCGGCTGGGTTCGCATATTCCCACACCAGGCGTGAACGGCCACCTGCTGGAGCAGCTTTTCAACCAGCAGAGCGGGTCGGCCTTGGGGCTCATGGACCTGTTCGGCGGCGGCAACCTGCGCCGCATGACCGTTTTTGCTCTGGGCATCATGCCATACATCACGGCTTCGATCATCTTTCAACTTCTCACCGTGGTTTATGAGCCGCTGGCGCGCATCCAAAAGGAAGGCGAACTGGGGCGGCGGAAGATCACGCAGTGGACCCGTTACGTGACCGTCATTCTGGGCGCGTTGCAGTCGATCGGCATTGCGGCCATTCTCACCAAGCAGGGTCTGGTGTTGCACCCCGGCATGGGTTTCATTTTGATGACGGTTCTGACGCTGACCACGGGCACGGCGTTCATCATGTGGCTGGGCGAGCAGATTACCGACCGCGGCATCGGCAACGGCATGAGCCTGCTGATATTCACCGGAATTGTCGCCGGCTTGCCTCGCGGCGCCGGAGAACTGATACAGAAAGTTCAGACCAACGCCTGGGGTTCGCTCACATTTGTCGTGGTGCTGTTCCTGTTGGCGGCCATGGCGTCCATAGTCGGCTTCATTGTCTTCGTCGAACGCAGCGAACGGCGCATCCCCATCCAGAGCGCGCGGCGCATCGTCGGCCGGCGCATGATGGGCGGGCAGTCCAGTCATCTGCCCCTCAAGGTAAACTCCGGCGGCGTCATGCCGGTCATCTTTGCCAGCTCCATTCTCTCCGCGCCCATGCTCTTCGCGCAGGTGGAGTGGGTGCAGAACAGCCGCTTCCTTCAGCCCATCGTCGCCTCGCTTCAGCCCGGTTACCCGTGGTACGAGTTCCTGTACATTCTTGGCATCATCTTCTTCGCGTATTTCTACATTTCCATCGTGATGAAGCCGGACGACATTGCCGACAACTTCCGCAAGTCGGGTTCATTTATTCCCGGCATCCGCCCTGGCAAGCGCACCTCGGACTTCATCAACGACATCCTCACCCGCATTACGCTGGTGGGCGCAGGTTACCTGATTCTGATCTCGCTGGTGCCCACCTTCCTGATCTCGGGCATCCGTTTCGACAAGTTATGGCTCATTGGCAGGGTCTTCGAGAGCCTGCCGACCTGGGCCACGCATGGCATGGGGGTCAACTTCTACTTTGGCGGCACTTCACTTCTCATCGTGGTGGGTGTGGCCATGGATACGGTTAACCAGATCGAATCGCAGCTGATCATGAGGCATTATGATGGCTTTTCCCCGCGCTCCGGTCGCATACGCGGAAGGAAAACCTGGTAATGTCTTCATCTGTAAGTGGAGTGGAAAACGGCCGGGCGGCGGAGTCAAAAACCGTTCCCGGCCCGATTCTTTTGTTGGGCGCGCCGGGCGTGGGGAAGGGAACCCAGGCCAAGGAGTTGGTGAAACTGTGGGAGATTCCGCAGATCTCCACTGGCGACCTGTTGCGCGCCAATGTGGCTCAAGGTACCGATCTGGGCCGAATCGCCAAAGAGATCATGGGGCGGGGAGAGCTTGTCCCCGATTCGCTGGTCAATGAGATGGTTGCTGTCCGCTTGCAGCAGCCCGACACTGTCAAGGGATACATTCTCGACGGCTTTCCTCGAACGCTGGGGCAGGCTGGCTGGTTGGACAGCAGGTTGGCCGCAAAGGCTGAAGGGCTGCCTGTGATTGCCGTCAGCATCCAGGTGGACTATAATCAGTTACTGTGCCGCATTACGGGGCGCAGGAATTGTCCTGTCTGCCAGACCATTTACAACGTCTGCTTCAAGCCTTCTCAAAAGGATGGGTTCTGCGACGCGGACGGTGCCGCTCTGGTTCAGCGAGCCGACGATACGGAGACGGTCTTCAGGGAGCGCATGCGCGCTTATGAAGCCCTGACCGCGCCGGTGGTTGAACATTATCGGGCTTTGGGGCGTTTTGCGGAAGTGGATGGGGGCCGGCCGATCGACCAGATCGCGTTCGGTATCGTTGCCGCTGTCGAGCGGTTGCGGAAGTAGCGCAGCCGGGCGGCGGGTTTGTGCGTGTGATGCCAGAGAACGGCTGGCAGTGAACCGTGATTGGTAAGTGCCGAAAGGCTCTTGCTGTTCCCTGTTCACTGTCCACTGTTCCCTGAGAATCGAAAGCTGGTTTGATCGGTGGCAGTTGTAATCAAGTCGACCCAGGAAATCGAGAAGATGCGCCGCGCCGGCCAGGTAGTTCGCGAGGTGCTCGAGTTGGTGCGCAGCCTTGTCAAGCCGGGCGCCACAACGCTCGATCTTGAAAAGGCCGCCGAAGCACGCCTTGCCGAACTGGGAGTCAAGGCCGCCTTCAAGGGCTATCACGGCTTTCCCTGCGTGCTGTGCGTCTCTGTCAACAGTGAAGTCGTGCACGGCATACCGTCGCCCAAACGGGTCTTGAAAGAAGGGGACATCGTTTCTCTGGATTTTGGGGCGATTGTGGACGGTTACTACGGCGATTCAGCCATTACGGTGCCCGTGGGTACGATCGACGCGGATGTCGCGCGCCTGCTGGCCGTAACGGAAGCGTCGCTTCATGCGGGCATTGCCGAGGTGCGGCCAGGGGCAACCCTGGGCGATGTGGGCGCCGCCGTGCAAACTGTGGTGGAAAAGGCCGGTTTCTCCGTGGTGCGGGATTTTGTCGGCCACGGCATCGGGGTTCACATGCACGAAGATCCGCAGGTGCCGAACTTTGGCCAGCGGGGCCGCGGCATGAAACTGCGGACAGGAATGGTGATTGCCATCGAACCGATGGTGAATGCCGGCAAGGCCGACGTGAAAGTGCTGGGCGACGGCTGGACCGCAGTGGCCGCGGACGGAAGCATGAGTGCTCATTTTGAGCACACGGTTGCGGTTACCGCTACCGGAGCCAGAGTCTTAACCGAGTAACACGCTCGGGATAACAGGCCGGGGGCGCCAGTGCGGGCCGGCAGAAGTGGGATACGGTTTGTCGAAGGAAGATGCGATTGAGGTAATGGCGGTTGTCACAGAGACACTGCCCAACGCCATGTTCAAGGTCAAGCTCGAGAACAATCACGAGGTTCTGACCCATGTCTCGGGACGGATGCGCAAGAACTTCATTCGCATTCTCCCCGGAGACCGCGTGGCCGTGGAGTTGAGTCCCTACGACCTGAATCGCGGGCGAATCGTCTACAGGTATAAGTAGCTTCTAGCCTCTAGCTACTAGCTTCCAGCTTTTTCGATGGACGATGAAGTTGGCAGTGGAAGACTGGGGGCTAAAAGCTAGCAGCTAGAAGCTAACAGCTTCAAGGAAGGGCAGCAACAATGAAAGTCCGGGCTTCGGTAAAGAAGATTTGCGTCAAGTGCAAGGTCATCACCCGCCGTGGGGTGGTTCGGGTGATCTGCGAGAACGCAAAGCACAAACAGCGCCAGGGCTAGTAGAGGCTGGTAACGGCGGAAACTTCCGTGAAAGGGCTCAGGGATCGGAAATCGGGGATCAGTAAAGACACACTGTATGAGACTTTTTTAGCTGACCCCTGAAACCTGACCCCTGATCCCTCGTAAAGAGGCTAGTTAGCTTGAATCAAGGCTTGCGATGAACCTCTGGATGCAATCCGCATAACCCGTGCGAACCGGCTGAGGCCGGGGGCACACAACCTGTAGCAGCAAAGGAATTCGAATGGCTCGTATTGCTGGCGTCGATCTGCCCCGCAACAAGCAGGCACGGATCGCGCTTACATACATCTTTGGCATTGGGGATCCCCGTGCGCGCAAGATTCTGGAGAAGGCGAATGTCGATCCCTTCAAGAAGGTCCAGGATCTGGGCGAAGACGAGGTAAACCGCATCCGCCAGGTGATTGAGGACGAAGGGAATGTGGAGGGCGACCTGCGTAAGGACGTCCAGATGCACATCAAGCGCCTCATCGATATTCAAAGCTATCGTGGCACCCGTCACCGGCGTTCGCTGCCGGTTCACGGACAGCGCACCCACACCAACGCCCGCACTCGCAAGGGCCCGCGCAAGGGCACAGTTGCCGGCAAGAAGAAAGCGACGGGTAAAACCTAATGGCGAAAGCAGAGCAGAAGTCTGGTGCAGGCAAGGCTGGCGCCGCCAAGCCCGGCAAAAACAAGAAGTTCAAGAAGCGCGAGCGCAAGAATGTGCCGTTTGGCATTGCTTACGTTCAGGCAACCTTCAACAACACCATCGTGACCATCACGGACCAGGTAGGCAATACGCTGAGCTGGAAGAGTTCGGGTTCGCTCGGATTCCGTGGTTCACGCAAGGGCACGCCCTTCGCGGCGCAGCAGGCAGCTTCAAACGCGGCCAGCATGGCGCGCGATCACGGCCTGCGCGCGGTTGAAGTACGCGTCTCCGGTCCGGGTTCGGGCCGCGAGTCGGCGATCCGCGCCCTGGCTGCTGCCGGGGTCGAGGTGCGCACCATCCGCGACGTAACGCCAGTGCCCCACAACGGATGCCGTCCGCCAAAGCGCCGCAGAGTGTAAGAAGCAGGGATCAGGGATCAGGGATCAGGGATCAGTTACGGTTTGCGAATGCCGGCTGATTCCGTTGATTCCGAATTCCGATCCTGACAACGGGAACGAGGAAAGGCAGTCAGGGACAGTCGATAACGGCGAATAGGCGGTTTTCAACTGATCCCTGATCCCTGACCCCTGACCCCTAATTTGGGCCGGGAAGAAATGTCCTTTGGACACGTAAACCGGCCGTCATCCGAAGTCAGGAGAAGAAATGGCTCGTTACACCGGAGCAGTATGCCGCCTTTGCCGTCGCGAAGGCACCAAGCTCTTTTTAAAGGGCACCAAATGCACCTCTGACCGCTGCCCGCTGGAGAAGCGCAACTTCGCCCCAGGCATGCACGGCAAAGACCGCAAGGCCAAGATCGTGGGCTACGGTCTGCAACTGCACGAAAAGCAGAAGGCCAAGCGCATGTACTTCACCCTGGAAGGCCAGTTCCGCGAGTATTACGAAAAGGCCAACCGCGCCGCCGGCGTCACCGGCGAATTGCTCATCCAGCAGTTGGAGCGGCGTCTCGACAACGTGGCATTCCGTCTCGGCTTTGCCATCTCGCGCCGTCAGGCTCGCCAGGTGGTTCGCCACGGCCACGTTACGGTCAACGGCCGCAAGGTCAATATTCCCTCTTACCAGGTGAACGCGGGCGACGAAATCGCCATCCGCGAAAATGCGAAGAAGCTCTTGATCGTGGAGCAGGGCGCGCAGTTTGCCGCGCAGAGCCCCGTGCCCACTTGGCTTGAGATGAACTTCGACACCCTCACCGGCCGCGTGCTCGCTCTGCCCAAACGCAAGGATATCAACCTGCCGATCAACGAACAGTTGATCGTCGAACTGTACTCGAAGTAAACGGATCAGGGGTCAGGGATCAGGGGTCAGTTTTTCGCGCTCCTGGAAGTTGTATTGGTTTATCTGGCTTCTGGTCTGGAATGAAGTGCAGGGTTTCCGAGGTCAGGGTCAAGTCGATACTGTTGGCAGCACCACAGAAAAGACTGATCCCTGATCTCTGATCCCTGAACCCTAAACCGAAGGAGAACTTGCCCGGCCGCCGCAAAATGCATCGCGACGTACATGCCGCGCGGGAAACGAGACAAAGATATGCTTTGGAGAGGATTTCAAAAGCCGAAGCGCCTGGCAGTCGATGCCGAGACGCTCAGCGACACATTTGGGAAGTTCAGCGCCCAGCCCTTTGAGCGCGGCTTCGGCACCACCATCGGCAACGCATTGCGCCGCACACTGCTCAGTTCCATCGAGGGCGCCGCGGTAACCGCCATTCGCATTGAAGGCGTACTGCACGAGTTCCAGTCCATCAGCGGCGTGGTAGAAGATGCCACCGATATCATCCTCAACCTGAAGCAGGTTCCTTTCAAGCTTGCGGGCGAGGGCACCAAGGCGCTCTATCTGCGCGCCGACCAGCCGGGCGTCATTACCTCCGGCATGATCGAAGCCGACGGCGATGTCGAGATCCTCGACAAGAATATCTATATCGCCACCCTTTCAGAAGGCGGCAAGCTGGATATGGAGATGCGTCTCAAGCGTGGACGCGGCTATGTCTCGGCAGACAAGAACTTCGACGCGGACCTCGGCCTTGGATTCATTCCCGTTGATTCCGTTCATTCGCCGGTGCGGCGCGTGAACTACGTGGTTGAAGCTGCCCGTCTAGGCCAGATCACCGACTACGACAAGCTGACCCTGGAAGTGTGGACCAATGGCGCCGTGTATCCCGCCGACGCAGTCGGCTTGGCCGCCAAGCTGCTCAAAGACCACATGAACATCTTCATCAACTTCGAAGAGGAAATCGAGGCCGAGGGCCGTGGCGAAGAAGGCCGCTCGCTGCTCCGCAACGACAACCTCAACCGCTCTGTCGAAGAGCTCGAGCTTTCCGTCCGCAGCTACAACTGCCTCAAGAACGCCAACATCCAGACCATTGGCGAACTCGTGCAGAAGACCGAGGCCGAGATGCTCAAGACCAAGAACTTCGGACGCAAGAGCCTCAATGAGATCAAGGAAATCCTCGCGCAGATGGGCCTCTCGCTGGGCATGAAGATCGACGAGCGCGGCAACGCGGTGCCCGGACCAACGAGCATTCCGCCCGCCGCCGCACTGGCCGCCAGCTACAACCATTACGACGACGAGGACGAGCCACTGGATTCCGTAGATCTCCAGCTGCCGACCGAAACCGAGAACTTTTAAAGACAGGGATCAGGGATCAGGGGTCAGGGATCAGTCAATCTGCGGAGTTGAATACGGTATCGACTTACCCATGACTTTTGAAACCCAACACCTCATTCAGAACCAGGTGCCGAGGGAAACCAAGATGCTTGCATAAGCGGAAATAACTGATCCCTGACCCCTGATCCCTGACACCTGATCCCTTATTCGAAAGAGAGTTGCATCATGCGCCATCGCAATGCAGGATTCAAGCTCGGACGCAACACCAGCCACCGCCGCGCTCTGTTGCGCAATCTGGTCACGTCCGTCATCATTGAGGACCGCGTGGAGACTACCGTGGCCAAGGCCAAGGCTGTCCGTCCGCTGGTTGAGAAGATGATCACCCTGGGCAAGAAGGGCGATCTGCACTCGCGCCGTCAGGCCCTCAGCTTTCTCATGACCGATCAGTCCGTCGAGCGGCTGTTCGACACCGTGGCCCCGCGCTACGGCGACCGCCAGGGCGGCTATCTGCGCATCGTCCGCACCGGCTTCCAAAAGGGCGACGGGGCCGAAAAGGCCTTCATCGAACTGCTCGGCGCCGAAAAGCAGTTGGACGCCAAGCGCCAGAAGCGCGACGACGTCAAAGCCAAGAAGCGCGCCGAACTCGAGAAGCAGTTGGAAGAGTCGAAGAAGGAAGAACCCAAGGAAGAAGCCGCGTAAGCGGATTTCTTCCCTGGTGTTGTCCGTTTTTTGAGACTCTCGCTGGCAGCTTCACCCGCCGGCAGTTTTTCAATCACGACCGTGTGCCCCGCCGTTGACGCGAACCATGCGCCAACGGCGGGGCACACGCATTTCGGCAGTTTGAAAACGTGCGAAGCGACGGCCCTTTCCGAGACCAAAGTGTTGTCGGCGGCGCTATGACCTATTGCAGCGCCAGAACGCCCCCGCTGCGCATGGCCTCAATTTCAGCATGAGTGGCGTCGGCGGCAGTGCGGCGGTCGGGGTAGATATGCGGCTCGCCAAAGGTGACTTCGGCAACGAAGCCCGGCGTTCCCAGCGCCTTCAAAAGGTGAGTTACAAAGAGCGTATCGCCAAACCAGCACAGCTCTCGCTCTGGCACCCCCCCATCGATCACGTAACGGACGGCGGCCGCCGTGATGGGCGCTCCGGCGCTCGTCGCAGGATCGATCAGCCTGGAGTGAAAGCGCAGCACCTGACTGCCGTCCGTGCTCGTACCCTCGGGAAACAGCAGCACCGGAACCGGGATCGGAAGTTTGAGCCGTGCTGAAATCTGGTCGGCCACCGACATGGCGCTGGCCAGGCTTCCACGGTCTACAAAGATGGTTCCCCCGCTGCGCGCAGCCTTTCCAAAGAAGGGCCAGCCGCCGATCTCCATCTTGGCCACAAAGAAGCAGGGCATGGCCGCCGACAGAACCAGAACGTCAAGGTAGCTGAGGTGGTTGCAAACCACCAGCCCGTGCGCGGGCGGTTGCCCTTCAACCCGGTATCGGATGCCAAGGCCAGTCAGCATCCGCCGAGCCGCTTGCTGGACCCACAGGGCGCGGCGCTCCAGCGTAAGCGGGCCGCGCAGCCGGAGCAGCCAGAAGCGAATAATGCAGAGTGCCAGAGCCAATCCCAGCGCCACAGCGCGCCGGAATCTGCGCAGTATCACTGAACCAGCGGAGCCAGAAAGCGATTGCGCGCCGAACTGGAGAGCAACCTGAGATCGAGCAAGGTGAGGAAATCGATGGTGCCGAACTCTCGGTCCCAGGCCGGCGGAGCCGCGATTCGCGCGCCAATCGTCAGGTAGGTCTTTAGCAGCTTGGGCACCTTTGGCAAAGTCTGAGTAGCAGCCTGGGCTGCCACAACCGACTCCGCCGGATTCGATTCCATGATGCAGGGCGACGGCTGTGCGTGTGCGCCCTCTTGTTCGCTGGGGCAGGCATAGGCTGCGGTCGGCTCGGTCTCAAACTCCGGTGAAACCCGGTATTGCTCAAGCTGGCGATACATCTGCCAGCCCTCCGCCGGGTCCATCGAGTTCAAAGAAGAGCAACCGATCAAGTAACGAAGCCCCATGTCGGTAGCATACTGCGCGATCCCTCTCCATAACAATGTGAGCACCTCCGGCGTGCGGTGCTCGCGGTCGATCGAGGCGCGGCCCAACTCCAGAATCCCCGGCCGCAGCGCCTCATACGGCGCAAAGCTGAACTCCTGCTCGGAGTAATAGCCCAGGTTGCGTTCCGCGGTGTCCCCGGACTGCATCCGATAGGTTCCCACGATGCTTCGCGACGGGTCGTCTTCGATCTTGTCTTCCACGAGCAGGTGTTCGCAAACCGGGTCAAACTGGTCCGCGTCCAATCCTGTCTGGTAAGAGCTCGCCAGCCCCTCGCCCAACTCGATGTTGAATACATTGAAGCGCAGCCGGCAAGCGGCTTCGCGATCCTCCGCGCTCGCGGCAAGGCGCAACCGGTAGCGGCCTACCTCCGCGTGAATGCGCGGTGTGGTCTTGGTCACGGATGGCGATGGAATATAAGTGGGAAGAGAGAGTTCCACCAACGACGCGGAACCAATGGAGAGCTTCAACGGAACCTTTTGGCGAGTCTGCGCGATCACGAGAGCAGTATGTGTCCGCAGTTGTAAACGGACAGTCAAAGAGCTGCAAATACATTGCGAATACTCTCTCCGGCTCTTGACGCGACCGCAAGGATAGAACCCACTCCACGGGGCAAGCTGGAAGATAGGCTGCGTCGTTACTGCGGTGGAGGGTAGCCAATAAACTTGCCGGCCCACTGAATAAACCACTTCATGTTTGGGGCGTCAGTATGGCCGCCGTCGTGCTGACGCCACGCGAGCTCTCCGCTGAGAAGCCCCTGGTTGACCGGTGGCATTTTTGCAGTTCGATAGTCCCCATCGACTTCGAGGCCCCTGGCGCCGAGCAAAGCGAATACGCGGTTTGCATCGACCGTAGCCATAAAACTGCCTTCGTGATCAAGCCAGTGGGCATCGCCCTTCTCAGGAATGCCATAGCTGATAAAGGTGAGACGAGGCGCGCATAGAGCGATTAGTTCGTTGGAATCGACAGGAAGGTCGCCGGGAGTCAGGCTTCCGAACGTAGCATCCGAGGCGCCATATCGCATGAAGTTGCCAGCCATCCAGTAATATTCGCCACCCGTCAGACTCTCGACTGCCTCTCCGAAGTTGCGGCGAAGAAGCGTAGCTCCCCCTTTGCCGGACGAGCCAACCAGAGCCATGGAGAAACGCTGGTCGAAAGCCATGGTGACCAAGGCGGCCTTGCCATAGCGCGACACGCCGTCGATGCCGACATGTTTCGCATCGACGGCCGGATCGGTTTCGAGGTAATCGAGCCCGCGTCCCGCACCCCATGCCCAGGCGCGCAGCGCGCCCCAGTCTTCGGGATTGCGTGGGTGCCCCTTGTTCACCAGACCGATGATTCCTCGCGTGAGCCCAGCGCCATCGTCCACCTGCACGCTGGCTGGGTCGAACAGGACAAAACCCCAGCCGGCGGCGACCAACTGCCAGGTGTTGGGCAGGCCGCTGTCTTCGTTCAGTTGCGGGAATTGGAAGGGGGTTGCCTTCACAGGCTGCCATGCCGGATGCTGGGCGAATATATCCTTGAGCAAAGGATCCTGCTGCACCAACAGCGCCTTCCAAGCCGTATTGATGCGATCCATTTCGTCGCCAGAGGGCTCGTTCGGGGCGGGGAAGCCGGCGCGGCCAAACATCATCAGCACCGGGACCGGCCCTTTGGCATGAGTCGGCGTGACCAGCGTCATGTGGATGCGAACATCGATGGCTGGATACGACGAGTTGTCCACCTGGCCAATGAGATCCTTGGCAATGACCGGCGTAAAGCCCATCATCTCGTGGTCCACAGCGGTGATTGTCCACTTGACACTGGGCAGGTTATTGGGAACGCGCCCATAGATGTACTTCGAAAATAGCTCAACCAGTTCCGGCCGGCGCCGATCCCACCACAACTTCGCCGTTGTCACCTTCTGGCCGTCGTTCATTGTGAGCGGGTCGGGAAGGTTGGGGAAGGGATTGGCCTGCGATTCGTCGTAATTGGCGTGGTTCGGCGCCTTCTCGTCCCCGCTTGGCCCTGGGCGCAGTGCCTTGATTCCCAACTGATCCATCATGTTCTGGCGATCCTGATCTGCCGTCAGCGCGACCGGGGGCGGAGTTGCAGAGATCTGCGCGATGACCGGGGCGGAAACTGAAAACACGCCGAGAAGGCAGAGGGAGAGAACGCACAACCGGAAGGAATGAGGCATTCGCTTGCTCCTCGACTATATGCTGATTGCGCTTTCAAAAACCGATTTACTTCGGGCTTCCATGGTAAACCAATTGCGGTGAAACCGGCACTGAGACAATTCGCGATCACAAGTCTCATCCTGGTTGCAGCCTGCAATTGGCTACGGGCTTGGGCTCCATCCGCTGCCAAGGCGCAGGAGTGGTTGACAGCATGGGGAGTGTCGCGCCAGTTTACCGGGCCGCAGGATGCGCCGCGGCCGGAGCTTGCGTATTATGGTTTCTCTGGGCTGAAATTCCTATTGCTTGATCTTTTCCGGCTTGGGCGCCACGTAGCCGCGGCGTGCCTGTACCTGCATACCATCCCGATCTACTTTGACCTTCAAGCGGTGATAACTGCCGTCGGGCTTCACGTTGTCGAGCGAAAGCTCGAGTACGTAGACAACATCGGGCGCTTCCGTCAAGGCCTTGAATCCAGCGTCAAGATCGTTGCTGTTGTGAAAGAAGATCCCGCCGGTGCCGTCAGCCAGTTCAGCCATCACGTTCTCGGCAGCCTTCATGGAGGCGGCGCGGAATTCGCCTTTTGTGGCCACCAGAGACACCTGAGTGTCGTCACTGGCCGTAAGCGATGTGGTGTACAAGCCGCGTGCATCGAGAGCGCTGATCGTCACATTGGACTGCGCAGCGAGGTCCATGATCTGCGATTCGGCGGTCATCGCATCCGGCTCGATACTGAGGAAGCCGGACGAGACAAGGATCAGAGATCGCTGTCCAGGCAGCGAAGCCATCCTGTTGACAATCTCCGCGAGGGTCGCAAAGGCAGTCTGGACATCTTGATGGCCGATCGCCAGAGCTCGCCTTGCCGCCGCATCCGCCAGCCTCTGCGCCATTGGAATGTCTCTTTCCGGATCGATTCCGGGATTGCAGAGAAGCACCTGCGTCAACGCGTCTGCGGCTGCCGCGCTGTTGTTCTTGTTCAACATCTGATCGGCCTGGTAATAATCGATGGACGGACAATCGGACTTTTGAGCCCCCAGCAGACCATGCGGCGACAGGCTCACGATCGCGTCCCGCAACTTGCCGCGATCCCGAGTCAAGCCGCTGTTTACCTTTCCGGAGGTAGATACCACGGCGGCCATGTCCGACCCAGTCAAAGCGTCGGCGAGCGCCTCAGCGCCGGCTTTTTTGGCATAAGCCAGATCCTCGAAGCTGAGGTGCATGTCGTCGAAGAGGAAGACGGCAATGTGCTGTGGAATGATCGAAGATGGCGGCGTGGCATTGAGGGGAGCCGGGGGCTGCGCAGCGCTTTCGGGATTGTGCGCTGCATTGCCGTCCTGAGCCTCGCGCTTGTCGATCGAAAATGCCGAGACAGTTCGCGGCTTCTGGTTGTCGAAAACTTGAAAGTCCGCTTTTGTGAGGTCGCCCACTGCGCGGCCCTGCTTATCGCGGACCACAACCGGCACCAAAACTCTGTTTACGTTCACTTCAAATCTTGGGGGTGCGATCGGTTGCTCAGTCGCTTGCTGGGCGGCGGCGGGCATAAAGGCGAAGGCGGGAATGCAACACATGGCTAATGCAGGACGCAATTGAGTACTCATATTCACTCGGAATCTCCCCATTCGAAGTCGAATCCGGCTGAGTAAACACTCCGTCCTTGCCAGCCGTGGTTCATTTGATCCTCAACCTCGCGCCAGGTTGAGGGAATTCTATTTAGCGCTCGAATCCCCGCCCGAGGGGTTTTCAGGCTGTGCCGGCGCCGCATCGGTAAGAATGCGCGTCGTGGTGGCGAAGCGATGATAGCCGGTGAAAAGCGTCTCGTTCAACCACAGTGCCGGTCCAACTGTGGGTGTGCGGTCGAGTGGGTCGAGGCCTGTACCGCCCGCCGCCAACGAAAGAGCGATACTGCGCACCGGGCAGATGAATTTGCTGTCGCCAATCTGAACGGGGCCGTATTGCACCATGATCGCGGCCTGCTGGAAGGGCGCGCCGTCCTTTGAACCGGCTTCCATGGTGATACGCAAAATGGTACCGGTAGCTGGGTCAACCCAGAGCGAGCCGTGATAGCCCGGCCTGGTTCGGGTTGTCTTCATGCTTGAAGCGCCAGTGTCGCTCGATTGCACTCCGATGCCTGCGATGCCCCTGCCGTTGGCCATCCGAGCCGGTTGGCCCTCCAGCGCTGCCTGACGTTGAAAACTGCCCATGATTTCAAAGTGCGAAGCAGATTTTGGCACTGAATATAGGAAGACCGCGATTGGACTCGCCTCACCCTGTTCCCAGTGGCCCCAGGCCACTTTCCCTTGGACCGAGTCGGCCAGGATCATTCCCAGCGTAGTGCCGAACTCCCCCCCGGAAATCAATCCAATTTGCGCCTTCCACACAGCGGAGCCTTGAGCGGAGGGTTGATTCTCGCGTTCGTCACGGACGGAGATTTCCCAGTTCGAAGTGTCCACCAGGTGCAGTCCCGCACGAACAGGCCAGCCGCCTTTCTTCAGTGCCTGGGGGCTGTCGTCATAACGGTTAATGGTTCGGGTGGCCAGGAAGTTGGGCAGGCTGGGCAACGTTTGCGCAACATAGCTGTGCGCGGCCTGTAGCATCTGCTGCTGGGCTGCGTCGCCGGGAGCGGCAATCGAGGGCAACTCACCGGCCGGCACCTCCAGAAATGCTGACTGATCGGCAAGCAGTCGCAGGGTCAATGCCACCTGAGGGCCGGCATTCAATTGCTTATCGAGCCGATCCAGGGTGGCGTCGCTGAGCCGTTCTGAAAGATCCGTGCCGGCGATCAAGCGAACGAGTTCGACGTCCGGCTTGTGCGCAGCGCTGGCCGTGGCGAGGGCCTGCTCCAGTTGCGCCACAGTCAATCGTTTTGCCGCCATGGCCTGTAGCGCCATCGCTGCCAATAATCCTACAAGAACCACCCGTCGCATCGCACTGTCCCTTTCGTAACCGGCTTGCCTACAGAGGAATAGCAGGCTGACCGCATCAAATCCCGCAGATGGGACAATTGCCATCAGCGAGGGAAGGGGCTTCTGGAGAGGCCGTCCCGGCCGAGGATTTGTAGCCCGAAGTCTATACCCCCATGAAGATGGTTGCAACGCTCGCTCGATAGACTGTCGCGTCTTGAATCGAGGCACTGTAGACACATGCCTGGAAACGTATACAATACTTGTTGCTTGCAATTCCCGCAGCGCTCACGTTTGCAAAGCAAGAACCAGCGCCGCTGCCTTGGAATCGTTTCTACCAAAGGAGCATGATGGATCGCCGCGATTTTCTCAAGACCACTGGAACTCTCTTAGCCGGCGCAACGGTCGCTTCGGGTGTGCCGGCCGGCAGCTATGCCGCCGAGCCTGCGTCCACCGAAACCGGACGCATGGTGCTGCCCATCAACCGCAATTGGCGCTATAGTCCGAAAGCAACGCCCGAGACCCATGCGCGTGAGTTCGACGACTCCGGCTTTGCCCGCGTCACCGTGCCCCACACCAATCTCCGTGAGCCTTGGCACAGCTTCGATGAGAAATCCTACGAGTTTGTCTCCATCTATCGCCGCCGCTTCCGTTTGCCTGCCCCTGCCCGCGGCCAGCGCGTCTTTGTCGATTTTGAAGGAGTCATGACTGCCTCCACCGTTTGGATCAACGGCGTGCGACTCGGCGAGTACAAGGGAGGCTTCACGCCCTTTTCGTTTGAACTTACGCCCCACGTGGATTTTGACCGCGAAAATGTTCTCGCCGTTGAGGTTGACTCCAGCGAGCGCGCGGACATTCCGCCCTTCGGCTACGAAGTGGACTATCTCACCTTTGGCGGCATCTACCGCGAGGTCTCGCTGCGCATCGTTTCGCCCACGCATCTTGAAAACATCTTCGCGCAGCCCAAAGACGTGCTCTCGGGCAAGCCAACCGTCGATGTGGAGTGCTTCCTGATCAGCGCCAACAAGTCCCTTGAAGGTGGTCTGAGTTTGGAGGCTGCGCTCTTCGACGGCGATAAGCTGCTGGCCAAAGCAACCCAGGATTTGCCGGCGGGTGAGGACCAGGGGAACGTGCCCCGCACGCTGCGCCTGAACAATCTCGGCTCTATCCAGCTTTGGGATCTGCGTTCGCCAAAGCTCTATCGCATAGAGGTCCGCTTGCTGCGCGGAGAGAAACTGCTCGATCACGACAGCCGCCGCATTGGCTTCCGCGAAGCCCGCTTCACACCGCAGGGCTTCTCGCTCAACGGCACAGTCGTCAAGCTGCGCGGCCTTGATCGCCATCAAACATTCCCATGGGTCGGCCAGGCCATGCCCGCACGCGTGCAGCGCCAAGACGCTCTGGTCCTGCGCAAGAACCTGCATTGCAATATCGTCCGCACCTCGCACTACCCGCAGTCCCGCCACTTCCTCGACGCCTGCGACGAGATCGGTCTTCTGGTTTTGGAAGAGATTCCCGGCTGGCAGCACATCGGCGATCTTCCCTGGCAAGACATCGCCGTCGATAACGTCAGCCGCATGATTCGCCGCGACTGGAATCACCCCTCCATCATCCTGTGGGGCGTGCGCATCAACGAGTCCCGCGACAACCACGACTTCTATACCCGCACCAACGCCCTGGCGCATCAGTTGGACACTACCCGCCAGACCGGCGGCATTCGGTACTTCCAGGAGTCCGAGTTCCTTGAAGACGTGTTCACCATGAACGACTTCGGTTTCCCGCTGAAGGCGCCCAATCATCCGCTCTATCTCAATACCGAATTTGTTGGCCACACCTACCCCACCAAGAGCATCGACAACATCGAGCGCCTGCGCGAACACACCGTCCGCCACGCGCGAGTTCACGACCAGTTGGCCTCAGATCCGCAATATGCGGGCGGCATCGGCTGGTGCGCCTTCGACTACAACACCCACGCCAACTTCGGCTCGGGCGACCGCATCTGCTATCACGGCGTCACCGACATCTTCCGCGAACCCAAGCCAGCCGCGGGCTTTTACCGTTCGCAATGCGATCCCGACGAAGAGATTGTCCTGGCGCCCGCCTTTCACTGGGCGCGCGGCGATGAAAACGTCGGATTCACCAATGCCCTGGTTTCTTCCAACTGCGATCACCTCAAGTTCTATGTCGCTGGCAAGCTGGCAGGCGAGGCCGATCCTGACCGGAAGCAGTTCCCGCATCTCAAATACGCGCCATTCACCGCCGATATTGGAAACCGCATATCTCCCTGGGGCGACCTGCGCATCGACGGCTTTATTCAGGGCAAGCAGGTCATTTCCCGCAGCTTTTCAGGCAAGGGACTCGACCAGAAATTCGCGCTGTTGCCCGATGACACAACCCTCATTGCCAATGGAGCCGACGCAACACGTGTCGTTCTTCGCGTCACGGACGAGTTCGATGCCATACGTCCCTTTGCCGCCGACGCCATTCGCTTTGAACTCACCGGCCCGGCCGAACTCATCGGCGACAATCCTTTTGCGCTCATTGGAGGCACCGGCGCCATATGGATACGCGCCGGAGAAAAGCCGGGCAAAGTGCGGCTCGCCGCTCACCACCCTTACCTTGGCGCTCAGCATATCGACTTGGAGATAACCCCGGCCCCGCCTGAATCAGCCTGACAGCGGATGCGCGGCAGTTCCGAGCGGAGGCCGCGCACCCCTCTACCGGCGCGGCACCTTGGGAAATGCGCGGGGAACGATCCCTGCGCCTTCTTTGACTGTAATAATCCGATCGACTGGCACATCGGTCAGCTTATCCACCTGCCCGCTCGGCCAGGTAATCGTGAGTGACTCGATCTTGGTGCGCTTGCCGAGGCCAAAATGGATGCGCGGATCGCTCGCCGACATATAACTCGTTCCGCCCTTGGCCTGCTCTACGCGCACGAACCCCTCTGAGGTCAGCTTCAGCACGCAACCGATGCCGTCGCGGTTGGACTTTGTGCCGATCAGCAGGACCTCAAGCCAGTGGTTCGCATTTCCTCCGTCGTTGCGCAAGAGTTCTGGATAATCCCCGCGGACATTGACGGCGATGCCGACGCTCCCGTCGTTGAAAAAATCCGCGGTAGCAAGGCCGCGGCCCACGACAGGGCGCAGGAAGTCGGGACCGAGCGAGTCGGACGACTTCTCGAAGTGGCCATTGCCCAAGTTGCGAAACATCAAGAGAGGCTCCTTGTAAGAGACCTCTGCATGATAGAGATTGATGTTATCTAACATGGCGCCGTTTACTTGCAGAATGTCTGGCCAGCCGTCGTTGTCGTAGTCGATAAACTTGCCTGCCACACCGCTGAACAGCATCGCCTTGCTCCCTATCCCGGAGCTATAAGTAACATCCGTAAAAGTTCCATCTCCGTTGTTATGGTACAGGCGGTTAAGTTCATGAGCAAGATGGGTGATGTAAACGTCCATCAGGCCGTCGCCATCCACATCCGCGGCGTCGATTCCCATGCCGGCCTCATACCGCCCGTCCTCGCTGGCCGCCAGTCCCGATATGAGAGACGAGTCTGTGAACGTGCCGTCATGATTGTTAAGGAACAGAAAGTTTGGCCAGGTATCGTTGGCAATGGCAATGTCGGGCCAGCCGTCGCCATTGAAGTCGGCCACGACCACGCCCATCCCTTTCGACTCGGGCAGACCGACACCCGATTTGTCGCTTACGTCGGTAAATGTTCCATCGTGGTTGTTATGGTAAAGCTTGGTTCTCTGTCCCCTATAGTTATTTGGATTGCAATATGCGCGATATCCGGGACCTCGCTCTCCGCACCACTGGTTGGTTTGTGGGGTCCAATCGAGGTAGTTGAGTATCACAAGGTCGAGCCAGCCATCCTTGTCATAGTCCAACCAAGCCGCGCTGGTCGACCAGTTCCCCTCGTCGGCAACGCCTGCCTTGGCGGTAACATCTGTAAAAGTCCCGTCTCCATTGTTATGGTAGAGGATAGCTCTCCCATATCCGGTTACTAACATATCGGGGTAGCCGTCGTTGTCGAAGTCGCCCACAGCGACACCTTGCCCGTAATGCCCCTCGCCTCCTACACCGGCCTTATCCGTCACATCGGTAAAGGTCCCATCTCCGTTATTGTGATAGAGCGCAGAACGCAGCGGCTTGGCAGGCTTATACGCGTCGGTGGCCCCGGCCTGAACGAAATAGAGGTCCATCAGCCCGTCCTGATCGTAGTCGATCCATGCAACCCCTGTGCCCATAGTTTCTAAGTAATATTTCTCATCGGTCTGCGTGGAATCCTGAATGAAATTGATTCCAGCGGGCTGGCGGATGTTAGTGTAGCGGACAGTGACAGGAGCGTCCGGAGTTTTCGCGGGCAGCTGAGCGCAATTCGTGCGATGACCTGTTGCGCAGACCACGCAAAACAGCAGCGCTGCGGCGACGAAGCGGATTGGATGATCAAAGCGCATGTCTCTTTTCCAAAAGCCGCTCATGCGGTTTGCGCGTTTAGGCGCGGCGTGGGGGAAAAGCAGTTGCGCCAGGGCCCATGTAACAAGCTTCCGCAAACCTGCCAACCTCTGTGCGCGAAACAGTTCCGCAAGCCAGAAGCCCCCAGCAGAATTGTTGTGCCGAGGCATCTTCATAGAGTTCTATCCGCGAGCGACAGCGCCATCTGAAGCAACATCGCCTTGTTAGCCATGTTCATCGGTTCTTTGGGTGACGGCGTAGCCGCCGGAGCTTGCGCCAGGAACTGCTCGATCCGGTTCACATCAAGGCTGCCGCTTGCGTTGCTATTCTTGAAGCGGTCCAGCATCTCTTTGGCTTTGTCGATCTGCCCTGTCTGATAGTAGAAGACACCAAGAAGCGAGTAACTTCCCGGCCACTCGGGAAGCATATCCACTGCGCCCTCCAACTGCATCGCCGCTTCCTCTGTTTTTCCCTCGAGAGCTGAAGCGATTCCCAATCCCCAAAGAATCCGGCCGGAGCCCGGAATGCGGGTGCGGCCTTTGAGCAAGGTTTGCTTCGCTTCCGCGATCTTCTTCTCGCGGAACTCCAGCAGTGCGAGCGCCAGATAATCCTGATCGTTGTCCGGATTGCGGATGATCGCATCCTGATAGATATGTTCGGCGCGGGCAGTGTCTCCGAGGTGCGCATAGATATCTCCGAGCAATGCAAGGTACGCATCGTCCTTGCTGCCTTCCGCTGAAACCGTCTTGGCAGCATCGAGCGCATCGGAATAACGGCGCTTGCGAAAGAAAGCATTGGCAAGATCGAATTTGATCTCGTCCGAGTTTTGGTTTGATTGAAGCGCCGCCTGGAAGTGCTGGATAGCATCGTCATACAGATGGTAGCGGGCCAGCAATACGCCCACCCCGGTCAGGTTCCGGTAATCGCCTGGGCTCATCTTGTCGAGATGATCGACGGCGCTTCGAGCTTCATCCACTCTCCCTGATTTCAAGCACGCCTCGGCTAGCAGATATAGATCATCTGGGCGGCCGGGATTCTTCTCGATGTGATCCCTGATCTCGTCCAGATCGATTTGATCGCGGGCGTTGGGAGCCAGCTGCGAACGAGTATCCAGGTAGTCGAAAAGGTGTTCAAAGTGATGGGGGCCGTTGGAAACATCTTTGGAAAGAGTTTGAAACACGCTAAGGTCTCTATCTGCGGCTGCCGTCTCATGCAAACTTCTTTCCACGATCGCCAGCTTGTAATATCCGGTAGCCGGGTTAGGGCTGAGGCGGACATATTTCCTGAGCAGTTGCTCCGCATCTGGGAGTTTCTTGGCGGCGATTCGAAGGTTCGCAAGTTCGAGCAAGGCGTCGGGAAAGCTGGGGCTCGAACGCAGCACTTGCTGGAGCATGGATTCGGCCCCAGCGGAATCTCCCTGTTGCTCCTCAATAAGTCCCAGGTTGAACAAGCAGGAAGCGTCGCGCGGATCCAGTGCCAGTCCGTTTTGCAGTGACTGCTTTGCCTCGTCATATCTCCCCAATTGCCGGTAGGCAACTCCTAACAATGCATATGGCCGTGCTGAGCGATCAACCTCGGTCAGTTTCTTGAACACCTCGATAGCCTGATCGACCTTGCCAGCCATGAAATAGCTCTTTCCCAGGGCGGCGCGAAGATCGGAGCGCTGCGGCGCAATCTGGAGTCCCGACTCCAGCACAGGTACCGCATCCTCGTAAAAGTTCTGAGACATGCTGACCTCGGCCATCAGGTAGATGACATCTGTGTTTTCCGGCGCTAACTTATGCGCGCGGACAAGCAACTCCAGAGCATCGCGAGGCCGTGACTCGCTGGCAAAGACCTGGGCCAGCAAATAGAGTGCATCGGGAGAGTCGGGTTTCAACTTGAGCGCCCTGGTCAATGACAGTTCCGCCGCGGCATTATTGCCGTCGCGCAGGGATGCCTGGCCCAGGTTGTAAATGATCTCGAAGGTTCCAGGCTGAAGGACATCCGCTTCCTCGAGTTCGAGCTGGGCAGGCTTGTACTGCCCTTCGGAGGCCAGCAGCAACCCGAGCGAGAAACGCACCTGGACATCGTTCTTGTTCTGCGCGGAAAGCGCTGTGGCCATCCGCAACGCTTCAGCCGCTCGTTTGGCCTGGAAAAGAGCGTGGATCAAATTGAGCCGGACGGGGAGGGTTGACGGATGCACGCGTTCAAAGTGTGGAATTGCCTCGGCAGCCGCTTTCCTGGCCATCAACAGAACGCCAAGGTTGTAGTTACCGTCTTGATTCGCTGGATCAAATCGGAGAACGGCACGGAACTCCTTCTCCGCGAGGTCCGGACGCTTCTGAGCGACGTAGACGTTGCCGAGGTTGACATGAGTTTTGGTGGAGTTTGGAGCTAGCTTCAGTGCCTTCTGGAATGCCGCGAGAGCGCTTGAGTAATCCTGTTCGTCGCTATCGATAATTCCCAACAAATTGTAACCATCTATGCTGGATGGGTTGCGCTGGAGTTCATCGAGCATTGCTGTTTTGGCATCGGCGAGGCGGCCTTGTTGCACCAGTGCTTCGACGTTCTGGAACTTTTCCGGCGTCCTGGAAGTGTGCGGCTGGACAGCGCGCAACTGGCAAACCACAAGAAACGCAGACACGGCGACAATTCCGCACGTGTGCGACCACATCATGGGTACTCCGATCCTATGATGATAGACGGTTGAACCAGTCATTTCACACACCCTTTCTACTTCCCGCCAAGCTTATCATTGCAGTAATTCCAGAGCCTGCCTGGCGCCTGGGTTCTGCGGTTGCAGGCGCAACAACTTCTGCAACACATCCCTTGCCTTTTCTTTGTCGCCGCGCATCGCGTAAAGGCGAGCCAGATTTAGATAGGACTCATCGAAGTTCGGAGCAACGCGGACGCCAGTCTTGAATTGCTGCTCGGCTTTCGAGTAATCCTGCTCGCGGACGAAGAGAACGCCCAGGTTATTCAAGGCTTCTGGATAGATCGGGCGCAGATCGACTGCTTTTTGCAAATATTCGGATGCTTTCGGCAACTGGCCTTGCTGAGCGTAGAGCATTCCAAGGCTGTAGTTGATTTCAGGATCGTCGGGCTGAATTTCGAGCGCATGGCTCAAGGACTCTTCCGCCTTCCCAAAATCCCGCTGGCGCCGATAGACATTGCCGAGGTTGAGCAGTGCGATGGCATATCTCGGCCTAAGAAGCAGCGACTGCTCGAAGTTCTGAATTGCCTCCTCGGGGCGGCCCTCCTGGGCGGCCATCATTCCCAGATTGTTCCACGCCTCTGGATAATTGGTCCGCAGCTTCAAGGCCCGGGCGAGATAGCGGCGCGCCTCGGGAAAATCGTTTCGCCGCAGGCTGAGCGTGCCCAGGTTGTAATACCCGTCAGGATCGTCGGGCTTGGCCGCGACCGCCTGTTGAAAGGACTCTGTCGCCTGCTCAAGGTATCCGTGCTGAAACATGGCTACGCCGTAGGTAAAGTCATTGCGTGCAAACGCTCCCTGATAAAGCTGTCCGGCGAAGGGGATCGCTTTCTTCATGCGATCGGCTGCCGTGTATGGGATCGACTTCACATCTGCCAGCAAGCTCTCGGGATCAAGGGGTCCCTGGTACACCTTGACGATCATGCCTTCTTTGTCGAGCAAGAAGGAGGCCGGAATCCCGAGGTCTCTGCGGCGGTCGAAGAGGTGGCGACAGACGATGTTGTAAATGCCGGCCATATCTTCCGTTGCAAAGAGGACAGGAAAGGAAAGCCCCTCTTGCGACGCGAATGATCGCGCAGCGGAGACGTCTTCCGGCTTGTCAACGTTTACAGCCAAAACAGCGAGTTGATTTGCGGCAAGCGAAGGCCTGTGCTTGTGGAGAAGCTTCAACTGATCCCGGCTCAGCGCCGACGCCCCAGCCCAGAAGTTGAGGAGGACAAAGCTGCCTTGAAGCGACTTGAGTTCTTGCATGTTACCCGCAAGATCGGGCAGGGAAAACGATGGTGCTTTCAAGGGATCGATGAGCCACGTGTCCACTTGGAAAGGCAGCGGTTCCACCACCGGCAAGGGGCCTGCCTGCGAGTAGAGCGCGGCTGAGGCGCCAAAGGGCTTGGCCACAAATGCTGCTGCGCCCTCTTCGATTTCTATCCGATGGTTTACCGGCAGACCCGCGAATTGCTGTGAAAGCCCATTGGGCCAGCGGATCGTAGCCCGGATTGCTCCTTCCGGCTTTCCCACCCCGAAAAAGACTTCTTTGGAGTGCTGCGCCAGAAAGCCGCTCCCCGCTTGCAAATACTTTATCTGGCGAAGGCTTCCCGCTTCGACGGTAATTGCGGTTCCGATCGCGTCGCGGTTGCTATTATGCCCGCGCAGGCGGAATGCGATCGAGTCGCCGATGTCCTTCATTGCGTTGTGCAAGACGCGTAGTTGGGGGGCATTGCGGTTTTTGAGAATAACTTCCAGCCGTCCGTCGTGGTCGATATCGGCAAGAACGAAAGTGCGGCTATCTTCGAGAAAGTCCAATCCCGTTGGCCCGGAAACCTCTGAAAATGTGCCGTCGCGGTTGTTCGCGAACATGACGTTGCGCGCATAGCCATGCCAGGTGTGATCCGATCGAACCAATTCGTTGATCGCATTCCATCCGTGCTCGTAAGCCAGGGCGCCGGTTGCGTCGTCGGACGACTTGGCTACTACCTGCCTCCAGAAGAAGCTCGCGAGGTCGTCGCGATCAGGTCCAGAAAGGTACCCATTCGAGACGTAGAGGTCCGAGTATCCGTCGTGATCGAAGTCCCAGAAATCCGAGGACCAGCTCCATCGGCCCATCTCAACCGCGGCTTCATGGCCCACATTCTGAAACGTCCCGTCTCCCAGGTTTCGGTAGAGCGCATTGCCGCGCGCGTGCCGCTTGTAGAGTTCGCGAATGTTTTCAGGGGCGTTTTCATGAAACTGCTTTTGCGATGAGACTCTCTGCCCGGCAGCCTCCCACATGCTTGGAACATAAACATCCTGGTGTCCGTCGTTATCGAAGTCGCACCAGGCGCAGCTCATTCCAGCCCCCACGCCTTCGACATGCGCTTCGCGCGAAACAACGGTGAAGGTCCCATTGCCGTTGTTGCGATAAAGCTGAGAGCTGCCGAAATCGTTGACCACAAAAAGATCTGCCAAGCCGTTGCCGTTGGAGTCGCCCCAGGCGCAGGAAAAACTGTAGCGATCGTTATCCACGTTCAATCCGGCCGATTGGGTAGTCTCCACGAAGGTTGCGTTCCCTTCGTTGTGGAACAGGCAATTGGGCGGCCCGTTCCGGGCATCGTAATACGGAATTGGATAGTGATATTGATCGAGGCCCAGGTAGTACATATACATGCAGAAATAAATGTCGAGACGCCCATCTTGATCGTAATCGGCAACAGCAGCATGGGTGAACGTTCCCTGGGGAGGCTGCGCAAACTTGAAGGCGTCGCGTTTGATTTGGAAGGTACCGTCGCCTTGATTCAAAAAGAGCAGGGGACCAGTGCCGCAAACAACAAGCAGATCCTGACGGCCTTTGTTCTCAAAGTCGGCAAACAGCGCACAGGCGGTATTGTCGAGCACGCCGACTCCCGCTTTCTCCGTCACATCCTCGAAGGTTCCGTCGCCCCGGTTGCGGTAGAGTCGGTTGGGCAATCCGGCCGGCTGGCAAACATAGATATCGTCAAATCCGTCATTGTCGTAGTCGCCGGCCGCCACGCCGTTGTTGCTGTATACGTCAACGCCGATTGCGCCATCCAAAACTGTACGCCAATGGTCGACGCCACGCAGCATCTGCTGGTTATACGATTCTGTTGCGCCCATTGCTTGGTGAGTCACGTCGATGAATACCGGTCCGTGCGCGACAGCCAGGGTTTCTTCACTGGCCTCCCACCGCCGCGCGGTCCACCTCTCCGATTCATTGCGAGACCACTCAGTGAGCCAGGAACCTACCCGCTCCTCGCGACTCTTGTCGCTCCGTTCGGCGACCATGTCATATCGGATTTGGAGGCGTACCGTCAGCGGCGCGCTGGCAATTTCTTCTATGCCGTAGATCTCGAATTCCGCCGTATGCACCCTGGAGACTGGCCCCAGCCAGCCTTGGATCTCCTTGAGAAACGTCTCTCGGCCTCGAACTACGCCAGGGGCAAACCGCCTTCTCGCAATGTCGATGCGGTATGCGGAACGTACCGGGGTTTCTGTCGCGGAGCCAAGCGCGGAGGCTTCAATAGAGGGGGCCAGCCACTCAGACGGCGCTGAATGGTCGTGGGCCGATGCCCTGAGGTCCAAACTCCATTGCTTGAGAAGCTCCTCGATTTCAAAGGCATACTTTTCAGTAGCGTAATCATCCGAACCCGGAGCGACGAGGCGGAGTACATCCGCCAAAGGCGATTGGACGGGGTAGTGGGGAGTCAAACGGAGATCGGAGAAGGGGAACGCGGTGCGGTCGCTCGCAAAGTCCTCAGGCCGCCCGAACAGCAACGAAGCTCCCAGAAAGGGGGCCGGGCGAAGCAGCAGGGGCGCCAACCCCATGCTCTTGAGGATTGTTCGCCTGGAAGGGAGTCGATTTTCGTTTCTGTTGCGCGGCATCATTGTTACGGTATCCGGGGAGCCGAGAAGGTGTCCGCAGAATAGCACCCATGCCAGATTCGGCCAAAATCCACTGAGGCAAATCGATAGCCGGCACATTTCAGCGAGAGCCTTTTGCGGCAGCGCGCGCCTTTGCTGCCTGTGGAAGAATTCGTGAAAACCGCAGGGCCGGCAGAAACCGACTGTGGAAAACTTTCCAAGAGGGAACAGCCAGCGGGTTGCGCGATTTCCAGCCAATCGGCGAGAGCAGATTGCCGCCTGCCGCGTGCACGGATCCGTTGGCAGCCGAAGGCATTTCTCGGAAGGTTAAACCAATGCTCATTCTAAACAGGTTACGAGGATACCCATAGCCGTACTCTTCGGTAATATGCCCCCGCTGGCTCTGAGCCCAATTTGAACAACTCGACGGTTTTTGGGAGGCTCACTGATCCGCAGCAATGATCTACAACTTTTGATTGACAAATATTATGCGGCAGTACTAATCTGCATAGCGCGGTGGTGTAATCGTTTACAGCGCCGTGAGCAAGCGTTTACTGTATCGGCTCAACGTGACCGGCTTCTTTCCTGGGACGGCGATCCCAGTGGGAGAATACGCAAAGAGAAAACGGAAGCAAACGAAACAAAATGGAGGATATTCGGATGGGCCTTGATCGCAAAGCCGTCAGTTGGTTCAGACTGGCAGGCAGCATAACCCTCACATGTTTCTGCTTCCTCCTGTTCCAAAGTCAATATGCATTTGGCCAGGTGGATGAAGGCACAATCACTGGAACGGTTCAGGATGTGACCGGCGCGGTAGTCCCCAATGCGCAGGTGACCCTCTTGAACACAGACCAGGGCTTAACCCAGCAGACGAAAACGAGCAGCAACGGCGGATACACCTTCTCGCCTGTCAGAATCGGGCACTATACCGTAACCGTCACTGCGACCGGCTTCGCAAAGACCACTCAGAAGAACCTTACTGTAAACGTTTCGCAAACTCTGATGGTCAACATTCAGGTCAAGCTCGGCGCGGCCACTGAGACCGTTGAAGTGACCACTGCACCGCCGCTGATGCAGACCGAAGAAGCGTCGGTCGGCCAGGTCGTCAGTGAGCAGCAAGTGAACGATCTGCCGCTCAACGGACGCAACTTTACCTTCCTCGCCCAGCTCGGCGCCGGCATGCAAACGCCCCAGGCTGACACGCGCGGCAACGCAGCCTCCGGCGCTTTTTCCGCCAATGGCCTGCGCCCCTCCCAGAACAACTACCTGCTGGACGGTATTGACAACAACTCCGACACCGTCGACTTCCTGAACGGTACCAACTTCATCGTTCTGCCTCCGGTAGACGCCATTCAGGAATTCAAGGTCCAAACTGCCGACTTCAGCGCCGAACTGGGCCGTTCCGCTGGCGCCGTTCTCAACGCCACCATCAAATCCGGCACCAATAGCTTCCATGGCGCGGCCTGGGACTTCTTCCGCAACCGCGTCCTCGATGCTGCCGACTGGTTTGAAGACGACAGCCCCACACCCACAAAGGGCGAGTATCAACAGAATCAGTTCGGCGTCTCCGCCGGCGGCCCAATCCTCAAGAACAAGATCTTTGTCTTTGGCGATTATGAGGGCCTGCGGCGCTTGCAGGGCAGTTCCACACTTGGCTCAGTGCCGAGCACAGCCGAAGTCAACAGCGGCTTCACCAATCTCTCCGACTTGATCTCCGCGCAGGCCACCTCTGCACCGCTTACCGACGACCTGGGCAGATCGATTCCACAGGGCACGGTCCTTGATCCTGCCACAACACGCCTCGTCACTGCCGGCACAGTCGACCCCCGGACGGGCATTTCAGCTACCACCACCGGATACGTTCGCGACCCTTTCGGCAGCAAGTGCGCGCTCTCAACCAAAACCTATACGCTTGGCGCTTGCACCGACCTGAACCAGCTTCCAGCCAACAGGCTGGATCAGAATGCCATCGCTCTGTTGAAGCTCTACCCGACGCCGACCAACAATGCGATCACCTCACTGTTCTCGAACTACCAGGTGAGTCCTGCTCTGTATGAGCATCGCAACGCCTTCGACGTCAGGGCGGACTTCAACCCCAGCGAAAAGGACCAGGTGTTCTACCGCTTCAGCTATGTCGATGACCCGCAATATATTCCGGGCATCTTCGGCGGCGTGGCAGACGGCGGAGCCTTCCAGCAGGGCATCCAGAATGCTCACTCCAACCAGACTGCCGCAGCCTGGACTCACGTATTTACTCCGAACGCGGTCAACGTGTTCCGCGCGGGCCTCAACCACCTTCACACCTCGCGCTTCGGCCCCGAGGGCAGCGTGATGGGTATCCCGGCGCAATACGGCATCCAGGGTATCCAGCAGGTGCCTGAAAACGGCGGTCTTCCCGAAATGGACTTCAGCGGACTGTCCACACTGGGCAGCAATGGCTTCCTTCCTTCGGACGAAATCAGCCAGACGCTCCAGCTCACCGACGACTTCACGAAGATTTGGGGCAAGCACAGCTTCAAGATGGGTATCGAAAACCAGCACATCAAGTTCGATACCCTGCAGCCTGCGTATTCGAGGGGCAACTTCGACTACAACGGCACCTTTGTGGATGTTCCGACTCAGACCAGCGGCAACCTGGGCCGCGCGCAGTTCCTTCTGACTCCGACAACTTCGAGCGTTGCGGGTGGAGTGAATTACTCCGGCGGCTCCGACTCGATCAACGCGTCGAACATCAGCGAGACCTACGACTACAAGGTTTATTCGGCCTTGTATTTCCAGGACGACTGGAAGGTAAGTTCAAAACTGACCGTCAATCTCGGCCTGCGTTGGGACTACTTTGGACCGATTCAGGAGACCAATGGCGGCCAGGCGAACTTTGTCCCGAGCGCCCTCGGCACCCCGACTTACCTGATCCCGGCCACAGGGAAAGACGTCAGGGTATTGTCGTCCACGGCTAACACGCCGAGCCTTGCCGGCAACGGCTTTACCGATTTGCTGGCCAAGGACGGAATCACGCTTGAAATGACCAACAAATACGGGCGGGGACTGGTGCAAAACCAGACGAACAATTTCGCGCCCCGCGTTGGCTTTGCTTATCAAATCAACCCCAAGCTCGTGACGCGCGGCGGGTTTGGTCTCTTCTTCAACTCGTTTGAGAATCAGGGATACTCACCGAACATCGGCGAGAATTATCCTTTTGTTTACAACCTCTCCTACAGTCCTCAGGTGCCGGCCGGCAGCCCCAACGGGTTGCAGGGCGTTGCGCCTATCAGTTACCAGACACCATGGGCCGGATGTGCGACCGCAGGTCCAGGTGGAACCGCAACCATGAACGCCGGTCTCTCCTGCGTTGCATTGACGCCGGCTATTGTGAACGCCCAGGGGCTGGGGCTTGAGGGAGCCCAGTTCAATTGGCAAACCCCCCGCACGTTGAGCGCGAACCTCACTGCCCAGTACTCGGTTACCCGCACATTGTCTGCGACAGCCGCATACGTGTGGACCCACGGCGAGGATCTGCAGGTGGGGCTTGGCACCAACAATGTGAGCCAGATTCTGGCTTACAACGCCAGCACCACGAATGCTGTCCCGTTCCCCGATTTCTCGCATGGCATGAGTTACCAGACGACAGTCGGAGCTAGCGATTACAACGCCTTGCAAGCCAAACTTGAACAGCAGTTCTCAAGCGGCTTGTCTTACCTGCTCGCCTACACATGGTCGAAGACGATGTCGGATGCCGGCGACTTGCTGAATGGTGGCAACACGGGCGGCTACCGCGCGCCTTCCGTTCCGGGTCTTGGACCCAGCTTCGATCGCGGTCTGGCCGATTTCGATCTGCGCCAGGTGCTTCACTTCAGCGGCGGCTATCAGCTTCCCATGGGCAAGGACAAGAAGTTCCTGAACCAGGGGAAGGTTGTCGATGCGGTGTTTGGCGGTTGGAGCACAAACTGGATCACTACGCTCCAGGGCGGCCAGCCTGCCAATATCGGTTGCCAATCGGGAACAGCCGCTGGATTGGGCTGCAATGCTGTAAAGGTTGCTGGGCAGAGCCAGAAGCTTGGACTGCACAAGGACGCAAACGGCGCTCTGAGTTGGTTTGGCAACCCCGCGGCCTTCTCGCAACCCTGCCAAGTGGGCAATCCAGGGCAGCCGGCCGGATGCGTAACTGCGACCGGTTCCGGCGTTTTGGGCGACGAGCCTGGGCAGACCGTAACGCCTGGATTCCATCGTTTGGATTTCTCGTTGTTCAAGGCCCTCCAACTGAACGAACGCATCTCGATGCAGTTCAGGGCGGAGTTCTTCAACGTCCTCAACCATCCGAACTTCAATGCTCCTGGGTTCGGCGGCAACGGCGTCGTGTCGATTGGCGGCTCGACTAACTACACCAGTGGCAACTTCGGCGAAATTGGCGCCACCCGCGACAATCCGAACGATCCGCGGCAGATCCAGTTTGCTCTGAAGCTGTACTACTGAGTTACAATGAAAACGCCCCGGAAAGGCACTCCAACTGGGTGCCTTTCCGGGGCTTTTCTTTTCTGCGTAGCGCTTTGCTCACGCGGCGATCGGGGAGGTTGATTGTGGGCAAAAGGCGTTGGATTCCATGGGTGATCGTTTGTGCCTTCTTTGCTTATTCAACCTGCGGGGTGTTTGCCGTAGCCCAAGACAACCCGGCGCAGAAGCTGGACCGCCAGTTTCAATCCGCGGTGGCGCAATACAATGGCGGAAAATACGCCGAGGCAGCTGCTCAGCTTGAGGATCTTTTGCCCCACGCACCGGATAGTTTTGAAGTCCACGAGCTTTTGGGACTGGTTTACGCTTCGTTGTCGCAAGATGACAAGGCCATTGAGCACTTGGAAGCGGCGGTTCGCCTGAAGCCGAAATCCGCTGCTGCGCGAGAAAACCTGGCGGCGAGCTTCAGCCATGCGGGGAATGCCGACTTGGCCGGCGAACAGTTCCGCAAGGCGCTCGAACTCGAACCTCGAAATTACGATGCCAACCACAACCTGGGTGAGTTCTACATTCAGTCGGGAAAGATAGCCGATGCCCGCCCCTTTCTTGAACAGGCGCAGCGCATCAAGCCCTCTTATGACAACGGCTACGATCTGGCGATGGCCGATTTCCTAATTGGCCGGCTATCGGAGGCAAGGCAAGTGGCCCAAAGCCTGGTGCGAACGAAAAACACCGGAGAACTTCACGATCTCCTCGGCCAGGTCGAAGAGAAAGCCGGAAGCTACATCGCGGCTGTCAAGGAGTTCCAGACTGCTGCTCATATGGATCCGAGTGAAGATAACTTATTCGATTGGGGAACCGAGCTTCTTCTTCATAGAACCTATGAACCGGCGATCGATGTCTTTGGGCAGGCTGCCCAGCGTTACCCGAATTCGCCCCGGATCATGATCGGGCTGGGGATGGCACTGTATTCGCGGGGCAAGTATGACGATGCCGTCAAAACGCTCCTCGCTGCTGTCGATCTTGACTCTTCCGACCCCCGTTCTTACCTCTATCTCTCCAAGGCTTATGACAGTTCCCCAACTCAGGCAGAGGAGGTGATCCAGAGATTCCGGCGCTATGCTGAGCTTCAGCCGGGCAATGCGCTGGCCCAGTACTATTACGCGGCAAGTTTGTGGAAGGGAAAGCGGGCCGAAGACTCGAGCCTGGACCTTCCGGCAGTGGAGTCCTTGCTGCAAAAGTCGATAGCACTGGATGGAGCGCTTCCCCAAGCCCACGTGCTGTTGGGCAGCATCTATGCCGACCAGCATGAATACGAAAAGTCGATTCCAGAATATGCGCGCGCCCTTGAGTTGGACCCGAATCTCCCAGATGCCCATTACCGCCTAGGGCAGGACTACGTGCATGCGGGACAAAAGGACCTGGCGCAGAAGGAGTTTGCGATCTATCAGCAGCTCCGGGCCCACCACATGGCAGAGGTGGACAAGGAGAGAGCTGAGGTCAAGCAGTTTGTATACTCATCGAAGACTCCATCCTCCACCAAGCCTTGACTCCGGCGTCGAGACGCTGTGGACTGTGCGCTAGCGGAACGGAAATCTTTGTAGGACGCTTTCGACCTTCGGTATTTCCAAAGACAATCTAGACAGTTGCCTTTGTCGCTCCGGTCGAGATGCCTCCGTCAACCAGAAGTGTCTGGCCGGTGATGTAGCGGCTTGACTCCGAGGCGAGAAAGACAATAGCCCCATCGAGATCGCTGGGCTGACCGGGCCGCTTGATTGGGATGCGATCGGTAATATACTCCACCCACGCGGCATTTTCATACAATGCCCGATTCTGCTGAGTCTTGAACCAGCCCGGCGCAAGGCAATTCACAGTGATTCCATGCCGGCCCCAATCGTCGGCCAGGCTCATGGTGAGTTGACGTATGCCGCCGCGGCTGGCGCCGTATGGCCCAAGCCCTGCGTAACCGGCGACACTCGTGACTGACCCAATGTTGACAATGCGCCCGTAGCCGCGTTGGATCATGCCGCGCGCAACCGCCTGGGCAACAAAGAACGAACCGCGCAGGTTTGTATCCAAAATGGTGTTCCAGTCGTCCCAACTGACGTCGAGCGCGGGCTTGCGGATATTGCAGCCGGCATTGTTGACCAGAATATCGATCTTGCCGAAATGCTCTTCTATCTCCGCGACAGCTTGCTGAATGCTCGAGTGATCGCGCACATCGAGTTCCGCGCAGAATGCTTCGCGCCCCAGAGCCTGAATCTCGCCCGAAAACGCGGAGAGCACGTTCTTGTCCCGGCTGGTGATTGCAATGTCGGCCCCAGCCCTGGCCAGCGCGCGGGCAAAATGCTGTCCCAGTCCACGGCTTGTGCCGGTGACAAGCGCGACCATGCCGGATAGATCGAACAACAAGTCTGCCATCAATTCTGTCCTCGGGGCCCTAGCATCATGGTTCAAGAACAACCTTGAGAAGCCCGGGTTCGCGCTCGTAGAGACGATGAAACCATGAAGCTCCGTCCTCGATCGGAGCAACGGCGGAAATCAACGGCGCTACCTGAATGGCGCCGCGCGAGATCAGCGAGATACAAGCGGGATACTCTCCCGACGACGCACAGGAACCTTGCAGGCGAATCTGGCGTGTCACTGTCGATTGCAGGCCGAGCTCGATGGTAGGCGCGACATTGCCGATTAGGGTCACAGTCCCGCCCTTCCTCACGCTGTCAAGCGCCAACTTCACCGGGGCCGTGGCGCCGGCGCACTCCAAGGCAACGTCCGCTCCGCGTCCCATGGTATGCGAGAGAATCTGAGGAATGATGTCGGCATTGCGGGAGTTGAATGTCTCGGTGGCGCCCAGGCTGCGCGCAAGTTCCAAGCGCGAGTCATCCACATCCACGACAAAGACTCTGCCCGCACCCGCCTGACGCACCGCCTGTAGGGTAAGCAGGCCAATCATGCCCGCGCCCACTACAACCACTGTGTCCTCCAGCGCGATGGGTGTGAGCGACACTGCATGAACCGCGACCGACACCGCTTCGATCAGCGCAGCGTGTGCATAAGACAAGTTGTCCGGCAAAGGATAGGCGATTCGCGCAGGTACAGTAACAAACTCCGCAAACGCTCCCATGCGACGAAAGGCAGGTGTTGAAACGCCAATCACCTCGCGGTTGTCGCAGAGGTTGATTTGGCCGCGCAGGCAAAAGAAGCACTTGCCGCAGGAAACGGTTGAGTCGAACGTCACGCGGTCGCCCGCGCGAAAGTTCTCCACTGCGCTGCCAACGGCCTCAACATTTCCGGCGGCTTCATGGCCCATCACAACAGGAGGAAGACGCCGGCCCGTGCTGCCATCGTATCCATGCACGTCGCTTCCGCAAATCCCGCAGGCCCGGATGCGTATCAGCAACTCGTCCGGGGCGGGTTTCGGCGCAGGCATATCAACGATGTCGAGTTGCTTATACGCTGAAAGCAGGAGCACCTTCATTTGACCTCCAAGGTGGGGGACAGAACAGGTTTCGCCGAGTACGCCAAGGTCGCAAAACTCAATCTCATTCTATGCCTGTCTGGACGATAGAGGAATGGAATGCGCGGAGGGGAACGGCTCGATCTTGCCGAGCAGAAAAATGTATGCTGAGACTCCAATCCCAAGATAGATTGCCGGTACGCCAAAGGCCAGCGATTGATGCGCAGTCATCAGATATCCGGTGACGATGGGCGCCGCGATTCCCGATAGCTGGTTTGAAAAATTCATAATGCCGCCCACCTTTCCGACGTCGTTCCTGCTTGCAATCAGCGACGGAATCGACCAGCCTACCGGCGCAGCCGCCGCAAGACCGCCTATAGAGATGCTGATCCAGATCAGAGCCTGCTGAGCGCTCTGGGGATTGGCAGCGCCGAAAATGCCCAGGCCGCAAACCGTGCCTGTAACCAGAACGGTCTTGCGTACCCGGCTTGCGTCGCATCCGCGCTGAATCAAGAAATCCACCAGCCACCCGCCCACCAGAATGTCCGTCGCTGTTGCAACAAGCCACGGGACGCTTGTGTAAAGAAACGAGTGCAGCAGATCGATGTGCAGCGCAATGGCCAGATAACTCGGCAGCCATGTCAGTAACAAGTAAAAGACGTAGTTATACGAGCCGAAGCCTATTGCCAGGCCAATCACCTTGCGCTGCTTCAAGAGAGAGCCGAGCGAGGACGCTGCAGCGGCACTGTTCTCAAGTTCGCCGGAACCCTCGACTTCCTCTTCAATGTAGCAGCGCTCCAAACGGGTCAGCGCTGGATCCTCATCCGGATCCCGGTACATTCGCCAGAAAAGCAGAAAGTAGGCGAAGCTGATCATGCCGGTGAGAGCGAAGCTCCAACGCCAGCCGACCTTGATCAAGACGATCCCGATAATCGGCACACCGATGGCTGAGGCGAATTTCGCCGCCGCGTCGAAGATAGACGTTGCGAAGCTCCGCTCCTTTTGGGGGAACCAGTAGCCGATGGCCTTTGCGTTGGCGGGAAATGTCGGCGCTTCACCAACTCCAAGAGCCAATCTTGCTGCAAACAGCCCGCCCAGATTGGGCGTAATTGCCGCGCCAAAAGAGGCGATGCTCCATAAGAATGCACTGATTCGTCCAATGCGACGGACGCCGAGTTTGTCGAGTACCACACCGATCGGCAACTGGCACAGAGCGTATGTCCAGTTGTAGGCTCCCGAGAGATAGCCAAAGGCAATGTTAGAAACGCCGAATGCCGCATAGAGAGAAGCGTGCGAAACAGACAGGTTGACTCGATCGAAGTAATTGATCAGAACCCCGAGACCGAGCAGCCATGCGATCCGCCAGCGGCGCCTGGGCAGACTTTCCCGGTCGTGGAATGTCGAGTTTGTCAACCTGATCCTCTTGACGTTGAAAATTGATAAAGGCCAGTCTTGCGAATATAATCCATGCAGCCCCGATCCGACATCTCGACCGGGGCTGGCCTGCCAGGGAAGCCTTCCTCATGAGGTTTGCAGATGGAGAACGGACTTTGCCCAGGCGCTGAAATCGGCTCCGAATTCGTTGTCGATCCTGGATGCATCATAGACGGCTCCAAGCGGATGTTTCTGCGCGCAGCGGGAATGCTGATGGCCGGTCTTATGCTTCCCAAGGCGCGAGCGGACCAGGGTCGGCTGGCTTCCGCGGGTTCCGGCCACAAACTGGTATTGGTTGTTCCCGGCGGCATACGCCGCGATGAGACTTTTTCGCCCGATGGGCTGGCGAATATACCGCACCTCTCCGGCGACCTGCTTCCAAAATCGCTCTTCTACCCTCACGTGCGCAACGAAGGCGTGACTGCGCACTTCAACGCGATTGCTAGCATTCTTACCGGCAACTGGCAGCGTGTGGACGATTGGGGCAAGCTTGCCCCGACCACGCCCACCTTGTTTGAGCAGTTGCGCAAGGGCCTGCGCGCCGACCGCAGCGATGCATGGGTCGTCGCCAGCAATAAGGCGCTTACGAGCCTCATCGGCGCAAGCTCGGATTCAAACTATGGTCCAGCCTATGGCGCCAACGTTGTGTTTCCCAAGCAACTGATGCTTCAGGCTGTCGTAGACGCTCTGCGCGAGGGGCGAACCGCCAACATGGCCGATCGGAGCAAGGTGGAAGCCGAACTGGAGAGCGCGATGGAAGGGAGCAACTACGAAGGGCTGGGATGGAATGTTTTTGATGCCTCCGACCAGCTTGATCCCAGGGTGCGAAGCAGCATCCAGGGCGCCATCGCCAGTTTTGTGCGGGGAGGCGGTCCCACATCCGGCGACGAGCTCACCTTTTTCATGAGTCGAGAAGTCATGCGGAAGTTTGCGCCGCAAGTGTTGGTGGTCGTGTTTTCCGACGTTGAGGCGGCGCATTTCGGTTCTTATGCGCTTCACCTGTCGGGCATCAAGACAGCGGATCGTCTTGCCTATCAGTTATGGCAGGAGGTGGAAGCCAACCCCGACTACAAGGGGAAGACTACGATGGTGATTCTGCCTGAATTCGGGCGTGATCCCGATGGTTCATCGACCAATGGGTTCTTCAATCATCGCGCCAACACGGATTCAACTCGGGACACATGGATGATGGCTTTGGGGGTGGGCGTCGACAAGCCGCAGATCGTCGAGCGTCCCATTCGCCACATCGATCTTTGCCCAACTCTTGCGGATTTGCTCGGTTGCCCGCCTGTGTCTTTTCAGGGCGCCCAACTGAAGGAGTTTCACGGTTAGCCGGTTGCGGGTCAGCCGCGGCTATTGATGGCGCGGCAGGTAACTTGGCATATAACTTGCACCGGCCGACTGAGTTCCGGCCGGAAGAGAGCTTTAGCCGGGAAGGAATTATGGCTGCCGCGGACAAGTTGCCGGAGGGTATTCAGGACGCTTTGAGGAAGGGACTGCTCAAGCGCCTGCCGCTCACCTTTCTTCCTTTCGTCAATCAGCAGCTCAGCCAGTGGGATTACCTCTTCCCCAACGAACGGCAGTCGGTCGAGAGGCTCCTGCTTTACGTGGCAAGCTTGAGCTCTGAGCAGTCCGATGGCCTCTTCCGGAATGTGGTCGAGATCGAAGGGAAGATGGGGGTCAGCCACTGGGAGTTCTCGACCGCCGAACAGACCATCCTGAACTCCTCGCAACTCGCGCGCTCGCCATATTTCCAGGATTGGCGGCGGGAGGTGCAGGCGATATTCGATGCCGCTGATCAACATGCGCTGAAGACAAACGGTCCCCAACGCAGGTCAGGCAACCAATTGGTCATGATCGACATTCCTAAGCGCCTTCCCGTGGACGCGGCAAGCGTATGGCGCCAGTGGCAGGGGATGGGCCGGCCGCTGAAACTCGATCTGACTTTGCCGCCGGACTCACCGGGCGCTTTTGAGATTCTTCTGGCCGGAAAGACCAGCGGTGCTGGAGAGCGCGTCGGGGGCCTGCTGGACGCTGCTCGGAGCCGCCCTGAGGCCCCGCCAGCGGACACTTGGGTTGTGGACGCGGGAAGAAGTCTGGTTGACGCCATCGTGACGCAGGATGCCGCTCCAGGGGCAGTGACAAGTGCTGTTCTGCTGAGCAATGGAAGGCTTGATAACTACCGCCAGAACTTCTCGCGCGAAATGAATACCATGCGAAAAGACCTTGCCGATGCAGACACTGTGTTTGATCGCTTGCGCAAGGTTGAAGTGGACCCATGGTGCCCAGCGGAAGTGGCGCAAGATCCGGCCATTCGCGAGTTTGTGCGGTCGCTCTATCTCACCGGAAACGGCGCGGTGATCTTTGGTAACTCCTTTGTGGAGTGGGCGGCTTCTGAAGCATTTCGCCGTGCGCGGCCTTCCTTTCTGGCGGCGCAGTTTGGTGTGCGCAGCAGGCCCAAGCCATTTACAGGTGTGGCCGTCTTCGACAACCCGGACATGGTGAACCCGTTGCCTGCTGTCGACGATCTGCCCGGGAGTGCTGTGGACGCGCAAATGCTAGCGCTCTATGTGTGGCTGGCCGCCAGCCGCTTCGAGGAATATCGTCACTCTACTGTATGCATTTGCATGGCTGAAAGCCTGTCGCAGGCCTATGTGGTTGCGCCGCCGGAGTTCAACCTCTGGCAAGAGAAAGAGCCCATCTCTCTCGATAGGCTGGGCCGCGCGCTGCTTGCCTGGATTGGATAACTCATGGTGGTTCCAAAGCCCAGTCTTATCCGGCTGGTTGCGGCTGTACAATGAGACTGTTCCACTGAGTGCCGGCGGCATCGTCGGGCAAGGTGCAGTTACAGGAAAAAACATGAAGAATAAGCCTGGCTACGGTCCAAACATTGAACAGTCGAATTTCATCGCGAACGGCTTATGCCTTTCACGGCTGTTGCCGGCAATGAAGAAGGGCCGATGTATTCAGCGCGCTATTGCGGGGATCGTTGTGCTGTTGGCCGTATCGTTGGCCGCGGCGATTGGGCAGCAGCCGGTTCAAGCACACTCAGACGGAATTGGAATTCATGGCACTGTCTTCAACGCGTTCCATAAGTGTGTGGACGGGGCGGTCGTGCGACTCGACCAAGAGGGTGTTCCGGGCGCTGTGGAAACCAGGACAAATGCCACCTGCGCTTTCTCTTTCTCGGCTCTGCAAATCGGCAGCTATCGGTTGAGCGCGGAGAAGACAGGCCTGCGCAGCCGCACTGCCTCAGTGACCGCTTCGTTCGCCGGAGAGCAAAAGTCGATCGATCTGGTTCTTGAAGATATGCCGCAAGATAGTGGAATCGCGCATCCCGATTCCAGCGCCGCTTCATCGCCTGTCACCCAAGCAATGGAATTCGCCGACAGGCCTAACTTTACCGTTGCAGGAGTTACCGATTGGACGGCGGTGGGCGGGCATGGGTCGGATTCCACTTTGCGAACCAGCGAGGCTCTCACGCGCGAAACGCTCACGCTCAAGCCGGAGAGACCGGAACACAGCGGGACCGAGGCCGGCGGCGCGGCGGAAGCATCGAAATCCAGCGTGCGCGCGGCCGCGAAGGAACATCTCCTCGCGGGCGAGTTAGACGAGAAGAAGGGCGATCCTTTGGCGGCCGTCCGCGAATTCGAGCAGGCCGTTCACCTTGATCCCAGCGAAGTGAACTATTTCGAGTGGGGTTCTGAACTGTTGCTGCACCGGGCGGTTTGGCAGGCGCAGCAGGTCTTCCAAAGAGGTGCGGAGGCCTATCCGAAATCGGCCAGAATGCTCACTGGTCTGGGTACCGCATTGTTTGCGGGCGCTCGCTACGATGAAGCCGCGCAACAGATTTGCGCTGCCTCCGACCTGAATCCGGCAAGCACTGAACCCTATATCTTTATGGGCAAGATCGAGATTGCGGCGCCCGACCCTCTAGTCTGCATCGAGCCGAAGCTGGCGCGGTTTGCCGACCAGCAGCCCGGCAAGGCGCAAGCGAATTATTTATACGCGATGGCCATCTTGAAGAGTCAGGAGCAGAAGGCCGATGCTCAGGCAGTGCAACATGCAGAAACTCTGCTGACAAGAGCTTTGCAGATTGACGGCAAATGCAGCGAAGCGTATCTGCAGCTTGGCATTCTCTCCGCTTCCCGCCGAGATTTTCAAAAGGCAATCAGCTTTTACGCGAAGGCAATCGAGGCCAATCCACAGATGAGCGAGGCGCATTACCGCCTTGGAGTTGCCTACGACCGGACCGGCGAGCATGACAAGGCCAGGCAGGAATTCCAACTGCATGACGAACTCAAGAGGCTTGAATCGGAGGCCATCGATCGTCAGCGGCGCGAGGTCAAGCAGTTTCTGGTCGTTCTGCCCGGGCAGCCGGCCGATCCGCCGGTCCACTGAGAATATGAACGGACTCGTCCACCGGACGAATGATCGCTGCGCTTCGATCCGTATAACTTCAAGGACAATCGATAGCCGGCCTATCGGAAGCCACTTACTTCGCTTGCGGAATGAACGTTGCCACGATCCCATCGCCTTCGCGAATGGTGAGGATCCGATTCGCCTTGACATCGAGGAATCGCTCGATCTTCTGCGTTGTCGGCCACTTGACTTCTACACAATCAACGGTCTCGGCCTTCCCAAGGCCAAAGTGAAGGCGCAGATCGGATTGCGACATCACGCTTGTCCCGCCGTGGACTTCATCCATCTGCGTATGTTTGCCTGTAGTTACTCGCGCCCGCGCTCCAATGGCGGTGCGATTGCACTTGGTTCCAATAAGTTTGATCTTGATCCAGTTCTGCTTGTTGCCTCCGTCGTTGCGAAGAAGCGATGGCAGGTCGTTCAGATTCAAGACCAGGACATCCATATTGCCGTTGTTGTTATAGTCGCCGAAAGCGGCGCCACGACTGGAGAAGCGCTCACTGATGCCGGGTCCCATCTCCGCCGAAACGTCCTTGAAGTGGCCATTTCCAAGATTCTTGTACACTAGACGCGGATTCTTGAAGGTCTCGGCAAAGTTATACTTATCCACCTCGGGGTAAACGTGGCCATTGATTTGAACGATGTCTTGCCAGCCGTCGTTGTCGTAGTCGATAAAGCCGCAGCCCCAAGCCACATAACGATTGTTGACCCCGACGCCTGACGTAAATGACACGTCGCTATAGGTTCCATCGCCGTTGTTGTGATACAGGTTGACGGTGTCGTCAACGAAGTTCGTCTTGAAGATATCGAACCAGCCGTCGCAGTCATAGTCCGCCACTGCGAGCCCCATTCCCGCCTGCTCGTGGCCGTCGTCGTTATAGGCGCAACCGGCCATCACTGCCACATCGGTAAACGTGCCGTCATGGTTGTTCTGGTACATGATGCTAGGTTGAGAATCCACTGCGACATAGATGTCCGGCCACCCGTCGTTATCGAAATCGTAAGAGACGCCGGTAATCGAGTACCGCGGCCCCGGCTTCAGTATGCCCGACTTCTCCGACACGTCTGTGAAAGTCCCATCCCCATTGTTATGGTAGAGAATATTCGTGTCGGCGGGAAGGCCGCGGGGGCCGCACATAATGGGTACGCCTTTCCACTGGCAAAATGTCATGTCGTCTGCCGATGGAATCTTGTCCGGATCCAGCTTGATGTAATTGCATACGAAAAGATCCAGGTGTCCGTCGCGGTCGTAATCGAGAAAAGTGGAGCCTGTTCCCCAGCGGCCCTGCTCCCGATAAAGGCCTGCCTTGCGAGTAACATCGGTAAAGGTTCCATTGCCGTTGTTATGAAAGAGGATGTTATGGCCCCAGAAGCAGCAAAATAGATCGTCCCATCCATCGTTGTCATAATCGCCAACGCAGACGCCGGTCTGCCAGCCGCTGCGCCCAAGGCCGGATTTCTCGGTAACATCGGTAAACGTGCCGTCGCGGTTGTTTTTGTAAAGATGAGTTGTCGGCGCCTTTCCTGCGGGCCAATGGGTATCGAGACGGCTGCCGTTCGAGAGGTAGATGTCCAGCCAACCGTCGTTGTCATAGTCGAAAAAAGCCAGCCCGCTGCCCTTGGTCTCAATGATGACCCGCTTGCGATCGATGCCGCCCCACACGTTGGGGATAGTCAGCCCCGCCTGCTGGGCAACATCCACAAACTGGACCTGAGGCGATGCGGGATCCGCTGCCGAGGCTTCCACTGCGAGCGGACTCTTCCATTTCCAAAGTGGAGTTGCAAGGGCGTCAGTCAGCGAACTGCCGAGTACGAAGAGGGATGATCCAAGGAAGCGCCGTCGCGGGAGAATCATAGTTGGAGTCGATTATAACGACAACAAGTTAGCCCGGCAATCTTGCGGAACAATTGCAATCAATGGTCAGCGCGAGGGCGTGTGTTCGACTATTCGCGCCGGGTGGTATCATGGCGGCGTGTAAAGAAGGTATCCATGAAGAAGCCAATGTTAAAAGCCTTGTCTGCGGCAATCCTGTTTGTTGCGGTCAGTCATGCGGCACAATCGCAAACTTCTGCCGCAAGTTTCGATCGGGCAACGAAAGTGTTTCGGCTTGACGGCGGCGACGTTTCGTATGTCTTTGGCGTAAATCCGCGCGGTGAGTTGCAGCAGCTTTACTGGGGCGCGAGACTGGCGCCGGCAGATGCCTTTGCGCAGGCCGCCCCGCTGCCAGACTGGGCTTCTTTCGATTCCTCTTACAGCAACACGCCGCAGGAGTATGCCGGATGGGGCGCGGGGCTGTTTGTCGAGCCGGCGCTGAAAGTGTCGTTTGCCGACGGCAATCGCGACCTGGTGCTTCATTACCAAAGCCACACGGCTTTGGCGAGTGGCTTCGATGTGGTGCTGAAAGATATTTCGCGCGATATCTATGTAACGCTTCACTACGCGATCGACCCTGAGAGCGGAATCCTAGCGCGGTCGGCAACCGTCGAAAATCGCCAGGCACTGCCGACGGGACAGATTGCTCCGGTTAAACATAATCGCCGCCAACGGGCTCCCATCAAAACGCCCGAAATGCCGTCGGTAACCGTCGAACAAGCCGCGGCTGCGGCCTGGGCGCTGCCGCCGGGCCGTTACACGCTGAATTACCTGACAGGACGCTGGGCGGGCGAGTGGAGTTTGACCCAGGAGGCGCTCGCACCTGGAGAGCGCGTGATTGAGAGCCGGCGCGGCTCAACCGGCCATCAAGCCAATCCCTGGTTCGCCATTGCCGCTGGACGGCCCGAGCAGGTCTCTGAAGATCACGGCGAGGTCTGGTTCGGCGCGCTTGGCTGGAGCGGTTCCTGGCGCATCACCGTCGAACAGGACCAATTGGACGAGGTGCGGGTGACAGGAGGCTTCAATCCCTTCGACTTCGGCTATGTGCTGCATCCTGGGGAATCGCTCGAGACGCCGGTCTTTTACGGTGGATACTCGGCGAGCGGCCTGGGCGGCGCTTCGCGGCTTTTACATCGTTATGAGTTAACTCGCATTCTGCCTCATGCGGCGGGCAGCGCGCTCCCCAAGCCCCGCCCAGTGATCTACAACTCATGGGAAGCGACTGAATTCAATGTGAATGAGGCCAGCCAGATGGCGCTGGCGGAGAAGGCCGCTGCCCTTGGCATCGACCGCTTTGTAATGGACGACGGCTGGTTTGGACAGCGCAAGGACGACCACGCTGGCCTGGGCGACTGGTATGTCAACTCGGAGAAGTTTCCCCACGGTCTCAAGCATCTGATCGACAAGGTCCATTCACTGGGGATGGACTTCGGCCTGTGGGTCGAGCCGGAGATGGTCAACCCAGACTCGGACCTGTATCGCAAGCATCCCGATTGGGTGCTGAACTTTCCTGGCCGTCCGCGCTCGGAGGCGCGCAATCAGCTGGTGCTGAACCTGGCCCGACCCGATGTGCGCGACTACGTTCTGGGCTTCCTCGATAAGCTGCTCAGCGACAACGACATCGCGTTTCTGAAGTGGGACTCCAACCGCAACTGGAGCGAGCCGGGCTGGGACCAGTTGCCCGCTGCTGAGCAGAAGCGGCTCTACGTCGAGTTCACCCGCAACCTTTACGGGATTCTTGCCGAGTTGCGCCGCAGGCACCCCAAGGTGGAGTTTGAATCCTGCTCGGGCGGCGGAGGCCGGGTAGATCTCGGGATTCTGCGTTATGCCGACGAGGTTTGGCCATCCGACAACACCGACCCGTTTGACAGGCTCACCCAGCAAGACGGATTCAGCTATGCATATACGCCGCAGATCATGATGGCTTGGGTCACCGACTCGCCTCACTGGCTCAACAAGCGCTCCACCTCGCTCTCCTACCGAATGCTGAGTTCGATGCAGGGATCGCTTGGCATCGGCGCCAACATTGCTGCCTGGTCGCCTGAGGATGCGGCGCTGGCCAAGCGGCTCATCGCCTCCTATCGCCAGGTGCAGGCCACAATCGTGCAGGGCGACCTTTATCGGCTCATTTCGCCGCGCAACGACAGCGAGTTTTCAGCCACCCAGACGGTCAACCCGGAAAAGAACCAGTCGGTGGTCTTCGCCTTTATTCACTCCACTCAAAAGGGCCGGTTATTCCCTCGCCTCAAGTTAAAGGGGCTTGACCCCGCAGCCGAGTATGCGCTAAGTCCCATCGAAGGCAAGGCGCGCTCGGGCACTCCAGCCGTGGCCAGTGGAGCCTGGTGGATGAATCACGGACTCGACATGGACGAGGGATTCCGAGGAGATTTTCAAGCTGCTGCCTTACGCCTTGACAAGAAATAGCCATCCTACAGCGGGGGCTAGCAGCCCGTCGTGAAAAGTCATTGGCCGGCCGAGATCGCTTCGACATAGGCTCTTTGAGGGGCTGCCAACCCTAAAAACTCCGGCATTGCAGGAGGATGACTGCGCCAGACCAGCGGAGTAGAGAAGATGTGGAGCGCCAGTTCGCCGGCAAGGACTGGACGAGGCCGAGCCCTTCGGACCAGGGCGGGAGCACGGCAGGTTTCCGCTTTCAGGTTTATTCCTTCTTCTCCGCATTCCGCGCGCGAATCTTGAACCAGATCGGCGTGCCCTTGAAGCCGAAGGCCTCGCGGATCTGGTTTTCAAGAAAGCGCTCGAA
>Ga0302197_10000240_pt1 | contig 55522 bp, 45 predicted proteins | sample II_Bog_N2_1_FD_193526 | JGI IMG/M metagenome (GOLD analysis project Ga0302197, IMG submission 193526) | Peat permafrost microbial communities from Stordalen Mire near Abisko, Sweden - II_Bog_N2_1 | ecosystem: Environmental > Terrestrial > Soil > Wetlands > Peat | place: Sweden: Abisko... | reverse complement strand
GCCCACAACCCAAACCTTGGGCAACTCAACGATCTCCTGGTCCGTCATCAGCGCGTCGGTGAAGTGGGTGAGGTGGTAATACTGTTCTGCATCGATCACGTCTGAGCTTCCGCCATCCGATGACGCGCCGTCTCCTGCCGAGCTAGCCTCCCGCGTAAGGATGATGTCCGCAAGGCGCTCTGGGATAACGGAGCGGCGGGCGTGGTCCACGATAAAGCTTTCGCCCATCAGCCAGCCCACCGTAACACCATCCTGGAACAGCGAATTCATCCAGGGATACGGGTGAGGATTGTTCGGTGCAGTGGATCCATAAACCGTATTGCACCCGGTGTGGGCGGCCATCGCCATCACGCTCATGCCATTCGCTGCGCGACCGTCGATCGGCTGCAGGTTCTTGTGGTTGAATGCCTCCACCAGCAGCACAGCGGCGATAGCTTCCACCAACTGTGCGTCGGTGAGCAGCCCGTTGGCAGCTTCATAGGCGGCAATGCGCGCGCGGGTGTCGTCTTCGTCTTCGCCGCCGAGGCCAAGGATAAGATGTGCGACGGCCTGACGCAGCAGTGCGTATTCAGCGGGGCTGGTTGCCTGCAGCTTGGCTAGACGGGCAGCGCCATTCTTCTCCAGCTCGCCGGCCTTGTTGATGAAGCGATCGCTCTTGGCGTGGTAGACGGGGCGCATGTAAGCCTCGGTCACCGCCGCTATCGAGCGCAGTACGCTCTTCTCGCCGCAACCTGCGCATGCGCCATCGCCAGAGACAAGCGCATCGTAATTGGTGCGAACCATCAGCATGTTGCGCAGCGTTGCTGTCTTCGAGTCCGCAGGATTCGCCGCATTGAACAGGCCAAGATACTTTTGCGACGTATCAGGCAGCAGATCCAGGAACCCGGTACCGGTCTCGTGCTCGGTGTTCACTTCTTCGGTCTCAGGCACCATCTTCAGTGCCATGTGGTCACCGCAAGCGGTCACGCAGGCAGCGCAGCCCTTGCAAAGATCGCTCACAAAAATCGAGAACACGCCGCCGGATCCAGGCGACTTGCGCTCGGGCGACGAGAAGATGGCATTCACCTTCTGGTAAGCCATCGGCACCTTCTCAATGATGTCGAAGAACTGCTTCTTGGCCACCGCTGAAATGCCTTCAACCTGCTCGGTCACCTCGCGCAGGATCGTCGGCATCGGTGTTCCCACCTTCAAGTCCGCCACCATCCGCTGGCGGGCCAGCTTGTCAATAGTCGGGATGGCGCCAAGCAGCTTCACGCGATCTTCAGAATCAGCCACGTAGTAGCGAACCGCCGTCGTAAGCATCGTGCTCAAATCCTGCGACGTATTCGGCAGAGCCGTGTCCGGGCAAACCGAGATGCACTCCATGCACTGTGTGCAGTTCTCAGGGATGTAAAGAGGAGTTTCGCGGCGTGCAACATACTTTGAAGCCGTGTCGCCAGTGGCTGCTGCAATCACGCCCATCGCCGACAAGGGCGTTGCGGGCTGATTGTAGCCATAGGTCGACCGGAACTGCGAGTCGAAGTTCGTGATGCTGGCCACAGGTGCGCGCTTCGATTGGCCAGCCGGCACTGGAGTCGAACGGCGGCCGGTACCGCAGGAGCTACCAGCAGTGGCGAAGGCTTCAATGTTTTCCAGAATCGGCAAGAGCGCCTGGCCGCGAAGGCTCGAACGATCAGCCGCTGCCAGCGCGCCGATCTTGATCTCCTTCACCTGGTCGAACCCTTGCATCATCACTTCCATGTTCGACTGCACAACCGCATCACCCAGCTTGCCAAACTTCTTCACGTACTGCTTGTGGACCACGTCGCGATACTGCTCCTGCGTGATTCCAAACTCCTTCAGCAGCGTGCTCACTGCGAAAAACGCCCCGAGGAACGCGTTGCCCTGCATGCGCAGCTGCAGATCGCCGCGGTCGGTGGCCTTCTTGGCAATGTTGAAGCCCGGCAGCGTGAACACGCGAATGTTGTTGTCGATAATCTGCTTGCGCGCCCACAGGGGCAACCGCTCCCACGCCTGCTCGCCCTCTTCGTCCGACTCCCACACCAGGCTCCCGCCAGGCGCCATCCCGTCGAGCGGGTTCAGGTGGGTAAAGGCCTTCGGATCGCAGCACAGAACCGTCGTCACATGCCGCAGGTCGCAATTCACGCGAATGCGATCCTTCGCGGCAACCATGAAGTAGCTGGTCGGCGATCCCTTCTTCTCAGAGCCATACTTGGGGTTGGCGCTTACATGGATCACTTCCTTGGGATTGCCGAAGTCGTCCACCAGGCCGTCCCGCTCGTAGAGCAGATCGTTCAAGTCGCCAATGATGGCGCCCAGGTTCTTGCCCGTGGTGATCGCGCCCCACCCGCCAATCGAGTGCAACCGCACCGCAACCGCCCCCTCAGGCAGCAGCGAAGGGGTCTCATCCCCAACCACAGCGTAAGGGTGGTCGATGCCGAGAACCATGAACGAAACGCCATCCGATGCGCGCTTGCCATCCTTGCGCGCCCGATCCCCGGTAACAAATTCGTAAGCGCCAATCACGTGTTCGGGACGGAAGTCGCGCGAACCCAATCCATAGGTCCCGCCAAAAAGCTTCGGCACATCGCTGAGCGAGAGAGCCGGCAGACCTTCCTGCGCCGGACGGCCTTCCGTCACAATCGCCTTCGAGAGCGCAGTCCGAATATCGCGGCCAAGCGGGTTGTCCGGCGAGAGCGCCTCATCCGTCCGCTCAAGGATAATCACGTTCTTCTTGCCCTTGAGCGCCGCAACCACAGCGGCCTCCGGGAACGGCCGAATCACATTCACATGGATCGACCCAACCTTCACCCCACGCGTCTCGCGCAGGTAGTCAACCGCAGCCTCAATGTTCTCCGCCGCTGACCCGAGCGACACAAACACCGTATCGGTATCGTCTGTCTTGTACTCAGACAGCAGCCCGTACTTGCGGCCCGTCAACTCGCCGAAATCCTTATACGCTTCCTCAAGGAACTGGAGAATCGGTTCAGAGAAATTGTTGCGCCGGGCAACGATGCCCTGCATGTAGTGTTCCTGATTCTGCACCGGCCCCAGCAGAATCGGGCTGGTCAGGTCCATCATCTTCGGAACCCGCCGCCGCGTCGCTCCAAAAAGCGCCTTCTGCGCATCGGTCGGGCAATCGATAATGTCGTCCGGAGCGCCCAGATACTCGCGAATCAGTTCCGACTCATGCTTATAGAACGTGCGCTCCAGGTGCGTCGTCAGGAACCCGTCCATGATGTTCATGCCGGGCGTCAACGAAAGCTCCGTCACGCGGCGCAGAATCAGCGACTGGTCGGCGGCCTGCTGCGCGTCTTTGCCCATCAACATGATCCAGCCGGTGTCGAGCGCGGCGTAGATATCGTCATGGCCGCAGTGCACGTTCAACGCGTGCTTGGTCAGCGCGCGGGCACCCACTTCAAGAACCATCGTCGAGCCCTTGCCCGGAGCGTGATAATACTGCTCCACGCCGTACACAATCCCCTGGCCTGAAGTGAAATTCACCACGCGCTTGCCGCATACAGAGTGAGCAATCGCTCCGCCCTGCGCCGCATGCTCGCCTTCCGTCTCAATGGCGATGGTGTTGTGGCCGAATACATTGAGATGGCCTTCGGCATAGGCCTGCTGAAAGAGTTCACCGCCCTCGGTCGAGGGCGTGATTGGGTAGAAAACTCCGGCGTCGGCAATGCGCGTCTCAGTGTGATAGGAGACGAGCTGATTTCCGTTGGCAGTAATGCGGATTCCAGGATAACGCGCAGCAACCGTCATAGTACCCTCTCGGTGATTCTCTTTCTTGTTGAGATTTCTCGCCTTGCACCAGCATCGGACTTCGAGTCAGACTTGGGACTCAAAACAATGCCGAATTCTCGTCTGTGCCAACGGCCGCCGGTGTGCTCAATGTCTGTCTGGCCGGGCTATCTGTGTGCCTATCAAGTGTAAAGGCCGGGTCATGTACCGATGAACCCAAGGGGAGGGCTCAGCCTCAAAACAGCCTACATATCAGTATGCACCCACGGAAGGGAGACGGTGTCCCACAAAGCGGTATACCCAGCTTCTGTCGATCTGAGCCGCAATTGTAGATCGAAAATTACGGAGGGAGCAGGGGGTTTCAACCCCCTGAAAGGGGTCGAACTGGCCTGGCCTTTAGGCCCGGACCTTTGCTTAGTCTGTGCCCCATTCATCGCAGCTTTATCGCGATGAGTGGGAGGAACCGACCAGCGGTCCCCATCAGTCCCAAACCCCTGCTCATGGAAACACCTTGGCTGGCATAAAATAGCGGGGTTGCGTGATTGCGTACGCGTCAGGAGTTGTAGCGGATGGAGAAGCGGAAACTGCGTTCCCAGGAATGGTTCGGTCTCAAGGGCCGTGATGGCTTCATCCATCGTAGCTGGATGCGCAACCAGGGCTTTCCCGGCGACATCTTCGATGGCCGTCCCGTCATCGGAATCTGCAACACCTGGTCCGAACTCACCCCCTGCAACGCCCACTTCCGCGAACTGGCCGAGCGAGTGAAATTCGGTGTCTGGGAAGCCGGTGGTTTCCCCGTCGAGTTCCCCGTCATGTCCCTCGGCGAAACCCTCGTCCGCCCCACCACGATGCTTTACCGCAACCTCGCCAGCATGGACGTTGAAGAGTCCATCCGCGCCAACCCAGTCGACGGCGTCGTGCTCATGTGCGGCTGCGACAAGACCACCCCCTCGCTCGTCATGGGCGCCGCAAGTTGCGACGTGCCGACGATTGTCCTGTCGGGCGGCCCCATGTTGAACGGCCGTTATCGTGGCGAAGCCATCGGCTCCGGCACCGTCGTTTGGCGCTTCAGCGAAGCAGTCAAGGCCGGCACCATGACCGAACAGGAATTCATGGACGCCGAAAGCTGTATGAGCCGCTCCGCCGGCCACTGCATGACCATGGGCACCGCATCCACCATGGCCTGCATGGTTGAGGCGTTGGGGCTCTCTCTTCCCGGCAACGCCGCCATCCCCGCCGTCGACTCCCGCCGCAAAGTCATGGCCCACGAAACCGGTCGTCGCATCGTCCAGATGGTGAAGGACGACCTCCGCATCTCCAAAATCCTCACCCCCGCCGCATTCCGCAACGCCATTCGCGCCAACGCAGCCATCGGCGGCTCCACCAATGCGCTCATTCACCTCATCGCCTTCGCCGGCCGCATCGGCGTCCCCCTCTCCCTCGACGATTGGGATCGCTTCGGTCGCGATGTCGCCACGATCCTGGACATCCAGCCCTCAGGCCGCTTCCTGATGGAGGAGTTCTACTATGCCGGCGGCCTGCCCGCCGTGCTCTCCAAACTAGCCGCCCACGGAAAGCTCGACGAAGACGCCCTCACCGTCAACGGCAAGACCATCGGCGAAAACGTCAAGGACGCTCCAAACTGGGATAGCGAAGTCATTCGCAACTACGACAATCCGCTGGTCGCCTCCGGAGGCATCGCCGTCCTCCGCGGCAATCTCTGCCCTGACGGCGCTGTCCTCAAACCCTCCGCCGCATCGCCCCACCTCATGAAGCATCGCGGCCAGGCCGTCGTCTTTGAAGACATCGAGCACTACAAGTCCCGCATCGACGACCCCGACCTCGCCATCGACGAAAACAGCGTCATGGTGCTCAAAAACTGCGGCCCGCGCGGCTACCCAGGCATGGCCGAAGTCGGCAACATGGGCCTCCCGCCCAAGCTCCTCGCCCGCGGCATCACAGACATCGTCCGCATCAGCGACGCCCGCATGAGCGGCACCGCCTATGGAACCGTCGTCCTCCATATCAGCCCCGAAGCCGCACTAGGCGGCCCGCTGGCCCTTGTTCAAGAAGGCGACTGGATCGCCCTCGATGTTGACGCCCGCACACTCGTCCTCGAAGTCGACGCCGCCGAACTAGCAAGCCGCCGCGCCAAATGGGCCGCCCCGCAAAAGGCAATGACCAGCGGCTATCAGTCCCTCTACATCCAACACGTAATGCAAGCCGACAAAGGAGCAGACTTTGACTTCCTTCAAGGCTGCCGCGGCCACCAAGTCCCCCGCGATCTCCACTAAACTCGAGGCTGCATGGTAACGGAATCGCAAAAGATGTAGCGCCGGTCTCCAGACCGGCTGTCGTGCGGGCGTCCCCGCCCGCACAGGTCATGCGCAGGGAAAAATGAACCAACCCACACCCCAATTCGCCCACTACCCCAGCCTTCGAGACCGTGTCGTCCTCGTCACCGGCGGCGCCACCGGCATCGGCGAATCCATCGTCACACACTTCGCTCGCCAGGGCTCCCGCGTCGCTTTCCTCGACATCGATGACGAACCCGCACACGCCCTCGTGCACTCTCTCACCGTCGAGGGCTGCCCGACCCCCGAATACATCCACTGCGATCTCACGGACGTTTCTGCGTCGAAATCCGCCGTCGACTCCGTCCTCGCAAACCACGCCACCATCGACGTCCTCGTCAACAATGCCGCCAACGATCAGCGCCACAGCATCGACGAAGTCACACCGGATTACTTCGACCAATCCATCGCCGTCAATCTCCGCCCTCAGTTCTTCATGATTCAGAGCGTCCTGCCAGCCATGCGAAAAGCCGGCCGCGGCTCCATCATCAACATGAGTTCCATCTCCTGGATCATCCCCACCACCGGCGCAACCCTCTACGTAGCCGCCAAAGCCGCAATCGTCGGCCTCACCCGCACGGTCGCCCACGAAGCCGGCCCCCATGGCATCCGCGTCAACGCCGTCCTCCCCGGCGCAATCGTCACCGAGCGCCAAAAGCGCCTCTGGTACACCTCCGAATACAAAGCCGAGATTCTCAGCAGCCAGGCCCTCAAGCGCGACATCCTCCCTGAAGATGTCGCCCGCCTCGTCCTCTTCCTGGCCGCCGACGATTCCAGCGCCATCACCAGCCAGAGCTACATAACCGACGGCGGCTGGGTCTGATCCCTGTTCCAACCTGGGTGTAGCGCAGGCTTCCCAGCCTGCTGTAGCGCGGGTTTCCTAACCCGCGCACCGTCTCAATCCCCCCTGCACCCCTCCCGTCGTCGCCTATCTCCGAGCCCCTTAACCCCTCACCTTGATCCGCGCACTAGTCAACAAATACACCGCCACGATCACCCCAGCCATCCCCACAAACTCCGCCGTCTGAGGACGTTCCCCAAGCACCAGAATCCCCAATATCACGGCAACCACCGGATTGATGTACGAGTGCGACACCACCTTGCTGACCGGAACATGCTCCAGCAGATAGATAAACGCCGTATACCCAATCAACGATCCGCCCGTAATCAGATACGCGAGCGACCCCACAGCCCCCGCCGTCAGATGGAACTGCGGCCACTCACCCAGCCCCGAGCCAATAGCCACGCTCACAACACCGGCGAAGATCATCTGCCATGCCGCCGCCACAAAACTGTTTGCCTCCAGCCGCGACCGCCGCGAAAGCACGCTCCCCACCGCCCAGCACACCCCTCCGCCAAGCAATGCCGCCAGCGCCAAAAGTAATGCCCGATCACCAGTAACTCCAGCCTTGATCGACGGCCACACCAGCGCTACCAGTCCCGCAAATCCAAGCCCCATCCCGAGCCAGCCGCGCGCCGGCAGCGGCTCTCCTCCCGGTAGCAGCATCTCGATCAACGCCACAATCAGCGGAATCACAGCGAGAACCAGCGAAGAAAGCCCGCTGGGCATCGTCTTCTCCGCGTAAACCAGCCCGACGTTCCCGCACCCCAGCAACAGTAGTCCCACCGCGCAGAAGATCATCATCTCCCTGGGCGGCCACAAGATACGCAAGCCGCGAAAGCGGCACCACGCCAGCAGAATCGCTCCTGCGATCAGGAATCGCGTCCCCGCGAAAAGCAGCGCTGGCATATCCGCCGCGCCAATTCGGATCGCGGTGTAGGTCGATCCCCAAAAGAAGTAGACAGCCGCAAACGCAAGCACGATCGACGCACGAGATGCGGCCCTCTTCTCACCTTGCGCGGACTGGGCTGCCGGGGTCGCCATTCGAATGATTCCATCGTAGCCCCTGTTCTTGAGCCCGTGGCCCTTGGTCTCTGTCATCTGCTTGTTGCACGAACTGGGACTTGGACGCTAGCAGCTGGGAGCTGTTTCTACACTTCCCCGCCTGGCGAATATAACAACTCCTGTTATGCCGTCTGACCGAATTAACTCAAAATGCTTAAACCACCTGCTGGTTTCACGTCGATTCTCAGACGAAACATACCGGTTCCTCTTGATTCTGAGAGGAATCATGCAAAGTGCACCTGATTTCTGCACCCCTCGGCCTCATTCATGAGCCCCCGGACGCTGGTCCCTGCCCCCCCTTTTCCCTGTTCTTTCGCCCCGGCTCATTGTTCAGTGTCCCCCGTTTGATGTTCCCTGTCTTTTGCACATAATTACCGCCGCTTGGCGCACAATCAAATCGTGAATGCCAAAAGCCTGTCCACCATCACCGCTCGTCAGGCGAGAACTTAGCGAAAGCTGGCCCTTTGAAGGGGTCTTTGACTTTTTCTTTTTGGACTTATTGAAAACAAAGATCTTAAAAGGAGCCATTTTGTAAACAAAAGAAAACAAGGTAGTTAAAAATGGCCAAAAATCGCAGAATCACCATATTTCCTCGAATAAAGTGCATTCCCGATCGAAAAACACCCAAAATCGTTAGCCATTGCACAGCGCAAAACCGACGACTCATTGGCGCACGATGAGCCGCTTCTCTGCCACCGCCTCACCCTGTCGTTGAAGGCAATCGCCTTGAAAGCCAAGATCACAATGCGTGGTATCCTCAGCCCAGCGGGTTTCCCATGCGAATGTCAGCTTCAAAAGAGATGCTTGCCCTCTCGGGCTCGAGGCGGTGGTCCCGCTTGAGAGCAGGCAGCATCTGCCCGCGGAAGCATCTTCGTGTGCTTCCCATGCGCACCCGACCTAGTCTCTTTGCCAGCGATTAGTCCCCACTGGCCGCTAGGTTCCCCTATCCCAGGGCTCCGCTCAATTGAAATCATCCAAATTTGAAACTGGTGGCTGTATAGCTGTATGGCTGTATAGGAGTCAGGCAATCGCCAGGCCATCCCGTACACCCCCACCCGTACCCGCTCGAAGATATCCAGGAGAATAAATATGACGAAGCAGGAGATCTACGCGCAATTCGGACCCAAGTTGAACGGTCCTCTGCCCGGCCCAAAGGCCAAAGCGGCCGTCGCTGCGGACGAACGGCTGATTTCGCCCAGCTATACGCGCTCCTACCCGCTTGTTGCCCGTCGTGGCCGCGGCGTTCGCATTGAAGATGTGGATGGAAATGAGTTTCTCGACTTTGCCTCCGGCATTGCCGTGGTTTCCACCGGCCACTGCCACCCTGAAGTTGTTGCAGCCATCCAGAAGCAGGCCGCGGAACTCATCCACATCTCGGGCACCGACTTTTACAATGAGCCGCTCACAGACCTCGCTGACAGGCTTTCGTCAGTCGCGCCCATGCCCGGCCCGCATAAGTTTTTCTACGGAAACTCAGGCGCCGAAGCAATTGAATGCGCCTTGAAGCTGGCCCGGTATCACACAGGCCGCCAGCAGATCATCTCCTTCTTCGGCGCCTTCCACGGCCGCACAATGGGAGCTCTCTCTCTCACCGGCTCGAAGCCACAGCAGCGCCGCAGGTTCTCCCCGCTCGTCCCCGGCGTCACCCACGTGCGTTTCCCCTACACCTATCGCGGTTGTTCAGGCGGCCCGCAGGAGGAAGAAGCCTTCAGCCTCGGATGCGCCCGTTACATCGAGGAAAAGCTCTTCAAGACCACCGTCGCTCCTGAAGAGGTCGCCGCCATCTTTATCGAGCCAATCCAGGGCGAAGGCGGCTACGTTGTAGCACCTGACAACTTCATGCGCGAGCTGCGTGCCATCTGCAACCGTCACGGCATCCTGCTCGTGGTCGACGAGGTCCAATGCGGTGCGGGTAGAACGGGCAAGTGGTGGGCCGTTGAGCATTCCGGTGTCGAACCCGACATGGTTTGCATCGCCAAGGGGATTGCCTCGGGCATGCCTCTCGGCATCTGCATGACGCGCGCCGAGATCATGGATTGGGTTCCCGGCTCGCATGCTTCAACCTTTGGCGGCAACCCTGTTTCCATTGCTGCGGCTCTTGCGACCATGGACATCATCGAGCGCGAGGGGCTGGCCAACGCTTCCCGCATCGGTGGCATGATGCTTGAGCGGCTGGCTGGCTGGAAGAAGACTCACCCCATGGTTGGAGACGTGCGTGGTCGCGGCCTGATGATCGGCATCGAACTGGTGAAAGACAAGGCTACCCGCGAGCCGGTTAACGCCTTGCGCAACCGTGTTGAGGTTCTGGCATTTGAGCGTGGCCTGATGATCCTCGGCTGCGGAGAGACCTCCATTCGACTCTGCCCGCCATTGATTGTGAATGAACACGAAGCGATGATCGCGCTGGACATCCTCGAGGATGCATTGAGCCAGGTGGAAAATGAACTTGCTCGAACGACTCTGGAGGCGGTACCGGCCTGAACATCGGAGCAGCGATCGAGTAGTTGGAGCCGCCTGCACGTTGGGTTCGAACGCTAACGGGAAATCAAGAACAGAACGCCGGCGGCCGCCTTTGACGTTCGCAGGCGTTTTGTTTCGTTGAACCTTCGTTCTGCTTCAGGTTGTATGCCCTTTCGTAAGGTTGCAGCAAGGGCTCAACAGGCACAGAATGGTCTGCCATGGGCTGGTGGAGACAGACGAAGATCACCGCACTGGAAAAGAGCGCATCGGCGCTGGAATGGATGGCCGCGCGGCGGCACCGGCCTCCAACCGACCCATCGCATCTTGTTACAGGGCTCGATGGCGAGAAAGTTGGATTCTTCTATCTCATGCGAAATGGCTACACGGTAGTGGCACGCCGATGGTCATCCAATCGAGTGAAGGGCGACCTTGACTTGGTTGCATGGCAAGGCCAGACGCTCTGCGTTATTGAGGTGAAGACACGCACAGCTCACAACATGGTTCCTGCAGAGTTGAGCGTTGATTCAAGCAAGAGGTCGGTGCTGCGACGGCTCACCCGCCAATACATCCGACGGCTACCCGGAAAGACCGTTCCCCACGTCCGCTTCGACATACTCAGCGTCTATCTTGTTCCCGGTCAGGAAAGGGAAATCCATCACTTCAAAGATGCGTTCAGCTGGAGCGATGGGCGCAGAGAATGGGACTGACAACCACGGGCGGCTCGATTGCCTTTCAGCCCTTGGCGTCTTGATACTCCTCGTACCACGCCATCTGGATGGCTTCGAGCCGAGGCTCATTGGACTTTGCCGGGTCATCGGCAAAACCAGGCAACTCGGTCACATAGCGATGAAGGTCGGTGAAGCGCACCTGGAGGGGATCCATATCCGGGAACTTCTCCTGCAACTGAATTCCAATCTCTTCGGCGTCGGTCCAGAGAATCTCGCGAGGCATAGCGCGGCTCCTTACTTGCTCTCTGCCAGAGTCAGCGGCTTGCCCTCGGAAACATAGTTGCGATTCCACTTTGGAATCTCAACAACATAATTGCCGGGACGCGTGATCACTGCCTGGCAACCGAGCCGCGACTCCAATTGCTGATCTGCGGCCATGTCCATGCGGTCGATCTCGTCGTCGTCCGCTTCGCTGATCCCGGACTGGTCTTTAATCCAAAGGTGGCAGGTGGTGCAGGCGCAAACGCCGCCACAGGCGTGGTCAAGAAATATCCCGAAATTCTCGGCCACGTCGAGGAACGACATCGGCTTGCCGTGGTGATCGTACGGCATGGTTCCGAACTCGAATTCGACTGTCTTGCCTTCCGGCTGGAAGGTTACTCGGACTAGCTTTTCCGGGGGGATTGGCTTTGCTGTATCGGTCATGGTGACCTCATCCTTCATACCTGGGTTAGAGCCTATTTGAATTCCGCGGCTGCCATTGGATGCGGAGCCGTAACTGCATCGCCCAACTCTTCGCCGGCCGATTCCATCGTCTTGCCGCGGATCGCTGTGCTCACCGCCGCATCCATCAGCAGCTCTGCAAATCGCCGCGTTGCCTGGTCGAGCGCCAGGGTCGCGGCGCGAATGACCCTTGGGTCCGGCGCTCCACTGACCGCGATCAGGTAAGCTTTTGCCCTTGCGATTGCAGCCTGCTCCTCCGAGGAAAGCAGCTTCCATGCCGGGTTTGACGGTGCGCGATCAACGGCGGCAAGAATTGTGTCAGCCTCATTCCGCGCCTCGATGAGCAGGCGCTTGGCGAAGTCTTCCTCGGCGTGGTCGAACGAGTCGAGAATCATTCCTTCGACCTGTTCGTCCGTCAGTCCATAGGTCGGCTTAACTTCGATCTCTGCGGCTTTTCCGCTTCGTTGCTCGCGCGCTGTTACCCGCAGAATCCCGTCAGCGTCGATCAAGAACTTTACCTCGATGCGCGGAAGTCCGGCGCTCATCGGAGGGATGCCTTTCAGGTCGAATCGCGCGAGCGACCTGCAATTCTCGGCCAGTTCCCGCTCACCCTGAACGACGTGGATCGCGACGTTGGTCTGTCCGTCTACACCCGTGGTGAAGTGTTCGGTAGCCGAGGCCGGAATGGTCGAGTTCCGCTGGATGATGCGCGCAACCGTTCCTCCGAGTGCCTCAATGCCCAGCGAAAGCGGCGTGACGTCGAGCAAAAGGATCTCTTCAGTGGTCTTTGACGCACCTGCCAGAATGTCTGCCTGCACTGCCGCGCCCAATGCGACCACTTCGTCGGGATTGAGTTCGACATGGGGCTTCTTCCCGCGTGGGGCGAGATGGAACAGATCGTCGACTAGTTGGCGGACTGCAGGGATGCGTGTGGAGCCTCCCACCATGACTACTTCGTCAATCGATTCGGGAGTGATCCCAGCATCCGCAAGAGCCTGTTTGCACGGCCCTGCGGTGCGCTCGAGGATCGGCTCAATCATCAACTCGTAAACATCGCGAGGAATGACGCGCTGATAGCGATCGCCGTTCGGCAACTCGATGTCGAAGCTGGCTGAGGGCTCGGATGAAAGCTGAATCTTGGCCTCAATCGCTGCCTTGCGAACAGCCTGCACCGCGCTGGGGTGTTGGCGGAGATCGATGCCATGTTCGGCGTTGATCTCATCCAGGGCAATTGCGAGCAACAGGTTGTCAATGTCGTCGCCGCCCAGGTGCGTGTCGCCGTTGGTTGACTGGACTTCAAAGATGCCATCCCGCAGCTTGAGGATTGAAATGTCAAAGGTACCGCCGCCAAGATCGTAAACGGCAATCGTGCCTTCCTTTGCGCGGTCCAGGCCGTATGCCAACGCTGCCGCTGTGGGCTCGTTCACCAGGCGCAGCACTTCAAGGCCAGCCATGCGACCGGCATCTTTCGTTGCCTGACGTTGGGCATCGTTGAAGTAGGCAGGCACCGTGATAACCGCCTGCGTCACCGGTGATCCAAAGAACCGTTCCGCATTCCGCTTGAGCTGACGGAGGATGTAGGCAGAGATCTCAGGCGGCGTGAACCTCATCTCACCGAGTTGGATGCGCGGTACTTCTCCGGCCTGAACATCGTCGGCAAGTCGAAAGGGGAAATACTTCAACTCTTCCTGAATCTCAGAAAGGCCGCGGCCCATCAGCCGCTTCACGGAATAGATGACCCTCTCGGGAGTCTCGATCAGGGCTTTACGAGCGGTGTTGCCGACGGTTACTGTCGGGCGACCGCCGTCGGCCGGCACAGGGTCAAGCGCAACCACGGACGGAACAAGATTGCTGCCATCCACGCCGGGAATCACCACCGGCGCGTCGCCCTCCATATATGCGACCAGGGAGTTTGTGGTCCCCAAGTCAATTCCAACTACACGTCCTTCAGCCATTTCCGTTTCTCAGGCTCCCAAAGTCTCAGTTACGTCGCGAAGCAGGTTGCTCAGGTAACGGCGTCGGTCAAGAAGTGAGACCATCTTGTTCTGCGAACTCTGGCGCACAGTCTGATCGCTCTGGTCCCAGTTGGTCCACTCCTTGCGAAGGTCCTGGTCCACATCGTTCACCATCGCTTCGAACTTGTTCTTCGCTTCGGTAAGGCTCGCATGCAACGCAGGATCTTCCTCGCCAACCTTGCGGGCCATCCGCATCTCATCCAGCTGCATGTTCAACTCGAACACCTCTTCGAGCAGGTCAGCCGGAACGCGGGAAGGATTTGCCTTGTCCTTGCCGGCGAACTCCTCGCCAATCTCAGAGCCCTCAAGCTTCAGAAGGTACTCGGTGCGGCGCAGCGGCTCTTTCAATGTTCGGTATGCATCGTTCAGGAGCGCGGTATCAGCAAGACTCCATTCCTTCTCTTGATCCGTGGCGCGCGCAAACCGATCGGGATGGAGCTTTCTGCTCAGGCGGTGGAACTCAGTCTCCAGCGCAGCGAGGTCGATGTTCAGGTGTGGTGTCAAGCTGAAGACGGTGAAGTAATTGCCCCCGGACGGAGGCTGAATCTTGCTGCAGTGCGGGCAGAACAGGGTGGTAGTGCTCTGCCCGATTGAGCACGACCAGCACTCGACAGGCACCGCGGAATCTAGGACGTTGAGCATAGGTGAACTCTCACAAACTGAAATCCTACGAGGAGAACGAGGAACCGCAGCCGCAGGATCGGGTGGAGTTCGGATTGATGAAGTTGAAACCCTGCCGCATCAGCGTTTCCTCGTAGTCCAATGTCATCCCGTGCAGATAGAGGAACGACTTGGGATCGACGAAGACACGTACACCGTCGAAGTCGTAGATGCGATCCCGCTCGCGGGGGCGCGAGTCGAACTTGATGGAGTAGGAAAGCCCGGAGCAACCGCCGCCCATCACGCCGAGGCGAAGTCCGCCTTCTTCGGGCGAGACGCCTTCCTTGGCCATCGCGATCCGAATACGCTTGATGGCCTGCTCAGTGACCTGGAGCCCCTGGGCCGGTGTAGCCGTCGATGGCGCAGCGGCAATCGGCGGAGCCGGCGCTGACGCGCCGGTTGCGGGCTTCGACTCAATTGTGACGATGTTCGACATTCCTGCCTTTTCCGTTCCGTAACCGTGAATCCGCAGTCTTGTGCAGCCTCTTAGTGCGCTGCTGCGGTAGCGTCTGCTGTTTCCGCCACGCCATTCTTTTTCTTCCAGTCGCCGATAGCTGCGCGAATGGCATCTTCAGCAAGCACCGAGCAGTGGATCTTCACCGGGGGAAGCGAAAGCTCCTTCACGATGTCGGTGTTCTTGATCTCGAGCGCGTCGGAGACGGTCTTGCCCTTGATCCACTCGGTAGCGAGCGAAGAGCTTGCGATCGCCGATCCGCAACCGAAGGTCTTGAACTTGGCCTCTTCAATGACCTGGGTCTCGGGGTTCACTCGGATCTGGAGGCGCATGACGTCGCCGCACTCGGGAGCGCCGACCAGGCCGGTGCCGACTTCGGTGGATGCCTTATCGAGCTGGCCCACATTGCGTGGATTGTTGTAGTGGTCGATTACCTTGTCGCTGTATGCCATTTCTTCGAACTCCTTCTGCGGGGGAAGCCGCGTTTCAATCATTGGATTCGACAGGATCATCTGCCGATGCACTCACTTGGAAATCCGATGTAGCCAGGGCGCGTTAGTGCGCCGCCCACTGAATCTTGGTCAGGTCGATGCCTTCGAGCACCATCTCATAAAGCGGGGAGAGCAGGCGCAGGTGCTTGACTATCTCGATCACCTTGGCGGCTACATAGTCCACTTCGGCCTGTGTGTTGAAGCGGCCGAGACCAAAGCGAATTGAGCTGTGTGCCACATCGTCGCCCAGGCCGAGAGCTTTGAGCACATAAGACGGCTCGAGAGTCGCCGAGGTGCAGGCCGATCCAGAGGACACCGCTACGTCGTTGATACCCATCAGCAGCGACTCTCCCTCAACGTAGACAAAGCTGATGTTGAGATTGCCGGGGAGGTGGTGCTCCATGTTGCCGTTGATGTGGATGTAGTCGAGCTCTGACTCAAGCTTGTGCTGCAGGCGGTCGCGGAGACCGCGCAGGTAAGCGGCTTCTGCTTCCATCTCCTCTGACGCGATGGCGCATGCCTTGCCCAGGCCAACGATGCCGGGGACGTTGAGCGTTCCGGAACGCATGCCGCGTTCGTGACCACCCCCGTCGATCTGCGCGGCGATCTGGACGCGCGGATTGCGCCGCCGAACGTAGAGCGCTCCGCATCCCTTCGGACCGTAAAGCTTGTGAGCCGTAAGGGAAAGGACGTCGATGTTGTCCGCAATCACGTTGATAGGAACCTTGCCGACCGCCTGAACCGCATCGGTGTGGAAGATGACACCCTTTTCGTGACAGATCTTTCCAATTTCACGGATAGGCTGGAGTACGCCGATTTCGTTGTTGGCGGCCATGATGGAGACCAAAATGGTCTTGTCATCGATTGCGCGCTTCAGATCCTCGATATCAATCAGACCATCGGCCTTCACGGGAAGGTAGGTCACGCGATAGCCGTACTTCTCGAGTCTCTTGCAGGTGTCGAGGACGGCCTTGTGCTCGGTAACCTGGGTGATGATGTGGTTGCCGCGCTCACGATACATCTCGGCGATGCCCTTGATTGCAAGGTTGTTGCTCTCGGTGGCGCCGGATGTGAAGATGATCTCCTTGGCAGTGGCGCCAATGAGTTTGGCGATCTGCTCGCGTGCCGTTTCCACGGCCTGCTCGGCTTCCCAACCGAAGGAGTGGTTCCGGCTGGCTGCATTGCCGAATTTGGTAGTGAAATAAGGCAGCATCGCCTCCAGCACCCGGGGATCCATCGGGCTGGTGGCGTGATTATCCATGTAGATCGGCAAAGTAACGCCTGCCGGTGTCTCCACTTGGCTTGAAAGGGTGCTCATGTTGTTCTCCGTCCTCTACTTAGCTTCTGTCTCCGCTTAAGGCGAAGAGTGAACTCAATCTTCAAAGAGTCAAGGCAACCAGGCCTTGAGTGTCGGTCTCCCGCTTCGCGGGGTGTTCGTGTTCTGCCAGATCTTGAATGCTGATGCTTTTCAGGACGCCGGCTATTGTTTCGTTCACGCGAGCCAGCGGTTCCTTGATGGTGCAGCTTGGGGTCAGTTCGCACGACTTGGCCCCCTTGATGCACGATGTGATGAAGAACGGCCCATCTATTGCCAGGATCACTTCATAAGCTGAGATCTGCCGCGCATCGCGGGCCAGCGCATAACCACCGTTCATTCCGGCATGGGAGCGAAGCAAGCCGTGCTTGGTAAGCAGTTGAAGGATCTTGGCCAGCAGTTGCGCAGGGATTCCGTATGCGTCGGCGACTTCCTTCGCGCTCAAGGCAGCCAAATCCGGGTGCTCAGCAAGGTACTTGAGCGCCATCAGGCCATAGTCCGCTTTTTTGGTCAGCTTCAACATTCAGCGATATCCGACTTCTTCGGTCCGTATTTAGTATAGGACCAAATATGTCGGGATTTCAAGTCTTCGTGGGTACCAGCACAGGTGGGCCGTACTCGGGACGAGTGAGATTCTAGTTAACCCTCGGGAAGTTTAAAGAAATGCCTGTTTTAAATTCTTCAAAGGACCGCTACAATCGGGCGGAAAGAGCTGTTCAATAACCAATCTCGACCGATGGCAACCACCTGCAAACACCCTAGAGTACGCATTGTGTCCCGGCACGAAGACACGGAGTTCGTCGAGTGTCTGGAATGTGGCGAAGTCTTTGATTCCGAGGAGTTTCGCGATATGGAGATCGAAGAAACCGTCGAAACAGAGGATGCCTCGGACGAAATCTGAGCCCTCAACAACATTGATAGCCTATTTTGCGCCAGAATTGGCGGCCGAAGACGTGCCGGAGCGGCGCGAAGCCAACCACGCGTAGTGTAGCCCCGACAAAATGGTGAATGCGATGGTGAGGTTGAGCGCCATCATTCTGATATCAGACACCCAGGCTACGTGTGTGAGCTGGTGGAGGAGAACAGCGGCGACTGCCAGGACCTGAACGAGCGTGTTTGCCTTCCCAAAGACGCTGGGACTGAACTCTCGACGTCCGACCGCCGCGTAGAGAATGGCGGCGACTACCAGGATGCCGACATCCCTGCCAAATACAAGCACAGTGACTCTCGCGGGGATCAGCCCTTTGTGCGTGAGCACGACAAATAGAGTGCTCAAAAGTAGCTTATCCGCTACCGGGTCCAGATACTGGCCGAGCATGGTTCTCTGCTTGAGGATGCGTGCGAGGGTACCGTCGAGAGCATCGGTAAGACCAGCGACCACAAAAAGTCCAAAGCCGAGGGCGTAGCGGTCCTCAAGGATGGCTGCTACCAGAAACGGGGCGAGGCAAATCCGGAGCAGGGTGAGAATATTCGGCGCTGCTCGAAATGGATTCAAGCGCGGCGTTGATTCTCCAAACTGGAAAGGCACTGCCGTCATTCAGCCAAACCGCTCCGACCGATCCCTGGGAGATGGCATCAGAGTTGAGCCAGGAGATTCGAGGCTCCTTGATGCCACTTGTCCGCCAGACATTGTTCTTTGGACACAAACGCACATTGTGTCCACGATGCGTGAATGATCGTACATTACCGCCGTCGGTGTGCGACAGTGCAAGTGCTTGCCTGCAAGACAGGTGCCTTCCTATTGGCTCAGGATCTCCGTTGCAGTCGCGAGAGTCGGGGCACTACAAGCAAGGTCGTGGCGACGAGGAAGATTGACGCTGCGATGAATTCGAGCCTTGGGTTCCGCAGGTCTTCAACCAGAAGTTTGACGGTGACAAACACGAGCGCGCCATAGGAGATGCGGGTGAGCTCTACTCGTTGCCAACGTCTTGCCAAGATGGCCAGCGCCAAAGCGATGAAGCAGATCACTCCAGTCCTGATGAGTGCGATGTGGTGGGCGCCGGGCGTGATGGCGAGAGCGATCAGGAAAGCAAGACCCTCGACGAGCAACGCGCAAAAGGCGGAAATGGCCAGGAATACCGTAACCAAATGCAGGGCTTGTGGGGACCAGGCTTCATCCGCGGCCGGCCGCTGCACGGCGTAGCAGATGGCCGCACTGATGGCGATGCAGACCAGGCTCCACGGGAACTTATCGGGGAGCATTCCAAGAAGGCAATCCGAAGCAAAGCGCGCAGCGCCGGAGACAACGGCAACAAGAAGCAAGAGGAGAAGGCCTTGGTATTGAAGAACTTGCCTCCCCATGTGAACGCCGAGGACGGTGGCGCAGACCGCCCCAGCTGAAAGGAGAATTGTTTGGCTAACTGAAGAAAAACCAAGAAGAGCACCGGAAACAAAGAGAGCGAAGGCCCACGAGGAGAACACGAAGTAGTTACGGGGTTCCTCGCTGCCTGCGAAGAAACGGATACACACCGCTGAGACCATTACCGCCAAGCCGATGCAGGCCCAACCCATAAACACCAGTCCGGTCGGAACAAGCCACGCGAATGAGACGGTCGCAAGCAAAAACGCAATCGTTGTCTGCATCGTCTCGAAGAGGGAGATCGGCTTGCGAAGGAATGCGACCTTCGCCGCCACTGCCGCTAAAACAATAGAGAGGAGAATCAATGCGGGGGCCAGAATCGCGAGTGTTCCAAGTGGCGGATAATTTGCTCGGGCAGATTCGGGGCCAGTGTAGATGAAGAGCGTCGCCCATATAATTCCGTCCGCTGCAACAGCCGTAAGCATCCTGGCCCCTGTCTGGCGAGAGCGCACAGCGCTCACTTCACAGAAGGCTGCGACAGTGAGAATGACGGCGGTGAACGGCAAGAGTGCATGAGTCCCGAGGGACAGTGCAAAGGCCGCCGCGATAGAGCTGAGGTAGGCGACCGATAGCGCGGGCGCTCGGTCCTGTTTCCAGGCAAGAGCAGAGGCAACCGTGACAAATCCGATGAGAATCGAAGCCGCAGCTTCGGGGCGCACCACCTTGAAGATAAGGGTGAGTTCCCAAAGCATCGGGGCAAGAATGGCGGCTGAAGTACAGGCAAAGACTGTGCTCTCAAACCATCGGTCACGAGACGCGCGAACCGCCCAAACCAACCAAATCAGAGCATAGAGGATGGCTACAGCTGCGACCCCAAGTTTCGGCAAATCGGTGGATTGCTCTATGGCCCGCAGCAGGTAGGCGCCTGCGATGCCGAGCAGGGATTTCCCCAGAACAGTGAATGTGCCCCCAGAGACCGTAAGCGAAGTGGACGCTTTTGGCTGTGAAAATCCAGCTGTGCCAGAAGTAAATGGAGCCGTGACCGCAGGCGCCGGGGAAGGATTCTCGAGAATAGTGACGCGCCGCTCAAGAGCCTCTAGCCGTTCAGTCAGCCGTTCCAGTGAGTCGGGAAGATCGTTCATCGGTTCCACCCGAAATGCAGATAGTCAAGCGATGGCTAGTCTCCAGCGGCCGGCGCTTGAGCTGTGTTTGCCGGCCACGGCGGAAGCAACTTGATGAGAGCCCAGAGAATGAACAGGGGCAAGATGGTGAGAAAAACCGCCACCAGCAGTCCCTCTTTTGAGACCAGCCCAATCTTGTAGGTCGTGTAGCCAAGGAAGCTCTTGGAAAAAAGCTGGCCACCGATTACAACATTCCAGCGCATGGCAAAGATGCCGATAAGCGTAAGGCAGCCTGCGGTTGCATACATCCGCTTCCGCACCACCTCCGGAAGATGGACCACTTGCGTAATCCCGAGAAGGATGATGGGAGTGAGGGTGCCCAGAAATATCTGAATCACGATATGTGGAATGTAGAGTTGTGTGTGGACCAGGAAGTTGAGGCTGCGGAAAGATTCATCTGCCTCATAGACGCGGTGAATGAGGTCCAGCATCTCCAGGCTGAAATCGATGATGAATACGTAGAAGAGGTACATCGCAACGGTATCGACACAGCGCATGTCGATCGACTGTTTGCGTAGCTTGGTGATGGCCATGTAGAGCACCATGACGCATGCAATTCCCGAAACCATGGCCGAAAAGATAAAGACCACCGGCATGAGCGGAGATGACCACCACGGATTGGCCTTGATGGAGCCGAAGATAAAGCCGACATAACCGTGAAGAATGAAGGCAGAGGGGATGCCGATAACGGTCACAATCCAGCCGGCACGATTGTCGATCGCCAGGGACCGCTCACTGATGTTGCTGGAGCCCAGAGTCATGATTCTGTAGATAACTCGGAGCAGGCCCTTGCTCGACTGCGAGAGAAGGACGATCTCACGCCGATAATCAAGCCAGATTTCGAGGACCAGCACTGCCATGAGGTACCAAAGGTAGACGTAACCGAACATCGCCATTGCCGAGGTGCTGTGCGGCGTGAAGTACATCTCAGGCGATCGTTCAGGATGCCCGAGATGCAGTTGCAGCGGGAGAGGCGCCACGATCAGGAAAGCGAGGGCGGTGAGCAAGGCCAGACGATAGGTTGGCTTTACGGCCTCGACATGGAAGACGCGCTCAAGAGACGCGAGAATAAACGCTCCGGCAACCAGGCCGGTGATATATGGGTAGAGAACGATCAATATGCTCCACTGAAGCCCATATTCGTTGGGGTACATGAAGCCTTCAACACCGCTCATGCTCAAACTCCTTGCTGCTGTTAGCGAACTGAACCATCAAGACCGTTGTAAAAGGCCTTTGCTCCTGTAGCCATTTGCGGTTTCAGGACCTGAACGGGGTGGGTCTTGAGAAACTCATGAATCGGGTCCTTGGGATCTTTAAGGTCTACGAGTTGCCTCGCACCCGTTGGGCAGGACTCGCAACATGCGGTTGTGAGGCCCTTGGTGATCCGGTGGTAGCAAAGCGTGCACTTATCGGCCACTTCTTTCACGGGATGAATGTAGCGGCATCCATACGGACAAGCCTGCACGCAATACGCACAGCCGAGGCAGTATTTCGGATCAACGAGCACGACGCCGTCAGGAGCTACGAAGGTTGCGCCGACGGGACAGACCTGGGTGCAGGGCGAATCTGCGCAGTGGTTGCACATCTTCGGAACGAAGAAGTACTTCTTGCTGTCCTCTTCAGCAACTGGGAAGCCCTCTTTGCCGCCGTCGGGAGAGATTACTTCGGGGTTGGTCATATCTTCGTCGGAGACATGGTAGCGCTCAACCCAGGTACGGAAATGTCCGTCGGGAACATCGTTTTCCATCGCGCAAGCGCGAACGCAGTTGCCGCAACCGATGCATTTTGGAATGTCGATGAGCATTCCCCACCAGTGATCGGACATTGTGTAATTGGAGGCGGTTTCTGGTGTTCCAGCCAGAACTGACTTCCAGGCAACCGCGGCCGCCGGCAAGAGAATGAGGATCTGACGCCGAGAAATGTTCACTTGGGACCTCCAGCATCCATACCGGGGTTGTGCGGTTTGTGGCATGTGTCGCACGGCATCCCATTTGAGTGTTCTGCAGGATTAACTTGCGGGAAGCCTTTGGGCTTTGCTGCGCTCGCGGTATGGCATCGAACACAGAGGACTGCGGAATCGGGCAGTGGCGGCTTGGTCGCCGAAGGGTCATCGGAAGTTGCGTGCTTTTCCTGGGGTTCGTGGCAGGCCTCGCAATTCACGTGAGCATGCTTGCCCGCTTTCTTCGCATCAGCAACGTCGGAGTGACATGCCTCACATGTTTCGTGTCCAGCAAACTTCACGGGCCGTGCGGCAATTTCGCCCATCGCCGCCCCGCGGTAGTGCCCGTACTGGCCGAAGCTGGGCGGCACAACAAAGTGGCGGATCACCAGAAACAACAGAAAAGCAAGGACAAATAGCCCGGCGAACCGGAACAAATGGCCTGCATCCTTAAAAACACTCATGAGACCCCAACTCCTAACCCGTGTCGGCACGAGAACGCGCACCTTAGCTTTTGTTCAACTTGGGGTGATGGTAGCTGCTGCGGAGGGACGGTTGTATGTGCGTTAAATCACATGTCGGTGTGACTCTTCGCTCGCGGGAATCGGAGGCGATACGATGAATACCGGAGCGACATAATGGCGAGAGTGCTCAATGGGGCGGAGATCGCCGCGGCGATCAAGCAAGAAGTGAAGGCGGAGGTGCGCGAGTTGGGCGTGGGAGGGATACGGCCCGGACTTGCGGCCATACTGGTGGGCCACGATCCAGCTTCGGAGATTTATGTAAGGAGCAAGGTGCAGGCCTGTGAAGAGCTCGGCATCTACAGTGACCTGATCACGCCTCGGGAAACGGTGACCACAGAAGAGATGCTGGACCTGGTGGCCGCGCTCAACGATCGCGATGAGATCGACGGAATCCTGATCCAGCTTCCTCTGCCAAAGCAGGTGGATGCGAAGGTGCTGCTGGACGCCGTGTCGCCGGCAAAGGATGTGGATGGGTTCCACCCAGTGAATGCAGGCAAGCTGCAGGCCGGAAGGCCGTCGCTTGCGCCGTGCACACCGGCAGGGGTAATTGAAATCCTGCGTCGCAGTGGCATTCCGATGGCTGGACAGCGGGCCGTTGTAGTGGGGCGGAGTGACATTGTTGGCAAGCCGGCTGCGATGCTTTTGCTCAACGAGAACGCGACAGTGACGATTTGCCACTCGAAGACGCGGGACCTTGCAGCGGTTACGAGAGAGGCGGACATTCTGGTTGCGGCGATCGGGCGACCGGGTTTCATCACGCCAGAGATGGTGAAGCCGGGGGCGACCATCATTGATGTGGGCATCAACCGGATCACCGATCGCACGGAGTTTGAGCGCTTCTTTGCGGGGAACGCGAAGCGCGAGGCCGCCTTTGCGAAGCGCGGATCGGTTGTGATCGGCGACGTGCATCCGGCGGCGTTTGAGGTGTCGGGAGCTTACACACCAGTACCGGGCGGAGTTGGATTGCTAACGATCGCAATGCTCATGTCGAACACTGTGCGCGCCGCGCGGATGCGGCGGGGGGTCTAATCGGTGCTCCGCGTTGGACTTACCGGCGGGCTGGGCAGCGGGAAAAGCACCGTTGCCGGGATGCTGCGTGAGCTGGGGGCCAGGGTGGTTGAGGCGGACGCGCTGGGGCGGACGCTGATGGAGCCGGGGCAGCGAGTCTACGAAGAGATTGTGCGGGCTTTCGGTCTGGAGGTTGTGGGAGCGGACGGGCGGCTGAACCGGGCGCGATTGGCAGAGTTGGCATTTCAGGGCGGAAGGCTCACTGAATTGAATAGGATCGTGCATCCGGCGGTGATTGGGGCGCAGCGGGAATGGATGGACGAGGTGTTTGCCGCTGATCCGGCGGCGGTGGCGGTGGTGGAGTCGGCGCTGATCTTCGAGGTGGAGCGCGATGCACACGCCCGGGGTGAAAAGGAGAGCTTGCTGGCTGACTGGAAGCGGCGCATCGACCGGGTGGTGGTTGTGACGGCTCCGGACGATGTGAAGGTAGCGCGGTACGCGGCGCGAACCAGTCCGGACGGCTCGGGGCGCGGTGCGGCGGAAGGTGAGGCGCGGATCCGGCTGGCGCACCAGATTCCGGATGCGGAGAAGGCGGCGCGGGCAGACTACGTGATTGAAAATACGGGAGATTTGGCCGCGTTGAAGGCGCGGGTGATGGAAGTGTGGGAGCGACTGAAGGCCGAGAGCAACAAATCCGCAAACAAGTTGTCTTTAGAATAAGAGCAGGCGCCAGCGAATGGGGTCTCGCGCCGGAGCGGGCAGTCTCTTCGAGGCGGGGCCCGGAACATTGGAGCTGCAACTGCGTATTAGCTTTACGGCATCCTATTTGCGTGGAGGAAGGTTGATTCAGGATTGGCTAAGATGAAGATCATGCGGCGTTTGTTTTTGATTGTCCTGCTGGTGGGCGGATTCTGGTTTGTCACGACACATCTTCCGCAGGGGTGGAGGCCTTTTTCGCTGGCCGCCAGCCACGGGGAGGGCTCTGCGCTGGAGCTGACCGAGGCGCAAGCCGCGCCGGAGTACGACCCGGAGGAGCAGAACAACATTGCGGTGTACAAGCGAGTGTTGCCGAGTGTGGTCAACATTACGTCGACGACGCTGGTGTTCAACTTCTTTTATGGGACCGTGCCGCAGCAGGGGCAGGGGTCCGGGTTCATTCTGGACCGGGCGGGGCACGTGCTGACGAACTTCCACGTGGTGGAGGGCGCGAACCGCGGAATCAAGGTGATGCTGAGCAACAAGAAGACCTATGACGCCAAGGTGATCGGCACGGACCGCGTGCACGACCTGGCGTTGCTGCAGATCAGTGCGCCCAACCTCGAGCCGGTGACCCTGGCCGACTCAGGCGGGCTGGCGGTGGGACAGAAGGTTTATGCGATTGGAAACCCGTTTGGACTGAGCGGGACGATGACGCGCGGGATCATCAGCTCGATCCGGTCGATACGCGGGGCGGAAGGCGCTCCGATTGAGGACGCAATCCAGACGGATGCGGCGATCAATCCAGGCAACTCGGGCGGACCACTGTTGAACTCGCACGGCGAGGTGATCGGGATCAACACGATGATTGCATCGAACGGCGCAGACCAGAGCTCGGGCATCGGGTTTGCGATTCCGATTAACACGGCCAAGGCAGTGCTGGCGGACCTGACGCGCTATGGCCGGGTGAAGCGGCCGTCGCTGGGGATCGTTTCATACGGGATTGGACCGGACCTGGCTTCGCAGATGGGCCTTTCGGCCGATGCAGGCGTGCTGATTGAGAAGGTTATCCCGGGTGGCGCGGCGGAACGGGCCGGCCTGCGGGGTGGCACCGAGCAGGCATATGTGGGCAACATGCCGCTGCTGCTGGGCGGAGACCTGATTGTGGCGATCGATGGGCAGGAAATCGCCGACCCGCAGGACATAGGCGCGATTATGGACAAGCACCAGGCCGGCGACACGATTGCAGTGACGATCTTCCGGGGGCGGAAGCAGATGACGCTGAAGCTGATGCTGGGTGAGGCGAAGGAATCAAGCTAGCGATCAGAGATCAGGGGCGGATTTCGAGTTCTTTCTGATGGGGAATTGACCTTTTTCGATGGAAAACAGCGGTTTTCTTGAAAAGTGGCTGTTTTTAACCTGTTTATTTTCTTTATGTTATGGATTGGCTCCCTGTACCTCCTTTGTTTTCAATGTTGTTTTTATTCGCAATTCCAACCGTCTCGCCTGATACGGACCGATGGGCGATGGACCGGTAGCGGGGACTCTGCGGCGAAATCGCGGCGCTTCACTCTTAACTGCATGGTGACGGTGGTCGCGGCTGGCTGAGCGGCATACAGAGGCCTTTCCCCGGTGTCCTCCAAGTAGACGGGCTGAGGTCTATTTGGCGTTCATGAATAGAGTGTGCACAAGGGAATGGAATTAATGTGCAAACGGGGTGTGATTAGGGGTTAGTGGTTAGGGATTAGTGGCCCCAAAAACAGTGAAAAGGGGGCGGGGATGGCGCGCCGAGGGTTTTTCATCTAAAAATCGATGGAAGAGACATGGCAAATTGATGCAATTTAGGCTCAAAAGGGGCTGAGTACATAACAAGAGTTGTTATATTTTCCGGACGGGGATTGGATGGGCGACCGAGAATGCTCAAGATGGGAACGTTGGGCATTCATGGGCGTAAAGGCCCCTGCTCCCTCCGCCGGCGGCGGGATTGGGCGGAACCTGCAATAATTCGTTGCGAGCGGCGAGGCACCTGTTCGTTGCACGTGGGGATTCCGAAGATGAAACGATTTGAAGTATCCGTTGTTCTCTCTCTGCTGTTGGCGTTGGTTGGGTTTGGGGCTGTAACTGTGGCTCAATCCGGGGTTGCATCGGGGGCTCGCATTGGGCAAATGCCGCAAGGCGCGCCTAGCTCCGGGAAGAACGCGCAGTCGCGCTACACCTGGAAGAGCGTGCAGATTGTTGGCGGCGGGTTTGTGGATGGTGTGATCTTTCATCCGACGGCGGCCGGCGTGCGCTATGCGCGGACCGACATGGGCGGGGCGTACCGATGGGATGGGACGACGAAGCGGTGGCAGCCGATTCTGGATTGGGTGCCCTACAAGGACCTGAACCTGATGGGGGTTGAGTCGATCGCTGTGGATCCGGCAGATTCGAAGCGGGTGTACCTGGCATGCGGAACCTATACGAACGCGCGCACGCCGGATGGGGCGATTCTGCGGTCGGATGATCGGGGACGGACGTTTGAGCGGTCGGATGTGCCGTTCAAGTTTGGCGGCAACGAGGATGGGCGGGGCAATGGCGAGCGGTTGGTGGTAGACCCGCGGGATGGGCGGATTCTGTACCTGGGGACGCGGCATGATGGGCTTTGGCGGTCGACGGATCGCGGTGTGACGTGGGGGAAGGTGGAGAGCTTTCCGGATGTGAAGGAAGCGATGCCGGCGCCGGCCGCGCCGGTGGCTGGGGAGACGCCGGAGCAGCGGTGGCGGCGGATGCCTGTGATGGGCGACGGGATTGTGTTTGTGAAGTTCGTGCCGATGGGTGGCGGGCAGGGGGCGGGGTCGGGCGCGGGTGTGGGCCAGTCGTCGAAGCCAGAAGCGATTTATGTGGGCGTGTCGCTGATGGGGCGGGCAAACCTGTTTGCGTCAACGGATGCGGGGGCGACGTGGCATGAGGTGGCTGGGGCTCCGAACAAGTATCGGCCGACGCGGGCGGCGCTGGCGAGCGATGGGTTTATGTATGTGGCGTATGGGACGGCGCCGGGGCCGTCGCGGATGACCGATGGCGCGGTGTGGAAGCTGAATACGCGCAGTGGCGAGTGGGCAGACATTACGCCTGATAAGCCGGTGGCGGGGAGCAAGCAGTTTGGGTATGCGGGGGTTTCAGTGGATGCGCTGCACCCGCAGACAGTGATTGTGAGCTTGTTTGGGCGGCCTGGGTCGGCAGGGAGCGAGGATATCTTCCGGTCGACAGACGGAGGGGCGACGTGGAAGCCGATATTCGGTGGCGGGGGCGTTTACGATTACACGCTTGCGCCTTATGTGAAGGCGACGCCGATTCATTGGCTGTTCGATATCGAGATCGATCCGACGAATTCGGACCATGCGGTGTTTACGACGGGGTATGGCGGCTGGGAGACGTTTGACCTGACGGCGGCAGACAGGGGAAAGCCTACGCACTGGAGCGCGCTGGCGTCGGGGATTGAGGAGACGGTGGCGCTCGAACTGGACAGTCCGGGGGAAGGCGGGCCGGGCGAAATCGGGTCGGCGGGGGGCGCGCACCTGATTACGGCGATTGGGGACTATGGGGGGTTTGTTCACTGGGACCTGGATAAGCCGGCGGCGGAGGGGTCGAGTGCACCGCCGCGGATGGGAAACACGACAGGGGTGGTGAGCGCGGCGCTGAAGCCTGAGGTGGTGGTGCGGGTGGGCGACAGCGCTCAGCACAAACCGGGTGAGGGGATTGGGTATTCGGTGGATGGTGGGCGGACGTGGAAGCCGACAACGAGTTGGCCGACGGCGACGAGCCGGGCGGGATCGATTGCGGTAGCGGCGGATGGGAGTGTGTGGGTGTGGAGTCCTGAGCGGGAGGCGGCGCATTTTACTCGGGACGAGGGCGCAACCTGGGCTGCGGTGCAGGGATTGCCGATGGGCGTGCGGGTGGTGGCGGACACGGTGGACCCGAAGGTGTTTTATGGGGTGTCGGTGAGGGAGATGACGCTTTATCGGAGTGCGGATGGTGGGGCTACGTTTACGGCGGAGCGGTTGGTGCTAGAGGGGGCAGAGATAGGTGTTGGGGCAGGTGGCGCTGCGGCAAATTCGGGACGAGGCGACAATCGCGGAGGGCAGGATCGGATCTATGCGACGCCGGGGCGGGCGGGGGATGTTTGGCTGGCGGCGTTTGACGGGCTGTATCACTCTGATGGAGGCAAGCAGAAAGCGAGTCCGGCCAAGCAAGAGGAGGGCGGTGGGGCGGAGTTTGCGCGCATGGCGGGAGTGGAAGAGATTCACGCGTTCGGGTTTGGGAAGGCAGCGCCGGGCAAGACGTATCCGGCACTCTACATGGTGGGAACCGTGCTGGGGCAGCGGGGCATCTTCCGGTCGATTGACGCGGCGCGGACGTGGACGAGAATCAACGACGACCAGCATCAATGGGGACTGGTGTTGCAGATTGCAGGCGATCCACGGATCTATGGAAGGGTCTATGTTGGCACACACGGGCGCGGCGTGTTCTATGGGGATCCGGTTGCGATGAAGCGGTGAGGGCCGGGGCTAACGGCCGCGGAACCTCAGGCGGCTTTTTCCGGGGCAAGAACGGCCCTGCTTTCTCCGAGGTTGCGGACGCGGGGGCTGAACAGGTTGCGGGAAAAGGGCGAGATTCCCGGGGCGCAGGAGAAAACCGCCCCTCAGAGGCTAAAGCCGTGCCCTTTCAAAGCCTCGGCGCGGCGGAGTTTTTCCGCAAGCTGTGAAGCCCGCGTTGATTTTGATGCCTTTCCGGCACGACTGAAGTCGTGCCCTGATACAAAGCAGCGAGCGGGGGTCCTTGGCATCTTTTCGGATCAGGCAGCCGCTGTTCTCTTTCGGCTGTCGCCGGTGCAAACGATGGCACCGGAATCGCTCCCGGTACAATAGAACGAGTCCGAGACCCGGAAATTATGCGGGATACGGGCGAAACTGTGCGCATTGGGGCCTAACGCCAGAGCGATGACTGGCGCAAGGGCAACGACGGGCAACCGAGCAACGATTGAACCCAGAACGACGATCGGAACCAGCAAAAAATGGCAGAGCAGGAAACGAAAGTGATACGGTCGCGCGTGCTGAGCGGCATGCGCCCGACGGGCAAGCTGCACCTTGGCAACTACATGGGTGCGCTGGCGAACTGGGTGAAGCTGCAGGACGAGTACGAGTGCTACTTCTTTATCGCGGACTGGCACGCGCTGACGACAGACTACGGAGACACGTCGAAGGTGGCCGAGAACACGATTGACGTGTTGCTGGACTACCTGGCGGCTGGGCTTGATCCGGAGCGGAGCGTGCTGTTTTTGCAGAGCCGTGTGCTGCAGCATGCGGAGCTTTACCTGCTGCTGGGGATGATTACGCCGCTGGGGTGGCTGGAGCGCGTGCCGACCTACAAGGAGCAGCAGGAGAACCTGACGGGGAAGGATCTGTCGAACTATGGGTTTCTGGGCTATCCGCTGCTGATGGCGTCAGACATTTTGATCTATCAGCCGCAGTTTGTGCCGGTGGGCAACGACCAGACGGCGCACGTGGAGTTGACGCGGGAGGTGGCGCGGCGGTTTAACCAGTTCTACATGCTGGATGGCAGGGAAGTGTTGCCGGAGCCGAAGGTGCTGCTGACGCCCTCGCCGAAGCTGCCGGGGACGGATGGGCGCAAGATGTCAAAGAGCTACGGGAACACGATTCTGATGACGGATGCGGAGCCGGTGGTGCGGCAGAAGCTGAAGACAATGGTGACGGACCCGGCGCGGATCAGGCGGACGGACAAGGGCGACCCGGACAAGTGCCCGGTGGGCGATCTGCATAAAGTCTTCTCGTCGGGCGAGACGCTGGCGAAGGTTTATGAGGGCTGTACTACGGCGGGAATCGGGTGCATTGAGTGCAAGAGCTGGGCAGCGGATGCTCTAGTGCAGATTTTGACGCCGATTCAGGAGCGGCGGGCCGGATTTACGCAGGCGCAGGCGGAGGAGATATTGGCGGATGGTTCGCGTCGGGCACGGGCGCGGGCTGAGCAGACGATGGACGAGGTGCGCTCGGCGATGAAGCTGACGCTGAGCAGCGAGCGGTGAGGCTAGGCTGCGGCGACGTTGGCGTTGGGGCGGGCGCAGGGAGAGTGCCGAGAAACTGACGAGAAATCCTCAAGTTGGGGCGTAGACCGCTGGGCGTGGGCGGCATAAGCTGCTGAGGGATGGCAATGGCTGAAAAGACAGTCCCGTGGTGGCGAAGGGCGCTCAAGTTTGCGTTGGGAGGACTTCGCTCGGGTTTTGGGCTGTTTCAGCGGGGGGCGAAGCCGGGAGAAGTGGAAGAGGGCGAGGCCGCACGCGGAGCTGAAGCGGGGGAAGCAGTTGAAGCCAAGGAAGGGCTGATCCCGGAAGAAGCGATAAAGAAAGAGCAGACCGAGGCTGAGGCAATCGAGGAAGGGAAGATTGCGGAGGAGCCGGCAGAGGAAGAGAAGGTCGAGGCTCATAAGCTGGAAGAGGCAGAAGAAGCAGCCGCAAGTCCGGAGAATGAAGCGGGGAGCGCGGAGGTCGAAGGCGAAGCCCCGAACGAGGACAAAGTCGAGGAGACTGCGGAAGCGGTAGAGGCGGTTGAAGATTCTCACGAACGGGCGCCGACACTCGCAGCGGAGAATGATACGCCGGAGCCGATAGCGACGGTGCATGAGCCGGAAGAGCAAAAGGTTGAGGCCTTGCAACCGGAAGCAGCTGCGGAAGCGTTTGAAGTTGAGTCCGCGCCAGTGAGCGAGGCGATAGAGGTGGAAGCGGCTCACGTAAGCGGCGAAATTAAGGCAGAGCCGGAAGCGGAAGAGATTGAGACGAATGCACCGGTGGAGTCGATTGAGGCTGATGACGCGGCGAAAGAAGAATTGATAGACGAGAATCGAGCTGAGGAGTTGGAACAAGTGGAGGCGGAGGCAACGGTGGCAGCGACGAGGGCGAATGAGCCTGAAGAAGAGCAACTGGAAGAAGTGAAGACAGTGGGGGTCGCGGCTGGAGAGCCTGTTGCGCCTGCGCACAGCGCGGAGCCTGAGGTTGCGCACGTGGAAGAGCCCGCGAAAGAGGAAGAGGTTGAGCTTCACGCCGCGGCAGTAGAGGAGCCGGTTCCTGGGGAAGAACGGATGATCGACGAGCCGGTGCACAGCAGCGCCGGAGAAGCTGAAGACGCCACGAGCGAGGCACCAGTCGCGGCGCGTGCTGCGGAACAATTGGAAACACCTATGGCTGAAAGTGTGGCCGCGGAGGAAAATGTTGCGGAAGCTCATGAAGCACTGAAGGAAGAGCCGGCTCATGACCGATCGAATGTGGTGGATATCGATGCGAGCGGAGAGATGGTCGAGGCGCACATCGCTGAACACGCAGAAGATCTGCTCGCAGAGGAGGCGGCGACTGCAACGCACACCGAGAAACATGAGGGAAAGCAGCCGGCGAGCATGGAAGAGTTCGACACTCCCGCATTAGATCAGGCGGAGCAAGTTGAACCGGAGGGCGAGGCCAAGCCCGCAGTAGAGGCTGAAGCGAAGGCTGAGCCAAAGGCAGAAGCTAGAGCCGAAGCAGAGGCCGTGGTAGAAGCTGCTGCGGAGGCAGTCGCGGCACCGGCGCAGATGGAGCTGATTCCGAAGCCGCCGGTGGACGAGAAAGCTGCGGCGAAAAAGGCGGAACAGGATAGGCGGCGCAAAGAGGCGGAGGAGGAATCGCCTTTTTCAGTGATGGTGGACCATGTGTACGACGGGCCGCTTGACCTGCTGCTGGACCTGATTCGCAAGCAGGACATTGACGTCTACGACATTCCGATCGCGAAGATCACGGCGCAGTTCCTGGCGTATGTGAATCAACTGAAGGCATCGGATGTGGATGTGGCAGGCGAGTTCATCTACACGGCGTCGCTGCTGATTCACATCAAGAGCAAGATGCTGTTGCCGCGGACGGCAGAGGCTGCCGGAGAGGCGGCTGAGGATCCGCGCAGGGAGCTGGTGGAGCGGCTGCTGGAGCATGAGCGGTTCAAGAATGCGGCGCAGATGCTGCAGCAGAAGCAGATGATGGAAGCGGCGAGCTGGAGCAATCCGGGCTACCGGGAGTTTGTGGACGACGAGGGCGCTGAGCCGGAGATCGCGGCAGACACGGTGGACCTGGTGAGGGTTTTCAGGGAGATACTGGAGCGGGCGCGGAACCGGCCGGTATTGGACGTTGCGGAAGACACGGTGACGGTGGGGCAGATGATTCGGTTTCTAGGGCGGCGGCTAACGATGGAAGACAGGCCGATTGCGCTGAGGAAGCTGCTGAGCCACACGCGGTCGGAACGGGCGCTGATTGCGATGTTTCTGGCGCTGCTGGAGCTGGTGCGGCTGCAGGCGATCCTGCTGCGGCAGGACAGGGCGTTCAGCGAGATTTTCGTAAAGAAGCACAGTGGCTTTGACGCCGTGATGAACGAGGGGCTGGCGAACGCGCGGGACGACTGGCGATGATGTTATAACGTATGTTATACTTTGATCGGATAGGAGGGCGCGCATGGCAACGACGACAAAAGTGATCGCTGTGGGGAATTCGGCTGGGGTGATTTTGCCGAAAGAGATGCTTGCGCGCCTGAAGGTGGCTAAAGGCGACACGGTGTATCTCAGCGAGACCCAATCGGGTCTTCAAATAAGCCCATATGATGAGGAGTTCGCGGCCAAGATGGAGGTCGCGGACAACATCGTGCGCCGGTATCGAGATGCTTTCAAGAAGCTGGCGGAGTAATTGAAGGAGCCCGTCTGGATTCGTGAAAGAGATGCACTGGCGCTGCACGAGCAGCAAATTGTCCTCTTTGGCGGATCTGGCGGGGTGCGCGATGCAGGATTGATGGAATCGGCGCTAGCGCGGCCAAAGAACTTGTCGGCATATGCCGAGCGCCCAGTAACGATGGCCGAGCTGGCGGCCGCTTACGCTTTTGGAATCTCAAGCAATCACCCTTTTGTTGACGGCAATAAGAGAACAGCGATGCATGTCGCATTTGTATTTCTGGAATTCAACGGGATTTCGGTTCGGGCTGTGCCAGAAGATGCGTGTTTGACATTCCTCGGGCTGGCCGCAGGTGAGATTTCTGAGCCAGAGCTTGCCCTGTGGTTCGCACGGAACTCCGAGCCGCGATAGGGCCTGCGGCGGCGGCGGGTTTCGAAGTGGGCCGCCCCGAAAACTACTGCCCGGGCAGCGCACAGGCCCCACAGGCGGCAGGAAAGGCCTGATTTCTGTCCCTGGTTTTCCAAAACCACTGTGACGAGGGAGGTTGCTCTCCCCAAGCGGGGGCGGATAGAATTCCACCTGAATCGAAAGCCCTTGAATGTCCGACATGGCGACAACTGTCCTAGAGCGTCCGCCTACGACAGGTTTGCTCGACCGGAAGATGACCAAGGCCCGCGGGATTGTCAGCGTGGTCGTGGTTCTGATTGCACTTATAGCGGGGCTGGGGTTTATCGGATTCCACTTATCTTCAGACCTGGCTGTAGTGACGGATGCGACGCCGTGGGCATATGTGCTGCTTGCGGCGGCGCTGGCGATCGCGCTTGGATTTGAGTTCGTGAATGGATTTCACGACGCAGCGAATGCTGTAGCGACCGTGATCTACACACATTCACTGGATCCAAACTTTGCGGTGGTGTGGTCGGGGATGTGGAACCTTGCCGGCGCGCTGGCCTCGTCGGGCACGGTGGCATTCACGGTAATTACGCTGCTTCCGGTGGAACTGATTTTGCGGGTGAGCTCGGGCTCCGGGTTTGCCATGGTTTTTGCACTTCTGATCGCCGCAATTCTGTGGAACCTGGGTACCTGGTGGCTGGGGCTGCCGGCCTCCAGTTCGCACACAATGGTGGGATCGATCATGGGTGTGGGACTGGCGAACGAGCTGATGCACGTGCACAGCGGGACGCTGGGTGTGGATTGGCACCAGGCGGCCAAGGTGTTTGAGGTATTGCTGTTTTCGCCGATCGTGGGATTCTCGCTGGCATGGCTGCTGTTCCTGATGAGCAAGCGGCTGATCAAGTATCCGGAGCTTTATGAAGCGCCGAAGAATGGCGCCCCTCCGCCATGGCCGATTCGAGGACTGCTGATATTGACTTGCACGGGCGTGAGCTTCTTTCACGGATCGAACGACGGTCAAAAGGGTATGGGCCTGATCATGCTGATCCTGATTGGGACAGTGCCGACGGCGTATGCCTTGAATCACGGTTTGACCAGCGATGATGTTCAGGCATTCATCACTGCATCGGCGCAGGTGGAGCACATCCTGGACCGGCATGTGAACCCGGCGGGGATCCCAGGAGCTGACCCACGGGTGGCGGTGAAGGAGTACATCCGAACCAAACAACTGCAGCCGGACACCATGCTGGCGCTGAGGGAACTCGTTGGCGACGCAAGCAACGAATTAGCAATCTCGCGGGAAGCGAAGACTCTTTCGGCGAAGGGGCAGACCAACATTCGCAATGACATGTACGTGGCGAGCGAAGCGATTCGGCTGATGGAGAATGACAGCAAAGCGGCTTTCACCGCGGATGAGAACGCGGCTCTGACCAGCTATAAGAGGAAGATCGATAAATCTACGAAGTTCATACCGGACTGGGTGAAGGTGGCCGTGGCCCTGGCGCTGGGCCTGGGGACGATGGTGGGCTGGAAGCGGATTGTGGTGACGGTGGGCGAGAAGATTGGCAAGGAGCACCTGACCTATGCGCAGGGCGCGAGTGCGGGGCTGGTGGCCATGCTAACGATATTTGCCGCAAACCAGTGGGGAATGCCGGTGAGCACGACGTATGTGCTGAGTTCGGGGGTGGCGGGCACGATGTCGGCAAACAAGAGCGGGCTGCAGCTTTCGACATTGCGGAATATTGCGGTGGCATGGGTGTTTACGCTGCCAGCGGCGGCGTTGCTTTCGGGAACGCTGTTCTTTGTGTTCAGCCGGATCGTGCAGTAAGGTGGTTGGGTTTCCGGGAAGAGGCGTCCGCTAAGAGCGGGCGCAATTGCATTTTTGGGGGATGGGGACAGGGGGTCTGCGGGCCGGGTTCGGAATGGGGCGCAAGGGGTCCGCAGGAGGGCCCGGATTCCGGTACGATACAAAGAGAGGTTCCGCGACTCCACCCTCACGGCTCCCAAGCTGGCGGGTGGCTTTTTTGTGATGGAAGGGCCACCTTGGGACGTTGGTTCCGGGGCGATGCATTTTCCGGACAGAGGCATGTGAGGAGCCGGGAAATGACGCACCAAGCAGGGATGCGAATCGCAGAATGAGTCTGAAAGCCAAACTTGAAGCAGTGATATATGCCGCGGAGGAGCCAGTAACGCTGGCACAGCTCTCCGCATTGTTTGCCGGAGAGGCGCTGGAGTGGAAGGCGGAGCAGGCAGCGGCGCGCGCCGCCGAGACGGGCGAGGAAGGTGCGCCGGGACCGGAAGCATTGCCGCTGGTGATGGAAGCGGAAGCGAAGCCGGAAGCGGAAGCGAAGCCGGAAGCCGAAGCTGAGGCAGCAGAGGGCGCTGAAGGGGCTCCGAGCGCGGACGAAGAGGCGGCTCCAGCAGGCGAGGAGCAGCCGAAGACGGCCGAAGCGGCCGAGGCAGAGGCGCGGAAGCATGCGCGGCTTAGGGAACGCGAGGTTCGCGGGATTCTGCGGGGGCTGATTGAAGAGCTGATTGCGCAGTACACGTCAGACGAGCGCGGCGTGGAGATCAGGGAGATTGCGGGCGGCTACCGGATGGCGACCAAGGTGGAGTGCCACGACGCGGTGAGGATGTTTGTGAAGAGTTTGAAGCCGGCGATGAAGCTTTCTCTTCCCGCTTTAGAAACGCTGGCTGTAGTCGCCTACAAGCAGCCGGTGACTGCGCCCGAGGTGAACGAGATTCGCGGGGTGGACTCGTCGGGTGTGTTTGGGTCGCTGCTGGCGCGGAAGCTGATTGCGACGGCGGGTCGCAAGCAGGTGATCGGGCGTCCGATTCTCTACAAGACGACGCGTGAGTTTCTGCTGCGGTTTGGATTGAAGGATGTTTCAGAACTGCCTTCGATGGAAGAGTTTGAGAAGATGGCGGCGGCGGAACTGGAAGAGCCGGAAGCGGCATCGGGGCCAGAAGACAGACAGGGGTCCGAATCGGGGTCCGCCGCACAAACTCGCGTTGAAGGCGAGCCTGAGTTCGAATTGAGCACGGCCGAGGACCCGATAGCAGAGCCAAGCAATATTGCCGAGTAATGTAGCCGGCCAGGCAACGAAGCCTGCGTCGTGCGCGAAGTGAATCAAGGCGGGGTGAACCCCGCCGAGGCCATGCCTGCTGCGCCTGAACCCAAGAGCGGGTAGAAACTGAGTGCAGCAATGCCTGCCAAGAAGACGACTGCCCCGAAAAAGACTGCTGTTAAGAGGACTGCTGTTAAGAAGACTGCTGTTAAGCGGACTGCAAAGAAGAAGTTGCCCGAAGCCGTAGAGCCTGAATTGAAGCAAGGCGAGGAAGCGGCCGCAGAGGAGCTGACGACATTGCCAGCGATCGAAGACCCGATCGGCGATGAGACGGACGGCGAGGCTGCGGTGGCAGTGAGCAGCGAGGAAGAGGCTGAGGCGACAAAGGCTGAGGCTGATGACGAGGCAGATGCGGAGGAAGAGGCAGAGCTTGAGGCCGAGGAAGAGACGGATGAAGATGCCGGCGGGGACGACGCGGAAGAGATAGGCGAAGAAGCTGAGGAAGAGGCCGAGGCCAGGCCGCCGGCGAAGCTGGAGCGGCTGCAGAAGATTCTGGCGCAGGCGGGAGTGGCGAGCCGGCGGGCGGCCGAGAAGATGATTGAAGAAGGCCGCGTGCAGGTGAACGGCAAGATTGTGACCGAGCTGGGGACCAAGGCCGATGGTGGGCGAGATCATATTCGCGTGGATGGAAAGCTGCTGCATGGTGCAGAACGACTGCGCTACTTTGTGCTGAACAAGCCCAGGGGATTTGTGACCACGGTGAAGGATCCTGAAGGCCGGCCGACCGTGATGCAGTTCTTTGAAAAGATGCGCGAGCGGCTTTACCCGGTGGGGCGGCTGGACTACCTGAGCGAGGGGCTGCTGCTGGTGACGAACGACGGCGAGCTGGCGAACCGTCTGACAAAGGCGTCGCTGGGCGTAGAGAAGACCTACCTGGTGAAGGTGTCGGGCGTGCCGACAGAGGAAGAGCTGGACAGGTTGCGGGCTGGCGTGTCGATCGACAAGGGCAAACCTGGCGATGGACGGGTGCGCACCTCTCCGGCGCGAATTCGGCAGGTAAAGCACGGAGATAACCCGTGGTACGAAGTGGTGCTTGTGGAGGGTCGAAATCGCGAGCTCCGCAAGATGTTTGAAGAGATTGGGCACTTTGTGGAGAAGATCAGGCGGGTGGGCTATGGGCCGCTGGTTCTCGACCAAGAGCCCGGGAAACTGCGCGAGTTGGATGAGCATGAACTGATGCTGCTGCGGAAGGCGGCGGACGGGACCCTGAAGACGGCGAGGAACAAAGCGGCGACCAAGGTGAGGTTTGAGGACTCGCTGCCGCCGGAAAAGCCGGCGTTTCGCCCAGGAGGCGGGAAGCCCGGGGCGTGGAAGAAGGACGCGGGGAAGAAAGCGTTTGGCGGTGCAGCTCCGCAGCGCAGGCCGGCGAGTTCAAAGCCGTATAAGACCGGGGCTGAGGAAGGGAGGACCTTCGAGGCGAAGCCGTTTGGCAGGACGGGCGAAGGCAGTCCGTTCGCGGGCAAAACCTTTGAGAAGCGCAAGCCGTTTGGGGCGGGAAAGCCCGCATTTGGGAGGAGCGCAGATCGGCCTGGGCAGAGCTCGGGAGCAAGGCCAGAATGGAAGCGGGACGAAAGACCAGCAAGGCCGCCGCAGCGGTTTGGCGCGGGAGCGAGTGGCGCGGGTCCGGCTGGCGAAGGCCAGCGGCCGGGCAGGCCGTTTGCGGGGAAGTCCTTTGGAGACAGGCCTAGCGGCGGCCGTACGTATGGAGCAAAGCCGGCATTTGGCAAGCCGTTCGCGGGCAAGCCTGCGCAAGGCGGCAGCTTTGGAGACAGGCCAAGGACCGGATCTTTTGGCGACAAGCCGCGTGGTGGGTTCAGCGAGAGGCCCGCAGACCGAAGCTTCGGAGACAAGCCGGCTGGGAGGAGTTTTCCTGATAAGCCCTCGGGTGGGGGCAGCTTTGGCGCGAAGCCAGCGTGGAAGAAGTCCGGAGAGCGGCCTGAAGGTGGATTTGGGCGGAAGGCTGGCGGAAGCGAGAGACCGCAGTTCAAGCGGGAGTTCAAGCCGCGGCTCCCGGCTGCGCGCGAAGTTGATGAGCCGATGAGCTTTGAGCCACGGAAGCCTTCGCGGCTGCGGATTGAGCCTGTTGAGCATACGGAGCGGCGCGAAGATACGAGGCCTGGGGGTTCCAGACAGGAGCGCAGTGGTGGGGTCCGGGATTTCAAACCAAGGCCTTATACGCCGCGGCCGGATAGTGGCCGCAGTGGCGCCGGGCGGACGAGCGGAGGTGGTGGAGCGAGGTTTACTGGGCGGGCGAGTGGAGGCAGGCCGAGTTTTGGCCGAGCTGACAGCGGCCGCGGTGATTCTCCTCGGCCATTCCGGGGAGAGGGTGGATTGCCCAGAGCGGCTAGTACCAGCAGCGGGAAACCACGCGCTGGGGGCCCCAGGCCGAGCAGCAGGGCGGGTAAGCCGGCTGGCGCGGGATGGAAGCCAAAGCCGGGCGGAAGACCTGGAGGGAAGCCGGGATTCAAGTCAGGGCCGCGGCCGGGTGGCGGCTTCAAGGGGAAGCCGGGCGGGAAGCGGCGGGATTAGGCCAGGTGGCAATGATTGCTACGATCCCACTCATCGCGATAAAGCTGCGATGAATGGGGCACAGTGTGGGCACAGTGCGGGACCGGGACGACTGGTTACGGGCAGCGCTGATACCGAATGCGGCTTAGAAGCATCTGAAGGAGCATGAGCATGGAAAAGGCGACATTTGGAGCAGGATGCTTCTGGGGTGTGGAGGCAGCGTTTGCCGCGATACCGGGGGTGAAGGCAACGGCAGTGGGCTACGAGGGCGGAAGCCTGGAGCGTCCGACCTATCATGACGTGTGCACGGATTCAACCGGGCACGCCGAGGTGGTGGAGCTGGATTTTGACCCGTCCGAGGTGAGCTATGAGCGGCTGCTGGACGCGTTTTTTGAGCTGCACGACCCGACTACGCTGAACCGGCAGGGGCCGGACTGGGGAACTCAGTACCGGTCGGCGATCTTCTTTCACTCACCGGAGCAGGAAGCAGCGGCGAAGGCGAAGATTGAGCAGCTGACGGTTGAAGGGCGATACAAGCCGAAGCGGGTTGTGACCAAGGTGGAAGCGGCGCAGACCTTCTGGCGGGCGGAGGAATACCACCAGCGGTACCTGGAGAAGCGTGGGCAGGCTAGCTGCCATATCTAGGGCTTTTCTGGACGGCGCTGCGAAAGGCATGCCTCAGGGGCTAAAGAGGCTGCGGAAAGACTCCTATTAGAAGGCGAAGGGCGCCGAGGAATATCCCGCAGGGGCTAAAGCCCTTGTCATTTTGTTGGCTTTTGCGGCACGGATGAATCCGTGCCCTGATACAAAGCCTCGACTCCAGCGAGTTATTCCGTAACCTGTAAAGCCCAAGCTCGAATTGAGGAGCTTTGCGGCACGGATAAATCGGTGCCCTGATACCAGGCTTTTGGGCCCAGCAGAGTCTCAGGCGCCTAGCCAAGGCAAGCGCGGTTTTGCTTGCGCAAGGTGCATTTCGTTGCGCTGCGAATGGGATTAGCTGGTGGCAGGCTCGTCTGGAGTGGGTTCGGCGAGCGCTTCTGCTTCAGCAGGCACATCCGGGTCGGAGGGCGGGGCAGAGGCGGCGGACCCCGGCTCATTTAACCAAAGACAGACGATCCACCAGACGAGGACAGCGATTTGAAGAGCTCGGTTGGCATTGAAGAGCCTGTCACGGAGATCGAGGACCTTCTGCAGTTCTGCCTGGCTGTGGGGAGCTGCGCTTTTGGCGATAAACTGCCAGATGGTTGGGACCGCGAGACTGCCAATGGATATGGTGGAGAGGCCGATGACGATGCGCTGGATGTGGCTCTTCCAGGGGGCCTTGTAATGGCGGCCGAAGATGACGACCATGAGGCCAAGCTCGATGTTTAAGAGGTCAACGAGTAAGGCGGTCTTCTGAGCGATGAGTTGGAGGACCCGCAGAGCGGCGACCTGAGACTCGGCGGTGAGGGTTTTCCAAGAGGGCCAGAGGCCCCACATGGACATGATGCCGGCAGTGACCAGCAGCAGCCCGACGAGGTTGACGATGAACTGCGGGCGGCGCACTCCGACAAAGGCCTGGCGGGCGAGCTCGACGATGACCAGGAGACCCAGGAGGGCCACAACGTCAGAGAGGACGATGATGACGGTGGCGAAAGTGAGCGGGGGCAGGCGCTGGAATAGCTCACGCTGGCAGAGCATATTGAAAGCCGCGGCTACAATGCTGGCGGTGAACCAGGGGAAGCGGTGAGCCCGGTCGCGGCCAAGGAGAACCACCATGAGGACGAGCTGCGCCGCGAAGGTGAGGGTCCAGAGGACCTGAATTGCCGTGAAATGCCAATCGAAGTGCATTTGAGCCTTGTCTGAGGCGCGCGGTTGTGGAGCGGGCCTCCTGGATAAGTTTAACTGGATGAAGGGGCGGGCGGGGAGATGCGCCGTGAGCGATTTCTGAAGTTGGGCAGGAGGCTCGAGCAGCTCGAACGCATTCTAAATGCAAAAATGCGCTATTCTTGAAGAGCGCGCCCGTAGCTCAGCTGGATAGAGCGAACGCCTCCGGAGCGTTAGGTCGGGAGTTCGAATCTCTCCGGGCGCACCATGAACAACTTAGGGATCAAAGAGCCAGCCGCCCCAATCCGGGAGCGGCTGAATTTGTTTTGGGGCTGAGATGCGTCAGGAGCGAGCCTGTTCGCGCTGGAGGCGGATCTCTTCCATGACGGACTGGATGAGGGCTTTGGCGCCATCGATGCCGGCGAGGACGGCCTGGAGGTCGAGGGCTGGCTTCGAAGGGTTTCGGGTTGAGGCGCAATAGACGCCGTGCTGGCCGACCATGATGAGGGAGTCGGTGAGCAGGTCCATGGCTACGGCGAGCCTTCCCCGCTCAGTGCCCATCATGAACTCGTAGCGGTCGAGCTCGGCGCGCTTTTCGTCGAAGATGTTCATGAGTTAAGGGTAACGGATGGAAGAACAGGGAGAAGGGAAAAGGGAAGAGGGAGAAGAGCGGCGGGAGGTATGGAGGACCTGGCAGAAAGAGGCCAAATAACTCCAAGGTCCCCAAATGCGATGGATCTCTACCCCCCGGACCTGGGGAACCCGTGATCGGTGAATTGAGATGGAAAGACTATAAAAAGCAATAGATATCCCAGGTTAGCTCGACCGCTGGCGCGGCCCTCGCGAACCTGGGGCACCCCGGGGTTTGTGGTTTCCCACCCTAGCCGCGAGAAACTAAAACGCGGCTAGAATGGGGCACCCGTAGAGCGTGGAAGGGCGATCGGCGCTAGAGGTCGAGCTTGCGCATGTAGTCGGCGTCGAGGCGGAGGGATTCGATGATGTCGCGGTCGAACTCTTCCTGCTCGATGAAGTAGTGTTTGAGGCTGGTGGCGGCGTGGAAGATAGGACGGTAGTCGAGCGTACCCATGCCGAGGATGGAGGATTGGAACTCGCCTGAGGCGAGCTTGGCGACATCTTTCACGTGGAGGAGCGGGAAGCGCTCGGGGGATTTCTTGATGTAGTCAACCGGGTTGCGACCGGCGGCGTGGACCCATCCGCAGTCCATCTCGAAGCATACAAACTTGGGATCGGTGAGGCGGAGGAGCTCGTCGTAAAAGGTGACGCCGGCTTCGGTGCCGAACTCAGGGGTATGGTTGTGGTAGCCGAAGGACATTCCTGCGGCTTTGACTTTTTCGCCGATGCGGTTGAGCTCGCCGGCGACGAAGTGCCAGTCGTCGAGGGTGAGGGGGCCTTTGGCGTTGGGGTCGCGGTGCATGGCTGAGGGGCAGACGATGTATTCGAGGCCAAGGGTATGGCCGTATTCAATGAACTCGTCGAGGTGGGCGCGGAGCGGGGCGAGGGGATGGTGGGTGCTTACGCAGCGCAGGCCGGCCTGGTCCATGGCCTTTCGGAATTCCGGGGCGGTGCGGTCGTAATAGCCGGCGGCTTCGACCTCGACGTAGCCGATCTCGTGGAGCTTGTGGAGCGTTCCGTCAAAGTCCTTGGGCAGCAGCTCGCGGACGCTGTAGAGCTGGAGGCCGATGGGGAGGCTGAGGGGCTTGGCGGCGAGGCGATCGGCACCGAGAACGGCGGCGGCAGCGACAGCGCTGGAAGCTTGCATAAAGGTCCTTCGTGAAACAGAGCTCATGGTTGGGTTCTCCGGGCGGCACTCGGTCGTTGACCATTTGATTCTGTGTTTCCCACCCTAGCGACAAAAGCAAAAAACGTCGCGAGGGTGGGGCACCCATCATTCGTACAACCTCAAGCGGTCAGGGCTTCAGCCTTTGATGGTTTTGGTGGCCGGGTCCCACATGGCCACGTTGTGGTGGAAGTAAGAGTAGTTGGCCAGGTGGCAGCCGATGGCGGCGTGGTTGCCAAAGACCTCGTCTTCGACGACATGCTGGCGAGTCTCGATGGCGCGGAAGAAGTTGGAGATGTGGACTGCGGTGTCGTCGTATCCCTTGGGCAGGCTGAAGGTTTCGCCGGTGGGGTCGAAGGGCGGAGGCGGCGTGGGATGAGCCGCATGCCACTCGTCCATGCCCTGCTGGCGCTGAGCCTGGGTCATGCCGTTCCAGCCGTAGCCTTCGAACTGAGGGGTGACGTTCTGTGGGGTGAAGGTGACGGATCTACCGGTGACAACCAGAGTGCCGGTTGAGCCGAAGAAGCTGAGCCGCTCGTCACCGTCTGCATTGTTCTGGTTGCAGTGGAGGTGGAGTTGGAAGCCGCCATCTGCGGAGGGGTAGTCGTAGATGGTCTCAAGCAGATCGGGGAAATCGCGGCCGTCTTTGAAGTGATAGAGGCCGCCGGATGAGTAGGCGCGGGTGGCGGGAGCGTTGATGCCGGTGATGACCTGCATGCCGCTGAGAAGATGGACGAAGAGATCGCCGCCAAGGCCGGAGCCATAGTCGGCGAAGAGACGCCAGCGGAAGAAGCGAATGGGATCGAAGGGATGAGGAGGCGCGTCCTGAATGAAGCGGTCCCAGTCGATGGTTTTGGGGCTTGCGTCAGGGGGAATGGGATAGACCCATGCGCCGCCGGGGGAGTTGCGGTTCCACTGCGCGTCGACGAAATGGACCTGGCCGAGGCGGCCTGAAGCATAGATTTGGCGGGCCTTCTCGTAGAGGATGGAGCTGACGCGCTGGCTGCCGGCCTGGAAGATGCGTCGGCCGGACTGCACAGCTTCGACCATGGCGAAGCCGTCGGCCACGGTGTGGGACATGGGTTTTTCGCAGTAGACATCTTTGCCGGCGGCGACTGCGTCGAGGGTTACGCGGCGATGGAGATGGTCGCTGGTGGCGATGATGACGGCGTCGACGTCTTTGCGATCGAGGAACGTGCGGTAGTCGCCGGTGGTGGGAATGTCGGCGCCGTAGGCTTCTTTGGCGGCGGTGAGGCGGGTTGAATAGAGGTCGGCTGCGCCAACGCAGATGCCGGTGGGGACGGTGCGGGCGGAGCGGAGCAGGTCGCAGCCGCGAATCCCGGTGCCGATGGAGACAAAGCGGATTTTGCGACCGGAGTCGGAGGCGGAGTCCTGCGGTGCGGCGAGAGAGGTGGGCTGCAGGATTGTTGCATTCGCGATGGCGGCTTTAGCAGCGGCGCCTACGGCTGCCGCACCAGCGCTCATGCGCACAAAGCTGCGCCGGGAGATTTGGGATGTGTTCAATTCGGACTCCGAACTTCGACAGCCATTCTCAACCCCGCGCCGGGGATGTGTCTACCGCACCAAAACTGGTGCCTGCTGACTGGCTGTCATACGCCGGTGTGCCGAGCATGGGAAAATGAGAGTCGAGACAATCATGACTACTGAGCTGCCGAACGAACCCTTGCCGACCGTTGAAGTTTCCACGACTGAGATTCCGACCGCTGAGATTTCCACGCAGGAGATTCCGGAGCGTGAAGCTTCGACGGCTGAAGTTCCAATACCTGAAGTTCGGGAAGAGACCCCAGAGGTTGGAACGCCTGAAGTTTCGGCGCCAGAGATCGAGAAGCCCGAAGTTCCCTCCTCTGAAGCTGCGACGCCGGTAGTTGCTGCGGCCGTGGTTCAGGAGGAAGCCGCTGAGGTTGAGGAAGAGCCCACAGAATCGTTCGCGGACCTGCTGAAGGACTTTGAGAAAAGCCATTCGCACCGGGCGAAGGCTGCGCCGGGGGCTCAGTCGCGCCAGCTTGAGGGGACGGTCGTGAGCGTGACCGCCGATCAGGTGTTTCTGGATATTGGCTACAAGACTGAAGGCGTGTTGCCGCGAACGGCGCTGGAGCGCAATGGCGAAGGCGTGAAGGCGGGGGACGTATTCAACGTCTCCGTGACCGGGCGCAACCAGGAAGGCTACTACGAGCTGACGCGCCACAAGGTGGCGCAGGTGCGGGACTGGTCGGCAATCGAGGCGGCGTTCGCTGAGAAGCTGGCGGTGGTGGGAACAGTGACGGAAGTGCGCAAAGGCGGCGCCACGGTTGATATAGGCGTGCGGGCGTTTATGCCGGCGAGCAGGAGCGGCACGAAGGACGCAGCGGAGCTGGAAAAGCTGGTGGGGACGGAGATTACCTGCCGCATCACCAAGCTGGACGTGACGGAAGAGGACGTGGTGGTGGACCGGCGCGTGGTGCAGGAAGAGCAGGCACGCGGGCTGATGGCGAACAAGTTTGCCGAGATGAAGGAAGGCGAGACGGTGACGGGGACGGTGCGGACGCTGGTGCCGTTTGGAGCATTTGTGGACCTGGGCGGCGTGGACGGGCTGCTGCATGTGAGCGAGATGGCGCACAGCCGCGTGGCGAAGCCGGAGGACGTGGTTTCGGTGGGCCAGGAGGTCACGGTAAGGATTCTGAAGATCGACCCGGCGACGAAAAACATTTCGCTGAGCTTGAAGCAACTGCAGGCGGAGCCTTGGGCCACTGTGCCGGATCGGCTGAAGGTGGGCGAACGCGTGAAGGGCCCGGTGACGCGGGTGATGGATTTTGGCGCGTTTGTGGAGATTGAGCCGGGCGTGGAGGGGCTGATCCACATTTCTGAGATGTCGTGGGGCAAAAAGGTGCGGCATCCGGGCGACGTGGTGAAGCCGGGCGATATGGTGGACGCAGAGATTTTGAGCGTGAAGCCGGAAGAGAAGCGCATCGCGCTGGGGCTGAAGCACGCGTTGAGCAATCCGTGGGCAGAGGCGGAGAAGAAGTTTCCGGTTGGATCGCAGGTGGAAGGGCCGGTGACCAAGGTCATGGCTTTTGGCGCGTTTGTTGAGGTGGCCGAGGGGGTTGAGGGGATGGTCCACGTGAGCGAGATTGTGGCGGACCGTCGGATCAATCATCCGTCGGACGTGCTGCGGGTGGGGCAACGCGTGCAGGCGCAGGTGCTGGCTGTGGATGCGGTGAAACGGCAGATCAAGCTGAGCATGAAGCAACTGGTGCCAACGAGCATTGACGAGTACATTGCTGAGCACAAGGTGGGGGATGTTGTTTCAGGGCGGGTGGTGGAAGTGAACGGAGATTCGGCGGTGGCGGAGCTGGGCGAGGGTATCAAGGCGGCCTGCGGGGTGGGCAAGGCAGGAGTGGGAGCGGCGCCTGCGGGAACGGCGGCTGCGACGGAGGGGAAGGTGGACCTGGGGGCGCTTTCGTCGATGCTGAAGTCGAAGTGGAAGGGAAATGCGCCGGCAGCTGGGGCAAAGGCGGAGGCGCTGGCAACGGGGCAGGTGCGGAGCTTCAAGATTGTGAAGCTGGACGCGGAGAAGAAGAGGATTGAAGTGGAGATGGCGTAGGGCACAAGCTTCCAGATGGCTTGCGACTTCATTAGCGGTTCGAACGCGCTACGCTCATTCAGTCTGCACGTCGTCGGGAAATAGTCGCGGATCGAATTCAAACGGCTCGACGGTTTCGAGCGAAACGTGATCCCAGAAGCCCGTTCCCTCCGGGTAGAGGACTACGTTCCATGCCGGAACGATGACCGATGGGAGAGCTACTGCGAACGGACTCATGCCAAGGGCAAACATGAGTTCTCCAGCGGTGAAAGCGATTCTGGCTTCGCGGATACTTCTGTAAAGCCAAAAGCAACCGCTTGATCGCCGGTCGGTAAGTGCGTTTTTGTGGATCTCCCAATCGCCTGCAACTCGAATTTTCATCAATGCAAGGTTTGATGGGATTATGTCCTTCGGAGTGTGCACGAGGCGTTCGAGAACAGGCACGCCCACTTCTGTGGACGTGTATATCGCTTCCTTACCCGCTCGATTCCAACGCCCTGGAAACGCGGCGGCACCGACACCAGAAAGGTTGGCATACCTCCTCCTTGCAAGTCGGTACAAAATCAGAGGCTGCAGGGTGAGAAAGACGCCGGGGTCGAGCTGAAGGTCGTCCGGGGTCAAAAATCGATTCCGTGCTCGATGCGGGTGAGGATGGGCTCAAGAGACTGCGTACTGTAGCCATTGGCTTGGGCAAGCTGAAGAGGAGTCATGCCCTTCAAATCCTTGTTCGGCAGGGAGAGCCATTTGGATGCCTTGATCTCGTCCCCAAAAGCTTCAACCGTGCGAGCAACCAGGGCGCGGTAGCCGACAAGAGCCCGGCTGGCAGTCGCGGCAGCGACCTGAGGAGCATGAGGCGCGGGAGACTTGACACGGGGCTTCGGCGCGGTTGCCATACTAAATGATAGCAAAGATGTTGTTTGTCCGGCTGCTAGATGTACGTGTCGTCGATGTAGCACCACTTCCAGTCTTCGCCTTTTTCGGCGGATTGGATGAGGGGGTGCTGGGTCTGGTGGAAGTGGGCGCGGGCGTGGCGATTGGGGGATGAGTCGCAGCAGCCGACGTGGCCGCATTCAAGGCACATGCGGAGGTGAACCCACTTGCCGCCGGTTTTGAGGCAATCTTCGCAGCCCTTGGAGCTGGGCTTCACTTTTTTGAGGTGGTCGGCGATGTGGGTACAGGTTGCGGGCATGGGTGGCCTCCGGGGGAATGGGGAAGTGCTGGTAGGAAGATGATTGGCGTAGGGATGGGGATGCAGAGTTAATTGGGACGAGCTTTGGCGAAATTTCAGCGAGAAGCATTCCTCAGGGCAACCATTATTCCAAGCAGGCTTTACTCGGTCCAGGCTTTGGAGCGTTCGACGGCGCGTTGCCATTCGGCACGTCGGGTGGCGCGGATCTGCGGGTCCATATTTGGAGTGAATCGGACATCGCCCTGGCGCTTGGCGGCTAAGTCATCGGGGCTAGCCCAGAAGGCTGTAGCTAACCCTGCCAGATAGGCAGCACCCAGGGCAGTGGTCTCTGTCACGAGAGGGCGGACGACTGGGACGCCAAGGATGTCGGCCTGGAACTGCATGAGCAGGTTGTTGACGGCAGCGCCGCCATCGACGCGGAGTGCGTCGAGCGGGACGGACTCGGCCTGGACTGCTTCAAGGACGTCGGCAACCTGGAAGGCGATGGCCTCAAGGGCGGCGCGGGCGATGTGGCCGGGGGTGGTGCCGCGGCGCAGGCCGATGATCATGCCGCTGGCGTAGGGGTCCCAGTGGGGTGCGCCGAGGCCAACAAAGGCGGGGACGAAGACGACTCCGCCGGTATCAGGGACGCTGGCGGCGAGGGCCTCGACGTCGGCTGAGGAGCCGATGAGCTTGAGGTTGTCGCGAAGCCATTGGACGACTGCGCCGCCGATGAAGATGCTGCCTTCGAATGCGTACTCGAGGCGCTGATGGGCGCTGGCGGCGACGGTGGTGATGAGGCGATTGCAAGAGCGGGCGAAGCTGGCACCGATGTTTTGGAGGAGAAAGCAGCCGGTGCCGTAGGTGTTCTTGGCCTGGCCTGCATTCCAGCAGAGCTGGCCGAAGAGCGCGGCTTGCTGGTCGCCGGCGATGCCGGCAATTTGAGCGCCACCGAGGCCGAGGGTGGTGGTGACTTCGCCGACCTTCTGGCTGGACCAGACGACTTCAGGGAGGACGCTGGCGGGGATGTTGAAAATGCGGAGGAGTTCGGGGTCCCATTCGCCCTTGACAATGTTGTAGAGCAGGGTGCGGGAGGCGTTGGTTACGTCGGTGACGTGGCGATGGCCGCTGGTGAGGTGCCAGATGAGCCAGGTGTCGATGGTGCCGAAGGCCAGCTCGCCCTTGTCTGCGCGGGCGCGACCGCCGGGGACGTTGTCGAGAATCCAGGCGACCTTGGTCGCGGAGAAGTAGGGGTCGAGGACGAGGCCGGTTCGGTTGGAGACGTCGTCGGCGACGCCGGACTGCTGGAGCTCTGCGCATTTGGCGGCGGTTCGGCGGTCTTGCCAGACGATGGCGGGGTGGATGGGCTTGCCGGTGGCGCGGTCCCACACGACTACAGTTTCGCGCTGGTTGGTGATGCCGATGGCGGCGAGATCGCGGGGGCGCGCGCCCGCCTTGGTGAGGACTTCGACGGCGCAACTGAACTGAGAGGTGAGGATCTCGTTAGCGTCGTGCTCGACCCAGCCGGCCTGGGGATAGAACTGCTGGAATTCGTGCTGGGCAACGGCGACGATGGCACCTGACTGGTCAAAGAGAATGGCGCGGGAGCTGGTGGTTCCCTGGTCGAGAGCGAGGATGTAGGGCATGGGTGCGGTCCGCCTTCTATGCGGGATCAGTCAAACACGGAGGGGGGATGGGGGGCAAGGCGAGACGAGCTCCTCGCTCGACTGGAGTCGCGCGATCTGGCTGAGCCGACCCCTTTGACTCGCCGCGACCGCGCTAGTATATTGGCTCCAAGCGATTTCCATCCTGCCGGAATCCGTTTCATCGCCTGCACGTTTTTGAATAGGCGTGTTGTCGGTGTGTTGGGTACCTCGGAAGAGCCAAGGACAAAGAACCAATGGTGAGGGCCGATCGAACGCCGGTGGGGATCGCAACGAGGCAGAAGCTGATTTTATCTGGCTTGTATCTTTCGAAATACGATTCTCTCGGCGTGAGGAAACTGGGATTCGATAGCTTCATTGAAGCCTTTAATGTGATCGGGTATGCATTGGGCTCTCGGCCTGCTTCGATAAAGAACTATCGAGACGAATTTGATCCGCTTTTCCCGAATAATCCCCGGAAGGGATGGCATAAGAGGCCTACACGCCAGTATTGCCGTGCCGTCTTCGAGCAATATAAGGACCTCGACTTCGAGTCCTTCACTTTATTGGTCAGGTCGTTCTTCAGTTTCGACGAAAACGCGTGGGGCACGGCTCTGCCAGTCGAAGAGGGTGGCCAGGGAACGACCACCTTCGCGCAGCGGCTGATTACCGGCCTTGCTGCCGAGCAATACTTTGAGCGATTCTGCGGGGATCTGGCCGAGTTTAGAGGGTGTCTCGTGGAGAATACTACGCGTCACGGATGCGGATACGACTTTCGCCTTCGCAGAGAGCAAGACCAGAAGGACTTCCTAGCCGTGGAGGTGAAGGGGTTGAGAGAGCAGACCGGAAGCCTGTCGATGACGCCAAAAGAGTACGATGTCGCTTCCACGCTGAAGGATCGATTCTTTCTCTTTGTTGTGAAGAACTTTCGCGAGGTGCCCTCACACGAGATCTTCCAGAATCCGCTATTTTGCAATCTTCATTTCAGAAAGGTCGAGAGGGTGGTCGTCCAGATCTCTTGGCTTACAACCGTGTAGCTATCGCAAGGGGGAAACGGACCATGATTAATGAGGCCACAGGCGTTCCGCTGCAAGCGCAGTACGGAATTGTCGGGACTGAAATGCGAATCGGAGATATCGAACGAATCTGCCAAGAGTGCAGCGAGAGAGAACGGCCGCCAGAGGTCTTCCTCATGTCAAGTAAATCGATGCGCAACGCGCTACTAGCCGTGAAGGTTCAGTTTCTGGAGGATGGTCAATTGCTAGGATGCCCGGGGTTGCCCTTGGTAGGAGCGGAATTTGATCCGGACTGGGGGTTCGCCCGCGCAGAAATCGAGCTGCGCGACTTGCAGCCCGCTGAATTCCGCGTGCCGAAGGGACATCCCGACACATTCACGAGCGGCGATATTTGGGGATATCGTTTTTGCCCAATAGGTAGCTACGAAATCACGGACGCGATAAGGGAGCTGGCTCGGATACGTGCTGAATTGGCAAAGCCGAGAAGCAAGCCCAACGGAGAACCTGGCGTCGAGGTCACGTTGACGGAGCTCTAGAATTCGGCTGACTGCAAGCGGGAGAGAAACGCTGAGAGGGACCGAGAGCACCTTAGAAAACTTCGCAAAGGCGGATGGAAGGTTCTCGTTCTTTGGGAATGTTGGACCCGCAGACCGAGCTCTCTCCAGACAAAAATAGCTGCCTTTCTCGAATAAGGGACTAGCCAACTCCAGTCGCTGATTCGTTCGGTAGTCACCGCACTTTTCCGGCGGCGGGTTCGAGGAGGACGTTGGAGAGGATGGCGGTGTCGGATTTGTCGGGGAGGTGGGAGCAGAAGCCGATGCCGACGTAGAAGGGGGCGTCGAAGGGTAGGTGGATGGGCGGGCCGAACGGTCGCATGGGCTCGCCGTCGAGCGAGACCCAGAGGGTGAAGGCGTCGCCGTGCTTTTCGAGGCCGATGCGGCGGGCGTTGATGGTGACGAGGCTGTCGGGCGATTCGCCGCCGGGACGGCCACCACGGCTGGCGATGCGGTATTCAACGTCGTTGACGCGGAGGCCTTTCTGAGGCCGCTGGGCGATGGAGATCATGCCTCCGCCGTGGAGCGAGACGACCACTTCTTTGGCGTCGTCGTCGAGGCTCTGGCGAATGACGAGGACGGCCTTGCGGTCGCCGTAGCCGTTGGGATCGGGGAAGCGGACATCGGCGGCGAGGGAGACGTCTCCGGACGCGCGACGCCAGAGATAGCGGAACTCGTCGCGGACATACCAGACGTTGTAGCCGGCAGAGTTGATGGTGTATTCGCCTTTGGCGGGGTCGAAGGTGGCGCTGCCGGGGACGAGGGCGGAGCCGACGTCGGACTGGCCCTGAAAGATGCCGATGGGTGTTTCGGTGGTGGTGGCGGGGCGGTGAAAGTCAGAGGGCGGAGCGACCTGGGTGTGGGTGGCGGAGCCGGGCTGTGCCCAGGCGGGGGGAGCGGGTGGCGTTTGGGCCGGGGCTGGCGATTGGCTGAAGGAAGCGATGGGCGCGGAGGAGAAGGCGAGCAGAGATGAGATGGCGAGGAGGAGTGAGTGGAGGCCGCGCTTTTTCATAGGAGAAAACTTTAGCAGAGGGCGACGAGGCGGAGAACTGCGCAGGCGGGGTCAGCAGGGGAATTCAGGAACCTCTGCGCAAGCGCTGTTCACGAAGGTGCCATCTTTAGCAGGGGCTAAAGCCCACAGATTTTGTGGCGTTTATCGGCACGACTGAAGTCGTGCCCTGACACAGAGCGGAACGAAGGCGGAGAACAGCTCGGGCGGAATCAGCGAGCGGGGTTAGCGTTCGGGGCGGGAGTACAGATCCGCGGGCGGGTTGGAGGATGGGTCAAACTGGGGCGCGGACTTTTTCTTCATGCGGTTGAAGTCTATGCCGAATTTGGGATCATCGCGCGTGCCTGATACGTGGAAGGGGAGTTCCGTTCCCGCACCATCTTTCTTAAAGAAGCGATCGGCGGGTTTGGCGAGAGCGCCGAGGAAGCCGCCGATCATTTGCGAGACGGTGGCCTCCATGTCGGCGGTGCCGGTGAAGTTGATTGCGCCGGCGTCGATGGCGTAGGTGCCGCTGACCTTGATGGTGGAGCCGGGGACGGTGTAGGTGAGCTCGGGGAGGGTGACAACGCCGTTGGAAAGCTGAAAGTTGCCGAGCATGGTGGAGCGAATGCTGTCAGCGTCAGTAGATTTGATTTCTTTTGGGTGTCCCAGGCCACGCAGGCTGAGCTGGCGGATGCCGTCTTGAATTTTCTGGCTGGTGAAGGTGGCCTGGTCGATGAGGAAAGATCCGTTGAGGGTGAGGCGCTTTTCAACGGGTTCTGTTCCGGGAGGAATGTGGAGGCGCGCTTTGGTGGTGACATTGCCGGTGAGAACGGGTGGGCCGGAGTGGCTGGTGAGGCGCAGGAAGTCTTCGATACGGGCGCGATCGATGTCGATTTTGAAGTCGATGTCTTTGCCCTGGCCGAGTGGAACGGGAGCCGGGGAAGAGGAGCCGGCGTCTCCAGTAGAGGAGAAAGAGGCTGAATCAGATGTGGGCTGAGATGGCTTTACCCGAACCACCTGGCCGTGAAGGGTGAAGTGGGAATGACCGAGAGTAGCGTCGACGGGATCGAGGACGGTGTCGCCATTGGTGGCGTCGATAAGAGCATGGAAGGTGGCGGTGAGGGGGAGCGGGGGGCCGAAGTCGGTGAGACGGAAGTCGGGAGTATTGGTCTGGCCGTCGGCAGTGAGTTGGCGCAGGGTGCCCTGGAATTGGCCGGTGGAGGAGAGGATTCCGGCGATGCCTTTGAAGTCAGAGAGGTCGGCGTGGTCGAAGGTGTATTGGCCGGCGACGGGGCTCTCTCCGGGGTCTGCGACGACCCACGGACCGAAGCTACCGGTGGTGTGGACAGCGCCTCGTGGGAGCGGATTGGTGAGGTCGGCGACAAAGTCCATGGGGCCGGTGGAGCTGACGTGGGTGAGGGTGAGGTGAGCTATGGGGATTTCAAGGGGAAGCTTGCCGGGCTTGTCGGTTTCAAGAACCAGGTTGGTGCCGGTGCAGTTGATGGTTTCGATCTCAAATGACGCGGGAGAGCCAGATGTGGCTGAATTGGGCACGGCAGCGCGATGGATGAAGTGAGAATGAGGCGGGAGATGGACTTCGAGGCCTTTCAACTCGACAGTGGAGATGTGAAAGGGCTTGCCGCGTTCAAAGTGGAGTGGCGCCTGAAAGCGGAATTCGGCCAGGGAGATGAGGGGCCGATCCGGCGGGTTGTCGGCGGGGACGTTGACACCTTCAACCTGAGCCGGAGGCCAGATTCGCAGGCCGCGGCCTTCGGCCTTGAGGCCGTCTTTGAGCGACATGTGAAAGCTGTCGAGCTCGACGCGGGCATGGAAGTGCTGTTGGAGGGCCTCTACGATGCGTGCGCGGACGAAGGGCTCGGCTCGATGGAGGAGGAACGCAGCGATACCGGCGAGCACGATGAGGACAAGGACAATCGACAATGCGACCAATTTGAGACCTTTGTGCCTGCGCCAAAACGGGGTGGGTGGTTCCGTCAAAGAGTGAGCCTCCCGCGCTGGAACTATTCTCGCAGAGCCGGTCATTGGCCCTCATGAGGTTGGATGCCGTGTGATGCAGTCAGTGGCTTGTTAGACGGGGAATGCCGTAGACTTCGTGATACGGATGCAAGAGCACATTGAAAACCTCGTGAAGCTGCAAGGCGTGGAATTAGAGCGCGCACGACTGGGCAAAGAGTTGCGCGAGTTGCCAGGTGAGATATCTCAGGCTTTAGGCGCATTGGCCGGGGCCGAGAAGCAGGCTGCGGAGACGAGCGACTCGCTGAGCCGGGAAGAGACACTGCGCACGAGGCTGGAGCGCGAGATTACCGGGCACAAGCAGAAGGCAACACGATTCCGAGCGCAACTCGACGACGTGAAGACGCCGGAACAGGCCAACGCGATTGAGCATGAGATCCGGTTTGCGACCGACGAGATAGACCGGCTGGAGAACGAAGAGCTGGCCAGCATGGAGCGGACTGAGACGCTGGAGGCAACGCTTGCAGCCAAGCGCGCGCAAGTAGAAACTCTGGCCGGGGCGCTGGAGAAGACGCGCGAGCGGATCGCATTACGGCAAAGGGATTTGAACGCGGAACTGGCTGCGCACACGCGCGAGCGCGAGGCGCTGCGGAAGCTGATCGAGCCGGAGTGGCTGACGCGCTTTGACCGGCTGACCGGATCACGCGGGACGGCGATGGCCAAGGCCGTGAATCAGCAGTGCAATGGCTGCCGGATGGGGGTAAGGCCGCAGATGTGGAATCAACTGCGCGAGGGCGAACTGCTGACCTGTGACAGTTGCGGCCGGATGCTCTATTTTGATCCTGCGTTGGCAGCCCCACCCAAGGAGCCGCTGCCTGCCGCCGCACCGCAGACCGGACATTCGGTCCGCAAATCGCACGCGGGAGACTAGCACGTGTTGCGGATCTGCGTTGACATGGATGAAGTGATGGCCGATACGCTGGCCGAGCACCTGCGCCGCTACAACCAGGCTTTTGATGAACAAGTAACGCCTGAAGATCTGGTGGGCAAGGGGTTGTGGGAAGTTGCTCCCGCCGACCGGCAGAAGGAGCTGCGTGCCTTCCTGGATGCAGAGGACTTCTTTGAGGTTCTCGACGTGATTCCAGGCTCCCAGGAAGTGCTTGAAGAGCTTTCGGCGCGATTTGAGATTTTTATTGCGACGCAGGCAATGACAGTGCCGAATTCGCTGGGGCCGAAGTACAGATGGCTGCAGCGGCACTTTGCATTCATTCCGCCGCAGCATTATGTCTTCTGCGGCAACAAGAGCATTTTGCGGGCGGATTACCTGATCGACGATCTGCCGCGCAACCTGGAGCGGTTTACGGGGCAAGGGTTGCTGTATACCGCGCCGCATAACTTGACTGCGACCGGGCATGCGCGCGTGAACAACTGGCTTGAAGTGCAGACCTACTTTGACCATGTGCAAGGGTGAGCGGGAAGCCGGATTTCGCTGCGGAGTTTTGTCAGGTTTGCGCTGCGTGATGATGGCGCTTCGGATGTGGCCTTGATTTCGGCTTGAAAGGCTCCTCGGGCAAAGGCGGCAGCCCGGCAAGGTCGAGCAGCATGTTGTTTGCTTCCTTGAAGACGTTTTGCTTCCAGCCGGCGCCCTCAGCGAATGAAAAGAAGATGGCCGTGTGCCTGGCGGGGACGAAGGCAATGTAGCTGGTAAAGCCCGCGCCGCCGCCGGTCTTCTGGATGATGTGGGATGGATCGTTGGCCGGGAGCAGATGCATCCAGCCAAGGCCGATGCCGGTGGGGC
>Ga0302197_10000237_pt1 | contig 55996 bp, 42 predicted proteins | sample II_Bog_N2_1_FD_193526 | JGI IMG/M metagenome (GOLD analysis project Ga0302197, IMG submission 193526) | Peat permafrost microbial communities from Stordalen Mire near Abisko, Sweden - II_Bog_N2_1 | ecosystem: Environmental > Terrestrial > Soil > Wetlands > Peat | place: Sweden: Abisko... | reverse complement strand
AAAATCAGTCAAGCGAAAGTCCTTTTGTGCCGTAAACACTGTCTAGTCAACATGTTTTTAGCACATCAGGCTTTCGCTCCATACTGCTTCGTGCATTATTCAGGTTAGGAGCGCAGTGTTCTGCTGGTGGCAGACGCCTATTATGCCAGCGGCAAGTTCATCCATCAGTCACTCGCCAACGGGCATCAGCTTGTAACTCGCGCCAAGTGCAACGCCGTCACCTACCTGCCTGTGCCGGCTGTTTCAGTGATACCTATTTGCTAAGCCCGTCTTCTAGTCCTATCCGCCTGCCCATTACCCTGAAAAATGTTGAACCAGCCCGTCCCGGGACCCGGTATGCAGGTTGTTACCGACAACAGGTGCCTGTATCAGCGGCGACAATGGCGGTCGCGGTTAAGCACTCTTTCAGTTCGCACAAAACGGCCTGCGGGGGTCAAAGACAGCGATTTCGCTTCCTCCAACCGGCCTCAGTCTTCGGGCCACTCGACAGACATCCGGCCCGGGGGCTTTTCGATCCAGCGATTCGAGCGGAATTGTCTCGGCGGGTGAGGGAATGCAACTGCGCAGCCCTCGCAAACACCTGCGTTTTCGATGTTTGATCTTGGTGTCTGGATGCGTAACGAGAGACGCCCCAAGGTCTGATTTCCCGGCTCTGACTCGGTCATGAGATCGCGGTACGCTGGCCGACTCGCCAGGACAAATCCAGAAGATTGCGCTCCAGACGGTCAATGTGAACAAACGCGCATTTCCGGATTGACCGAGGTTACATGTCTAAGTTCTTCTGGGTGTTCCAATTCCACACAAAATAGGTCCGTAAACCGGTTCCTTGGGTTGGAATCCTTTCCTTGCGATGCTCGGTAGCCTTATGCTAATTGGGCTTTGTGCCGATAGTAGGCTGATGAGCAGAAAACTCCTTCCGCATTTCTTCCAATGGTTGTTCGTGATGCTTGTGGCGCTTGGGGGCATTGCTGCGCTCGGCCAGACGGTGCCTGAGACTCGGCAAAGACTCTCGCTCAGCGATTGCCTGCACACCGCCATGGAAAAGAATCACAGCCGTCCGGCCAGCCAGTTTGCCGTTGACATGGCCGAGGCGCAACACCGCCAGGCTTTGGCTGCCTATTGGCCGCAGATTAACGCCCAGGGCGGCGTTGGCCAGATGAGCTCTTCGCCCAATTTCGTCTATCCGGCCAGCGCCATGGTCATTCCGGCGCAGTCGGTTGCCATTCCAGGTGGAACCGCGACTGTCACGATTCCGGCCAATGCGTTCGGCCCGGGGTTTCCGCCGGTCGCCGTGCAGATGCCCGTAAGCTTTCCTGGTCAGACGGTCACTACCAACGCCCAGATGTTTCCCATTCCGGCACAAAACATCAAGTTGATGAATCCGACCACGGAATCCGTCTCAGGCGACTTCAAGTGGCTGCTCTTGGATGGTGGCATGCGCAAGGGGTACAGCGAGCAGGCGCTTGGCGCGGTAAACGTGGCCAAAGCCGAGGTTCATCGTACCGATCTGGAATTGACTGAGAATGTCATACGCCTTTATTACGGCGCTGTGCTGGCTCGCCAGCTTCATCAACTCGGACAGGACACTCTGGATCGCATGGAAGCGACCCTGAGAATGACGGAGTCGCTCTACAAGGACGGCTCCGGTACGGTGAACAAGACAGACTACTTGGACAACAAGGTAATGGCTGAAACAGTTCGCTCCCTGGTTGCTCCACTTGAGGCCAACCAGGCATCGGCCGAGGCGGCTCTGGCCTACACCATGGGCTTGTCCTGGAAGTCCAGCGTTGCGCCCAAAGATGAAACGGTACCCTTTCAGCCGTATGCGGGGAACCTGGATGACCTGGTTTCCACAGCCTATGAATTCAATCCCGATTGGGCCGAGATCGAAGCCGGTTTGAAGGCGTTTGAAGGCCAACGCGCTACCGCTGCCAGCGGATTCTTTCCCAAGGTGGGGCTTAAGGGCGAGTTGCACAAGCGCTGGAACGGCTACGATGGCGGTCTCTCGACCTCAAATAACAAGGATGGCTGGTCGGTCGATCTCGGGGTCGAAGTTCCTATATTCGACGGCTTCCTCACGCGTGAAAGAGTTGCCGAAGCTCGTGCCAGGATCAACCAGCTCAAGGAAAAGAAGCTTCTGCTCTCCGAAGGCCTCGGTCTTGAAATTCGGAACATGTTTCTCGAACTGGAGGCAAACGAAAAAGTTGTCAACGCCACACAGGATGCGGCGGCCGCGGCGAAGGACGACACTGACCTGACATTACGGGGTTATCAGACAGGATTGGTCGCCACGGAAAAGGTCATCAGGACGCAGTTGCAGGAGGCGCTGGTCACAGCGGCGCACGACAAGGCGATCTACGACCATATGGCCCTTCAATCCAGAATCGACCTTGTGGTTGGCAAGAGCGTCCAAGCTGAATTGACCCCTGGACGCTAGATAAACTTCAGAAACGGCGCGGCCCATCTCCTATCACGATTTCGGCCTTCCTTTCAGTGATTCTGGCATTTAGACATGCCGAGATGGCTACTGCAGCAAAGACAAGACTGAGAAGGTAGACGATGGACCTTTCCGACAAAAAGTTCAACCGGCGACAATGCCTGACCCTTCTGGCGGGAACGGCAGCCGCGATGAGGGCGCCTGTCTTCTGCTGGGGGCAGAACGACAGGAAGATCCTGCGCATGGCGGTCAGCACGGAAGCGCTGGCTGGCGCCAATATCAACGATGCGCAGGTCGCCTATCAGACCTTGATCAATGAGTACTCGCGCCAGGCCGGGACAGTCACCGCGGAAACAGGCCATCAAGTCTTCATTCCCTCTGAAGAAGTGATTAGCGGTGTTCGCCAAGGCACAATCGACTGCTTTGGAATCACGGCTCTGGAATACGCAAAGGTCTTGGACTACATTGACCCCGACCTACTCGTGGTCTCGGACTATTTGGCCGATGGAATGGAATATGTGCTGCTTGTGCACAACAGCAGTCCCTTCAAGAAAATTGCAGATCTCAAGGGTGCACAGATCGTGTCGCATCTTCATCGCGACATGGTCCTTCTGCCTGCATGGCTGGACACGATGCTGGCCGCTAACCTGCCCTTGGCGGAACGCTTTTTTGGCAGCAATACGCGCCACGACAAGGTGAACCAGGTGGTGCTGCCGGTTTTCTTTCGCCGAGTGGATGGAGCCTGCCTGGCGCGGCGAAGTTGGGAGACGACCGTGGAACTGAACCCACAGCTTGGCCGCGATCTTCGCCCCCTGGCGGTATCGCCGAGAATCGTTCCGATTGTCATCTGCTTTCGCCGAAACTGCAACCCGGACGGCCGAAAGATGCTTCTGGGTTCGATGCTGCGCCTCACGAGCACCGCGTCGGGGCAGCAGATGGCCGCCTTGTGGCAGACCCGGGGATTCGTCACGCGACCGACCTCCATCATGAAGAGCTCCTTGGAGATGGTGCACCAGTTCGAGCACATTACCGCTCAATCGGCGCGCTCGCGGAAGGGGCCGTCCTAATGCCCGACAGAGGCCCGATGGCATGGTGCAAGTTGGACCGTCCAGGGAAGCAGATGACTCGGAGAAAGTGCCTGGCCATGATGGCTGGAGCGGCCGCTGCCACCCTCGCGCCTGGACTGTGCTGGAGCGAGAACGGAGGAGTCGTGTTGCGGCTGGCGATTAGTGTCGAGACACTTGCCGGCGCCAACGTGAATGACGCTCGCGCCGCCTACCAGGTCTGGCTCCATGAGGTTCATGGCAATTTGAGTTTTGTCTCCGTTGAGCCCGTCCCAGAAGTCTTCATCCCTTCGGAAGAATTGATTCGAGATATCCGAAAGGGAATTCTCGACTGCTATGCCGTCACCGCTCTTGAGTTCGCAAAAGTTGCCGACTTGACCAATCCCGATTCTCTTCTGCTTGAGGATTATCTTGCCGATGGGATGGAATATGTTCTTCTCGTACACAAAAACAGCCCCTTCAAAAAGGTTGCAAATCTACGCGGAGCGCATATCCTGTCCCATCTCCATGGCGACATGGTGCTGTTGCCCGTCTGGCTGGGCACCATGCTGGCCGCAAACAGCTTGCCGCAGGCCGAACAGTTCTTCGCCAGCCAGCAACTAATCGGCAACTTGAACCAGGTTCTTCTTCCGGTCTTCTTTCGCCGCGCGGATGGGGCCTGCATGGCGCGTCGCAGTTGGGAGATGGCAGCAGAACTGAATCCTCAGCTTGGCCGGGATCTTCTGGCCGTCGCAGTGTCGCCAAAGATTGTCCCCATCATCTTCGCGTTTCGAAATAACACGCTTGCGAGTACTCGCAAAGCGCTTATCGATTCGATTGAGCGCATCTACGCCGCGCCCGCGGGGCAGCAAATCATCGCCTTGTACCAGTCCCGCGGACTTGTCGTGAAACCAATGAGTGTTATGAAGAACACCATGGAGATGGTGCACCAATTTGAGCGGCTACCTGCGCAGCAGGCGCGCTCGCGGAAAGGTACGTCCTAAGGCCCGGCAGGGTTCTAACGGCGATGGATCAAGATGGATCGTTCAGACAAGCCGATCACTCGGAGACAATACTTGGGATTGATGGCGGGAGCGGCAACTGCCGCTATGGCGCCAGGACTTTGCTGGAGCGAAAATGGAAAAGTCGCGCTGCGGCTGGCGATTAGTGTCGAGACGCTTGCCGGCGCCAATGTAACCGACGCGCGCGCTGCCTATAGGATCTGGCTCGGTGAGGTTCGTCGCAATTTGGAGTCTGTCACCGCAGAGCCGGTCCCGGAAATCTTCATTCCTTCAGACGAACTGATTCGGGACGTCCACCAGGGAACGCTCGACTGTTATGGCGTCACAGGACTGGAGTTCGCCAAAGTCGTCGACCTGACCGATCCCACTTCGCTGGTGGTCCAGGACTATCTTGCCGATGGAATCGAATATGTTCTGCTGGTGCACAGCAGCAGCCGATTCCAGAAGATCGCGGATCTTCGTGGGGCGCATATCCTGTCCCATCTCCATCGCGACATGGTCCTCCTACCCGCGTGGCTGGGAACCATGCTGGCCGCAAGCAACTTGCCGCAGGCCGAACAGTTCTTCGCCAGCCACAAACTCATCCCCAGCTTGAATCAGGTTGTGCTGCCGGTCTTCTTTCACCGTGTGGATGGGGCCTGCATAGCGCGCCGCAATTGGGAGACAGCAATAGAACTGAATCCTCAGCTTGGCCGGGACCTCCGGGCAGTTGCTGTGTCGCCAAAGGTTATCCCGATCGTTTTTGCATTTCGCAATAACACGAATGCAAGTGCCCGCAGAATGCTTTTCGATTCCATTCAGCGCATTTATACCGTACCCGGGGGACAGCAGATCGTCGCCCTGTACCAATCCCACGGATTCGTCATGAAGCCAATCAGCGTGATGAGGAGCACCATGGAGATGGTACGCCAATTCGAGCGGCTGCCCGCCCAGCAGGCACACTCCAGGAAAGAGCCGGCGTGAAACTCATATTTAGGACAACTGGGATCGCTCGTCGGACAATGCTTCTGGCCTGGACTATAACGCTGGTCACGTTAGGCATCTTTGTGGCCATTATGCTGCCTGAACAGAAGCGCGACCTGAAGGCGGGTTTGGAGTCGGAGGCCAGTGGCGTTGCGGTGGCACTGCAAGGTGAGGTTTCTGAAGCCGCTATATCGGAGGACTATTCCTCGGTAGTCGATCATGCAATGCAGGTGCTCAAGGGCGACAAAAGCGTCGACTTCCTGGTCATTACCAAGAACGATGGCCTCTCCCTGGTCGTAGAACGCAATGGCTGGCGCATCGAGCCGAAGAGCGAACGTTATTGGTATCCAGAGATACGGCGCCCTTTTAGCGAACTCGGAGTCGTGCCCATGTTCAACCGGCGCGTGTTTCATTATGCGGTTCCCTTTGACTACAGCAGCATTCAGTGGGGATGGATTCACGTAGGGCTCTCGTTGGACTCTTATGACCAAAGCGCGCGGCAAGTGAACCTAAGAACTGGAATCCTGGCCGTCGTGTGTATCTTGATCAGCCTGATCGCTTCTATCTTGTATGCGGGACGCTTCGTCCGACCTATCTTACAGCTGCAATCAGTGGTTGAGCGGGTAGCAGGCGGCGACCTGACAGCCCGCGCAGATATCGACAGCCGGGATGAGATCGAGCAACTGGCACATGCCTTCAATGGGATGGCCGACATGATCCTGCACCGCGATCAGGAACTATCGGAGGGCAAGCGCGACCTCGAATTTCGCGTAACCGTCCGGACTCAGGAACTGCGTGAGCAGGTTATCGCCAAAGACTCTGCCCTCGCAGAACTGGCGGAGGCGCAGAAACGACTGATCGATCTCTCCCGCATCTCCGGAATGGCCGAGGTGGCCACAGGCGTTCTCCACAATGTCGGGAACGTGCTCAACAGCGTAAATGTGTCGGCCACGATCGTAGGTGACCATCTGCGTGAGTTGCGCATCTCCCAGATTGGTGAACTGGTGAGCGTCCTCGAGGACCACAGGAACGAATTGAGTGACTTCGTGACAAATGACCCGCGCGGCCAGAGAGTGCTTCCCTATATGGGCAGCCTCGCGCGCCACATGGAACAGGAACGTGACCAACTCGGTAAGGAAGTAGCAAGCCTGGCGCAGCATATCACTCATATCAAAGGGATCGTAGCAATGCAGCAAACCTACGCCCGATCCTCGGGTGTCTACGAAAAGATCGCGCTCACCGACTTGATGGAAGATGCACTGAGCATTACGCGGCCTACCATGGAGCGCCACGGCGTTGCTCTGCACATTGAAAGTGAAGACCTGCCGCCCATCACCACCGATCGTCACAAAGTATTGCAGATTTTGCTGAACCTGATGCGAAATGCCAAGGATGCCGTTAAGGAGTCTGGAAGTCCGAACCGGCAAATCACAATTCGCATGTTGCGCGTCAGCGAGGAGCGCATTGCGATCTGTGTCGCGGACAACGGTATCGGCATTCCACAGGCCAATCTGGTGCGCATTTTTTCTCATGGATTCACGACAAAAAGGGACGGTCACGGGTTTGGATTACACTCCGGCGCCTTGGCTGCCAAACAACTTGGAGGCTCCCTGACCGCTGAGAGCCATGGCACGAATGCGGGCGCGACGTTTACGCTCGAACTCCCTATTCAGGCAAGTGGAACTGATGTGGAGAGGATGGGCGCATGACGCTTCAAAGCAACCACTTCCGACTGCTCATCGTGGACGACAACGAATCCATCCATGACGATCTGAAGAAGATTCTCCTGCCCCGGGAAATTGACTCTCAGCTGGCAGCGGATGAAGCGCTTTTGTTCGGAGCAACAACCGCGCCGGGAGTGGTCTTTGAAATTGATTCCGCTCTCCAGGGCCAGGATGGACTCACATGTGTACTGCGGGCACAGGCCGAGGGCCGGCCCTATGCGCTGGCCTTCGTCGACGTTCGGATGCCCCCTGGCTGGGACGGTGTCGAAACGATCGAGCACCTATGGCACGTCGACCCCGATCTCCAGATTGTCATCTGCACCGCGCATTCCGATTACAACTGGCATGACATATCGAAGCGTCTCGGCATGTCGGACAGTTATGTCATCCTCAAGAAGCCCTTCGACATCATTGAGGTCAGCCAGCTTGCACACGCGATGACCGCAAAGTGGACCTCGATGCATCAGGCCCGACTGCGGATGAATGAACTCGATCGACAGGTTGAGGAACGCACCTTCGAACTCTCCGCAGCCAATGAACAGCTCAAACTGCTCGCGGCCGCGTTGAAGGCCGCAGCGAACTCCATAAGCATCACCGACTCGAAAGGAACCGTTGTCTGGACAAATCCGGCATTCTCGGCTCTCTCCGGCTATTCTGCTGAAGAGGTACTCGGGACAAATCGTCGATTGTTGAAATCCGGCACCCATGACGACGAATTCTACAAGACAATGTGGGCGGCGATTTCTTCGGGAAAGACGTGGCGGGGCGAGGTTGTCAATCGTCGCAAAGATGGGACCTTGACTCCGGAAGAGATGACGATTACGCCGGTCGCATTGCAGCCAGGTAATGTCACTCACTTCATTGCAATCAATCAGGACATCACTGAACGAATACAAGCGGAAGAAGCGGTTCGCGAGGCCGAAGAGAAGTACCGGGCGATCTTCCGTGATGCCGTCGTTGGAATCTTTCAGGCCTCCCCCAAAGGGCAGCTATTGAATCTCAACCCCGCCTTCGCGACTATGCACGGCTATGAATCCCCCGAACAGATGCTTGCAGACGTATCCGGAGAAGTGCTCCTGCATTTTATTGACACTTCGCAGCATGATGAGTGGACCAGCGTATTGGGGAGCCATAGGACCATCCGCAGCAACGAGGTCGAGGTGCTGTGCAAGGGCGGGACACGCAAGTGGCTATTGGTGAATGTCCGAGCTGTACGCAACGCGGACGGCTTCATCGTCAGGCACGAAGGGACAGCCGAGGACATCACTGAACGAAAACTCGCCCAAAAGCAGGTCAACTTCCTGGCGTATTACGATGCTTTAACGGGATTACCCAACCGGACGCTTCTCCATGATCGCTTAAACAATGCGCTCGCCGCGGCTCGTCGGCGGGGGAATATTGTGGCGCTTTTGTTCCTCGATCTTGACCGCTTCAAGATCATCAACGATTCACTTGGGCACTCATTCGGCGACCTGCTTCTAATACAGGCCGCAACGCGTCTCAAGAAAGAGATGCGCGAGCAAGACACCGTGGCGCGGGTAGGCGGCGACGAGTTCATTATTGTGTTGACCAGCTTGAATAGCGTGGCCGAATTGGGCTTAATCGCCGCTCGCATTGTGGAGTCGGTATCGAGCGAGTTCATTATCAAGGGCCGCTCACTCGGGATTACCTGCAGCCTGGGAATCAGCGTCTTTCCTGAACACGGTCAAGACGGAGAAACCCTGATCAAGAATGCCGATTCCGCGATGTATTGCGCCAAGGAAAAAGGGTGCAACACCCTCTGTTTTTTTACCAACGAGATGAACACAAGCGTCATGGAACGATTGACCTTGGAGAACAGTTTGCGCTCCGCTATCGACAGAGAGGAATTGTTCCTCATGTATCAGCCGCAAGTCAACGTAGCGAGCGGCGAAGTCACAGGTCTGGAAGCACTCGTGCGATGGCAGCACCCGGCGCTAGGTCTCGTAATGCCTGATACGTTCATAAAAGTCGCAGAGAACAGTGGCCTCATTACAGCCATTGGGGAGTGGGTTCTCAAGACCGCATGCTCTCAGATAAGGAAATGGCAGTTCGAGGGTCTCCTCGTGGTGCCGGTGGCGGTAAATGTTTCCGCTGTGCAGTTTCGCCAGGAGGGATTCTCGGAACTTATCAAGCACGTGTTGCACGAGACAGGTCTTGACCCTCAATACCTGGAGCTTGAACTGACCGAAAGCCTCCTTTTGTCAAATGCAGACGTGATGTTCGGGGTTCTCAAGAATCTGAAGGATATGGGGCTAAAATTGGTAATCGACGACTTTGGGACTGGCTATTCGAGCCTCAGCTATTTAAGGCAATTTCCAGTCACAAAACTCAAAATAGACCGTTCGTTCATCCGGGATGTCGCGGTCAACTCCGACGCCGCCGCGATTACGACTGCGATCATCAACATGGCAAAGGGCCTCGGCCTGAAGGTGAACGCCGAAGGAGTAGAAGACGAGGCGCAGTTGTTGTTTCTGAGGGAACATGAATGCGACGAATTTCAAGGCTACTATTTCAGCCGCCCACTGAACGTGCAGGATGTCGCAATCACACTGAGGAAACCTCTGATCTTAAACCCGGCGGAAAGCCTGGTGGCTCCGTTGGCGTAAACGCGCAGGAGAAGAAATGGCAAAAGCCGGACGCCCAGCAAACGGGCGGTGGCAATCGCGCCATTCCCTATGCGCTTTCGAATTAGACTCTAACTATAGAATGCGCAAAGACCGACATCTTGGGGTCAGCGTGACGCAGGTTCATTGTAGTTTTGGAGCGTTTTGGCAGGACAGACAAATGTGATTGATCGCCTTGTGGCGTGCAATCAGGTTCATACCGAGTGTTTCTAGGCGGGACTCTGCGGTATTGCCCTTTTGGCAGACAAATGGGAATCCGACAAAGACCATCTACTGGGCCTTTTCGAATACAGAAGAGTGCTGGCGCTGCTGGATTCTGTCGAAGTTCGGGGTCCGGCATCCGAAGACATATGTTCCGGCGCCATGCTTGTACCGATCCGCTGGCAGCGCTGCAACATGGCTGCACCGCTATCTCAACTCACTGTCATCAACGCGGGTGAGTCAACCCGCGAAACCATCAAACACTGGCATTACTGGGTGGCCCAGGAATGACTTCTGATCTACGCGGGCCTGCCGAAAGCACAGTAGCGCCGGGATAAACCGGCATGGAGTAATGAATGAAAGAGTCTGACGCCAAAAGCCTAGCCAGCTGTGGCGGCCCCGAGTCATGTGGTTGCAGCCGGGGGTGACCAGCTTCGCGCTTGCCGCGCAGCCGCCCTTTCAGCCGGGCGGCGGCGACGGCGGATTTCATCTCAAAGTCGACGATCCGCGGGCATCGTCGCCGGTGGAGAAGAGTGTGGCGAAACTGACCGTCGGCGCGGGCTACTTTGCCGTCCTCAATGAGCCCATCCTGGCCGGGCGGGAATTCGAGGAGAGCGATCAGCGTGTCGATGTCGAGGCGGCCATCGCCTCCGGAGCCCCGGTACCGACGCTGCCCATAGTACTGAATGAAAAAGCCGCGCGCGCCCTGTTCGAAAAGGACAACCCTATCGGCAAGCACCTTCGCGGAGACCGGCGTGTGTACGAAGTCGTGGGCCTGGTGCCCGATAGGAAAGATGCCGGCGGCACGATCCAGGCCATCGCTTTCTGTCCCCTCACGCGGCACGATTTCGCCCAGCCTCCAGGCAGCGGCATCACGATTATTGCGCGCGGACCTACGGCAGAGGATGCTCTCGGTGGGGTGCGGAGCGCGGTCGCTTCCATGGATCCCAACCTGACTCTCTTCAACGTGCAAACGCTGAGCGAATACCTCGAAGTGACCCGCGCCGCTATCCGTTCTGCTGTACGCACGTTCGGCGGCATTGGCGTCTTCGGCCTGTTGCTGTCGGCCGTTGGGCTGGCCGGAGTGACCGGGTGTGCGGTGGCACAGCGACGCAAGGAGATCGGCATTCGCATGACGCTGGGCGCGCGCAAATCGCAGGTGCTGGCGCTGGTGCTCCGCGAGGGCGCTACGCTGATTGCCGTTGGAACCGCGATTGGATTCCTGGGCGCAGTCGCGCTGGCCAAAGCGCTTTCAGCATTCACCACGGCCTTTAGCGACGACGTTGCCGTCGGTGTCGACGATCTGCGTCTGCTGATCGGCGCCCCGCTCCTCCTCGCCATTCTCGCGCTGCTGGCCTGCTGCATTCCCGCGCGCCGAGCCATGAAGATCAATCCAATCCAGGCTTTGCGACAGGAGTAAGCCTCCGAAGCCCTGCACTTACGAATCAGGTAATGCCTTGTGTCGCGGCTTGGCGGCAAGAACGAGCGCTCGCATTTCCACGCTGGAAGGCGATCATTGGATTTGAGGATAGCACTGATGATGCATGCCATCATCGGCTCTTCGAAATGTGCACTCAGTAGCTGTGCAATCTGCCTGAGCACCCGATTCGCCTTCCCTTGATGCAAAGTCTCTTGAGCGCGTTTCCAGATCGGGGACGGCTGGAGACGGGGTCTGCACTGTTCCGGTCAGCCGGGAATCATGCACAGGCAGATCGGCGAACCCTGGGCGACATATCAGTATTAAAAGTTTTGACCCCTGCTGTTACACGGCAGAGGTATGGGTACAAATCACCCGTTTCCTGCGATTCAGGGTGTTTAGAAGGGTGCTGAAAGGACGCTTCGGTGCCGCCTTGAGGAAGTGCGTTGTCATGCCCCAACCGCCCGTCCGTGGACGTGCCTCGGAAGTTTTGCGTAAAGCCAGAAACACTTTCGTCGGCGCGGGCGTTTCTCGATACCGAAACGCTCCAGCACGTATCACCGGTTTCGGAGGAATCGGACGCTATGGAGACATGATCTGGTTTGATATTGACTGACTAGACGTTTACCTATACACTCAGTATATGCCGAGACCAAGGAGCGATCAGAAGAGAAGTGCGATTCTGGAGGCTGCAACACACATCATCGTGATGCAAGGCCTGAGCGCGCCCACGGCAGGCATAGCGAAAGAAGCTGGTGTCGCCAACGGATCGCTCTTCACCTACTTCGAGACCAAGAAAGACCTCTTCAACGCACTCTACCTTGAATTGAAAGGGGAGATGGCGTCCGCCGCCATGAAGGGGCTTCCGGGAGATGCGGACATCCGCAAACAGTTCTTTCATGTATGGAAGAACTGGACCAGTTGGGCGATCACCTACCCCGAGAAACGGCGCGCGCTGGCGCAACTCGGTGTATCCGACGAAATCACGCCTGAAACTCGGTTGGCGGCCCACAAGGTGATGAAGGGCATCGCCGAACTGATGGAGCGCGGTCGCGCGAACGGCCCCATGAGCAAGGCCCCGGGAGCTTTCGTTGCCACGATCATGAACTCGGTGGCGGAAGCGACCATGGACTTCATGACTCAAGACTCGGCCCATGCCATGAAGCATTCCAAAGTGGGCTTCGACGCCATGTGGCGCATGATCGCCTGATTTTTTGACCAAGTTACTGAGTGACTGGACAGACATCTAAGGAGCATAGAAATGCCGAACCCTCTTTTCATGAACGATCCGCCCAATCGCAAGGCGTATATCATCACTGGCCCTACCTCCGGGATAGGCAGAGCGGCCGCGCTCAAAATGGCGAAGCACGCGCAAATCGTGCTGGTCGGACGCAACCCTGGAAAGCTCAACGAATTGGAGCGGAAGATAGAGCAAAAAGGCGGCCATGCGGCGTCGGTCGTATGTGATCTTTCGGATATAGTGAGCGTGCGTCGAGCCGCTGCGGAGATTCTCGCCCTCAAGCTTCCGGTCGCGGGCCTGCTTAACAATGCGGGCATCATGCAAATGCGTCCGACGAAGAATGCACTGGGATGGGACATGTCGTTCGCGACGAACCATCTCGGCCCGTTTGCTCTGACTGAAACGCTAGTGCCCCATCTCCCCGACGGAGCGAACGTCGTCTTCGTTTGCTCTGCTGCAGAAGATCCCGAGCGGAAACCCGCAGTGGCTTTTGGTTTCCGCGGCGGTCGCTATATTTCCGCAGAGGCAAGCGCGCTCGGCGAGTGGAAGACCGGCGGTTCCACGCGGCCGGGCTTTGACGCCTACGCCACGTCGAAACAGTGCAATCTCGCCACGGTCATGGCATTCGCCCGTGAGACCCCACGGCTACACTTCAACGCGATTGAGCCGGGCTTGAATCCGACCACCGGTCTCGGCGGGAACGATGTCGGAGCGTTCCCGCGCTTCCTGCAGAGATGCGTCATCCCACTCCTCGTGCCGCTGTTCATGCCCTTCTTCAAAATCTTAAGCACCCCAAAACGAGCAGCGCACGTCATTGCCAAAACTCTGATCGATGCGTCCGGTCAGACCGGCGTCTATTACGACGAGGGCGGCCATCCGATGCAAAGCTCCGCACTTGTGCGCGATCCGAAATTCCAGGATCGCGTTGTCACCGAAACGCGCACCCTGCTGGCGACAGTTCGGGCATAGATAAGGTAGCTATCTCGATGTCTCCGGTCGGGTAAACGGCTGCATGGGAGGCCGTCCGGTCAGTCCTGCGAAGTGGGGCCGATAGGTAGGAAGGTGTATGGCGAGGTAGACCGGGCGTACCGCCTTGGAGAGCAGCCCATGACGCGGCGGAAGGCCTTACCGAAGGCGCTCTCGGATTCGTAGCCGAGCGACTGCGCGATGGCGGAGAGGCCGTCAGAGGAGTTCTTCAAGCGGTCGGCTGCCAGAAGCATGCGCCACCGGGTGAGGTACTCCATGGGCGTAGCGCCGACTGTCTCGCGGAAGCGCAGGGCGAAGACCGAGCGTGACATGCCGACACACTCGGCCAGCGACAGCAGCGTCCATGGTTGTCCTGGGTCGTTGTGCATGGCGGCAATGGCTAGACGCATGTGCTTGTCCGCCAGCGCCGCAAGCCAGCCGCGTCCAGCGTTGGTGGTATCAGCCAAGTGCAGGCGCAGCGCCTGGATGAGCATCATGTAAGCAAGCTGCTGTGCAATCAGCGAACCGCCCGGTTGTGGATCGCGGAGTTCCTCGCGCATACGTTCGAGCGACCAGCGCATGGCGGCCTTATCTGACTCGCGGCGGATGTGGACAATGGGCGGCAGCGAGTGAAGCAGCATCTCGGCGTGACCGCCGGTGAATCTGAAGAAGCCTCCGGCGATGTATCGCGCGCCTTCGGTGACCTCCGGGGCTTCGCTCCTCATGTCGTGACGAACGCAGGCATCCGTATAAAGAACCGGCTCAAGCGAGAGATCGGTGGCGAGCCGAAACGGAAGTCCACGAGGCAGGATGAAGCAGTCTCCGGCATGGAGTAGCACCGGCCCAGGCACTCCTTCAACGACCAGCCAGCAATTCCCGGCGAGCATTGCGTAACACTTGATGCCCTGGTGCTTCGGAAAATAGATGGCCATGTCGCCCGGCACCATGAAGCCGCCAGAGACTAAGCTCTGCGGCTTCAGCAAAGCAAGCACCTCCGAGAGCGGATCCATATGCTGACTCGATCCGAAACCTGGCTGCATGGGCTGAATCTCGGATCTCTGAGTCTGCGAGTTCTGAAAAAGTGGGACGATTGGACTAATCATTCGGACTCTCAGTATAGATCGTCCGCAGACAGAGAGCATCTAGTAGTTGACGGCCCTGATCGGCCACGGCTGATCGGCTGCATATTCGTGAAAGCAAAGGAGACATCATCATGCGTATCTTTGTTACAGGAGCACCGGGATTCATCGGTTCCGCGCTTGTTCCGGAGTTGATTCAGGCAGGGCATCAGGTGCTGGGCCTAACCCGGTCCGAGGCGGGCGCCGAAAGGCTGCGAAAGGCGGGGGCCGAGGTGCTGCATGGCAACCTTGAGGATCTCGACAGCCTGCGCGAAGGAACGGCCAAGTCGGACGGCGTCATTCACCTGGCCTTCAACCATGACTTCTCGCAGTTCCTGAAGAACTGCGATGACGACCGCAAGGCGATCGAGGCGATTGGCGAAGTGTTGCTGGGCTCGAACAGTCCCTTCGTTATCACCTCGGGTACGGCGATCGCGGCTAATGTGGACGGCAAGCCATCGACGGAGGACGGCCCGACCGCTGCGTGGAACCCGCGCGCGGCTTCGGAAGCGACGGTGAAAGAGTTGACGGCGCGCGGCGTGAACACCTCGGTGGTACGGCTGGCGCAGATTCACGACACCCACAAGCAGGGCCTGGTTCCCTTCGTCACAGCGGTGGCGCGCGAGAAGCGTGTGTCGGCCTACATCGGAGATGGCGGCAATCGCTGGCCGGCGGCGCACCTATCCGACACGGCGCACTTGTACCGTCTGGCATTTGAGAAGGCGGAACCGGGCGCGATCTACCATGCGGTCGGCGAGGAGGGCATATCGATCAAGGCCATCGCCGAGGCTCTGGGCCGCGGACTGAAGATACCGGCTGTCAGCATCAAACCCGAAGAGGCTGAGGCACACTTCGGCTGGATTAGCCGCTTCGCAGGACACGATATGCCTTCTTCCAGTGCGATCACGCAAAAGAAGCTGAACTGGAAGCCAACCGGGCCGGGTCTGATTGCCGACCTCGACGGCATGGACTACACGCAAGCCTGAGTCGAGCCGAGGGCGCACCGGTGACTGCCTACAGGGTGCCGGTGCGCCCTGCGTTATAGGCCTTGATCGGCGTCGACCATGGCTTGCATGTAGAGAAGCCTTTATAACGACTCCTCGGAGAAGCGGCAGGCTCCGAGAGCCTCCTCAGACCCCCTGGATGCTTGCCGGGCACGGCACTCCCGACGCCATGATGACTACCGATGATCTGCCTGTCAGGGCGCGGATCTTTGATCAAAAGCGGTGCGTGCCCGCTCTACCGCTTCAAGATGTTTCTCTGCCCACATCCAGACTCCGCAAAAAGCAGCTCCCAAGCTGAGGCCCAATTCCGTGAGCTTATACTCGACCTTCGGAGGGACTACCGGGTGCACAGTGCGTGTAACCAGGCCTTCGCGCTCCATCAAACGAAGGGTTTGCGTGAGCATCTTGTAGCTGATCCCCGGCACCAGTTCGCTGAGCCGCGTGAACCGTAGTTCCCCTCGCTCAGTAAGCACTTCGAGTATCAGCATTGTCCATTTGTCGGCTACGCGGCCGATCAGTTCAGTAACTAACGCCTCTACGCGTGGGTCAGTGAGCTCTCGCGATTCACAGCTCTCATATGCCTGAAGAGAGGAAATTTGCTCCTTCGATAGCTTCAATTTCCTGGGCATTGAGACACTCTCCTTTTGGTGCATATTGAACTTTAAAGTGCCTACTTCCCGAAAGAGAGTGGCCTGCCTATAGTGACATACAGGGTTGGCTCCGCACAAAGCTGAGCACCCAGGAGGTCCCATGAAACTCGAAGGAAGAACCGTTCTCATCACGGGCGGTACCAGCGGAATCGGCTTTGAACTGGCCAGGAGGCTCATCGCCCGCCGGAATACCGTCATCATCACAGGCCGCGACCCACAAAAGCTGCAAGAAGCGAATTCTGCTTTGCCTGGCGTTCACGCTTTCGAAAGCGATGCCAGCAAGCCGGAGGATATCGAATCTCTGCGGCAACGAGTCACAACAGAGTTCCCGGCATGCGACACCTTGATCAACAACGCAGGCGTCATGCGGAATATCAATATGAATCAGCCGCGGTCGCTGACCGACCTTACGCGTGAGCTCGATATAAACCTGATTGGCCAAGTGCAGATGGTGCAGGCATTTCTTCCGCACCTGAAAGGCAGGCCGAACGCCCTGATCGTGAATGTGTCATCAGGCCTGGCTTTCGTTCCATTTCCGCTTTCCCCGATCTACAGCGCCGCCAAGGCTGGTCTCCACGCCTTCACTCGGTGCCTTCGTGTGCAGCTCAAAGGTTCAAGCGTTACCGTCGTCGAACTGGCTCCCCCACCGGTAGAGACCAAGCTGTTTCGCGGTGATTTTGAAAAGGAAAACAAAGGACAGAAGGCGATGCCGGTCGGCGCGCTGGTATCGAAGACTATCGCGGGCATCGAAGCGGGCAAAGTAGAAATTCGTCCTGGCCTCAGCAATATGCTTTATCTCCTCAGCCGCTTCGTCCCTGCGCTGCCATTCGGGCACATGGCGAAGATGGTTAATCTCCAACCGTGATCGCAGAGAAAGACCCAGTTAACGTCATCGTCGACTGGTCCACATTTTGCGAGTTGCCGGGAACACAAAGGCTCGTTCCAAGCAGAAACACAAAATACGAGGAAGAAAAAATGCAAGCGATTTGCGCTACAGACGATGGTCAACTTGAAGTCCGGGATATCGCCGCTCCGGGAGAGCCGCCAAGCGGTCATGTCCTGGTCAACATTGAAGCCGCAGCCATCCATCATGGAGACAAGCTCGTTCTGGCGCGACCTTTCATTGCCGGGCGAGTAGCCGGAAGCAAGAACAATGTTTGGGGAGCTTCAGCCTCCGGAACAATTCTCTCGCTTGGGCCTGATGTCCCGGCCGAGTCTGCGGGCAGCAATGTCGCCATCTACCGTTCTCTGACAGCCAGTCCGCACACGGTGGCGTTCTGGAGCCAGCAGGCGGTTGTGCCCTATACAAACTGCCTCATCCTGCCAAACGAGGTTGCCGTGCAGGACGATTCAGGTTCCCTGGTGAACGTCATCACCGCATATGCCTTCCTTTTTTCATTGCTGCGTTTTCGCGGATAACTTCACCAGTCTCTCGACTGTGCAAAGTTAACTCTGCGGCGATTGACTGACCGAGAATTCGCTGATCAATATTGCCAAACGACCCAGGCACGAGGCTTCCCAACCAACCGGCCCAGGCCGGGGTATGAGCGTTGCCGACAATGATGCCGGGGCGAAAGATGGCGAGGCGGGCAAAACCGACGTTGCGCACGGTGTCTTCCTTCATCCCCATGACTCGCAAATAACGAAAGCGGCTGCGTGCTGTGCTTCCTGCCGCGGAAAGTAGGCAAAACTGGGCGATTCCGGCGTCATGGCATCCACGTGCAAAGGCGCCGACGACGCCGACCTCAAGTCGCAGCAATTCTTCTTCGCTCCAGCGCATCGATCCAGAACCGACACCCACACAGCTCACGGCGCTGGCGGAACCCTGACTTAAGACTTCGCGGGCAAGGGCGGCAGTGCGCTCGGCAAAGTCAGGAGCGCCGGTATCAAGAACGACGTTGCGCACCCGCGATCGCGGTGCAATGGGCTTTCTGGTGATCATCACCACTTCCCGGCATTCCGAAGTTGCTAGCAGTTCCGCGACCGCTGCACCGCCGACTTGTCCGGTACCACCAAGGATAATTACGGCGAAATTCTGCTTCACAAATAGGACCTCCGCTTAGGTAAGGATGCGACAGCCCCGCTCACCCCAATACGGAAGCATACTGGGTCTCGGCTCTAAATTGAGCCAGTGAATTGAGCCCGTGAGGCATGGCTCTTCTCTATTGGCGCGGTTATCGACCCCGCGCCGCGCAGGATTGACGGCGGTGGTGCGGCCCAAACCGCGCCTTCCGCCCGTGATTATGGCAATCTTGTTTGTCATGCTTCAAACTCCCTTGCTCATAGAGATGTTTCTTTGGTTGGACTCGATCCCGTGTTTTGCCCCGTGCAGCCGGAGATGCGACCGGCTACAAGCTACGAGCCCAGAAATGCAGGCTTCAGCACTTCCTCACACCACTGTCGAAAACTGGTTGGAGTCGTGTTCTCTGGAGTTCGTCGTTCTGTGCTGTCCAAGCCGTTGCTCTTCGCATCGCGCATCTCCAAAAGGCCCTGCGCGAACGCCGCGCTCGCGCCGAAGTTCATCAGCTGCGCCTTGTACGCTTCGCCTGAGATGGACTGGAAGCGGATCGAAGTCCCGAGCACCTCCGTCATAATGGCGGCCATGTCGTCGAAAGACAAGTCCTCCGGGCCCAGCACGGCCAGCCCGCCCTGGCCCGTCCACGATCTGTCAAGGAGGAGTTTGGCGCCGCTCGATGCAATGTCTCGCGTAGCGACCTGGGGAGCCTTCACCTCCGAGCGGCCTGGAACCGAAAATACTCCATGCTTCAGCGAGGGAATCGCCTGCAGCATGTTTTCCATGAAACCCGGGCACCACAGTGCGCGGAAATCCACGCCCGTCTTCTCGATCTCCGCATCCTTCGCAAAGGAAGCGGTGACCGGCCCCGCCTTCACCGCGGCGCGGCGTCCCACACCAGAGACCGTCACTACACGCTTCACTCCTTGACTCTTGATGGCGCGGCAAACGGGACGGGCGAACTGGAGGTAGTATTCCCGGTCATCGTCTGTGGTAAAAGATGGAGGCACGACCAGGAACAGGCTTTCCGCGCCGTCGAGGGCGCGCATCAGAACGTCCTCGTCATCGCTCGATCCCTGCACGATCTCCACTTTGTTTCGGACCTCTGAAGCAATTCTGTCCGGCTTACGCGCAACGACGCGCACTGCCTCATGGGCGGCAAGGAGGTTTTGAACGACCTGCGAGCCTATATGTCCGGCGGGTGTAGTAACGACGATCATCTCTTCTCCTTCCTCGATGTGGGCCTCGAGGTGGGCATGGTTCAGTTCTGGGCATAGCGCATGTTTCCGAGATCGGTGAGCAGACGGGGCCCGATTGGGTCCCATCCCAGCTTTTCTCGCGTTTGCGCGCTGGAGACCGGGCTATCTCTCCCTGCGAAGAACCCGAAAAAACCGAAATGCTCTTGGGCCTGTTCCTGTGAAATGGAAATGACGGGCACATTCAGGCCGCGGCCGATGGCGGTGGCGATGTCTTTGAGCGGTACGCCCTCTTCGGCGACGGCGTGGTACCGGGCTCCCGCTGTGCCCTTCTCCAGCGCGAGCCGGTAGAGCCGAGCGGCGTCGAGCACATGCGCGGCGGGCCAGCGATTGTGACCATCGCCGACATACGCAGAGACGCCCTTCTGGCGGGCTACAGCGATCAGGGCGGTCACGAGGCCCTGTTTTACCGTGTCGTGGACCTGCGGCAGGCGCATCACTGACGCGCAAACTCCCCGCTCCATGAGTGCGACAGCCGTCGCCTCTGATACACGAGGAAGGGATGGAGAAGGAGAGAGCGGTGGGTCGTCCTCGGTGGCGGGGCGGCCCTGAGCTACTCCCACTCCGGAGGTGACGATGAACGGACGGATGGAGCCCTGGAGCACGGAGCCGAGAGCCTCGATGGCTCTCCGGTCAATTTCGCAGTTCTCCTTGAACTTCGAAAAGTCATGGAGAAACGCTGTGTGAATCACAGCGTCCGCGCCTGCCGCTCCACTGCGCAGGCTTTCAAGGTCTTCGAGACTACCGCGATGTACCTGAGCGCCAGCGGCGGTAAGTGATTTGGCACCCGCATCGCCGCGAGCAAGACCGATCACGTGATTGCCGGCTTCGATGAGCTCCCGGACGACGGCCGAACCGATAAAGCCCGTTGCCCCTGTGACGAAAACACGCATCTTTTCTCTCCTATGCACTCGTGAATTGGGTTGATAAGGATAATGCCTTCACTCGATCTGCGAGCCGGCTCGAAGCCTTGGCAGTGATCGATCGCCACGCGCCGGTTGAAGACGGCGATCCCTCGATCTCGGTCAACTCGTGCAGCCAGTCTTCCGCCGAAAGCTCCGCCTGCTCTCTGCCGAACAACTGCATCACCGCGCTGAAGAATGCTGTCAACTCCCGTTCGGCCATTGCCATCGGAACCGCGTGGCGCCGATTGGCATTCTCCGCCGGTCTATCTGGAACAATTGAATTCATCTTTTTCACCTTTCGAAGTCCCATAGCCCGAAGCCGCTATTGACAGGTGCCCCCGTTCCCGATAAAACGGAGAGTGTCTCCGATTCATTACATAAGATAACCGGAGACGGTCTCCGGTTGCAACTAATTTTGCGTATGTCGAAGAAGCTGTCACAACCCGCCCCCCGAAAGCCCCGCATGGATGCGCTGCGGAACCGCGAGCGTATTTTGGAGGTGGCGAAGGAGGCGTTTACCCGCTTTGGCGCGGATGCCAGCCTGGACGACATCGCCAAACAGGCTGGTGTGGGAGCCGGAACTCTGTATCGTCACTTTTCCACCCGGGACGCCCTGATCGAGGCGGTCTATCGGAGCGAGGTGGAAAAACTGGCTGCGGCGGAACTCAAGTTCACACAAACGATGCCCCCGATTGAGGCCTTGCGGACCTGGATGCTGCTGTTCGTCGATCACATTGCGGCAAAGCAGATCATTGCCCCCGCACTGAACAGTGTCGTCGGAGGCCCCTCTAAGCTATATGAGGGTTCTCACGGCATGATCCGCGGAGCGATTGATGCGCTGGTAAAACGCGCAATCCAGACCGGCGACATCCGTGGAGATCTCGACCCCTTCGACCTGCTTCGAGCGCTGATCGGCGTTGCCCATGTAGCGTCCGGCCCCGGCTGGCAGCAGAGCGCCCGAAGACTGGTGGACATCCTCATCACTGGCTCACGCCCGGTCAAATAGACCGCTTTGCGCGGACCGGGACCGACGATATCTGAAGGTGACCCAGCCGTCTGATGCGCGAACGGACGCCTTAGCATCGGCGACCGTCCAGCAATCTACTTCCCATAGGATCTCGACTCTTGCCAGCCCAACCTTTGATTCCAAGCCGACTTCGACTTAACACTGAAGTGGCCGTCTTCCGCAGTAGTGAGCGGCGTGCAGGCCAAGTCTCACATTCTGTGGGTTTAATTTCGTCTCTGCGTCAGTGGCCCGGAATGAATCATTTGTTCGTTGCTTGTGTTTGCCTTTTCCGTTGGAAAACGCGAAGCAATACAGCGATCATAGGGTGTACTGTCGCTGTCTCGCGGACCGTGATTTGAGACCATATATAAAGAGGTCGGGAGCTCAGATTTCAGGCAGCTTCAACCACTTCGACGGGAGAGCATATGAATTTGTCCACAGTAATTCCGATCCCACGCTGTCCATGGGCTGAGAGTGATCCACTGATGCGGGCCTATCACGATGAGGAGTGGGGCGTGCCGGAGTTTGACAGCCGGGCGCTATGGGAAATGCTGATGCTGGATAGCTTTCAAGCCGGCCTTGCGTGGATTACCATCCTGCGCAAACGGAAGGCGTTTCGCAGCGCGTTCAAAGGCTTCGACCCCAACAAGGTCGCGCTATTCACCGAGGGGGATGTCGCTCGGTTACTCGAAGACCCTGGCATCGTGCGTTCCCGCGCCAAGATCGAGGCGACCATCAACGGGGCGCGCATTTTTCTTGCCATGCAAAAAGAGCGCGAAGATTTCGCACAGTTCATTTGGAATCTTGCCGGCGGAAAGCCAGTCAATAACAGCGGTCCTGTTCCCGCCAGCACTCCACTCTCTGAGGAAATATCCAAGGCGTTAAAGAAGCGGGGATTCAAATTCGTGGGACCGGTAATCGTCTATGCGTGGATGCAGGCTGCCGGGATAGTAAACGACCACAGCGCCGATTGCTTCCGGCGGAAAGCCGTACCACGCAGCGCGAAGCCGATTTAATAAACGCACGGTTTATCCCCGAGGAGCCAATTCCATGAGTATGCCGGTCGTAGTCCAGAGAAATCAAATATCGCTCGCAGAAATACACCGCGAAGACCGCGCGATCAATATGATTTAATTGTCGTTCTCGCGATCACAAAGATACTTCAAAACCTTCCCCTCTCGCTCTTCCGAGCTCGTGAAATCGGCTGGCATCCCGAGGTGTGCGGTTAGCACCTCGGGATGGTTCTTGCGCAAACCTATTGGACTGTCAGCGAAACCACGCCTGAGCTTGAAACCTGGTGTGTAGACTGAACTGGCGGCACGGTAGTACCACTGCCCCCTCCGCCGCAACCCGTCGCCAGCGCCGCTCCTCCCGCCAGGAGCAGCAACGCTGCGCACGCGGTAATCCACGTTCCCTTTGCCGTGAGTTTCCGGCGCACATACAGCAGTGGCAATAGCAGGAAGGGCGCCAGCATGAGTGCCGCCGCCGCTGAGCCAGGCCATGTTTCGTTGAATATCACCGTGATCTGATAGGCCCCTTTCGGGGTTGAACTGGAAGTCGCAATCGAGACCGCACCTGACGAAGCCGCGTAGCTGCAACTGGCTCCCGTCGGAAGATTCAAGCAACTCACAGTTGCCGCGGATACCGACGATGGCAATGACACAGGATAACTCGCTGTATTGCCAGCCGAAACCGTCGCTGCCGGATTGCTGAAACTGGGTGCGGTTGACGACCCTGAACCTGCTGAATCAACTTCGAATTGAAGTATGTTCGATGTGCCTCCTCCCGGAGACGGGCTTTGCACCGTGATTGCAGTTGGTGTGCCCGCCACTGCGATCATCGCGGCTGTTACTTGTGCTGTGAGTTGCGATGGACTGACGAATTGGGTCGAAAGCGCAGAATTTCCCCAGTAGAGAGTCGAACCGTTGACATAGCCGCTCCCATTCACGGTAAGCGTAAACGTCGCGCCCCCTGCCGTCGCATAGGCGGGCGACATACTGGTAAGGATCGGGGCCGGATTTGTGGCAATACTCTCGGTCAGTGTGTTCGAAGTGCTGGTAGAGAATTCGGTCGAGCCCTGGTAGGCCGCCGACAGGCTCAGTTGTCCGGAAACAATTGGCGCGGTGCCGGTGTAGGTGGCCACCCCGGATGCGTTCAGCGCGACTGTCTGTGTGGCTGAACCGATAGTGAAGATCACGCTGCCGGTCGGAACTGTATTGCCAGTCGACGGTGTTACGGTTGCCGTCAGCGTGTAACTTGCCCCCGCGCTCAGAGATCCGCCACTTGGCGAAATCGTCAGCGCTGTCGTAGTCGGGATCGTGGCGATACTCTCGGTCAGCGTGTTCGAAGTGCTGGTGGAGAATGCGGTCGAGCCATGGTAGGCCGCCGACAGGCTTAGTTGTCCGGAAGCAATGGGCGCGGTGCCGGTGTAGGTGGCCACCCCGGATGCGTTCAGCGCCACCGTCTGTGTGGCCGAACCGATAGTGAAGATCACACTGCCGGTCGGAACTGTATTGCCAGTCGACGGCGTCACGGTTGCCGTCAGCGTGTAACTCGACGCAGCCGCAAGCGATGTTGTACTGGGCGAAATAGTTAGTGTTGTAGAAGTCGAGATGGCAGCACCATTAGTAATCACCTGCGTGAGAGTTGTTGAACGACTCACATCAAATGTCAGGTCCCCGACATAGCCAGCGGTGAGATAGTGTGTGCCCGTTGCGAGCGCGGATGTGATAGCGCAACTTCCCGAAGAGAGAACGCACGCTCCGATGTTCTGATCGCCATCAATGAGATTGACCGTGCCGGTCGGAACTCCGGAACCGCCCGGGGCGAGAGCAACCGCCAGGGTGAACGTGGCGGGCGAAACTCCCTTCGAAGAATTGCTCGAGGGGGAAAGGGTAATGGTTGTGGGGCTCACACGGCGCAGTACCGCGGTCTGCTGCGGAGTACGGTGGAGCATCGGCCAGTCGCTGGCAGCGGCGTTGTAATTCCAGCCCGTGCTCAGAACCTCAGTGCCCATCTGGGTGCTTCCAACCTGGATGCCCAACTGGTCCAGTTGGATTGTGTATCCAACCAGTGAATATCCTGAAGCGATTTCACTCTTGCCGTCGCCCAGGAAATCGCCGGCAATGGCGTTGGCCCACAGGGGTTCCTGCCCATTTGCGCCCGACAGGGTCCAGGATCGAATCGTTGCACCCGTCCGATCCAGAATGAGTAACTGACTCACATCGTAGGCCGAGAACAAGGGGTTCTGCGACGCATAGGTCAACGGCGCAACGATCTCCGGATACCCATCCCCATTCACATCGGCAAGCACGGCCGGCCCAAACCCTCCATAGGGATTCACCCAATTCGACCAGAATGCGGTGCCGTCGCTTTTGAAGACCTTGAGCGCGCCACCGGTCGACGCTACGATCTCCTCGTTCCCATCGCGATTCAAGTCGCCTATGGCGATGGAGTCACCGGTCTCATAGTCAGGCAGCGGTTGCGGCCACCCTTGCCGCTCTGATCCATCCGGACCGAGTACGTGAAGAGAGCCAGCACTTCCGTCCGACGGCACTGTTTCGAGGATGGTCTCCAGCTTTCCATTGTGGTCGAGATCCGCCAGAGCCATCTGGTACACGTAGGGCTGTTGAATCGTAGGCGCATTCCACGGCTTGGATGTGCCATCGGCGGCAAAGAGGCGCGGCGTGAAGGACGTTCCCGTTGTTCCTTCAAGCACCACAAACTCCTTCTTGCCATCCCCATCGACATCGCCAACCAACACCCGGGCAGGCGCAAAAGCTAAATCAGGGTCCGAGTCCAGAATGGAGATGGGGAAGTTGCTGTTCAACTGCTGGCCATGATTCCGCCAGGCAAACAGATAGGCCGTAGTCGACCACGGCGTCGGTCCCGGTCCTTGTCCCACCGCGACGACTTCCGGAATCGAATCTCCATCGACATCGTCCACGACCACCTGGGTGTACCTGAAAAAGAAATTGGAGTCGCTCAAAGAAGCTGGCGGCGCGAGAACATCTTTTGTCCCATCCGGCCTGATCACCACAACCGAGTTATCGTCGGGATAGATGAGATCGTCTCCAGGGACAAAATGAAGATTGGCAGCCGCTGGCTGATACCAGGAACCCTTGGTCAATGGATACGAGTTCTGAGCGCTTCCGTTCATCGAGGTCCGGAAGATCTGACCGCCGGGCCACCCAAATGTTCCATAAAGAAGGCCGGTGTTCCCGGACGCATCCAGTGCCGGCACCGGGGCTGGAGGAGCGATGGCCCCGTTGAAATCCACTTCAGCAGCAAGATACAGAGGCCAGTTGGAAGATACCAGGTCAGGTTCCAGATAAACGTAAGTCGCCGCTGTGGTGGTGACGCCTGCGTTCGTAACAGAAACGCTCAGCGTGTAATAGCCTGCTGTGGTAATTGAAGAGGTGTCCCAGGCGGCGATAGGAACGCCCAGGACAGGTTGCGAGAGGCTCCCATTGACGCTAATTCCGCTGCTGCTCCAGCCCGACGATGGGTTGATTCCAGGCGCCCACTGCACTTGAAGACTTTGGAAACTTCCCAGAATGACCGCGCTGATGGAGACCGGAGAACCGGTCTTGAACATCTGGGCCATGGAAGGGACAGCAGGCGGATTCGGCGCCGTCACGGTAAGCTTGCTTGGAACGATGGTCACTGGTGCTGAAACCGGCGAAGCAGCGTAGTTGGTATCGCCGAGGTACTGGGCCGTGATGGCGTCGGAACCCGCGGTCAATGAAGCCGCCGAAATGTTGAAGGTTCCGAAGGCCCAACTCTGCACGGCGCCGGTATAGGGCTGGATCGTTGCTGTTCCTACCTGGGTCCCGTTCACAAAGAACGCCGCTTTGCCCGTAGGAGCATTGCCGAAAGTTGCCGCAGTCACGACCGCCGTCACCGGAGTTACCCCGTTCGCCGCAGTTCCCGCAGTCAATGTCACTGCGGTATTTGCAGCAACCACTGTGAACTGAGCCGGCGTCGTGCTGGTACTGGGCGCAATGCCTTGATCTCCCATGTAGCTAGCCGTTGCGGAGTACGCGCCAGGAGACAGCGTAGTTACGGTGTAGGCGGAGTATCCTCCTTGCATGGGCAGCGTAATCCACTGATTGCTGCCCACTGAGAAGGTGACAGAATTGGTAGGCGAACCGACCCCGGACTGCGCTTTGACCGTTGCGCCCAGGATCACGTTGCTCCCGTAGGGAATCGACGTAATCGCCAATGGATTCCCTGCCTGCGCGTCTCTCGCGATGGCGGAGACCGTGGTAATGCTGGGTTCCGGAGTTACGTAGACAAGCACCTGCGGCGAAACGCTCGCGGCATAGCTGCTATCACCCGAGTAGTTAGCTGTTACCTCGTATTGGCCGCCGGGTAGAGCTGAAATACTCCCCGACCAGGAGCCATTGGACAACTGCATGGTGGCAATTGCAACGCCATTCGCAAACAGGCTGACAGACCCCGTTGGCGTGCCGCTCCCGCTGGTCGGCGCCACCGTTGTCTTGACACTCACCGGTGAGCCATGCACGATATCCGACGTCGGCGAGATCGCGAGCCCGGTGGTTGTAGGAGAGACCCCTTTTGCCGCAACGCTCCAGGCGTTGAGCAGATTTGAAATGTTGATCGATCCCAAGCCGGAAGCCAGATCGTAGCCGGCCCCCGCGTTGTAGCCCGTCAACATACCGAGCGTTCCGGAACTGGTCGCGGAACAATTCTCCGTTCCTCCCAAACAAGGTACGGCGTTGCTTCCACTCGTCACATCGTAAAATACGCAGGAGTTGCCAAGGTTCTGCGCAAGGCTGGCGTTGCAACTCTGGAGAGTGGTTTGGTTTTCCGCGCCTGAAGCGCCATATTCCTGGCCCGCCAGCGAATAAAGTTGATAATTCGCGATGCCCTGGCGGCCGCCAAATTTCTGATTGACCAGCGCCATCACTCCCGCGAATGCAGGTGTCGCCGCAGAGGTACCGCCAACCACCAAGGTCTTGCCCTGGAGGATCACCAGATATCCGTCGTGCATCGCGGCGGTGAAGGAGAGATCCGGAAGATCGCGCACTCCGTCCACGGGAATGCCCGTGACTCCGGCCTGCCAGTTTGGCTTCGGCACTCCTCCCCCACACCCGGTTGTGTCATAACCATCCAGGGTGGCGAAATAACAGTTACTCGCACCGCCTGAACCGGCATAAAGAGTCGTGTAGGTCTGGCTCTCATTCCAGACTTCTTCAGGAATATAACTCTGTGCCGAGGTTCCTGGAAGCGGAGTCGAACTCATCGACGTACCCCAGGAGCCGGCCTGATCGACAAATTCCGTTCCGCCCACAGCCACATTGTAGGGACTCGAAGCGAGGCTATTGACCTGCAATCCAAATTGAGCTGCGGCTAATTGGTCGTCGTCACATCCCGCAGAACCGCTGTCTCCCGCCGCCACGGCCACGGTAATTCCTTGCGCGGCTGCTTGTTCCCACATCTGGGAATAACTAATCAGCCAGCCCCACTCAAAACTCTCACAAGAGCCGTAACTCACGCTCACAATGTCCGCAAGGTTGTTGTCGATCAAGTACTGCGCAGACAGATAGACACCGTCCGCACCGTTAATCATGGACGAAACCAGCACAACCTTGGCGTCCGGAGCAAGCGCGCTGGCCCACTCGACGTCGAGGGCATTCTCCGTATCGTCTCCCGACGGGGTTCCGGGGTCGGGCCCATTCACAATCTGCTGGTACGTGCCGGAATAGGCGCTTCCCAGATAAGTGGACCGGAAGGACGCCACGTCGCTGGCGGCAACGTCGCTGCGACCGGCGATGCCAATGGTCACACCTTTGCCTGTGATCCCGGCGGTTTCCGCGGGAGTGGCGTTGTAGATGGTCCAGAAGTCTCCAGGCGCAAGGTAGTTTGACCCTCCGGACAGAAAGGATGGAGGGTTCCCGGACACGCTGCCATTTCCGGATTTTTGCCCCACCACGTGCGAAAGTGGTCTGCTGACCATGCTGTTCAGCGAGTTGATGCCAACCACGACTGGACTCAAAGCGGCAGGAATCGTCGGATTCGAGACATTGCTGTACTGCCGGCCCGACTTCGTGTCAAACCAATGCAGTTGGGTATGAAATGCACTTTGAATCTGTCCGTGCGTGGCGGAAAACTCGATACTGCTCCGCCCCGTGGCGACCTTGGTCACCACGATGCCTTTCGACTGGAGCCATCCAGTGATCTTGTCGATGTCCTCTTGGGCCGGCCCGAATTGCTCCCCGAATTCCTGCGGGGTCAGCCAGTGGTGATAGAGAGGAGAGTGGATGTCCTGCTGCGCACTGAGCAAGCTTTGAAGCCCGGCTTCCTGGCTCGGGCTGCGCTTGAGGAGCAGTTGCAAACGCCCCAGAACCATGTCGGGAGAGACGACGCCCAGGTCTCGGGCAGAGCTGAAAGGTGAGAGAGAACTCTTGGGCAGTGCTACGAGTTTCCCCTCGTCAATCGCATCGACAATCTGCGGAGATGCAGCGCTATGAGCGGATAGGGTCTGCGTCGATTGTTGTGCATGTATTCCAGGAACAAAGAGAAGAACTATCGCTAGCAGTGCAAACTTCCAAGCTTTCGAACCGTTCAAAGTCGTCCCCATTTCCGAGCAGGATGTGGACATCGCGCCAGGTTAGGCAGTTTATCGGCTGAATTGAATCTTTCATGAGCAAACTTTTGGGCGTAATCCCGCCTGCATCATGGGGAGAGTATCGGCTTTGACAAGCCGACTCGCACTCATCTGCGATCATTCGTTGCCTGATGTCATCTCTGCGTTACCTGACAAGATACATGGATTCGCCAGAGCCTGCCAACCTGAGGAAAACTCTCTGCCGCCAGCTTTGCGAACCTTGCAAGGTTTGAGATTTTTAAATCGCGTGATCCGCCAGGAATCTGCGCATGCTCATGACAATCTCGACCAGATGGGTCTCCAGAGCAAAATGGCCTGTGGGTAGCATCTGCACCACCGCGTTGGGAATGTCGCGCTGAAACGCTTCTGCGCCTGCGGGGATGAAATACGGATCGAATTTGCCCCACACAGCAAGGAGTGGGGGCTTCGCCGCCCGAAAATATTCCTGAAACTTCGGGTACAACTTTACGTTATTGGCGTAGCCAAGAAAAAGATCGAGCTGTATATCGATGTTCCCGGGACGCGCCAGCAACGCAGCGTCCAACGTGTAGCCCTCTGGTTTGATGAGAGTCGGATCCTGGATTCCGACCGAGTATTCGTGCCGAAGTCCTTCGAGGTTTAATCCAGCGCGGATAGCGTTTCGATGCTCCAGGCTAGGTTCACGCCAATAGCGTTGAATCGACTGCCACGCATCGCCCAGGCCCTCTTCGTAGGCATTGCCATTTTGAGAGACGATTGCGGTAATCGGTTCAGGAGCCATTAACGCAAGGCGAAAGCCCGTCGGCGCTCCGTAATCGAATACATAAAGCGCGTAGCGAGTAAGTTTGAGAGCCCGCGTAAAGGCGAAGATCGTCTTTGCCAGGGCATCGAAGGTGTAGATATATCCGCGCTCGGCAGGAACTTCGGTAAAGCCGAAGCCCGGCAGGTCTGGAGCGATGACACGATAGCGGTCGGCGAGGCGTGGAATCAACTCCCGATACTGAAACGATGAGGTTGGGAATCCATGGAGCAGCAGCACTACCGGCGCGTTGGGCGGACCTGCTTCACGATAGAACACTGTGACCCCGTCAGCCTGAATTCTATGGTGCGACGTGAGAGGGATGTTAGGAATGTCTGTCATGCGTTTCCTCGAGTGATTGGGTTCCGGGATGAATTCCAACGAAGCGCCCTTACTACGGCACATCAATATGTGCAGGCGGAAATCTGTTCTGCAACCTTCTCCCCTCCGCCCCTCAATATGCATTCCCTATTGCACAGCATGGGCGACTAACACCTCAATGCCGGAGATATTCTTCAGCAGATCATCGGGGAGTTGATGACGCGCGCCCAGATAGGCGGGACTGTTGTAAGTCACCTGCACTTGGCCGCCTTCATCCTCCCATACCAAAATCTTGAGAGGAAGATCAATCGCGCTGGTTGCCGACGCCAGCATAAGTGGAGTGCCGGCTCTTGGATCGCCAAAGATCAACAGTTTAGTTGGCCGCATCTTCAAGCCAACTCTGGCGGCCTCGCCGCTATGATCGATCAGCGCGAAAAGAGTGATACTTTTCGCCCTGAACATCGCGGACAAGGACGCCACGATTTCATCCACAGTATGCTGGCTGGCGTGGGTAATTAACCCATTTGCCTTTTGAAGCTCCATGATGATATTCCTCGTCATCGCGTGCCACTGCCAAGACTCACCGAATTCGGCGCCTGGGGTCAGACTTTCAATACATCACACTTCGGTGAAGGGTTGGAACTGACCGATTCGTAGCGGCGGGAGCGCGCTTAAGGCAAGAGGATAGCATGAAATCGGTGACCGCGACACGCCCGCATAATCAAAAATATTTAGGGTCTCTTGTTTCTTTCGTTCATGTGAGAGAGCTTGAGAATCCGAGGTAAGGCGAACGGGAAAAGCGTGGATGGTTACCGGGGCTTCACGCGAGATCGGCGCTCAAATTTCTTCCGCTGTTGTCGAAGCTGGCCACGAACTTATGCAGAGTTGCCCAAGCAATCAGCGGGCAGACTTTGCCGATGCATTTGGTCCTATTCAGCCGTTTCGCTGGGTTCATCTTGCTCGCTCTTGACATAACTGCTGTCCCACTCGCCACGGGCGCGCAATTGCTCAATCTCCTGGCGAGCCATGTCCTTGGCGCGCACATAATCCGGCTTGGCAATCCGATTCAGCGGCATCTGTCCGGACTCGAGAAGAATCCAATGGCGCGGACGCATATAAGGTAGTAACGAACGCGCGTGCCGATCCAGTTCCTGGCGGGTCAGTTCGACCGCGGGTTTCTTCTCCACCAAGGCGACCGGCGCTTCGGAGATAACTGCATGCGCCACGCCGACCACCACGCAGTTAGCCACCTTCTCCGTCATGCCGCAGATATGTCTTTCCACATCGCCTGGGAAAATCTGGTAGCCCGACGACTTGATCACCCACTTGTCTCGCCCGGTAAGATGCAAGCCCGCTGCGTCCTTGAAGCCAAGATCGCCGGTATATAGGAATCCGTCGCGCGAAATGGACTGGGCAGTGGCTGTGGGATCGTTGACATACCCAAGAAAGGTCTGTGGCCCGCGGAAGCAAATGTGGCCAACTTCACCTGAGGGCAGTTCATCGCCGGAGTTGCCATCGGCACGCATAGGTTCGCGAATGGAGCAGGGATAGATCGGCATGTCCTGACCAAGCCCGGCGAGAATCATCTCCTCGTCCTTCGTGCTCGCCTGAATAAAAGTGCAGAAACCGGCGGTCTCGGTGAGCCCCAGCCCAGTGCCAATTACGGGAGCCATGGCCGCAAGTTGCTCCACGAAGGGCCGCAGCACCGTATTTCCACCATAAGCGGCAAACTTCAGGCTGGAGAGATCGTGGCGGTCATAGTCTTTCAGCATCCACTCCAGGTTGAACATGGCCGGAATCTGGCCCAGAATCTCCACGCGGTGTTGGGTAACCGCACGCATCGAACCCCTGGCGTCGAAGACCTCCAGGAGTACGACAGTCCCTCCCCCGAAGAGGGTGCTCATCATCGCTTCCGTCTGGCCTCCTACGTGCGACGCAGGCAGATTGACCAGGGTGCGCGTGCCGCGGTCTCCGCCAAAAAATGCGCCGCACAGGCACATGTTCTGTACCGTGATATTGCGATGCGAAAGCAGGGCCGGTTTGGGAGAACCGGTAGATCCAGTGGTAAAGATCACCAGCGCGCCATCGTCCTCGGTCACGGAGATCCCGGCCAGGAGAGCAGAGTTTGCGTCACTTTCGGGTTCCGTCACGGTACTCCGCACGGACTCTGCAATCCAGGCAGAAGACAGTGCGCCAGGAACTTCGGAATCCATCGCAACAAAATGCTGTATCCATGGGCATTGCGCCTGCACGTTGCTCCAGAGTGCGCGAAAATCAAAAGGCGCTTTCACACCCAGGCTGACAAACCCGCGCGGCCGGAGGATTTCCAGCGCGCGAATTACCTCGGCGCAGGGTAAACGCAGATCCAGCGGGGCAACAACCACGCCGATTTTGAAGCAACTGTATTCCAGTAGAATGTGATCCACCGACAGCGGCAACATCGTGACCAGAAAATCGCCCTTGGCAAAACCCATGCGCACCATTTCGCACGCCAATGCTGTGGTGATGCGGTCGAAATCCCTCCATGTGACTACGCGGTCACCCTCTGCGCTGAGAATCGCAGTCGCATCGGGCCTGTCCTTTGCCCACTTCGTCACCACACCATGCAACAGATGGCGATCGGCAAAATTGTTTTCGTAATCGTCGAGGGTAAATTGAGGCACGCGCATAGGTTCACTCATTCATGGTCCAGTTGATCATTCGAGGCATTAGGAGGGCAAATGACGAGATCATGGGTTGTCGCCTGCTCTTCTTTGGCGTGAAGTGGACCACACATGACGATGCTTCTGGGATCGACAGCGTCACACAGTACACCCACAAAGCCTACAAGTCGCAGATGGATCAATGTTTACCGCGCCTTGAGTAGATGCTCCCAGGCGAAAATTGGACCCAAATATAGTTCTGGACCCTGCGGATTGGGTCAAGTGGCTTTCTTCTTAAGCAGAAGCCACTTTGTTTGCCGACTTGAAGTCAATTTGCAAGTCGAAAATGCCCTAAAACCAACCTCCTGGCTCCATGGCAAGCTCTCGCGTCAATGGAGGATGCAATGCCGATTACGACCCCCCCACTTAAACAATTCAGAATCCCCACGGAATTGCTCAAAACATTCCAGGGGGAGATGCGTCTTGTGCCCAATAACCTCCCCGTCGCGGGCTACATCACCTTCGACAGGCAGATGCTCATCTCCATCCTGCGCAGCCAGGACACCGCGGCCAAGGAAAGCCTGGTTGCCGCGCTTGAAAAACTCGACCCGCAGTGGGAACTGGTCCTGGTGGCTCCCACCGAGGAAGCCGTAGCCGCCGAGCGTTAACCCGCAACCCCCGAGGATGGCAGCTGTGCAGAAAATATTGGATCCGCCCTTTCTCCGCAATGTGGGTCTGCTGGTGACCTACCATTGCCAGGCGTCCTGCGAACACTGTGTCATTCGCGCAGGACCGGATCGCCACGAGGAAGTCCGTCTTGAGGATGCGCGTAACTGGATCCGCGAGATCGCTTCCTATCGCAATCACTACGTGTGCGTGCTCTCCCTTACCGGCGGCGAGCCTTTCTCCAACCTGAAACTCCTTAGAGAAGTCATGGAGTTGGCCGCCGAATCGGGATTGTTTGTCTCCGTGGTCACCAACGGCTTCTGGGGTGCAACCAGGGAAAGCGCCAAGAAACTTCTGCAAAGCCTGCCGCAAATCTGTTTTCTCTCCATCAGCACAGATGTCTATCACCAAAAGTACGTCCCCTACGAACGGGTCGAAAACGCCATCTGGGCGACTCGCGAGTGCGGAATCCCCTACTACGTCTCCATCATTACCGATACCGAAGACGACCCCGAATTTCAGAGGGTCAGAAACGACATTCTGAAAAACTCCGGCCCGGAACAGATTCGCACCGGGATTACTTTCCCGGTTGGCCGGGCCTCCCAGATCAAGTCGCAACTGAAATACAGCTTGAGCGATCAGCCGCCCAAGGAAGCTTGTCAGGCTGCCAGCTCACCCTGCATCTTCCCGGACGGGCGGGTGTACGGCTGCATCGGACCTCTTATCGAGTTGCAGCACGATCACCCGCTCCTGCTGGGGAACTTGCACGAAACCCCGATGCACGAAATTCTGGACCGCGCAGAAACCAATGCCGTATTGCACGCCCTGCGCCTCTGGGGTCCGAACAAACTCATTTCCATGCTCCGCGATGCCGGACTTGGCCGTCATTTGCCGGTCGAATTTATCACCGGGAGCATTTGCAATGCTTGCTTCAGCCTGATGTCCAACCCCACGGTCCGCGCGTGGCTGCGCGAGTTGGAACAGGACGAGGACTTCCGCCGCAAAGTGGCGTATGGCCGCCTCTACTACCTGAATGAGAGCGGCATGCTGGATATAGGTGGACTCGGCGAACCCGCGGCGGACCTGGCTTCAACCTCCAACTAACTCCGGCAAATAGTCAGAGTTGCCGAGCACAAAAAAAGCCCGGGCCGCTGAGGCCCGGGCTTTTTTTGTTCAGCTGGAGCATCGCGCCAGCCCGAGGTTATCTCCTCACCTGGAAGGTGAGGGTGGTTGTGTGGGTCAATCCTCCGCCCGTGCCCGTAATCGTGATTGGGTAAGTGCCGGTCGGAGCGTTTCTTGACACCGTCAAGGTGAAATCGGACGTGCCGGAACCCGGCGCTGCAATCGACGTTGGACTGAAGACTCCGGTTACCCCGCTGGGCACCCCCGTCGCGCTCAAAGCAATGGCCGCGTCGAACCCGCCCGAAACCGACGTGGTGACCACCGCATAGCCGCTCTGGCCGCGGTCAAGATAACCCGACGTGGGAGAGACGGAGATGGTGAAAGCGCCAGTCGTCGGCGCAGTGACGGTCAGCGATACGGTGGCTTTTTGCGTGATGCCGCCGCCCGTGCCCGTCACCGTGATGGTATAAGTGCCAGCCACGGTGGTGGAGGCCACCGCGAGGTTCAATGTGGACGAGCCGGACCCCGGCGCCGCGATCGACGTGGGGCTCAAGGTCGCGGTTACGCCGGTGGGTTGGCCGCTCGCGGTCAAGGCAACCGCCGCGTTGAATCCGCCCAGCGCGGCCGTTGTGATGGTCGAGCTTCCACTCTTGCCCTGCACCACTGAAACGGAGGCCGGCGAGGCGGAGAGGCTGAAGGTTGGAGAGGTCGAGGTCGGCGCCAGCGCGTTGATCAACCCGGTTCCATGGGGACTTCCCCAGCCCGTCATCAGGTCGTACCCGGTCACTGCCGAATAACTTCCCGAGGTGCCGCTGGTGATGTCGTGGAAGTCCGTCGCATAACTCGACGTCACGTTCTGCGCATAGATGGTGGGGTTGATAAAACCGATGGTCGCGTCGCCGTTCAGCGCCAACTGCTGATTGACCAGAGCAATGTAGCCCGCCCACATGGGCGCCGCAAAACTCGTCCCGCCGTATTCGTTGGCCGTGCAGCTAGTCTGGTCCGCGCAAACATAGAAGGTGAAATTCGCGTTTGCCGAAACGTCGGGACCGTTGCGCAGCGTGGTCGAACCCTTGTTGCTGGAGTTAATAACTCCCGATAACTTCTGCCACGAGGGAATGGCGACGCCGTCCGGAGAGATGCCGCCGCCGCTGTCGGACCATGCGGTTTCTGAAGCCCAGGGACCGGCCGCGCCGGAAGTCACCAGGTCCGTTCCGCCGACGGCGACCACATTTGCGTCGTCCGCAGGCCAGGCTTCATTGCTCGCCGACCAGGTGGAACTGTCGCCCGACGCCACAAAGAAGTTCTGCCCCTGCGCCGACATCCGTTCGAAATACGGGTCCAGCGTGCTGGCATCCGCCGGGGTCCATCCCCACGAGCAGCCAATGGTCGTCGGCAGCGGGCTGTGGGTGGTCATCGCGCTGATAATGGCCGTATCGGTGGATCCGACATACATCACCAGGCTCGCCAGTCCAGGAGCCATGCCGATGGCCTGCGTCATGTCCAGCGTCTGTTCCGTGTCGTCGCAATTGCCGCCGGATCCCGAATCCACGCAACTGGTGCTGGTTCCATCCGTCGAGAGCAGCGTGACGGGCACATTGTTGGTCTGGCCCACGTTCTTGAAATAGGTAGTTAGATCGGTCAGGTCGGTGCCGTAATACTCCAGCAGTCCCAGGTTCTGCCCGGCGCCGGTCAAAGCCGTTCCGCCGTAGTAGGCGGCCCGCATGTCGCTGCCCAGGAAAGAGGCCGAAGGGCCCGAACCCGTGGTGGCGTGCGATACCACCGCTTCCGGCTCAATCCCATGCGCTTTCGCGTAGTCGCTCCTTTTTTCATACATGGGGTGGGGGATCGAGTAATTGTCCAAACCCGAGACATGCCACAAGTTGAACGGCAGGTCCACGGTTGGCTCCCGATCCGGAGCATAGAAGGGGCGGTTTTCCGTCGGGTGCTGGTAGGTGCGCAGGTTGATGTGGAAAGCCGTCTCGATGGCCGAGACCGGGCCTTTCACCTGCACTTCCATGCCGTCCCTGGTGCCCCCAACCACCTCCAGGCCGTGCGTTTGCGCAAAATGGACGACCGCGTCATAGTCCTGCTGACTGGGACCAAACCGCGCGGTAAATTCCTGCACCGTAAGAAATTGCCGGTAGTTAGGGCTGGCCGGGTCATACACTTCGCGCAGAAAACGCTTCAGGCCCGCCTCATCGCGGAGGGGAAGGACCATGTCGAGCTGCAGAATCTGCGTTTGAGGAAGCCGGCCGACAGCCTGCGCCTGACCGGTGCGAACCGCCTCTCGCATGTGGTGCGTCATGAGGGTCTGGGCTTGCGAAAGGGCGGTCCCAATCGACAGGACGGCGACGAATGTGAGCAGGGAAATCCTTGAGCTGCGGATCACGATTCCTCCTTATTGTGCGCCAACAGAACTTTGCCTGGGGTAGCCGGGGAAGGCCATGGCGCCCCATCATTCTGGAGTCAAAACAGTCCCGGTGTCCACAGAAATCGGCACGCGAAACGCCGGATTTCCCCTGGCTCAAAGGCGGGAAGGAACCTCTCTCAAAGCATGCACCGGCTTACGCCCCCAGCGGCAGAAACCTGTGCATCTGCTCGTCGTACTCCTCGATCTGCCCGGTGAGAATGTCGTAGTACCACCCATGCACGGCCAGCCGCCCCTCCATCAACGCCTTCAACACCGAGGGCTGCGCCTTCAGATTCAACAGTTGCGCCACCACGTTGCCGCGAATCAGCGCGGCCAGCTCTTTCTGAGGGCCATCGGCCGGGTTCACCGGCTGGCGATGGCTGAAGGCCGCCTCCACATGGTTCAACCAGCGGCTGGACTTGGGCATCTTCTCCAGTCCCTTGTGGTCCAGCGCCGCCTTCAGCGCTCCACAGTCGGAGTGCCCGCAGACAATGGCCTGCTTCACTTTCAGCACTTCCACCGCATACTCGATGGTGGCCGCCACGCCATCCACTTCTTGGCTGGTGATCGGCACCACGTTTCCCACGTTGCGGGCAATAAAAAGATCCCCCGGCGCAGTTCCCAGAATCAGGTCCGGCACCACGCGCGAATCCGCGCAGGTGATGAATAACCACTCCGGCTTCTGCCCCTCGGCCAGCAGATGAAACTCCGCCCGCCGCCGGGGAAACACCTCGGCCAGAAAATGCTTGTGCCCCTCGATCAATCTCTCCATGGCAACCTCCCGCCGATTCCTCCTCCGGGGAGGCAGAATACGACCAATTAGCACCAGCCTACCGCAGCTTCGGCCAAACTGATACCTTGGTTCCTGTCGGTTTCATGAACGCGCAACACAAGGGGAAAGTGGGAGGACGATGAGACAGATTGAAAGGCTTTTCGGTTCGGCAATTCTCGCGGTTCTGGCGTTCGGGGCAACCGCGCAGGCTCAGACGGTCGACGCCATCGATCCCGCTCTCCGCTCCCGCATCGACCGCGTGGCCGCCCAGGTTCTGGAGCAGACCGGCGTGCCTTCGGCCTCAGTGGCCGTGGTACAAGGCGGCAAGCTGGTCTACACCCACGCCTACGGACAGGCGCGGCTCGACCCTGCCGTACCGGCCACGCCGGAAATGCGCTACTCCATCGGGTCAATTTCAAAGCAGTTCACCGCCGCCGCCATCCTGCTCCTCCAGGAAGGCGGCAAGCTCTCTCTCGACGACGCGGTGGGCAAATACGTCCCCGGCCTCACTCTCGGCAACGAGGTGACCATCCGCCAGATCCTCTCCCACACCTCCGGCTACCAGGACTACTGGCCCGAGGACTACGTCATGACTCCCATGCTGCAGCCGGAAAGCGCGCAGCAGATTCTGGACACCTGGGCCAAAAAGCCGCTGGACTTCGAGCCCGGAACCCAGTGGCAATATTCCAACACCAACTACGTCATCGCCGGCCGCATCGTGGAGCAGATCACCGGCCATCCGCTGATGGATCTGCTCACCGAGCGCATCTTCCGCCCCCTGGGCATGAAGTCCGTCTGGAACTCCGACGAAACCAAGCTGACCCAGGCCGACGCCACCGCCTACTATCGCCACGCTCTCGGCCCCCTGCGCCCCGCTCCGAAGGAAGGCCGCGGCTGGATGTTTGCCGCCGGCGAGCTGGCCATGACCGCCCATGACCTGGCCCTCTGGGACCAGAGCCTGATTGCCCAAACCGTCCTCAAGCCCGAGAGCTACCGGCAGATGTTCACCGAGGTGAAGCTGAAAGACGGCAAGGGAACCCAGTATGGCCTGGGTGTCGGCGTCCACATTCGCGACGGCCGCCGCTCCATCGCGCATAGCGGCGAGGTCTCCGGCTTTGTCTCCGACAACGTCGTCCTCGTCGACGAAGGCGCGGCCGTGGCTGTCCTCACCAACCAGGACGCCGTCGGCGCCGCCTCCACCATCGCCAACCTGGTGGCTCCCATGGCCGCCGCCACGCCCGCACCGCTCGCTGAACAGCAGGCCCTGGATCTCTATCGTGGACTGCAACAGGGCCGCATCGACCGCTCCATCCTGGCCCCCAACCTCAGCGACTACTTCACCACCGAAGCCCTGGACGATTTCCGCTCCAGCCTGGCGCCCCTCGGCGAACCGCTCACCTTCCGCCAGACCGCCGACCAGCTCCGCGGCGGCATGACCTTCCGCGCCTTCGACATTGTTTATCCCGGCAAGCGCCTGCGCCTGACCACTTACACCTACCCCGACGGCAAGCTGGAGCAGTACCTGATCGCTCCCGCGGAATAGGGACCAGGGATCGTTGCGCAAGTCATTTTTTTAATTTTTAAAGGGAATGGACTTGATGATGGGGTTGCTGCCAGTACCCGGATTGGCCATTGTGCCCTGCCGCCAAGCGCGCCGGCCCGCAAGACGGCGCGCTTGGCAAGCCTGGTCCGGCCTTAGACCCAGAGGAGTTTAAGGGTAAACTGGACGTTCATGAGAATTGGAATCGATTTTGGAACGACGCGTGTGGTGGTTGCGGCCGTGGACCGCGGCAACTTTCCGCTAGTGAACTTCGAAGCCCCGGACGGGCAGGTCCACGATTGGTTTCCCCCGGTGGTCGCGGTATACGGCACCCAGCGCCGTTATGGCTGGGAAGCCTTGGCGGCGCAGGAGGATGAAAACTGGACAGTTCTGCGCTCGCTGAAACGCCATTTGCGCAACGCCGGCCCGCATACCGACGTGCCGGTGGCCGGGCAGCTCCTGCCGCTGCGCCTTTTGTTGGCGGAGATGATGATGGCTCTGCGGACGCAACTTCTCCAGCACTCGAACCTGGGCGCGGCCCCGGAGGAACGGCTGGAAGTCATGCTGGGCGTACCCGCCAACGCCAAAAGCAACCAGCGCTTCTTGACCGAGGAAGCCGCGCAGGAAGCGGGCTTTACTGTACTTGGACTGCTCAATGAGCCCTCCGCGGCGGCCATCGAATTTGCCCAGCGCTATTGCGCCGAACGCACCAGCCGGGTGGGTAGCCGCCTGGTGGTCTACGACCTGGGCGGCGGCACCTTCGACGTCTCCCTGGTGACCCTGGGCGAGACCGAGCACACCGTCGTGGCCTCCGATGGGATTCCGGCCTTGGGCGGCGACGACTTCGATGAGATTCTGGCGGAACTGGCGCTGGATGCCCTGGCAGAACACGGCGAGCTGACTGCGATGGAGCGGTATCGCCTGCTGGAGGAATGCCGGGACAAGAAAGAGTCCCTCCACCCCAATTCGCGCAGAGTGACCCTGGATTTGGATCGGGTCCGCGCCGGTTGGGAACAGGTGACGATCCCCGTGGAGGACTTCTACGAACGCTGCCGGCCGCTGATCGAGTCGACCCGCGCCGTGGTCGAGAAGCTGCTGGCTGCCCACGCCGAGCGGCCGCTGGATACCCTCTATGTGACCGGCGGCGGTGCAGAGTTGCCGCCCATTGCGCGTATTCTGCGCGAGAGCTTTGGACGCAAGGTGCGGCGCTCTGCTTATATGCGCTCCGCCAGCGCCATCGGACTGGCCATTCGCGCCGGCGCCGCAGCCGACGAGTTGCACGAGCAGTTCAATGAAAACTTTGGCATGTGGCGCGAAACAGATTCCGGTGGAACCATCCTCTTTGACCTGATCTTTCCTCGCGGCCTGCGGCTGCCAGCGCCGGGAGAGCCGCCGTTGCGCATCGAGCGCGCCTACCAGCCGGCTCATAACATTGGCCGCTTCCGCTACCTGGAATGTTCGCAACTGGACGAATACGGCCAACCCACAGGCGAGATCGCCAACTGGGATCAGATCCAGTTTCCGTTCGATCCGCAGTTGCAGAACCACCCGGATCTGGCCGCACTGCCTGTGGAACGGCTTGCCGACCCAGGCAACCTGAGAATTCGCGAGGAGTATACCTGCGATTCAAGCGGAAATCTGCGGGTCAGAATCTCTGCCGAGCCAGCCGGATACACCCGCGAATTCTCGATCGCGCAGCCCGCAAAGGCCTAACTGCAGCCCCGCGCAAAAGGAGGGCGGAAGCACCCCTCCTCCCGTCTCCCAGGGAGCGAATCTCGCCCGTCCTCGCTCCGGAATTCGAAGGAGATGGAGGACGATTTGCCTTGCGCGGAATTTTTGCCGAAAAAAAAGGGCAGCTTCCTCAGCGTGGAAGCTGCCCTTTGTGCAGATTGCCGCGACTCTATCTCTGGATCTGCGACACGTCGCGCACCGCCCCGCGCGACGCGCTGGTGATCATGGCGGCATAGGCTTGCAGGGCTTGCGAAACCTTGCGCGGACGCGCTCCGGGCTTCCACGCGGCTGCGCCTTTGGCTTCCATCGCCTGACGCCGCTTGCCCAGTTCCTCATCGGAGATAGCTACGCGCAGCACACGCTTGGGAATATCGATCTCGATAAGGTCGCCTTCTTCCACCAGCGCCAGCGCGCCGCCTTCGGCAGCCTCCGGAGAAATGTGGCCAATCGAAAGACCGGAGGACCCGCCAGAGAAGCGTCCGTCCGTCACCAGGGCGCAAACCTTCCCCAATTCTTTTGACTTGAGATAGGCCGTCGGATAAAGCATCTCCTGCATCCCCGGGCCGCCCTTCGGTCCTTCATAACGGATCAGCACCACGTCGCCGGGAACGATCTTGTCGCCCAGAATGGCCTCGACAGAAGCTTCCTGGCTCTCGAAGATGCGTGCCGGCCCGGCAAACGTCAGATGCGCGGCATCCACGCCCGCCGTCTTCACGATGCAGCCGTCCACAGCGATATTGCCAAACAGAACCGCCAGACCGCCGTCGAGGCTGAAGGCGTGAGCCACATCGCGAATCGCCCCCTTCTGCCGATCCTCATCCAGATCCGGATAGATTGCGCTCTGGCTGAAAGGCTCGGTGGTGCGCACTCCGCCCGGCGCCGCGCGATAGAACTGCTTCACCGCGGGATCCACCGCGCGCTTCACGTCCAGCTTGTCGATAGCCTCGCCCAGGGTTGCCGTATGCACGGTGTGCGTCTCGCGGTGCAGCAGACCCCCGCGATCCAGTTCGCCCAGGATGCCGAAGATTCCGCCGGCGCGATGCACGTCTTCCACGTGAATATAGGGCGTGGAGGGAGCCACCTTGCACAGGTGCGGCACGTGGCGCGACAAGCGGTCGATATCGGCCATGGTGAACGGCACCCCGCCCTCCTGCGCCGCCGCCAGCAGGTGCAGCACGGTATTGGTCGAGCCGCCCATGGCGATGTCCAGCGTCATGGCATTTTCAAAAGCTTCGAAGGTCGCTATGCTGCGCGGCAGCACCGATTCATCCTCCTGCTCGTAGTAGCGTTTGGCCAGGTCCACGATGGTGCGCCCAGCCTGCAGAAAGAGTCCCCTGCGATGGGCGTGGGTGGCCACCAGCGTTCCGTTGCCGGGCAATGCCAGCCCCAGCGCCTCGGTCAGGCAGTTCATGGAATTGGCGGTGAACATGCCGGAGCAGGAGCCGCAGGTGGGGCAGGCGGAGCGTTCGTACTCGGCCACATCCTCGTCGCTCACCTTGTCGTCCGCCGCCACAATCATGGCGTCGATCAGGTCCACGGCCTTGACCAGGTTGCCCACCTGCACCTTGCCCGCTTCCATGGGCCCACCAGAGACAAAGACGGTGGGAATGTTCAGGCGCATCGAAGCCATCAGCATGCCCGGGGTGATCTTGTCGCAGTTCGAAATGCAGACCAGGGCATCCGCGCAGTGGGCGTTCACCATGTACTCCACCGAGTCGGCGATCAGGTCGCGGCTGGGCAGGCTGTACAACATGCCGTCATGCCCCATGGCGATGCCGTCGTCGATGGCGATGGTGTCGAATTCCTTCGCCACCCCACCGGCGCGGGCAATCTCTGCGGCCACCAGTTGCCCCACATCTTTCAGGTGAACGTGACCGGGAACAAACTGGGTAAAGGAGTTGGCGACGGCGATGATGGGCTTGCCGAAGTCGCCGTCCTGCATTCCGGTAGCGCGCCATAGGCTGCGGGCTCCGGCCATATTGCGTCCATGTGTCGAGGTTCGAGAGCGATACGCTGGCATGGACTTTATTTTACTGGCAGGACGGGAAAGAAGCAGCGGGACTGCACCATTTCCACGGCTGAAGCGCGAACTTGCCGGCCAGCTCGCTCGCTGCCCCTCCCCCGTCACGGTAAACTGGATTGTTGACCAACAGTTTGGGGAACCCATGTTTGAGAATCTGACTGACAAGCTCCAGCGCGCCTTTAAAACCCTCCGCGGCCAGGGCACGCTTACCGAAGAAAACATCGCCGAAGCCCTGCGCGAAATCCGCGTGGCCCTGCTCGAAGCCGACGTCAACCTGAACGTCGTCAAGGACCTGATCGAGCAGATCCGCGTGAAAGCCGTGGGCACTGAGGTGCTTACCGCCCTTTCGCCCTCCGAGCAGGTCATCAAGATCGTTCGCGACGAGCTGATCACCCTGCTGGGCAAGGACACGGCTCGCTTCAAATTCTCCTCGCAGCCGCCCACCGTCATTCTGATGGCCGGCCTGCAGGGCTCCGGCAAAACCACCACCGCCGGCAAGCTGGCGGCCTGGCTCAAAAAGGGCGGCCACCGTCCCATGCTGGTATCGGTCGACGTCTACCGTCCCGCCGCGCGCGAACAGCTCAAAGTTGTCGCCAGGCAGGTGGAAGCACGCCTCTACGAAGGCGACGAGAAGGGCGAGCCGGCCGGTTCCAAGCTGGTGGAGCGCCTGGCTGGCGAAGCCCGCCGCGAGGCTCGCAACATGGGCTGCGACACGCTCATCGTGGACACCGCCGGCCGCCTGCACATCGACGAAGATCTGATGACCGAGATGGAGCACCTGAAAAAGCTCCTCAACCCCTCTGAGATTCTGTTCGTGGCCGACGCCATGACCGGCCAGGACGCCGTGAATTCCGCACAGGATTTCCACAGCCGTCTCGGCCTCACCGGCGTAGTCCTCACCAAGATGGACGGCGACGCCAGGGGCGGCGCGGCTCTCTCCATTCGCCACGTCACCGGCCAGCCCATCAAGTTCATCGGCGTGGGAGAAAAGCCCGACGCCTTCGAGCCCTTCCATCCCGACCGCATCGTAGGCCGCATCCTGGGCATGGGCGACATGCTTTCGCTCATCGAGAAGGCCGAGTCCACCCTGGACCGCAAAAAGTCCGAGGATTTCGCCAAGAAGGCCCTTCTGGGCGATGGCTTCTCTCTCGAAGACTTTCGCGACCAGTTGCGTCAAATCAAGAAGCTCGGCTCCATGGAGAGCATCTTGAAAATGATGCCTTCGGTGGGCCCCTTCGCCGGCCTGCAGCAGGCCTCGAAAAATGTGGATGAAAGCCAGTTCACGCGTCTTGAAGCCATCATCAATTCGATGACCGCCAAGGAGCGCCGCAACCACGAAATCATCTCCGGCTCGCGCCGCAAGCGCATCGCCGCCGGCTCCGGAACCACCGTCCAGGACGTGAACCAGCTCCTTCGCCAGTACACGCAGATGAGCAAGATGTTCAAGCAGTTCGGCAAAGGCGGCCTGGCCCGCAACATGATGCGCGGCGGCCTCAGCGGCATGGGTCTGGGCGGCAAACAGAAGTTCGGGCGTTAGGGAGATCGGCAATGGCATTGACCGTTGAGCAAATCACGGCCGCAGAAGACGAGAAGGCTTTGTTTGATCTGCTGGCGGCGGAGTTGCAGCGGCTGCTTCCGGAAGAAGTGCGCGAAGATCCCGACCAGTACTATCGAACTCTGAGTTCGATGCCGCGTGGCCTCAGGGCCATGGCGGGAATCTATTTCTTCGACGTCAGCATCACCATGGACAGCCTGGCCTGGCACTTTGGCAATCAGCACGATGTGCGCGACGTGGGAGAAACGCTGAGCGGCTTGCGGGAGCTAGAACTCACCGAGATCGCAGGCTATTTCGAACAGACCTGGAAGTTTCTGGAACCCCACCGGGCCGCGCTTGAAAGTGGCGATTTCGGGGGCAAGGAATTCGGCGACTGGCTGGTGGAGATCGGCGTCCAGGCGCTGACTGACCCCTGGGATGAAATCATCTGGGAGCGCAGCGAAGAGGCCGGAGATATGGGGCTGCTCGCTTCCTGGCCTGCCTACGCCCGCAAGTATCCCGAGCGTTGCGTCGTTACCGGGGCATAGCCATGACTCCCCTCCAGGACCAACTCGACGAGATCACCGCCAACACCCGGCAGCTTGTGCAGGCGGACCGGCTGGCTGTGGGTGAACGCGCGATTGCCGAGTTGTTTGAGACCGGCATCGAGAACCGCATTCTGCCGGTAGGAGCCACTGCCCCCGAGTTCACCCTGAACGACGCCACCGGCCGCCTGGTCCGCAGCGAAGATCTGCTGGCCCTCGGGCCCCTGGTCGTCAAGTTCTTCCGCGGCCGCTGGTGCCCCTATTGCATGACCGAACTCGAGGCTTGGCGCAACCTCTACGGGCAAATCCGCGAACATGAGGCGCTGATGGTGGCCATTGGTCCGCAGACCGAGCGGCAGAGCGACTTCATGGCCGGCCACCACGGGCTTCCCTTCCCCATCCTTGCCGACCCCGGCAATACCCTGGCCGAGCAGTTCGGCCTGGTCCACACCGTCCCCGAGTATCTCCGCGACTACTACCTCTCCATCATGGTCAACATTCCCTTTGTGAATGGAGAGAAGAGCTGGCGCCTGCCCCTGCCGGCAACTTACGTGATTGGAAAAGACCGCAAGGTCGTCTTTGCAGAGGCCCACGCCGACTTCCGCGTCCGCCCCGAGCCGGAAGAAGCACTGGCCGCCCTCTTATCCGCCTGCAGACGTTAGTTACCCGCGCTTCGATTCGCCGGCATCCACGCCGCCAGCACCGCCTCGGCCTTTGCCAGCGCAACTCCCCTGAGCAGAAAGACCTTGCTGCGCGATGACTCGCCGGTAGTCAGCTCGATCGCATTCTTCGGGACGGAAAACGTCTCGGCCAGGAAGGCGATCAACGCCTGGTTGGCGCGACCTTCGAGAGGCGGAGCCTGGACTGCGATCTTCAGTTGCGCCGCCGCGCCCTCGCCATAGATTCCGGTAATGGCGGTCTTCTTTGCTCCCGGCTGCGCGCGCACCGCCAGGGTCACGCCGGCCGGTCCTGCGCGCAGAATCGATCCCGATGCGGAATGGACTGAGTTGGCCAAATGCTTTCTAGAACCCCGCCAGGTACTGGTGGGCAAACTGCACCGCGATCGAGCCCTCGCCTACCGCCGAAGCCACACGCTTCACCGAGCCGTGGCGCACGTCGCCGGCCACAAAAACTCCCGGCACGCTGGACTCCAGCAGAAACGGATCGCGCGGCTCCCGCCAGCCCTCGGGCAGTTTGCCCTCCCGCCGCAGGTCCGGCCCAGCCAGCAGAAACCCCTTCTCGTCGCGCAGAATCGCTGCCGGCAGCCACTCCGTGCGCGGCGCGGCGCCAATAAACACGAAGAGCGACGTGGCCGGAATGCGTTCCTCACCCTCCGGGCTACTCAGCCGGACCGCCTCCAGCCGCTCTTCGCCATAGGCTTCCAGCACCTGGGTCATCGGTTTCAGCACGATCTTGGGGGTGTGCTCAATCTCGTCGATCAGGTACCGCGACATGGTGGCCGACAGTCCCGGCCCGCGCACCAGCATGGTTACTTTGCTGGCAAACTTTGAGAAGTGCAGCGCGGCCTGGCCGGCGGAGTTGGCTCCGCCCACAATAAAGACCTCCTCGTCCTTGCAGGAGACGGCCTCCACCAGCGCTGCCCCGTAATAAATCCCGCGGCCGGTCAGCCGCTCCGCCCCCGGGATCTCCAGCTTCCGGTACTGCACGCCCGGCGCCAGCAGCACCACGTGGCTGGCCACCTCGTGTCCATCGGCAAATTGCACAAAGCGGTATTGGCCGTCCACGCGCAGCCCGATGGCGCGCCGGGTCAGAAATTCCGCGCCGAAGCGCGAAGCCTGCACGTGCGCCCGCCGCCCCAGGTCCGCCCCGGTAATCCCCGAAGGAAAGCCCAGGTAGTTTTCAATCCGCGATGTGGAGCCGGCCTGCCCGCCGGGAGCCTCGGGCTCGATAATCAGCGTGCGCAGCCCCTCGCTGGCACCATAGACGGCAGCCGCCAGCCCCGCCGGACCGGCGCCCACCACCACCATGTCGTAAAACTCCTGGGCCGCCTGCGTGCTCAGGCCCACCCTGGCTGCCAGCGCCTCCGGCTCCGGGTCCACCAGCGCGCTGCCGTCGCTGAACAGCACCACCGGCAGCAACTTCGGATCGAGTTGGCGCTCCTTCAGCAGGTTTAGCGCGTCCTGGCTCGAAGCAATATCCAGCCAGCGGTAGGGTACGTGGTTGCGCGAGAGGAAGTTACGCACCTCGTGGTCTTTGAGCGACCAGCGGTTGCCGATCACCCGCAGCCCCTCAAAGGGCGGCTGGTAGCCGGCCTTCCAGTCTTCCAGCAGGTCGCTCAGCACCGGGTAGAGCTTCTCTTCCGGCGGGTCCCAGGGCTTGTTCAGGTAATAGTGAATGCGGGCCGTGTTGATGGCCTGAATGGCGGCTTCCGTGTCGGCATAGGCCGTCAGCAGCACCCGCCGCGCCTCGGGATAGGGCTCCCGCGAACGCTCCAGAAAGTCCACGCCGCTCATGCCCGGCATGCGCTGGTCGCTCAACAGCAGGGCCACCGGCTCCTCGCGCTGCTTCAGTTGCGCCAAAGTATCCAGCGCAGCCTGGCCGCTCGCGGCGCGCATCACCCGGTATGCGGCCCCATAGTGGCGGCGCAAATCTTGCACCACGGCTTCCAGAACATTGGGGTCGTCGTCGATTGCCAGCAGAATCGGCCTTGCCATATGCCTCCAGTTTACGACCATAGAAGATCAAGGGACTGTTCAACCTACCCTGCCGAATGCGTCGCGAACGAAATTTGGGCCAAGCGAGGCCAGGCCCAAACGCCGTGCCGAGTCCAAAGTCGACCAAAGAGCGAAATAAGACCCGATTTTCCTCCAAAGCCCGAAGAATAGGCGAATTTTCGTGACCAAAGGCGTCAAACCGCTGTAGTCTCATGGATAGGAAAACCCTGGAACGCTACGTTGTTTCCACCTGAGCCGAAAGCATGCTCAATTTGGCCCGGTTTGGTATCTGTCGCAATTCGCGACAGATTGAGACTTTTGTCTCAATCTGCCGATAGAGACCAAAAGGGTACAGAATTCCTGCACGGACTGCCGCCCCCCGCTCTGCCTGCTATTGTGGGCTTTCCGGGTTTCAATTTGGCTTTTGGCGAGCATTCGGCAGATGAGGCGCACGGCATGAATAAAGTCATACTCGGTGATTCGCAGGCAATTTTCAGAGCAGGTACTGCCAAGGTTCTCGCCATGGATGAGGATCTGCGCATTGTCGCTCAATGCACGGACCTCGAGCGGATGCACCACGCCATCACCACCTTTCCCGGCGCCATCGTCCTCTTTGCCGCTTCGCTGCGGCCGAATTTCGCCCAACTGGCCGGTCTGCTGGAAACCGTAGGCAGCCGCGGCATCGTCATCGCCGAAAACAACGACATCGTCGACTCCTACGTGCAACTGGGCTTTCGCGGCGTGGTCTTTCGCAGCATCACCGGACAAGCCCTGGTACAGTGCGTCCGCGCGGTAGCCGCCGGAGAAACCTGGCTGCCGCCGCAGTTGCTGCGCATCGAGTCGCCCGTGGACGACATGGTGGGCACTCGCGTCCGCGACCGGCTTACTCCCAAGGAAATGCGCATCGTCGCCCTCATCGTCCAGGGCTGCAAGAACCGCGAAATCGCTACCCGCCTCAAAACCACCGAGCAGGTCATCAAAAACTACCTGCGCTCCATCTACGACAAGACCGGCGTCAGCGACCGCCTGGAACTGGCCCTCTTCACCATCCACCACCGCGTGCTGGCTCAGGCAGCCGCCGAAATGGGCAACAAACTGGAAGCCGAAGAGGCCGCCGCGCCCTCGGCCGTGGCCTAGTACTACAGTTGTAGATCGACAATTACGGAGGGAGCAGGGGCCTTCAGGCCCGGGCCCTGTTCTCTTCGAGCATTCTGGCGAAGTACAACTGTAGTACTAGAACACACCTGTTTTCCGCATTGCCGAGCCCGGGATCCCGAAGTTGCAGCGCTTGTCGCTCAAGCCGGGATCCCGGCCTCAACCGCGTTGACTCGCTCTTCCTTACACCACTATTTCGGCACAATCCCGGCCGGAGCCGCTGCCGGCTCCTGGCTGTCCCCGGCCAGGATGCGCGTATCCGCGCGGAAAAGGTGATATTGCGTGAACTGGACGACGTTCAGGTACGCTTGCGGCGGTCCAAGGGATGACCGCTCCGGCATCACCCTCGGGCCGCGGTCATCCACCTGTTCAACCACAACCCGTACGAGCGAAAGAGCCAGGCTCCTCACCGGGCAAATATAGGTAACCCCACCGAATTCCACAGGACCGTAATCGACCAGAAGACTGGCGTCGGTCATGGGATTGTCTGGCTTCAATTCCGCCACCATCGTCAGACGCAGAATCGATCCGTCTGCCGGATTGATGGCGATCTCCCCGTGATAAGCCGGGTCGCGCTGCGTCTCCCGCATGGCGCCGACCGAGGCGACCCGGTAGTGCGAGGCCTGCTCCGGCACCGCATAGTGAAAAACCGCCAGAGGTCCTGGCTCGCCCTGCTCCCAATGGCTCCAGAGCACCGTGCCCTTGGCCACATCGTTCAACAACGTGGCAAGAATCGGACCAAACTCCCCCATTGTTCTCAACTCCTTAAGGGAGGCCTTGCGGGTCTTTCCCTGGTCCATCCATTCCTGGTTGTCTCGATAAAGAACCGCCACACTGGAGTTGCCCACCTCGTGCAACTGCCCATACTTGGCCACGCTTCCTGAACTGGCCATGGATTGAGCCGGCGTGCCCTCAAAGCGGGTGGTCTCCCGCGTTGCAAAGAAGTTGGGAAGTTTTGTAAGGGTCTTCACGACAAATTCCCTGGTCAGCGCCATCAGGGCAGTCTGTTGCGCATGGCTGGGCGGGGGTGTGGAGGGTGTGTCGGCCGCGGGGAGATTCAGAAATTCGGCCACGTCGGCGAGCACCGTCAACGCGTGTTGAGCCTGCGGGCCGGGCAAATCCGCCTCAAGACGCGCCAGCCGGGCCGCGCTGAGCCGCTCGCTCAATCCCAACCCGGAGATTTGCTGCGCCACCTGCGCGTCGGGGCTGCCGTGGGCTGCGGCAATCGCCTGCTCCAACTGCGCCACGGTGATTCTTTCCGCGGTTTCGTGCTTTTCCGAGAACGCCGGAAGAGCCAATGCCGCGAGAAGGATCAGAATCGTCAGTTTCCGCATTGCAAAACCCCTTGTCGCCGATCGAAATCAGCGTGAGCACTTCTACTCGACCCGGCGAGTTACGGCCGGAATAAACGCCGCGCCGGAAGCCGCACAACGCTGGGTGCCCCAGGTGCCTCGCTTTTGGGCACCTGGGAAACCACCGAACTCCATGATCTGCTGCCGGTTCCACCCCCAGGCTGGCTGCCCCTGGTCTCGACTTTGAGACCAGGGAAACCTCTTCCCGCAACCGGTCCCAGGTTTGGTGCGATGGACGCAGCCGGTCGGTGCGATCAGCGAGACTTCGCCGCCCTACAGCTTCTCCGCCACGCTCTTGGCCTGGGTAAAGAGGAGCAGGTAATCCGATCCGCCAGCCTTCGAGTCCGTGCCGCTCATGTTGAAACCGCCGAAGGGGTGTGCTCCCACCATCGCGCCCGTGCATTTCCGGTTGAAGTAGAGGTTGCCCACATTGAAGTCGCGGCGCGCCCGATCCATTTTCTCGCGGTCACTGCTATAGAGCGAACCGGTCAGGCCGTACTCCGTGTTGTTCGCCACGCGCAGGCCCTCCTCGAAGTTCTCCACCTTGATCACCGCCAGCACCGGCCCAAAAATCTCTTCCTGCGACAGCGCCGCATCGGGCGCAATGTCCGCAAAGACGGTCGGCTCCAGATAGTAGCCTCCATCCTCATTTGCAAGCGCCGTGCCGCCCGAGATCAGCCGGCCTTCCTCCCTGCCGATCTCGATGTAGGCCAGGATCGACTTGAGAGCGCCTTCGTTGATCACCGGTCCCAGGTTCAGATTCTCCGCCGGGTCGCCCACTTTCAATTGCGCCACGCGTTCCCTGAGCCGCTCCACAAAAATGTCGTAAATTGGCGCCTCCACAATGGCGCGGGAGCAGGCCGAACACTTTTGCCCGCTGAATCCGAAGGCCGAAGCCGTCACGCCCTCGACGGCGGCGTCCACATCGGCGTCCTTTGCCACCAGGATCGAGTCCTTGCCACCCATTTCCAGAATTGTCCGCTTGATCCAGATCTGGCCCGGCTGCGCTTTTGCAGCGCGCTCGTGAATCTCCAGCCCCACGGCTTTCGACCCGGTAAAGGCGATGAAACGCGTCTTGGGATGCTCCACCAAAGCATTGCCGAAGGTGGCTCCGGAACCGGGGCAGAAGTTCACCACGCCACCCGGAAGCCCAACCTCTTCCAGCACTTCCACAAACTTGGCCGCAATCGTCGGAGCATCGCTTGAAGGCTTCAGAACGACCGTGTTGCCGCAGACGATGGATGCCGCCGTCATGCCCGCCATAATGGCGAAGGGGAAATTCCACGGCGGAATCACCGCGCCCACGCCCAACGGAATGTAGTGCAGCTCATCCCGCTCGCCGGGGTACTGGATGGCGGGCTTGGCGGTGGCCAGACGCAGCGCTTCGCGCGCATAAAACTCAAGAAAATCAATGGTCTCGCCCACATCCGCATCGGCTTCGGCCCAGTTCTTGCCCGTCTCGTAGGTGAGCCACGCGCAGAACTCGAACTTGCGGTTGCGAATGATCTCGGCCGCGGCCAGAAGCACGGAAGCCCGTTCGCCGGTCGATATCCTGCTCCAGGATTCGAAAGCCTTGAGCGCCGCCTGCATCGCCAGTTCCGCGTGCTCGGCCCCGGCCTTCTGGTGAATCCCCACAATTTGTGCAGGCCGCGCCGGGTTCACCGAGTGGATTTTGCCCTCGGTTTTGAGCCGGTGGCCGTCCACGATCAGGTCGTATTCCCGGCCCAGTTGGCCCGCGACCAACTCCAATGCATCGTGCATCCTGCGGGCGTTTTCCGGAGCTTTGAAGTCGGTAAAGGGCTCGTTCACAAACCCGCCCTGAGGCGAGCGCATCTGAATCTGCGTGGTAAGGGAAGTGGCTGCCATAACCCATCGATTGTAGTCGAGTGTGTCAATCGCCTGGCAAGACCACGGTCACGGGACTCAAGAGAAAAGTGAGTTCCTCCGAATTATTCGGCTCCGCTCGCGAAACTAAGGCCGGGTGCCAGGGTTAGAGCTAACCTGAGCGTCCCCTGGCCGCACCCCGGATCTGCTCTGGCGCCGGACGGACCAGTCGGACGGTGTAGCGCGCTCGGAGATGACCGCGGACCATTCGCCGCGGCCCGAGGCGGCTCGGAGCGTCTGCTTGCTTTAACGGCCAGCGCGTCCGGGTGCGCAACCGGGTGACTGTGAGGGAAGATGAAATCCCGAGTGACTTTGCCTGCCTCCTGCCTCGCCAAGCTCTCCTGCCTGCGCATCAATTCACTTTGCCCTGCCCTGCTCATGGCTCTGCTCCTGCCCACACTGGCCTCCGCCCCGCTCTTCGCGCAGCAGGGCTACCAGGACAACAGCCCCTACGCCCAGCCGGCTTACCAGCCCGCCTATGGCCAGCCCCAGTACCCCCAGCCCTACGCGCCTCAGCAGCAGCCCTATCCGCAGCAGGGTTATGCCCAGCAGCCTCTCGGCGCCGACCAGCTTCAGCAGCTTCTGGCGCCCATCGCCCTCTATCCTGACGCTCTGCTCGCCCAGGTGCTGGCCGCCTCCACCTATCCCGCGCAGGTGGCAGCCGCCGATCAGTGGTTGCAATGGATGCAGTCGCAGGGCAACGCATCCCCTGACCAGATCGTCGCCGGCGCCGACGCCCAAACCGGCTGGGACCCCAGCGTGAAAGCCTTGACCGCCTTTCCCCAGGTGCTGGCGCTGATGAACCGCAATCTGGCGTGGACCACCAACCTGGGCAACGCCTATTACAACCAGCCGCAGGACGTGATGCAGACCATCCAGGTGATGCGCGGCCGCGCCCAGAACGCCGGCACCCTCCAAACCACCCCGCAAGAGTACGTGGACAACAGCCAGGGCTACATCGACATTGCCCCGGCCAACCCCCAGGTGGTCTACGTGCCGCAGTACAACCCGTGGGCTGTCTACGGCCAGCCGGTCCAGCCCTACTCCGGCTTTTCGCCGCTCAGTGCCTTGGGTTCGTTCTTCGGTTCTTCGCCCATCCAATACGGCCTGGGCATCGCACTTTCAGCCTTCTCCCGCACTCCCTGGGGCTGGCTCGGCTGGGGTCTCGACTGGCTCACCAACTCCGTCCTCTTTCAGCACTCGAACTACTCCACCCGCAGCACATCGGTGGCCAATTGGGGCTACCGTCGCGGCGTCCCCGGAGCCTATCCCCAACCCCGGCAAGGCGTGGCCCGCATGAACAACGGCTACGGCCGCCCGCCCGAGAACACCTATCGCAACCCTGGCCAATTGGAAAGATATGGCGCCACTCATCCTGCGGAAGGCCGCGGCTATCAATCACCCGGGCAGGTCTACGGTCGCCCTGCCCTGCCGCCTCAACAGGCCTACAACCACATGCCGCAGCCGGTGCGTCCGCAGCAGTTTGGCAACGGCGCCTATGGCTCCTATAACCGCCCCTTGGACAACCACATCACCCGCCCCGGCATGGCCTATGCCGCCCCGTCCCAGCCTTATCGCCCGCCGGTCTCAAGCTACCCGCGCGAAGAGATGGGCAGCCGGTCCTACGGCGCCCAGAACTACGCGCCCCAGGAGAACCACTCCGGCGGCTTCCATCTCTTTGGCAGCGGACACAGTTCGGAACAGGCCTATGGCGGCGGCCGCATGCCGAAGAGTTACAACTTTAGCGGCCACGAATCGAGAGGCTTCGGCAGGGAGAAAGCACCCAAGGCGCCCAAAATGCCCAAAGCCAGCCACTCCGGCGGCGGCGGACATTCCGGCGGCGGCCACCACGGCTTCTTCGGCCACTCCCACTGAAGCATTTTTCCTGTTGGTATAAAGCGACACTCTCGCTTGGCCACCGTGGTTGATTGCGACTGGGAAGAGTAACGCTGACCTCCCGGTCGGCTGTAGCGTGGACCTCCCGGTCCACGCTCACTCTATGCCAATGGGAGAATTGCCCTAAGTCGAGCTCGGCAGAGTTATCTCGCCCAGCTCTGCACTCCGTGCGACTGGCAGGAGAGTGTCGCGACCCTGGCCGCCTGACGAAGCGCCATCTCGAAGTTCCCTTCCCCGGCGAAGTGATGGCAGAAGGCTCCGTGCAGAACATCGCCGGCTCCCAGCGTGTCCTGGGCCTCAATCGGCTCGATCTCGATCTCGAAGCGGCGTCCACGATCTGACCCGAGAATGGGCCGTGGACCGCGCGTCACCGCGACCTGCGGAACCCCCTCCGCCGCGAACCACGCAAAGATGGACTCCGGGCTGGCCGGCTCTCCGGGAACGGTGAAGCGTTCGCTGCAAATCGCTACCGTCAGCAGCGGTGCCAGTTCGTCCGTCCCCGGCTTCCAGCTTCCGCCATCCAGACAAACAGAAGCGCCGGCAACCTTGCAGGCGGCCAGCAGCGGCAAGGTCTCTTTGAGGTGGAAGCCATCGCAAAGAACCACCGGCGGGACCGTGCCCCAGTCGGAGGGAATCGCCTCGGACCATGAAGCGGGCAGCAGAGGCAGCGCAATCGTCGAAAGCGGCGGATTCACCACGGTGCGGCTGGAGTTGGCGGCGTTCACCCAGGCCGTGCAGAGCGGCGCCTCATAGTCCGTGCCTGCGGCCAGGTCGAGCAGCCGAATCCCCAGCCGCGCCAGTTCGTCACGGACGGCGGCTGCCCAAGAACCCCCGCCCACGGCGCTGATCAGCATGGATTCCCCGCCCAATAAAGCATGCGTCACAGCGGCGTTCAGGGCCGGCCCGCCCGGCGCCGCGTGAAATTGGCGGGCGTAGGCCTTGGTGTCTTCGGCGGGAAGATGGTCGAGCCAGTAGAGAACATCGAGCGTGGTTCGGCCCACAAACAGGACGCGCGGTGAACTCATGGACGGTGCGGCTTCCATGGGTTGATTGTACGAAAGCCGCCGACGAGGCGATGACTTGTGAGCAGCCCCCGCATCCCTGGCGCCAACCCCGGATAAGCACTATTTGAGTTCGTTATTGCGCAAGCGAAGCACTTCCGGCTGCGCGCTCAGCCGTTCCATTCACAGGGTTCCTGCGCACCTCCGCGTTGCCGGGCAGCGCCACCGCATAATGCCCATCCCAGCGCGCCGGTTCGCTCGCCGGATAGTCCGTGCTCAGAATCTGTGCGCCGCTGGCCATCATGGCGTCACGGTTGGCCGTCGAGTTGGCGCGCGCCTCTTTGGTATCGGAGTCGGTGCGCGCGCGGACCAGGTAGCCTTGCCGAACCAAAGCCGTAATCTCGCTGGCCGGACCGTCGTTGCGCTCGATAAATGCTGCGTCCGGCTCGCCGGGTTCGGCGTTGGTAAACAGAATCCGGCCCCGCAGCGAGGGGTGCCCGGCCAGATAGACAGGTCCTACCGGCCGCTGGTCCATCAGGAAAATCACCTTGCCGCGCGCGCTGGCCAAAGTGGGCCAGTTCCCTCGCAGCACCGCCTGGTTCAGCGTCTCGTAGCTGCCGCGCACATCGTCGGGCGTGATCATCTCCGTCGGCGCAAAGACGGACCGGATTTCGGCGTCGAGCGCATCAAAAGTGCTGGAGG
>Ga0302197_10000235_pt1 | contig 56482 bp, 46 predicted proteins | sample II_Bog_N2_1_FD_193526 | JGI IMG/M metagenome (GOLD analysis project Ga0302197, IMG submission 193526) | Peat permafrost microbial communities from Stordalen Mire near Abisko, Sweden - II_Bog_N2_1 | ecosystem: Environmental > Terrestrial > Soil > Wetlands > Peat | place: Sweden: Abisko... | reverse complement strand
TGCTCTTGTTGGAACGGTTGGCTGCGGTCTTGGTTTCGGTCTGACGTGCGCGCTTCAGCGAGGAGACATGATTTGCCATGGAATTCGGAACTCTTTTCTGGTGCCCGGCCGGTGCAGGCGCAGGCGGAATTGGGAGCAGGTGGACGTGGACACACCGCATCCCTGCAACTACTAAGTGTATGGCAGCCGGGCGGCGGGGTCAACCGGGGATTGTTGGGATTGTGCGGCTGCTGGCGTCAGTTGTCGGTGGGATGTTCTTCGACGTGGTCGATGACGAGGACGGGTTGGGGGACGCTGTCCTTCTTGACGAGTTTGAGGCCGAGCTGTTTCTGCAGGGCGTCGAAGAGGGAGAGGGGAGGAAGGCCATTGCCGCCTGGATCGGGTGCTTCGGGAGCGCCGGGGGCGGAGGCAGCGCCGGAGGCCGACGGCGCACCGGTGGATGGAGCCGAGGCGGGCGCCTTGAGCTTGCCCGCCCGGCTGAAGCTGATGCTGAAGTCGTAGGCGCCGGTGAGGCCGGACTGGTCGACGACCGGGGCCGGCACGTAGCCGGAGGCGAGATTGTGAAGCTCGGTGGCGAACTGCTCCATGGTCATGTGCTGGCAGGAGATGAGCCGGTCGCGCATGGGATTTGTAAGACGCAGGTCTTTGCCGTCGGGGCCGGGGCCTTCGGCGCAACTGGCGTGTTCAGTGTCGGGAGAGAGCTTCATCTTGGGCGAGTCGGCCGTGAGGGCGAAGACGGTTGCCGACGCGGTGCCCATGTGGGTGGCAAGCTTGAAGCGGTCTGCGAGCAGGGAACGCACCATCTCCTTCACATCTTCGAAGTCGAGGTCGGCCTCGTGGCCGGGGATGGGCGCGGCACCGCCGGATGCGACGGTGCCCACGATGTCGTAGTGCACGTCGTCGAGCCACTTGGGCTTGTTCTGGATGCTGCCGGGAGGTGTGTCAAAGGACTTGTAGATGAGGGTCTGCAGGGTGGCGTACTGGACGGTGACGCGGTGTCCGCTGACATCGAGGTTGAAGTTATGCTCCATGGGGTTGGCCTCCCGGATGACGGCCACATCGAACTGCTTGGGCGGCGGAGGAGGCAGCAGGGTCGCGATGTCCGCCACGTTGGGCGAGGGCTTCTGGTTAATGCTCTGGACGACGAGGACGGGGGTGGGGATGGGCTTCGACTCGATTTTGAGGCCAAGTTGCTTCAGGAGCGCGTCGGGAAGCGAGGCGCCGTTGCCTCCGCTGGGCTTGTTGTAGCTCCACGCGAGATCGAAGTCCCAACTGCCCTTGAGGCCGGTCTGGTCGACCACGGGGCGGTTGAAGTAAGGGCCGCCGACATTATGCAGGAACTCGGCGAAGGTGGTCATGGTGGTGTTCTTGCACGTGAAGTGGATGAGCGGCGGGCCCGAATTAACGACCTGTTGCTGATACTGGCAGCCGTCGGCGGTGGTGTCGACGGCGGGCTTCATCAGGTTGGCTTTGCCGACGGAGAGGACGAAGGCAGGCAGCGGGCGGGTGTCGACGCGAGCAACGAGACCGAAGCGGTCGAGGAGCAGCGCGCGCAGCATGGCTGCGGCGGCGGGGTCGTCGTCCTCGGGGGTGATCTTTACGCCGGCGGGCGGCTTGGCGTTGATGTCGAAGCGATCGAAGTCCAGCCACGCGGGGCCGCCGAGGATGTCGGCGGGCTGGACGTGGTAGGCGACGGCGATGAGGTCGGTGATGGTGGCGTCGCGCACCACGATGCGGTCGGCGGTGAAGTGGCCGTCGATGGAGGGGTGCAGCCGGCTGGGACTGGGGTGGACGTCGGCGACGGTGAAGGCAAGGCCGGCGGGCGCGGCGGACTGGGCCGCGGCGGAGAGAGTGAGAGCGGCGAGGCAGGCGGTGGTTGCCAGGTGCTGGAAGATCCGGGTCATGGAAGAGCTGCCTCCGGGATGTCGATCTGTACCAACGTTACTTCGTCGGGCCTCCAACGACCGAGTCTATAACCGGCGAAAAATCCCCACGTTGGATGAAACCAATGCGGGGATTCTTCGCTACGCTCAGAATGACAAGCCCTTTTGTTTGCTAACTCTATTCCATTTTGGCTCACAGCGGCGAATCAGCACATCCCTAGTTGTCGGTGGGCTTTTGCTCGATGTGGTCGATGACGAGCATGGGGATGGGGCGTTTCTGCTTCTCCATTTTGACGCCCATCTGTTTTTCCATGGCGTCGAAGAGGGAGATGCCGCCGGTGGGGTCCGCGGCCGCGGAGGCCGCATTGGGGTCGCTGTTGTTGGCCGCCGACGGGGGCGGCGGGGTGCGGAGTTGGCCCGCGGTGCTGAAGCTCAAGGTGAAGTCGTAGGCGTCGTTGAGCCCGGTGGCGTTGAGTACGGGCGTATGGACGTATCCGCTGGCCTGCATTTGCAACTGCTCGCCAAACTGGGTGAGGGTCATATTGCTACAGGTCAGCAGGCGGCCGAGGATGGGATTGGCGATGCGCGGGTCTTTGCCATCGGGGCCGGGGCCCTCCTTGCAGCCGGTGCGATTGTCGGGGTCGGCTTTCTTGAGTTTCGGGTTGGCGGCGAGCATGGTGTAGGCGTCGGCGGGACGGTCTTCCATGTGACTCTGCATCTTGAAGCGGTCAGCCAGGAGGTTCTTGACCATCTGCTGCAGATCGTCCATCTGAATTTGCGGGACGCCCTTGGGTCCGGCATTCGGATCGGGAGCGACTTTGGCGAGGATGTCCCACTTATCGTCGCCGAGCCACTTCGGCGCATCGGCGATCATGTCGTCGTTGAGGTCCCAGGCCCATGCGATGAGCCACTTGATTGTGGCGCCGGAGAGGTTGACCTGGCCACCGTTGATGCGGCCATTGATCCCCTTGGTGTCGGGCGGGCTGGGCTTGAGGATGGCAACGTCGAACTCCGCCGGCGGCAGCGGCGGCAGGGCCTGCTCCAGGCCGGGCGGGTTGGGGGTGGGCTTCTCTTCCACGCGGTCGACGACGACCACGGGGAGCGGGGCGGTTTTGGCGTCGAGCTTGAGGCCGAGCTGCTTGTCGACGGCGTCGAAGATGGAGATGCCGTCGGCGCCGGCCTTCTGCAGGTTGCCGCGCCCGGTCCATCGGATGTCGAAGTCCCAGGTGCCTTGAATTCCCGTCGAGTTGACGACAGGATTGGTGAGGTAGCCGCCGGCCATCTCGCGCAGGTTTTGCGCGATCTCATCCAGGGTCATGTTCTTGCAGGTGACATAGATGAGCGGCACTGCGCCGGGTGCGGTTTTGGGAGCATCCGGGGTGCCCTCGCAGGTGGACGAGCCGGAGCCGTCGGACTCCTTCAGCTTGGAGCCGCCTTTGCCGACGGTGAGCACAAATGCGGGCAGCGTCTTGGTGTCATTGTGGACCACGAGTTTGAAGCGGTCGGCGAGCAGGGCGCGCAGCATCAGCTTGACGTCGTCCGGCGACGTGGTGCGCGGGGCCTTGGCCGCGATGTCGAAGCGGTCGACATCCAGCCAGGCGGGACCACGCAGCACATTTGCGTTCTCCACGCCGTAGGCCTTTGCGATGAGGTCGACCATGCTGGCCTGACGCATGATGAAGCGGTCGCCGTTCAGGTCTCCGCCGCGCACGAACGGGGTGTTGCTGTGGGGACTGACGTGGACGTCGGCGATGTCGAAGGTGGGCGGCGCGGCAGGCGTCGCGCTAGCGGGTGCGGCGGCTGGTTGGGGCGCGGGGGCCTGGGCAAGCATGGGGATGGACAGGAGGGCAAGGCAGGCAACGCCCGCGAGGGTTCGGAGGATTCGGATCATCTTTACCGCCTTGGAGATGCAAAATGGAAGCGCAGATACGGGGCCCGGGCACAGCCCGATGCAGAGAACGATTTTCTCAACCGGTCAGGATGCATTCTTCTATCAACTGAGGGACAAAATCGCTGGCTTCCAAAAAGTGATGTTAGTTTAACCTTTCTTTGGACGCTGCGGTTCCCGGAAGATGCTTAATTTTCCGCGAGATATTTTTGTGGGAATGCGGTCCACATGGTCGATGGCGAGGGAGGCACGTTGCCAGTCAGACGGGCTACCGTGGCGTGCATCTTTCCGGGTGCGGGAGCGCTCCAAAAATTGGCTCCAAAAATTGGCTTGACTCTCGGCAGGCCACGGTCTACTCTGAGCCCAACTTCGGCAAATTATTGGCAACCCTCGCCAATCCGACCGCAGGCCCACAGACGATGCGTGGTGCTGCGCGGATTTCGTTACTCTGCCGGAGCCTCCCTCCAAGCAAATACAAGAGCAAGAGCAAGAGCAACGGCAAAGGCAACCGCAAAAGCGAAATGCGGGGATTCTTCGCTTCGCTCAGAATGACAAGCCAAAGCAGAATGGCGAACAGAAACTTCCTTCCATCCCTGGTGCAACATCCAACCCCTGCATATCCTGACGGAGGTCAGAAGACCACTTGATAAAAAAATCCCTGGAGATCACGCCTGGCATTGAGCCCCTGTACGGGACCCGCGACGAAAACCTTCGTTTACTGGAAGACGGCCTCCAGGTGCTGATCGATCTCCGGTCGGATGCGATCCATGTCACCGGAGCGGCGGAAGGCGTGGAGCGTGTGGAGCGCATCTTTGCCGACTACGAAAGTCTGCGCCGGTCGGGCGTGACGCTGCAGAACGGTGAGTTGAAGGGGATGCTGAAGCTGGTGATCGCGGATTCGGCGGTGACGCTGAAGTCGCTCGTGGATTCGGGACGGACGCGCTCGGCCGGGGTGAAGCGGATGGTGCAGCCGCGCTCGCCCAACCAGCGCAAGTATGTGGAGGCGATCGAACAGGGCGACATGACCTTTGGCATTGGCCCGGCGGGTACTGGCAAGACCTACCTGGCAGTGGCGATGGCCGTGTCGGCGCTGCTGGCAAAGAAGGTGAGCCGGATCATCCTGGTGCGACCCGCGGTGGAGGCCGGCGAGCGGCTGGGCTTCCTGCCGGGCAGCTTGCAGGAGAAAGTGGACCCGTACCTGCGGCCGCTGTACGACGCGCTCTACGACCTGCTGGACCAGGAGAAGGTGGACAAGCTGCTGGAGCGCAATGTGATTGAGGTGGCACCGCTGGCGTTTATGCGCGGGCGCACGCTGAACGAAGCCTTCATCATCATGGACGAAGCGCAGAACACCACCAACGAGCAGATGAAGATGTTTGTCACGCGCATGGGCAACGGGTCGAAGGCGGTGATTACCGGCGACCTGACACAGATCGATCTGCCCAATCCGAAGCGGTCCGGGCTGCTGGAGGCGTTGAGCGTGCTGGATGGGGTGGAAGGCATCAGCTTCTGCCACTTCGAGGATGTCGACGTGGTCCGCCACCACCTGGTGCAGCGGATTGTGCGGGCGTATGACAGCTATGGCCGCTCCCAGCAGCAGATGCCGCTGGAGTTAGGCGATTCAGGGATTCCGTCGGCGGGGCTGGGTGTTCCAGAGCCGCAGGCGAAACCTATCTTGAAGCCGCAATAGCGTCGAACGGATGCGATACCATCATCCACAGAGGGCCATCGTGCCCTCTGTTGACGTTTGGGACATGACCCAACTAGCCATGATTAACATTGAACCACCACAAACATTCGCCGATCTGGCCGGCTCCGGACTGTCGCGGGCGGCGCTTGGGCGCTATCTGGAACGGGCTCGCGCGGCGGTGGGACTGGACGGTGAGGTCCACGTGCTGCTGGCGGACGATGCCACGCTGAAGCGGCTGAACAAAGCCTTCCGCGGGAAGAACAAGGCGACGGACGTGCTGTCGTTTCCGGCAGCCGCGACCACTGTCTTCTTCGGCGATCCGGACGAGCCGGAGCTGGCGGGCGACCTGGCGATCTCGCTGGAGACGGCGGAGCGGCAGGCGAAGCGGTTTGGCCACTCGCTGCGCGACGAGGTGCGCGTTCTGCTGCTGCATGGTCTGCTGCACCTGGCCGGATTTGACCACGAGCGGGACTCGGGCGAGATGGCCGCGCTGGAACTGGAGCTGCGGCAGAAGCTGAAGCTGCCGACCAGCCTGATTGCGCGAGCGGGGAGCAAGCGTCCCGCACGGGTGCGCGGATGAACGAGGTTTACCACAACCTGGCCCTGGCGGTGCTGCTCACGATCCTGGCTATGGCGGCGTACGTGGACCGCGTGTACAGCGAGATGGGCAAGTTCCTGGCGCGCGAGTACCAGGACAACATCGATGCATGGACGCACACGGTGGAGCCGAAGCTGCACCTGGGGCGCGAGTCGATTGCGCTGTCCGCGTCTGTACTGCGGCAGTTGTCGCTGGCTACGATTGCGCTGATCGCAGGGCTGCGGCTGTACGTGGACGTGAAGTCGATGCCGCAGTTGGCGCACGCGCCCTCGGTGGAAGAGATCGCCGTAACCGGGTTCTTCCTGGTGCTGCTGATCCTGTTCTTCGACCGGCTGATTCCGCAACTGCTGTTTGCGCGGACCAAGGGACTGTGGATTGCCCACATCCGGCTGGCGCTGGAGGCGCTGTTCTACCTGATCCTGCCGGTAACGCTGACGCTGGGGTTGCTGCTGTCGATTGTGGCGCTGGCGGAGCCGGAGGACGCCGAAGAGCCGGAGCATCCGTCGGAGGCGATGGACGCGCTGCTGGAGGCGGGCGAGGAAGAGGGCATTCTGGAGGAGAGCGATCGCGAACTGGTGCGGTCTGCGGTGGAGTTTGGCGACAAGGTGGTGCGCGAGGTGATGACGCCGCGGCCGGAGATCTTCGCCGTGCCGGAGACGCTGCTGCTGAAGGATTTTCTGGAGATGCTGAAGGAGAGCTCTTTCTCCCGCGTGCCGGTATTTGCGGGCTCGCTGGACCAGGTGACGGGGATCGTGTTTGCCCGCGACCTGCTGCAGATTCGCGATGCAGATGCGGTGCAGCAGACGGTTGGACAGTTGCAGCGGCCCACTGCATTTGTGCCGGAGACCAAGAAGGTGGCGGAGCTGCTGCGCGAGATGCAGTACGAGAAGCAGCACATGCGCATGGTGATCGACGAGTACGGAGGAGTGGCCGGGCTGGTGACGATCGAGGACCTGCTGGAGGCGATCGTTGGTAGCATTGCGGACGAACACGACGAGCAGAACGCGGTCGACGAGCCGGTGCGCGAGGCGGATGGGCGGTTCGTGGTGCCGGGAAGCTTCGAAGTGTCACGGCTGCGCGAGCTGTTCGCCGACCAGTTGGAGACCGGGCCACGCGCGACGGAAGAGGCTGCGGCGGCGGACGAGCCGCTGCTGGAGATGGAAGCACCGCGGCTGGCGCTGCACCTGCCCCCAAACTACGAGGCGACAACCATCGGCGGGCTGGTGTCCGAGATTGCCGGGCACATACCGCTGCCCGGCGAAGTGATCGCCGAGGACGGGCTGCGGCTGGAGGTGCTGGCTTCCACTGACCGCAAGGTGGAGCGTGTGCGCGTGGGGCTGGTAGAGGTTGCGGCGGAATAGGTAATCAGGAGAGCTGCTCTAGCTGCACTTGCCGCGACACTTGATAGTGAATGGCTTCATGTCGATGGGCTGATTGAGGCGGATGTTGCTGTAGATTGCGGTGTCCGTGTCGCCGGAGGGGGCGAAGGACTCCAGCTTGAGCGAGACATCGCGAATGGGGTCGATCCAGATGGTGACGTGGCTGTAGTTGCTGCGCACACCGGGATCTTTGGAGACAAGGTCGAGCTTCTCGACCGAGACCGCTTTGCTGCCGTCGCTGATCTGCTCCGTGCCCTGGTCGGCGATCTCCCAGGCTTTGGCCAGGTCCGCGCCGGAGCCGCCGAAGCCGAGGGTGACGAAGGTGTCCGCCTTGGCCTGGTTGTTGCCGCCGGCGGAGGCACTGTCGATGTGGTTGGTGGCGGCGGTGTATAGGCGGATGGCGCCGTCCTTGTACTCCATGGTCTTGTCGTCGGGCTTGCCGGCCTGTAGGCGGAGGCCAACCTGGACGGAGCTGCCGGTGCGCAGGAAGTAGATGCTGCCGGACTCCGTGGTGGTGTCGTTGACGATCTTCTCCAGGTGCTCCTTGCGGACGTCGGCCTGGGCGGAATGGAAGGTCCGGCTGGCGGCGTCCATCTGGGCGAGCACGGTCTTCAGGCGGTCGGGCCTGGCCTGCGCGGCCTGTACGCGGACGAGCCTGCCGGCGGTGGCGGCGATGGCGAGTCCGGCGATGGCGAGCAGGGGAACGGTGCGGCGGGACTGGGGCATACAGGACAGCGGCATGGGCGACTTGCTCCGAAGGCTTGGACGCGCGGGCGGCGGAGAAAGCTGCACTAGCGGACGACCCAGGCGTTGTAGGCGACGATCTTGCCGTGCGAGTCCAGGACGGGCTCGACGTTCTGAATGGTCACGGCGCCGGAGATGGGCTCGACGACGCGGAGGATGGCCTCGCGGCGCTCCTGCTCGGACTGGCCGGCCTGCGGGCCGCCGGACATGTCTGCGCGGATCTGATACTTGAAGCGGGCATTGCCGTCGGACTGGCCGGCCTCTGCGACCAGAACCTCGCTGGACTGCAGCGCGACCGTCTCCACGGGACGGTCCTTGAAGTCGATGTAGTGCGGCGAGACGAACATAAAGATCAGGATGAGCGTGACCATTATGTCGAAGTGGATGCTGCCCCGTTCTTCGGTCCACCAGATGTAGCGGCTTATGATGTTCGGCAATGCGGTTTCCGTCCCTTTTCTACTGTACCCCAGCCGCCTGGGGAGGAGCTTGCGGGAGGTCGGGCGGATGCCAGAGACTATTGGATAGGGCATTTTGCGGCCATCAGCAGTCCGGAAGCGCGGCCTACAGAGCGGGCGCTTCTTTGTCGCGAACATGGCAGATTGTCGTCCTGCACAATCTGGCCCCTGATCGAGCTATGCTGGTGGCGAACGGCTAAGCGCAAGAGAGAGTAGGGTAGTGGCTTGACAAAGCCGAGCGTCGACCGTCCTAAGGAACACCGCGCCGCTCTTGAAACAGGCAAGTACAAGACTGGGGAATCGTTCCGCCTGATGGTGGACTCGGTGTTGGATTACGCGTTTGTCATGCTGGATCCCGAGGGTCGTATCGCGACCTGGAATCGCGGCGCGGAGCGGATCGTGCTGTACCGCGCGGACGAGGTGATAGGAAAGCATTTCTCGATCTTCTATCCTCCGGAATCGATCGAAAATGGACTTCCGCAGCGCGAACTGGCGATGGCCAGAGCGAATGGGCGCAATGAAGACGAAGGCTGGAGGCTGCGCAGAGGCGGAGCGCGGTACTGGGCCAACGTGGTGATTACCGCGCTCCGGGACGAGCAGGGCCAGCTCGTCGGTTTCTGCAAGGTGAGTCGAGACCTGAGCGAACGCAGAAGGGCGGAACAAGGGCTGGCGACGGCCTACGACCAGGTGAATTCGGTTCTGGAGTGTACCTCGGACGGCGTCATCATGATCGACCGGAATTGGAGTCTCGTGTACGGGAACCGAAAGGCCGCAGAGAGTCTTCCTGATTTCTATATTGGAAAGAACTATTGGGATTGTTTCCCGGGGGTAAAGGGAACCCCGTTGGAAGATACACTGCGGAAGTCAATGGCAGAGCGCTCCGCTGCCGCGTACGAGACCTACTATGCCCCCTATCAGCAGTGGTTTCGCGGGAATGTGTTCCCGACTCCAGAGGGATTGAGCGTGTTCTTCGCCAATGTGACTACGGAAAAGGCACTTCAGGTAGAGAGAGCCCGGGAGCAGTTTCTGAAGGAAAAGCGCATTGAAGCTCTGAGTCACATGGCGGGTGGATTGGCGCACGAGATCAATAACCCGCTAGCCATTATCCACGCGACGGCGGTCGATCTTATGAATCTGGCTGACGGACGGGCGTCCTTGCCCTCAGAGGAGGTGCGCACGGGCTGCGAACGGATCGTGAAGACCTCCAACCGCGCGATCAGGATCTTGCGGGCGTTGAAAGGATTTGGCCGCGATGCCGAAAAGGACCCGATGGAGACTACCTCCATCTATGAAGTTCTGGACCAGTGCGTCGAATTGCAGGGTGTCCGGTTTGAGCGTCACAAGGTGGAATTGCGCCTCAAACTGAAGCCAGACCTCCCTTACATTGAGTGCCGTGAGACTCAAATATGCCAGATCATCACAAACCTGATCAACAATGGATTCGATGCAGTGATCGACGAAGCTGGGAGAGAGCGTTGGGTAACGGTGTCGGCAGAGCACTCCGGCAAATGGATTTCCGTAGATGTCACGGACAGCGGCCCGGGGATCAAGGATGAGATCAAGGCTCATCTGATGGAACCTTTCTTCACGACCAAGGAAGCTGGAAAGGGTATGGGGATCGGCCTGAGCTTATCCAGGGCGATCGCTCAGGAGCACGGCGGCACTCTTACGGTGTTTGAAGAAGGTCCGCATACATGTTTCAGACTGATCTTGCCGGTCTCCGCGGAGTCCGAGCCCCAGGAAAAGGAGAATTCGGGGGGCCGGGCATGAGGCTTCAAGACGCGAGAATCCTGTTCGTGGACGATGAGCCCTTCCTCCTGGACATCTTCAGCCTATGGATAACTGGAGCCAAGCGTGACCTGATCAGCACGGCGGCAGACGGGCTGCAGGCTTTGGAGATGATGGCGGAGAATGAGTATGACCTTCTGGTTACAGATGTGAACATGCCCCGGCTGAACGGTGTCGATTTGGTACGCCGCATGGCTGGAGTTGGTATCCTTCCGCCGAGCATCGTCTTCGTGAGCGGCTTTGGCGGCGTGGATGAGAGGGAGATGTATGGGTTGGGCGTAGAGGCGTTCCTGGAAAAGCCGGTGCTACGGCAAACGCTACTGGAGACGATGGAACATGCGCTGGCGGCCCGTGGCGATCTCTGGGCGACGCCCCTGGAGTCGCCGCCGCGACACTCGGTTTCGATTGAGGCCGTGGATTTCCGCGACAGCGCGCTTAACGGCGGGATCGCCCTGGGGCGAGGGGGATTCAGCGCACCCTACCCCAATCCGGTGGCGCAGGGAAAGATATCGTTCGACTGTCATTTGTCGGCGCTAGACCTGCGATTCAGCGGCGAAGGGTATGTGCGATGGAGATCGAAAGTTGAAGGAACGATCGGGGTCGAGTTTGCTTACCTTAATGAAAGCTGCCGGGGGGCAATCGTTGAGGAGATAAACAGGAGCTGCTTGCGGGCATTTATCCCAGCACAATGAAGTCCCCATGATGCGTTTCGGCGGATAGCAATGCAGCGACGACGTGAACGACAGCGACGACTTGAACGCTGCCCGGCAATCACGGGTGACCCGATTACGTCCCGGTAAGGCTGCGTTGGGTGATGGTGGTGGCGTTGTTCATGTAGGGGATGAGGACGTCGGGGATGCGGACGGAGCCGTCGGGCTGCTGGTAGTTCTCCAGGATGGCGAGGTAGGTGCGTCCGACGGCGAGGCCACTGCCGTTGAGGGTGTGCAGGAAGGCGGATTTTTCCTTCGAGGCGGATTGGTTTGTTTTTCTATACCGGATGTTGGCGCGGCGGGCCTGGAAGCTCTCGAAGTTGGAGCAGGAGCTGATCTCGCGGTAAAGTTGCTGGCCGGGGAGCCAGACTTCCAGGTCGTAGGTTTTGGCGGAGGAGAAGCCCATGTCGCCGGTGGAGAGCAGCATGCGGCGGTAGGGCAGACCGAGCAGTTCGAGGACGCGCTCGGCGTCGCGGGTAAGGCGCTCGTGCTCGTCGTTGGAGCGGTCGGGGGTGGTGAACTTGACCAGCTCGACCTTCTGGAACTGGTGCTGGCGGATCATGCCGCGGACGTCCTTGCCGTAGCTGCCGGCCTCGGAGCGGAAGCAGGGACTGTAGGCGCAGTAGCTGACAGTGAGCTGAGACTCGTCGAGAGTCTCGTCGCGGAAGAGGTTGGTGACCGGGACCTCCGCAGTGGGGATGAGCCAGTGGTCGCTGTCCTGATACTCGCCGGGGGTGTACGCGCCTTTGTCGTCACAGTGGAAGAGGTCTTCGGCGAATTTGGGGAGCTGGCCGGTGCCGAACAGGGATTTCGAGTTGACCATGTAGGGCGGGAGAACTTCGGTGTAGCCGTGCTGGCTGGTGTGCAGGTCGAGCATGAAGTTGGCGATGGCGCGTTCGAGGCGTGCGCCCTGGCCGTAGTGGACGACGAAGCGCGAGCCGGAGATCTTGGCGGCGCGCGCGAAGTCGAGGATGCCGAGGCGCTCGCCAATGTCGCCGTGCGAGAGGGCGGGGAAGCCGAGCGGTGCGGGGATGTGGTCGAGCGGCTTTTCGCCGCCGTCCCAGACCTTCTGGATGGCGTTTGCGTGCTCGTCCGCGCCGACGGGGACGGAGTCCTGGGGCAGGTTGGGGACAGCCTGCATGAGCTCGCGGAGGCGGTCGTCGGCGTTGGCCGCCGCGGCTTCGAGCGAGTCGGACTCGGTCTTGAGGTCGGCGAGCTGGCCGGTGAGCGCGGAGGTGTCGCTGCCTTCGCGCTTCAGGCGGCCGAAGTCTGCGGAGAGTTTGTTGCGCTGGGCCTTGAGGGTTTCGACCTGGGTGATGGCGCTGCGGCGGGTGGCGTCGATGGTGGCGAAGTCGCCGAGGACGACGGCGGGGTCCATGTTGCGGGCGCGGAGTTTTGCTTCGACGAGGGGCAGGTTGGCGCGGACAAAAGCGAGGTCAAGCATTTGGGATGATTTTACCGGAGCAATGTATGCCGCGCCGTCGGCGCCGGCGACCTGGATGGATCGGGCTGTCTCAGCCTCTTGATTGCCGAGGCGTAGCTGCCTATAGGTTCCTGTGGCTGCACAGCACGAGAAGGAGGAGCCATGAGCGTCGAAGGCCGTACTCTATTCTGCGGAATGGTATTTATGATGCTGACTTCGGTGGCTTATCTGTTTTTTTCTGGGCAGTAAGCTGCCGGGCGGCGGAGCGGGACAACCTGCCGGCAATGCGGATGCGATAGTATGCGCGAATGCGTAGATTTCTAGTTGCTGTCCTGTTGTTGAGTTTGTGGGTGCCGGTTCCGGCGCGTGCGGATGCGTACGATGCGAAGCCGAAGCTGGTGGTGATCCTGGTGATCGACCAGTTTCGCGGGGACTATCTGGACCGGTATCGCGACTCGTTGACGACGGCCAATGGGTTCAACCTGTTTCTGAAGAAGGGCGCGTACTTTGGCTCGTGCTACTTCGACTATGCGAATACGAAGACCGCGCCGGGGCACGCGACGATTGGGACGGGCGCGTATACGGACGGGCACGGCATCTCTGCGAACGAGTGGTGGGACCTGACGCGGAATACGGATCGGGTGATCACGTCGGTGGAAGACGAGCGATACCGGCTGGTGGGGAACTTTGACGACCTGCCGACGCTGCCGGGGGCTCCTGCTCCAAGTGCGGCGCGGATTGGCTCGTCGCCGCGGAATGAGCTCGCCACGACGATTGGCGACGAGGTGCGGCTGGCGACGCAGGGGCAGGCGAAGCTGTTTGGGATCTCCCTGAAGGACCGGGCTTCGATTCTGCCGTCGGGACAGACGGCGAATGCGGCCTACTGGATCGACCAGGCGACGGGGCGGTGGGTGACCTCGACCTACTACATGGGCGTGCTGCCGGACTGGGTGACGGCGTTCAACAAGGGACCGCGGATTGCGCAGGCAGTGAAGGATGCTGGACTGGACGAAACCACGCAGTTCTACAACATGGTGGGGCGGACGCCGGCGGCGAACAGCTATGAGCTGGACTTTGCGAAGGCGCTGATTGAGAACGAGAAGCTGGGGCAGGGCAAGGTGACGGACGTGCTGACGGTGAGCTTGTCCGCCAACGACATTCTGGGGCACCAGATGGGGCCGGACTCCGACGATCAGAAGGAGATGGTGCTGTCGCTGGACCGGGACCTGAATACGTTCTTTACCTGGCTGGATCAGGCGGTGGGGCTGCAGAACGTGATGGTCGGATTTACTGCGGACCATGGGATTGCGCCGATTGCGGCGGAGTCTGCCAAGCTGGGCGTGGCGTCGGCCCGGGTGGACCTGGACCTGCTGGCGGCGAGCATCAATGCAACGCTGAACAAGCGGTTCTCGCCGGGGATGAAGAAGCTGTACCTGATGCCGACGCAGGAGCTGCCGTATCTGCAACTGGACCCGCGTGCGTTTGCGAAGACAATGACGGAGAAGGAGGCCGAGGACGCGGTGGCGGAGGCAGTGCCCGGGGCGATGGCGTCGTTGGGTCCCCCGGCGGCGGCGCCGAACAACAATGCGATGCTGGAAGGCGACCGGAAGTACAACGAGTCGCGGGTGGACCCGGCGCCGAAGATTGCGTTCCTGCGGACGCATGTGGACCTGGCGGCGGGCAAGATTCCGGCGACGCAGTTTGGCGAGCTGATCGCGCACAGCTATTCGGACAACGGCGGCTGGTATGTAATGCTGTTTCCCACGGCGTACCAGATGGAGTACGACACCGGAATCCAGACGACGCACTTCTCGCCCTGGAGCTATGACCGGCATGTGCCGCTGGGATTCTTCGGGGCGGAGTTTGTGCCCGGGTACTATCGCCAGCAGGTGGCGCCGGTGGATATTGCGGCGACGTTCGCGTCTCTGCTGGGGGTGAATCGGCCGTCGGCGGCGGTGGGGAATGTGTTGACGTTTGCGCTGAAGCCGGCGCAGTAGAAGCAGAAGGAGAAAGTATGACGAAGGCTGGGAAAGAGGGCGGCACGAAGGAACATCCATGGCAGTTGAAGACGCCGAGCGGCGGAGCGGAGTATGTGATGTATCGGGATGCGATGCTCGACCCGCCGGCGCTGGTGTGCAAGGTGGGAAAGACGGAGCTGCGCTACCATTTGTGCTGCATTGAAGACCTGCACGCGATGCTGAAGCAGCATGGCGACTGGATGCTGCTGGGCAGCGCGGATGAGCAGAAGCCCGCGGTCGAAGGCACGGTAGAGGCCTGGGGGCGGTCGCCGAATAATCCGGTGGGAGGATGGTATGGGCTGAAGAAAGGACTGCGGGGGCGGTTCGGGATGTACGTGCCACCGCTGCTGGAAGAGCTTGGGCTGGCGGAGGTGGAACACGCGGCCAAGAACAATCGGATGCGTGCGCTGTAGGGGGTGTCGGGGGCCGCTGTCGCCGTTACACTGGTAGGGATGCGAATTGCGGTGCGGATGTGAGCAAGCCGGACATGCGGGTGAGTGTCGCCGGCGTCGAGTTGCGGTCGCCGGTGATCGCGGCCAGCGGGACGTTTGGCTACGGCGTGGAGTTCGAGGAGATTGTATCGCTCGACCGGATTGGTGCGTTTGTCAGCAAGGGGCTATCGCGCGAGCCGATGGCGGGCAATGCGAGTCCGCGCATTATTGAGACGGCCGCGGGAATGATGAACGCCATCGGGCTGCAGAACATCGGCGTGCGAGCGTTTGTGGACCAGAAGATGCCCAAGCTGCGGACGATGGGCGCGGTGGTGATCGCGAATGTCTTTGGCTACTCCATTGAGGATTGCGTCGAGGTGATTCAGGTGCTGAACGATGCGCGGGGCATCGCGATGTACGAGCTGAACGCGAGCTGCCCCAACACGGCGCACGGCGGGATGGTGTTTGGCACGGACCCGGACGCACTCTACCGGCTGAGCCTGGCGTGCAGGAATGCGGCGGAGCGGAGCGGGCGGCCGCTGATGGTGAAGCTGTCGCCGAATGTGACGGACATCAAGCTGATGGCGAAGGTGTCGGCGGATGCGGGCGCGCAGGCGATCAGCCTGGTGAACACGTTTCTGGCGCTGGCGATCGATGTGGAGACGCGCAAGCCAAGGATTGCGAATGTGACCGGGGGACTCTCCGGGCCGGCGATTCGGCCGATTGCGGTGCGGATGGTGCACGACGTGGCGCAGGCGGTGACGATCCCAGTGGTGGGGATGGGCGGAATTGTGCGGGCAGAGGATGCGGTGGAGTTCATGCTGGCGGGCGCGACGGCGGTGCAGGTGGGCACGGCCAGCTACGCCGATCCGCGGGCGGTGGAGAATATTACCAATGGGCTGCGACGGTGGTGCAGCAGCCACGATGTGGCGAAGGTGAGCGAACTGACCGGGGCGATGGCGCGCTAATGTACGGAGATCTATGATCTTTTTCAACTGGAGAATTATAGGAGTCCACGCGGTATTGTTGGCAATTCTGTTGGCTTCCGGCGGAGTGATCCGGGCCGCACGCAAGTGGCGTAGAAGTTTGCGCGTGACGGCCACAATACTGAGCTGGCCTTTTGCAGTGTTAGCAATCCTATTGCTCGGGCTTGAGTTGCTTACTTCTGGTTGTGAAACTGATTCGCCTCCTATTTATTCCCCGGACCATCGGAAGGCTGCTGTGATACGCACGGATGATTATGGAGCAACGGGTGGCGACACTTTCGTCGAGGTTTTTTCGCACCATGGATTCTCTTCGACGCAGGTTTATTGGGGTGAATGGGAGTCGGTCAGGACTGAGGACATTCATTGGGCCGGTGACCGCGAACTTGTGATTACACATGACGAGCCGATGTACCAGTGCGGTAGCACGGCGACGGCGACAGTTCGTTGCGAACGGCGACCTCAAGCTACAGCTCCGTCAAGCCGCTGATCCGTAGCTGGCCGGTTTCCAACAGGTGGGCGGCTTTAGAATTGAGTTGTGACTACTGAGACGATTTCTTCGACAAAAACTGAAGTTGTGGACGGGCTGAAGCCCGTTCGGCGGGCGCTGCTTTCCGTAACCGACAAGACGGGCCTGGTGGAGTTTGCGCGGGCGCTGGCGAAGCATGGCGTGGAACTGGTGTCGACCGGCGGGACGGCGCGGGCGCTGCGCGAGGCCGGGCTGACGGTGCGCGATATCAGCGACCTGACCGGCTTTCCGGAGATGCTGGATGGGCGGGTGAAGACGCTGCATCCCAAGGTACACGGCGGGATTCTGCATATCCGCGGGAATGCGGAGCACGTGGCTTCGGTGGAGGAGCACGCGATCCAGCCGATCGACATGGTGGTGGTGAACCTCTACGCGTTTGAGAAGACGGCGAGCAAGCCGGGCGTGGAGTTCGCGCAAATTATCGAGAACATCGACATCGGGGGGCCGTCGATGGTGCGCTCGGCGGCGAAGAACTTTGAGGACGTGGCAATTGTGACGTCGGTGGCGGACTATGCGCCGATTGCCGCGGAACTGGCGGCGAACGCGGGCAGCCTGGGCCGGGCCACGCGGTGGCGGCTGGCGAAGGCGGCCTTTGCCACGACGGCGGCGTACGACGCGGGCATTGCGACGACGCTGGAGAGCATTGCGGAGCCGGCTGAGCATGGCGAGGCGGCGGTGTTCGACGTGGGGGCGATGCCGCCGGTGGTGCGGGTGATCGATCCCCTGGCGGCGGTGCTGCGGTATGGCGAGAATCCGCACCAGAAGGCGGCGCTGTATGTGGACGGCAGCGGGCGTGGGGTGGCGGCGGCGCGGCAGTTGCAGGGCAAGGAGCTGAGCTACAACAACATCGTCGATCTGGATGCGTGCTGGGAGTTGGTGAGCGAGTTCGACGCAGCGCAGGATGCGGCCGTGGCGATTATCAAGCACACCAACCCGTGCGGCGCGGCGACCGGCGGGACGGTGCTGGAGGCCTATCTGCGCGCGCTCGAGTCCGATCCGGTGTCGGCGTTCGGGGGCATCATCGGGATCAATCGCGAAGTGGATGGCGCGGCGGCGGAGGAGATTGCGAAGCTGTTTGTGGAGGCGATTGCGGCGCCCTCCTACACGCCGGAGGCGCGGGAGCGATTTGCCGCGAAGAAGAATCTGCGGCTGCTGGAGATCGTCTCCAGCGGGCCGGGCGCGGGCAAGGTGGAACGGACGTTGAAGCAGGTGTCGGGCGGGTTTCTGATGCAGGATGCGGACCGCGCCATCCTGACGGATGAAGACCTGAAGGTGGCGACCGAACGTGCGCCGACGGCGGAGGAGATGCGGGCGCTGAAGTTTGCCTGGACAGTATGCAAGCACGCAAAGTCGAATGCGATTGTGTATGCGCGCTTCAATGCAGGGCACGGCCAGGCGGTGGGGATCGGCGCGGGGCAGACCAGCCGGGTGGATGCGGCAAAATTTGGCGCTATGAAGGCGGTGCTGCCGCTGGCCGGCACGGTGGCGGCGTCGGACGCGTTCTTCCCGTTCCCCGATGGACTGGAGACGGTGGTTGCGGCGGGTGCGACGGCGGTGATTCAGCCGGGCGGCTCTGTGCGCGACGCCCAGGTGATTGAGGCGGCGAACCGGCTGGGCGTGGCGATGGTCTTTACCGGGGTGCGGCACTTCCGGCACGGGTAGGGGGTTGCGTCTGTTCCGGGCAGTTGGCGGGACGTTATAATCAGGGATTGGAGTGTGCCTGGAGCTGGGTCCAGCATCCAATTGAAGCCCCGCATCGTCTAACAAATGCTTGTGTCCTTCATCCCGCCGGATAGGAACCCGTGTCCCATGACAATGCTCTTCCGCGCTGTGCCGATTCGCTCTCTCCGGCTGGTTCCCGCTGTTGCCCTGCTGCTGGCTGCGCCCGTTCTGCTGGCGGCCCCGCCCAAGCCCGCGCCTGCGAAGGTGGATGCGCAGGCACAGGCCGACGCGGACCGTTCCAGCGCGTACTACCACTATGGATTGGCTCACCTGTATGAGGAGATGGCGGTGGGCGCGGGCCGTCCGGACTACGCGACGCAGGCGGTGGAGGAGTACAAGCTGGCACTGAACGCCGATCCGAACTCGGTTGAGTTGCAGGATGGGCTGGCCGACCTTTACTTCAAGCTGGCGCGGATTCCGGAGGCGGTCTCCGCTGCGAAAGAACAGATCAAGCGCGATCCCAACGATGTGGAAGCGCACACGCTGCTGGGGCAGGTGTACCTGCGGTCGCTGGGCGATATGCAGGGGACGCAGTCCGCGGAGATGCTGCAGTTGGCGATCTCGGAGTACGAGACGATTGCCCGGCTGAAGCCGGGGGACATGGAGACCAAGCTGCTGCTGGGGCAACTGTACGCTCTGAACCATGACTCCGCGAAGGCGGAGGCGGAGTTCAAAGACGCGCAGAAGCTGGACTCCGACTCGGAAGAGGTGGTGCTGAACATGGCACGGCTGTTCAGCGAAGAGGAGGACACGCAGCGCGCGGTGGATACGATTGCGGCCGTCCCGGAGAAGGACCGCACGGCGCGCGAGGAACTGGCGCTGGGCGCGAGCCTGGAGCAGTTGAAGAAGTGGAAGGAAGCGGCTGCGGCGTATCGCCGTGGGCTGGACATTGAGCCGGACAATACGGATGCGCAACGGGCGCTGGCGAATGCGCTGCTGGAAGACGACCAACTGGACGAGGCGCTGAAGCTGCTGACCGCGCTGGTGGTGGCGGACCCGACGGATGCGGCGTCCGAGATCCATATTGCGGAGATCCAGCGGCGGCAGCACAACTACGACGACGCGCTGGCGACCATTGAGAAGGCAAAGGTGCAGGCGCCGGACTCGCTGGAGTTGAGCTACAACGAGGCGCTGACCTACGACGCGCTGGGCAAGTACGACCAGGCGACCGAGGTGCTGAGCACGATTCTGGATTCCACATCGCGTCCGGAGGGCAAGTACTCCGATCCGGAGAAGCAGAATCGCGCGTACTTCCTGGACCGTCTGGGCGTGATCTACCGCGAAGAGAACAAGACGACGGAGGCGGTGGCGGCGTACAAGCAGGAAGCGGACCTGGGCGGCGACTATGCTGAGCGGGGCTACCAGGGCGAGATGGATGCCTATCGCGATGCCCACGAGTGGAAGGAATTGACAGCCACCGCGGTGGCCGCGGCCAAGGCACTGCCCAAAGACCATGCCATCCAGATAACGTACGCGCAGCAGCTTGCCGATACGGGGCAGGTGGACGAGGGGCTGGCGCTTGCCAAGGCGCAGTTGACGGGCACCGCGGATGACCTGGACTCGCTGCAGAGGCTCACCGAGATGTATATCCGGCTGAAGCGGTTCAAAGAGGCGGACGAGCAGTTGGAGAAGGCGAACGCGCTGGCCACCAAGCCGGACGACAAGCTGTTCCTCTACTTCCTGCGCGGCGAGTACTTTGACCGCCAGAAGATGTACGACCAGGCGGAGGAGCAGTTCCGCAAGGCTCTGGCTATCGATCCGCAGAATGCGGCTGTGCTGAACTACCTGGGCTACATGCTGGCCGACCAGGGCGAGAAGCTGCCGGAGGCGCTGAAGATGATTCGGCAGGCCGTGGACCTGGAGCCGCAGAACGGCGCATACCTGGACTCGCTGGGGTGGGCGTACTTCAAGACAGGCGAGTATGCCCAGGCGGAAGAGAACTTGCGTAAGGCGAACGAGCGCATCAATACGGACCCCACGGTGCATGACCATCTGGGCGAGGTGTACGAGAAGACTGGCAACCTGAAGATGGCGGTGGCGCAGTGGGAGCGGTCGATGACGGAGTACTCGCACTCGCTGCCGGCGGATGCCGATCCGGAGGACGTGCAGAAGGTGCAGCACAAGCTGGAGAATGCGCGCGTGAAGCTGGCGAAGCTGACCACTACGGCGGATAAAGACGCCAAATAGTGGGCGGGCCTTCACATCGCTGGGATAAAGTGCCCAGTGATTGTGCGGGCCTGGATGTCTGGAGGTGCCGGAACTCAAGTCCCGACCTCTCCAATGCCGGTTTTCGTTCTGCCGGTTACACTTAATTGTGATCTCAACTGAAGCGATGAAAGCCGATCTGCATTGCTGCGCCGTCTCCGCCGATGCGGACCTGGAGCTGATGGCGCGCGTGTACGACGCGCCGGAGCGTCCGTCGCGCAGTGCGTTCCAGCGCGACCGGGAGCGCATTGTGCAGGCGCGCGCGTTCCGCCGGCTGGCGGGCAAGACGCAGGTGTTCACCAGCCGAGCCTCCGACCACTTTCGCAGCCGGCTGACCCATACCATCGAGGTGATGCAGATTGCGCGCAGCGTGGCCGAGGCGCTGGGGTTGAATCAGGACCTGGCCGAGACACTGGCACTCGTGCACGACATCGGGCATCCGCCCTTTGGCCATGCGGGCGAGCGGGCGCTGGATGAATGCCTGAAGCGCCATGGGCTGCGCTTTGACCACAACCTGCACGCGCTGCGCATTGTCGAGCACTTTGAGCAGCGCTACGCGTCGCACCGCGGGCTGAACCTTACCCTGGGTGTGCGCGAGGGAATCATCAAGCACTCGCGCGACTACAGCGAGGACCAGTATCCGGAGCTGGCGCCGTATCTTCTGGACAAGCGGCCGCCACTGGAGGCGCAGATCATCGACCTGGCCGACGAGATTGCCTACCTGACGGCGGACCTGGACGATGGGGTAGAGTCCGGCATGCTGGAGATTGACCATATCCGCGCCAACGTGGATATTCTGGCCAACTGCTACACGCTGGTCAAGCGGGAGCATCCCGGCGTGGAGGCGAAGTTCCTGTTCAACGAGGCGCTGCAACTGATGCAGAACGTGCTGACGGACGACCTGATTGCGACGACGCTGGCCAATACGCGCGCGATTGGGGCAACGTGCCTGGATGAGGTGCGCGACCATCCGGCGCGGCTGGCCACCTTCTCCCCGCTGGCGGAGTCGCAGCGGATGCAGGAGAAGCGCTACCTGTACGACACGCTGTATACCTGCGACGCGCTGTCGCTGGAGCACGACAAGGCGGAAGAAGTGGTGACGACGCTCTTTAACTTCTGGGTGGCCTGGCCGCAGGAACTGCCGTCTGGCTATGTGGAGGAGATTGAGACCGAGGGGCTGGCGCGCGTGGTGGCAGACTACATTGCGGGCATGACGGACAGTTTCATCCTGCTGCAGTATGCGCAGGTGAAGCGGACGGTGCGCCGCTAAACAGTTTGGGCGCGGGTCGACCTGAGCGGCTCCCTGGGCATCCAATAGACGAACTCCAAGGAGCTCGCTATGACTCATACTTCGATTCCTTCGATGACCCATACTTCGGTACGCTCCATGGTGCGGGCGGCCATTTTCTTAGCGCTGCCCTTGGTCGCTCACGCCCAGGCGACCCAGCAGAGCCTCTCCATCGCCGGACAGCAGGAACAGGCTACGCTGGTCAAAATCAATGGGAAATCCTACGTCGATCTGGAGTCGCTGGCGCGCATCACGCACGGGTCGCTTCGGTTTCAGGGCAGCCAGACGATTCTGACGCTGCCGCAGACGGGTGGCGCGGCGGCCACTGCAACGGCTGCGCCGGCAAACAAGCCGCCCCAGCTCTCCGAGGGATTTCTAGGCGCGGAGATTGAAGCGCTGACGCAGATTCGTGAGTGGCGGGTGGCGCTGGTGAACGCGATCCAGAATAACTATCCGGTAACGGATGCGTGGGTGGGCCGCCTGCGCCGGTCGGCCGACGGCAAGCTGCAGCTCGCGGTCGCGGCCACCAATACGGAACCCGACCAAAGAGCGCTGGAACTGTTGCGCAATGAGTTTGCGGGCATGCAGGCCATGAGCGATGGATTCCTGGCGATGCAGGCGAAGGATAACTACATCGCCCCAGGGACCTTCGACAACAACTCGCAGGACCAGAAGATTTTGAGCTGCGAGCATGCGCTGGTTTCCATGGCTGCCACCAAGCAGTTTCAAGACGAGACCTCCTGCCATTGAGCAGCGTTCTATCCCCAAAATGAGCGCTTCTTAGGGATTCCCCAGCGGGAATCCCTGTGTCATTTAGAATCAGTAGTTTGCGGGCATCTGTTAGGTTTATATCTATCTGATTGTAAATGACTTACGCACTATTATGAGCCATCTCCTAGAGTTCTAAGAGTTTCTGCCGATAAGGAGGCTACCGCATTGGAGCCACATTGTGTGCTGCTCCGATTCCGAGTCAAAGACGTTTCAAGAAAGACGGACCCCCTCATGAAGTTCTCTCGTATGCTACTTCAGGCTGCCACCGGCATCGGCCTGGCGATATCTGCCGCGCTCATTGCCCAGCAGCCATTGCACCTCGTCGCAACCGCACCGTTGGCCAACGCGGCAACCGCCGGCCTCGATTCCTCTGTGACCTCGCCTGCCAGTGTCGTATCTGTTCCTGCTTCCGCGCCCGCGCCAGCAGCGAAGAACTCGTCGTCGCTCACTGCGCGCTGGCTGGACCTGAAGACCTTTTCGCACACGGAACGCTACCGCAACGCCTATTCGGTCGGCGACTATCGTATGTTCGATAATGCGCAGCAGCGTTCCTTGATCGAGGGCAAGATTAAACTCGATCCCCAGGGACGCTACGCCATCGGTTTCCGCGCTTCGTCCGGCGGCTACTTCAACTGGGCCTTCGGCAGCTATACCGGCGAAAGCTTCCTCGCTCGCCTCAGCGACCCAGCCTTTGCTCTGAAGTACTGCACGCCCGCGGAATACTACGCACTCGCCCAGGCCGAGTTCGCCGATCCGGCAGGTAGCGTCCTCAGCCAAGCCCTCGTGTCCAACGGTTGGCATTTCTACATGCGCGAACTCTACTTCAGCGCCACGCCTGTCAAGCCCGTAACCGTCGAGTTCGGCTCGTTCGGATTCGAACGCGGGCTTTCCACCGAGATCACCACCTTCGACGAGGACGGCTATCTCTCCGGGGAGCGCATCCGCTTCCATGACCCCAAGCACCTGTTCTTCGACGAGGTCGGATTCACAAACGCATATTTCGGCGACATCGCGACTCCCAACCTCTTCGACCGCGGGTCGAGCCTGACCAAATTCAACTACCGTCAGGCGTTTGCCAAGAAGCAGCTCAACAAGTGGCTCGGCTTCTCGGGGGAGTACACCTGGCAGACGGGCATCGACACCCTGCGCGAGGCGGCTGTGATTGCAACCAAGGAGTCCAGGGTCGTCGATAGCGTTCGCGTGGAAGCGTACCACCGCCTCAACACGATCACATATCCTGGGGTCGCGCAGTCGCCCATCGGCCCCATTCCCGCCGTGGCTGTCCCAGGAGCTTCGGGGTTCGCGGTCGCCGCCGAGAAGAGCCTGGGCAGGATGAGTGGCGATCTCGGTTACGCGTCCGTGGATCAACACTACTCGGTCTACAGCGATGGTCGCCTCTTTGAGGCTGGCTCCTTCCCGCTCAATGGAGACGCCTACGGCCAGGGCAACCGGATCTTCGCGCATGCTTCCTACAAGATCGCACCGGGTGTGACTGCCTTCGGCTTCTATACCCACGAGGTTGGCAGCGACCGCGTGCTTACCTTCAATCAGCAGGGACTGAACGCCGGGGTCACCTTCGATCTGAAGGCGATGGTCAATACCGGAAAGAAAGTGTTCTAACCTTTGCAAGACCGATGATGCCCCGGGGGGTAATGTTTCCACCCGGGGCTCGATCGGGGTAATGAAAGCGGGATCAGATGAGCAGCATGACGGTAGGCAAGAAACTGTTGGCGGTGTTCTCGGTGATGCTGGCGCTGATCCTGGGGCTGCTTGTTCTCTATGTGCTGCAAGCTCGGAGCAGCAGCCGGCAGCTCGACCAGGTACTCCACACATTCAGCCGGAAGCTGGAAATCGGCAGCGGCATCGAGTTGGCGACCACTGAGATGCAGGGCGCGCAGCGCGGACTCATGCTCTCCTACGAGGCTAAAGACGCGGCTTCGGCTCCACAGTATATCGAGTTGTACAAGAGCTCAGGCAAGAAGATCGACGACCTTCTGGAAGAACTTGAACCGCTGGCCAGCGATGCAACCGAGCGCGCGGCGCTGGCCAGCGTCAAAGAGAACCGTGCGACGTGGAGTCCAAGATTCGACCAGTTGGTCACGATGTGCGAAGCGGGGAAGATCGAGGATGCATACCAGCTCCGCAGCCAGAACAAGTTGATCTCCGCGGCTATGCACACGGCGGCGACAGCGCTTTCGAACGAGCAGCAGAAGTCCTTCCGCATGGCTGAAGAGGATTCAGCGGCCAGCGTGAGCTGGTCGAACTGGATGTCGGGGATTGCCCTGCTCATCTCGCTTGGGGTGGGTGTGGTGGTCTTCCTGCTGGTGGACCAAATCACCTCCAGCTTGCGCCGCGCAGTGGACGAGATCGACGAGGGCGCCGGCCAGATTGCAGAAGGCGCGCATCAGATCTCATCCTCGAGCCAGGCGCTGGCCGAGGGCACGCAACAGCAAGCCTCTTCGATTACGGAGACTTCGTCGGCGACGGAGGAGATCAGCTCGATGACGCAGCACAACGCCGACAATGCGATTGAGGCATCGAAGCTGATGAATAATGCGACGGCGATCATCGATGATGCGAACCGGTCCCTCGGATTGATGCAGAGCGCGATGAACGAGATCCACGGTTCGAGCGGCAAGGTGGGCAAGATCATCAAGACGATCGACGAGATTGCCTTCCAGACCAACATTCTGGCGCTGAATGCCGCGGTGGAAGCGGCGCGTGCGGGCGAGGCCGGGCTCGGCTTTGCGGTGGTCGCCGATGAGGTCCGCAGCCTGGCTCAGCGCTCCGCGCAGGCGGCGAAGGACACAACGGTGCTCATCGAGGAGTCTATCTCCAAGTCCGATGAGGGGTTGACGCGATTGGGACTGGTGGCCACGTCCATTGGCGCGATCACGCAGAACTCGGCGCAGGTACGGCGGCTGGTCGAAGAGGTGCGGTCTGGCAGCGCCGAGCAATCGAAGGGCATTGGGCTGATTGCGAAACAGATGACCGATATGGAACTGGTGACGCAAGGGGCAGCGTCCAAGGCGGAAGAAGGCGCGGCCACCGGGCAGGAAATGCAGGCGTACGCCGAGTCGTTGCACGCCATAGTCAAGAATCTCCATGCCATGGTCGGCTAGTCTGCCGGCTTTCAAGGTCAACACTCACGACAGATTGGGCTCTAAGAGAATGAGGCAAGGCGTATGCATCCCGGGCTCGAACTTAAGAAGGAAATGGCAAATGGTGGGCCGCTGCAGCCATTTCTCGGAGTGTTCGACTGCTTCTCGGCCAGCGTGGCGGCACCGTACTCCCAGAACCTGTTCGTGTCGGGATTCGGCATGGCCGCCAGTTTCTATGGACTGCCGGATGTAGGCTACATTGCCTGGTCGGACATGGTGCAATCGGCGTGGCGGATCCGGCAGATTCTGCCTAATCACCGGCTCCTGGTCGACATCGACGATGGATACGTGGATTCCAATACGGCCTGCCATGTGGTGCGGCAGCTTGACCGGATGGGAGTGGCGATGGCGATGCTGGAAGACCAGGCACGGCCGCGTCGCTGTGGTCATGCCGATGGCAAACTTATCCTGGCGCTCGATGCCTATATTGGAAAGCTGAATGCGGTGCTCGATGCCAGGGAAGATATGTTGGTGCTGGCGCGCACCGATGCCAGCGGCGATGATATCTTCCGCCGCGTTGACGCCATCTCAGCTACCTCTGCCGATGCGTTGATGGTCGATGGGATCAGTTCCCTGGAGATGCTGGAGCAAGTGCGCGACCGCACGGACAAGCCTTTTCTCTTCAATCAGATGTGCGGGGGGAAGAGTCCCCGCCTCACCTTCGCACAGTTGCGCAATGCAGGGATCAACATGGTGCAGTACTCGACGCCTCTGCTCTTTGCCGCGCAGACAGCGATGGCTGCGGCTCTCGATGACCTGTTCCTAAGCGATGGATTATTGCCGGATCCTGCCACGACAAAATGCATTGGAGTGAAAGAATGCACCAGCCTCCTCGCCGCCAACGTGCCGTCAACGAGCCGGCACAGTCTTGACGAGCCGGTCTGCCGCTAGGGGTACCCGAGGGAAGCATTGGTGATGGCTGCGCAAGGTCCTTTGCGCGGCAAAATCCCAGTTCTTCCGACCGCGAGAACCGGGCTCCAGGTGTAACCGTTACAACGTTTTGCCCTGGCGCGACTTACTTACAGGATGATTGGCAGTCCGATGGATAGAGTTCTGCAGGCAGGATGCCGATAGAGAGTTTGGAGCCGACACTTTCCAAAGCGCGCTACTCCTGGACCAAAAGATGCAAGGGAATGCCCTAGACGTAGGGTGCCAGCATGCCGATAGTTGCAGGACGTTCAACTTCCTGCGCCTTCAGCCTTCCAGGCGAATCGCTAAGGGCGACGGCAAGCAAGGATTGATCGACAGAATTTGCGGCGACGCAAGGATGGGGACCAGATGGCCATGAGTGCTGTAGCTAGACCGATACCGATGAAGGCGGGCTTTCCAAGTGAGGCACTAGCTGGAAGTGACCAGCGTGCGGGCAAGTATCTCATTTTTGAACTGGGCAATGAGGAGTTTGGAATCAGTGTTCTGCAGGTCAAAGAGATCATGAAGCTGCAGGCAATTACGACCGTTCCCCAGACGCCGGCCTTTCTGCAGGGTGTCATCAACCTGCGTGGCAGGATTGTGCCGGTGGTGGGCCTGCGCAGCAAATTCAACATGCCCGATCAGGAGGCTACCGACCGTACTTGCATCGTGGTCGTCCGTGTGGAGATGAAGGGCGGAGAGCAGCCCATGGGAATCATCGTCGATGGTGTGGTGGAGGTGCTGTTGCTTGGCGCCGAAGAGATTGAGGATACTCCCGACTTTGGCCGCGATGTAACGACGTCCTACGTGCGCGGCATGGCGAAGAGCAAAGGCAAGGTCAAGATTCTGATTGACATTGATCGAGTGCTCAGCAGCCAGGAACTCGGCAGCCTAGCCTCAATTAGCTCTTAGATCCAAGATCACCTGTACGGAAAGGTTCTCACGATCATGAACATGAACTTGACTATTGCCAAGAAGCTCGCCATTACCTGCGCGACAATTCTCTGCTTTCTAGCCGCATTGGCGGGCGTATCCATTTACAGCATGTCCAACATCGACGCGAATGTGCATTCGTTGGCTTCCGATACGCTACCGGGCCTCCATTACGCCTCCGCCATGAAGGCGGAGTTTGCCGAGTACCGCGGCAACTGCTGGAACCACATAGCAAGCAGCGATGACAGCGAGAAGAAGAAGTCCGAGGCGGACAACTCCCTGTTGCGGGAGAAGTTTCATGCCGACCAGAAGGCATATGAAGATAGCATCACGCAGCCGGAAGACCGCATTCAATTCGAAAAGATTGGGCCAGCATTCGATCGTTACGAGCAGGCGTGGTTTCAGGTCCGGGATCTCAGCCGCACTGCAAAGAACGCGGAGGCAGCCGTGCTCTATGACAAGACCGCTCTGCCGGCCTATAACGATTTCATGACGTTGCTGACGTCAGTCGTGGACTGGAACGTTGCGTCTGCGGACACCACTTCCAAGGAGGCCTCGGATTCAGTCAGCAGCGGCAGGACGATGACTTGGATCCTGGCCATAGTTGGATTTTGCTCGGGAGGACTGTTCGCCTTCTTCATGGTCAAGAGCATCAACGGTTCGCTGAGCGAGAGCATTGCTGAAATCCGCGATGGTGCGGAACAGATCTCAAGTGCGGCCTCGCAGGTGTCCTCTTCCAGCCAGTCGCTGGCGCAGGGTTCCTCGGAGCAAGCCGCTTCTCTGGAGGAGACTTCGGCTTCTTCGGAAGAGATCAATTCGATGGCGCGGAAGAATACCGATAACTCGCGCTCAACGGCCCAGTTGCTGTCGGAATCGCAGGTGAAGGTCACTCTGGCCAACCGGCAACTTGCCGACATGCTTGTGTCGATGAACGATATCAACGAGTCGAGCGGCAAGATCTCGAAGATCATCAAGGTGATCGACGAGATTGCCTTCCAGACCAACATCCTTGCGCTGAACGCCGCGGTGGAAGCAGCCCGGGCGGGCGAGGCTGGGATGGGGTTTGCCGTGGTAGCGGATGAAGTGCGCAGCCTGGCGCAACGCAGCGCGCAGGCCGCCAAGGACACCGCCATTCTGATTGAGGACTCGATCGCGAAGTCCAACGAAGGCAAGAGCAAGGTTGACCAGGTAGCCATCGCGATCCGCGCCGTGACGGAAGATACAGCGCGCGTGAAGGTGATGGTGGACGAGGTAAGCATCGGCAGCGAAGAGCAGTCGCGTGGCATCGACCAGATCAGCAAGGCGATCGTGCAGATGGAGCAGGTTACGCAGAGCACAGCCGCCAGCGCCGAAGAAAGCGCGGCCGCGGCTGAAGAGCTGAATGCGCAATCCGAGACGCTGAAGGACATCGTCGGCCGCCTGCAGGCGATGGTGGATGGCGAAGGGGTAGCGGCTTCGAGCTTTACCCACAGATCTGCACCCATCCACACGGGCAGCGCAATTCGCCCTACTCGCGCGCCGCGCATGATCCCGGATAAATCACAGTTGACGTCTTTCGCAGCAGGCGCGAAGAAAGTCGCATCCATCAAGGCCGAGGAGTTTCCGATGGAAGAGAGCTTTCAATCTTTTTGACATGCCGAGAGGCATCCGCGCACAGGTGCAACGCAGAAGTTAACCGCAACAAAGCGATCAGCGAAGGTAAGTTATGTTTGTCCATGAAGATGGTATTCCGGTAGAGGTCGCTGCAGCAGATTGGAGGTCGCGTGTCGACTTGTTTGCCACGCGGCTGATGATAGACGGCGGCAGCCCGGGAACTCTGGAAGAGCTGCGGGCCCTTGGAGCCGAAGCGAAGCTGCACGGAGCAGTCGCCTGCGTGGACGTGGTCAATGCGCTGATAGCGAGGATCAAGAAAAGCAAGAAGTCAGGTATTTCCTACCTGCTGAAGCATGGTCTGGATGAACTGCAGACATCGTTCCAGGTCACCCCGGCAGGTGCTTCGGTGCCCGCAGTTGTTTCCGCTCCCGTCTCGCTGAGCGAAGATGCGGAACTGGTCGCCGATTTCCTTGTAGAAGCGCGTGAACACCTCTCCAAGATTGAAGGCCAGATGCTCGAGCTGGAGCGAGATCCGTCCGACATGGAGGTTATCCATGCAGTTTTCCGTGCCTTCCACACGATCAAGGGCGTAGCCGGATTTCTGGACTTCACTGCCGTGCAGGAGCTGTCCCACGAAGTAGAAACGCTGCTCGACCTTGCGCGTAACGACAAGCTTGCGGTGGACTCTTCGGTTGTGGATATCGTCCTCGAGAGCGGGGATTGCCTGTTGATGGACCTATCCACCATCGAGGCTTCCTTGAGCGGCGGCGGAGCGCTCGGCTCATGCGATCATCGTGCGTTGATCGAGAAGATTCGCCAGCGTGCAGCATCTGGTAACTCCCCTGTAAAAGCCGAACCTGCGGCAGTACTCCAGCCGGCGCCGGGCGTTGCATTGGGGGCACTTCCCTTAGCAGCACATGGCGAGGAACTGCCTGATTCGCCAGCGCCAGCGTCCAGCGTCGACGTGCCCGAGGCAGGCATGGAGTCAATCGCTCCCGCAGCGCACGAGGCGGTTGCGCCCGTCCCTCCGCTGCACGCACCCCCCGGCCTGGAGCCACCGGTACTCCATGCGCCGGCTCCCATGCGGGAGAACGAAAAGCGGCTGCCGGAGACAGCTTCCGTTCGCGTCGAAACGGCCAAGCTGGATCACCTGATGGACATGGTCGGCGAGATGGTGATTGCGCAATCTTTGATTCGACACAACCAGGTCGTTGCATCCGCGACCGACTCGCGGCTGATGGGAGACCTTTCCCAGCTTGCCCGCGTCACCGCGGAGGTGCAGCGCGCAACCATGAGCATGCGGATGGTGCCGGTTGGGCCATTGTTTCAGCGCATCGAACGGGCCGTGCGCGATCTTTCCCGCAAGGCCGGCAAGCTGGTTGTGGTGGAGACCTCCGGCACCGAGACTGGAATCGACAAGACTGTCGCCGAGGAACTCTCTGACCCGCTGCTGCATATGGTCCGCAACTCGGTGGACCATGGGATCGAGCTGCCGGAACAGCGGGTGGCGGCCGGCAAAACTCCTGAAGCGCGTATCCACCTTTCAGCACGTCACCAGGGCGGCCAGGTCATCATCGAAATCATCGATGACGGCAGGGGTCTTGACTGCGAGAAGATACGCCGCAAAGCGGAGGAACAGCAGCTTATTTCTCCAGGTGCCCAGTTGACCGAACCCGAGATTCATCAACTGATCTTTGCGCCTGGCTTCTCGACAGCCGACCAGATCTCCGATGTCTCCGGGCGCGGGGTTGGAATGGATGTAGTCCGCCGCAATGTCGAGAAGCTGCACGGCCGGATCGAGACCCTGTCGAAGTGGGGAGAAGGAACGACGTTCCAGTTGAAGCTCCCGCTCACACTCGCCATCATCGAAGGCCTGGTAGTCGAGGCTGGAAGCGACCGGTATATCATCCCCCTCTCCGCCGTATGGGAGATATTCAGGCCGGCGGCGGATACCGTGTTCACCGTAGAGGGTCGCGACGAGATGGTGCTGGTGCGAGGAAAGCTGATGCCGGTAGTCAGGCTTCAGCAGCGGTTGGACCTTGGCGGCCCTGCAACCGAACTCGGCAAAGGTCTGATGGTCGTCGTCGAATCAGAGAACCGAAGGTTCTGCCTATTGGTCGACGACCTGCGCGGCAAGCAGGAGGTCGTTATCAAGAGCCTTGGCGAGACATTCAAGGATGTGACGGCCCTCTCTGGCTGTGCTGTTCTGGACGACGGGAAAATGGGCCTGATCCTCGACATCGACGGGGTGTTTCGGGGTCGACGATGATCGCGGAGCCAACCCGACTCACCACCGCCCAGGGCATACAGGTCCATGAATTCGAAGAGATCCGAAAGATGGTCTACGACTTCTGCGGCGTGGACCTGACCGGAAAGGAGGTGCTGGTGGGGACGCGGCTCAGCAAGCCAGTGCTCGGCCTTGGCCTGAGTTCCTTTGCAGAGTACTGCGACCACGTACGGCAGGACAAGAGCGGCAATGCATTTGCCACCATGATCGATTGCCTCACGACGAACCACACCAGCTTCTTTCGTGAGGAGTCGCACTTCAACTTCCTGCGAAAGGTTATTGTGCCTGAGCTACCGCAATCGGAGCCAATCTCCATATGGAGCGCGGCCTGCTCCTCCGGGGAAGAGCCCTACACGATTGCTTTTTCCCTGATTGAAGCCCTGGGACAGGCGGCATTTACACGGACCTCGATTCTCGCCACGGATGTCTCCACGCGCATGCTGGAGCAGGCACGCCGCGGACTGTATCCCGCGGATCGCCTGAAGGGACTCAATCCGGCGGTGCGCCCAGATTGTATTCTGCGCGGGACCGATCGATATGTAGGGCAATGCATGGTGAAGCGAGAGGTCAAGGCGATGATTGAGTTCCAACACTTCAATTTGTTGGACGACTGCTCCTCCTTTGGCCCGTTCCAAGTCATCTTCTGCCGCAACGTGATGATCTATTTCGACAAGCAGACCCAGGAGTCCGTGGTGAACCGCCTGGCTGCGCGCCTCGCTCCGGGTGGCTATCTCTTGATTGGGCATTCTGAAAGTCTCAACCGAATCGAACATCCACTCAGTTACGTTTCGCCTGCAACCTATCGCAAGAAGGGAACAGTCGGGGCCATCAAAAGCATAGGTTCCAGGAAATCGAAGGTGAACGCGTGATAGCACCGATGCCTGTGCTCACGGTAGGAATCAGCGACTGCATTGTCTCTGCCGATCCTCATGCGATCGTTACGACGCATGCCCTGGGATCCTGCATTGCGGTTGTAATTCATGATCCGGTTGCCCAAGTGGCTGGAATGCTGCACTTCATGCTTCCCGAGTCGAGTATGGATATCGACAAGGCCAAGGCCCGGCCATTCATGTTCTCCGATACCGGGATCCCATTGCTGTTTCATGGGGCCTACGATCTCGGAGCCGTCAAGCAGCGATTGGTGGTGACGTTGATTGGCGGAGCTCAGGTGCTGGATACGGGTGGCACCTTCAATATTGGAAAACGGAATCATCTTGCGTGTCGCAAGATCTTGTGGAAGGCGGGTGTTATCGTGCATCACGAAGAGGTAGGTGGTACAGCAGCGCGCAGCGTCCGCATGGAGGTGGGAAGCGGACGCATTTTCCTCTCTCACGGTCGCGAGTCCCACGAGATCCCGCAAAGAAGCAAAGAAAGGATCGCGGTGAGCCATGGCATTTAACGTAATGATCGTCGACGACTCTCCCAGCATGCGGAAGGTCATCCGGCGCGTCTTGACGCTCTCCGGATTCAATGTGGGCAAGTGCCTGGAAGCGGGCGATGGGGTAGAAGCACTCGAACTGCTTGAAACCGAGTGGATGGATGTCATCATGACCGACATCAATATGCCCCGGATGAATGGCCAGCAGTTGCTGGAGAAGCTGCTGGTTGATCCGGTACACAGTTCCATTCCCGTTCTTGTGATCTCCACCGACCGCAGCGATGAGCGTATGCACAAGATGCTGGCCCTTGGCGCACGCGGATATTTTACAAAGCCTTTCGCCCCCGAGGGGCTGGCCGCTGTGATGGAAAGCATTATCGCGGAGGTACCTTGTGCTGGCAAGTGAATGTCATCCATGGTTGGTCGAGTCGGTATCGGATGTGGTGGAATCGATGTGCTACTCGTCGGCCGACGTCATCGAGAACCCGCCGGTAAGCGCGGAAGAGCTATGGGTAGGCCGCAGACTGGAGTTCAGCGGGCCATGCCAGGGCAGCTTCGGCCTGCGCGTGGCAAAGGCTGCCGCAAGGCTGCTGGGATCAAGCTTTCTCGGCCAGGACATCGACGAGGTGGACGATGTGCAGCCGGGCGAAATTGTCGGTGAGATTGCCAACATGATCTGTGGGGCGGTACTCAACCGCATGGAGCCCAACCTGGCGTTCGCACTGTCTCCTCCGTATGACGATCAGGACCTGTCGAGGTTCGCCCCTCCCTCGTCCGGCCGTATGGAACTGGCATTTGAACTGGAAGAAGGCAGGCTGTTTGCCTGGCTGGAAATACGGCACAGCTCATGAGCAGCGCGCGGAAGATTAAGGTCCTAATCGTTGACGATTCAGCAATCGTTCGGAAGATCCTGTCCGAAGCAGTAAATTCGCAGACCGATATGGAGGTTGTGGGAACCGCCCCGGATGCCTATGTCGCGCGCGACAAGATACTTGCGCTGAACCCCGATGTGTTGACCCTTGATATCGAAATGCCGCGCATGGACGGCCTTTCATTTCTTAAGAGGCTGATGCACTTCCATCCCATGCCGGTGATTGTCATCAGTTCGCTCACGCAGTCCTCCTGCGAGATATCGCTGGAAGCCATGCGCATTGGCGCCGTGGATGCAATGGGTAAGCCGGGAGGCCCGTACTCTATCGGAGAGCTGTCTGAGTCTCTACCGGCCAAACTGCGCGCTGCGGCCGGGGCACGCGTAGCTGGGCCCGACCAGTCCCCCGCAGTACAGAAGCCCACTCCGGCGACGCCGTTGAATTCGAACTCATCCTTCAATCCCGAAACCATTATCGCTATCGGAGCATCGACGGGAGGGACGGAGGCAATCCACAAAGTGCTCATGCAACTTCCTGCCAACATTCCCGGGATGGTGGTGACGCAGCACATTCCCAAACACTTCTCCTCTGCATTCGCGCAAAGACTGAATCGCGAGTGCGCCTTCGAGGTGAAGGAGGCTGTGGACGGCGACGAAGTTGGGCCCGGTCGTGCTCTGATTGCTCCTGGAGAGTTCCACCTTGTGCTCAAGAGGGTGGGCACGGCATACCGCGTGCATCTTCAGGACGGCCCCAAGGTCTGTTATCAGCGACCGGCTGTCGACGTCATGTTCGCGTCCGTGGCGGCCGCTGCAAAAGACAACGCGATCGGGGTATTGCTGACGGGCATGGGAGCAGACGGCGCTCAAGGGCTACTGACCATGCGCAAGGCCGGGGCCAGCACGATTGCCCAGGATGAGGCAACGTGCGTGGTGTACGGAATGCCGCGCGAAGCGGCTCGAATGGGCGCAGTGCAAAATGTTCTGCCGCTGCTGGCGATTCCAAACGCGATTGTCGCCGAGAGCATGCAGCGATCGCGACGTTGATGCAGGCGCGATTCGCCCGACCGCTATCCATGTGCTGCTGATTCTAAAGTGGTGGCCAGAGACGGGATCGAACCGCCGACGCCGGCCTTTTCAGGGCCGCGCTCTACCACTGAGCTATCTGGCCTTGGCATGTGAGGGAGTCCGGGACAGCCAAGAATTGCCCGAACGCGACTGCGAGGATTGACCCAGTTGGCTCTGTCCAGCGATACCGGCCGGAGTCAACGTCTGTCATCGAAAGCATCCAGACAGACGGAATCTGCCAGTAAGCCACCCAGCGGAGAACTGCCGGTCCAAGCGTCCTGATAAGTATAGCAACCCGGAGCGCTCTCGCAAAACCCGGAAAAGCGCCGCCAGGGATCATGCGGATGGGTGGCGACAACAGGCTACGCGCTATGCTGGATGTCTGTTCCCAGTTTGCCAGCGAGGATATCTCCGCAATGACGTTGATCGTTCGTCTCAGCGAGCCCAGGGTTACGTGGAAAAAGGCAGCGCGTAATATGTTGCGCCGGATGTGCGGAGCGAGCCTGATGGCGGCTGCGACGTTTGCGTTGACAGCGTGTACCGCATCCAATGAGCCCACTGCAGGCGAGCAGCGGGCACTGCACGCATTCGATCTGGCCAAGGCGGATCGGGCGGATGCGCTTGCCCTGGAGGCGTTTCTGGCGAAGATGCCCAAGGGCGGCGATCTGCATATGCATCTTTCGGGCGCCGTGTATGCGGAGACCTTTCTGAAGGATGCCGTTGTCGATAATCTGTGCGTGGATACCAAGGCGCTGAAGTTTACGGCATGCACCGCGCCAAAGCAGAAGCTGCCGGAGACCAGTTGTCCCGACGGAATTGTTCCGGCGGCCACGGCCTTCCATTGCCAGAAGCTCTACGATGCGCTGATCGATGCCTTCTCCATGCGCAGCTTTGTGCCGATGCCGAGTCTCAGCGGACACGACCAGTTCTTCGCTACGTTTGATCGCTTCGGCGGCATCAACAAAACCCATGCCGGCGAGTGGCTGGACGAGGTGGCGACGCGCGCAGCGGTGCAGAACGAGCAGTACCTGGAAGTGATGATGACGCCGAGTTTTGGCGATGCGGCCAAGCTCGGGTACTCGCTGGGCTGGCCTGCGCTTGCAGCCGGAACCACCCCGGACGCGGAGGGCGACACCACTGGGACATCGCGTGCGGAGTTGGACGCGCTGCGCACCAGGCTGCTCGCCGGCGGACTGCGAGCGTCCGTCAGCGCGGACGAGAAAGAGCTGGACGACGCGCTGGCCGCGCGCTCTGCGCTGGAGCATTGCGGGCAGCCCAACGCCGCGGCTGCATGCGGAGTGAAGGTCCGGATTCTGTATCAGGTGCTGCGCGCGTTCCCGCCGCAGCAGGTGTTTGCGCAGACGCTGTTGGCGTTTGAGGTGGCCAGTGCGGACCCGAATGTGGTGGGCCTGAACTTTGTGCAGCCGGAGGACGCGTACATGGCCATGAGCGAGTACAACCGGCAGATGCACATGCTGGATTACCTGCACAGCGTCTATCCGCAGGTGCATATCTCGCTGCATGCGGGCGAACTTGCGCCGGGGCTGGTGCCGCCGGACGGCCTGAAGTTCCATATTCGCGAGGCCATCGAGCTGGGCCATGCGGAGCGCATCGGCCACGGCGTGGACGTGATGTATGAGACCGACCCGCACGCGCTGCTGCGCGAAATGGCAGCCCGGCACATCATGGTGGAGATCAACCTGACCTCGAACGAGGTGATCCTGGGTATCCTGCCCTCGCACCATCCGCTGCCGGAGTACCGGGAGACCCACGTGCCCGTAGCGCTCTCCACCGACGATGAGGGCGTATCGCGCATCGACCTGACGCATGAGTATGTGAGCGCCGTGGAGGATTACGGGCTGGGCTACCGCGAACTGAAGACGCTGGCGCGCACGTCGCTCGAGCATAGCTTTCTGCCGGGAGAGAGCCTGTGGGATAAGCCCGACGTTTTTACCCGGATGAAGCCGGCGTGTGCCGGACAGCTGGCGAGTTCATCCACTCCGGCGGAGAGCTGCTCCTCGCTACTGAAGTCGAGCGAAAAGGCCGCCGAGCAGTTGGAGCTGGAGCGCCGGTTCGTTGCGTTTGAGGCGATCGTAAAGTGAGCCGCTGACGGCGGCTGCTATTGCGGCTGCTGCTATTGCGGAGGCTTGACCAGTGGCGCCAGAATGCCGTCGAGCAGGGCCGGCGTTGCGGCCACGCGCTCCAGTACCGGGTAGCGCTCGCCGCCATGGTAGTCAAGTTTGACTACTTTGTAGAAGTTGCTGTTCACCACGATCAGCTCAATCGCCGGGCCGTCTCCTTCGGCATCGTGCAGTGCGAGGCTCAGCAGCGGAGGGGTGAAGCTTCGTCCGTTCACAGCGACGATTTGCATATCCGGTCCCAGGCCGGCTTTGTCCGCCAGCCCTTCTTTCAGCACGTCGGTCAGCATTCCCACCGCGTTTACGCGCAGTCCCAGTGAGTACCAGAAGTCCGGGGTACCGTTCTGCGCGTCCAGCTTCTCGCTCCACTCGCTTGGCCGCGTCGCGTAGGTAAGCCGATAGCCGCCGGCCACAATGCCGCCCAGCGGAGCATGGGGCTGATTGCTATCCAGCCGCTGGCGCAGGAAGGCTGCCCAGTCGTTGGGCACGACGGCGTTCAACCCGGCAACGATGTCGTCGAAGGTGTATGGGACCACCTTGGGCGCAGTATTTCCGCCCAGCCCTGCGAACTTCGCTACAAAGTCATTCAGGCTCTTCTTCCCGCCGGTCATGGTGCGGAGGGTGGTATCGACCTCCAGCCACAGCAGCGCGCCCTCATCGTAGAAGTCGGTGTTGCGGCGCCAATTGTCCCAGCCGCCGTCCACTCCATACAGCACCTGCGCCGCACTCGCAGTGTCCTGCAGGCTGCGCCAGGTGCGCCCGGGACGATTGTCCATGTTGGCCGCACTTGCGGCCAGCATGCCGCGGAACTGCTCCGGCGTCCAGATGCCGGAACGCGCTGCCAGCACATCTCCGAGATACTGCGTCAGACCCTCATACACCCACAGCAGGTCGTCCTGCATGGGCTTCTGATAGTTGGGCGTCGCCAGGTCCGCGGGCCGTCTGTACTTGCCATTCCAGCTATGCGTGAACTCGTGCGGCAGCAGATCGCCGGTCAGCACAAAGCGGTCGTCCTCGATGAATGCCTTGGCGGCCATGCGGTCGTCGCTCGACTCGTGATGCTCCAGGCCGAAGTGGGCCACCGAGTCGCTGAGCGTGGCCAGGAAGTGATACTCGCCGTAGTGCTTGCTCTGGTACAGCGCTCCCGCTTCGCGCACCAGGCGGCTGAAGTTCTCCACGCGGGCAGGCGGCAGATCGAGATCCTCCGGGCCATCCGCAACGATGTCGAGGAAGTGCCTGGGCGTTATCTCCGGCGCCAGCGGAATCTCCTTGAAATACTTACCTGCAAGCACTGGCGAATCCACCAGCCCCTCCAGGCTCACCGGCTCGAAGGCGGCGGTGTAGGTCAATCCTTCGCCGGGCGGAGGGCCGGTCCGGTGCAGGGCCGTGCCGAACTGCCACGCGGAGGGCAGCGTGACCGAGGGCGTTACACGCACATCGGCGGCATTCGCCCCCTCCGGATAGACCACCACCGTGTTCCAACTCAACATGGCCAGGTTCTCGTTGGTCGAGGCGCCTGCCGTGAATCCACTGGGAGCCGCGGTGGCCAGGAAGTCGAGCTGGATCGACAAGACGCCGCAGCCCGGCGGAACGGTCAGGTGGAAGGCGTACATGTCGAGCTTGTCACGCTCCCACTTCACGGGGGAGTCGCTGGGCTCTGTGCAAGGCTTCCCATCCGCGCCGCTGGCGGCGATGACCAGGCCGGCCAGGTTTTCGATTGGGCCTGTGGGCGCGTGTTCCCCGGGAATCCACTGAGGATACACCAGGGTCAGCGGTCCGGGTGCGACGGGCATCGTCTCCGTGGCATGGATGATCTTGCGCGGGGCGCTGGTCAGGTCTACATGGAGCGTTATTTCATTCGGCTGCGTACCCTGTGCCGCGGCGGACGCAATCGCAATCGCCAGCACACCGCCGGCAAGTATTCGTGGAACCAATGAGCAATCCCTCTGCTACGAAGTGTAGTCGCATTCCCGGTTGTGCCAGGAAATATGGCGGGTGGCAGGACCAACAGCGTACCATGCTGCGAGCGCGATTTTCGCGCAAGGAGATCGAATGCGTATGGTTGGTCGAGTGGGATGGGTTGTAGTGGTGGCAGTTGCTGTGGCGGCAGGGATGGCATCCCGCCCGGCGTTGGCAGCCGGCAAGGTTTGCAACGTAAGGGAATTTGGGGCCAGGGGCGATGGGGCGACCAAGGATACCAAGGCCATCCAGGCCGCAATTGACGCCTGCACTGCCGCCAAGGGGGGAGGCACGGTCGAGTTGAGCGGCGGCACGTTTGTGAGCGCGCCCGTGGTGCTGAAGGACAACGTGACCCTCGACATTGCAGCAGGCGCGACGCTGCTGGGTTCACCGGACCACGACGACTATCCGGAGCTGGAGGTGTTCCGCGCGCCGGGCCGGCAGTCGCTGGTCAGCGCGGACCATGCAAAGAATATCGCCATCACCGGCGGCGGCACCATCGATGGCAACGGCAAGAGCTGGTGGGAGTCCATCAAGGGCACGCCGGGTGCTGGCATTGTGGGCCAGGTCGTCTTCCGGCCGCGGCTGGTGGTGTTCAACTACTGCCAGCACGTGCGCATGGAAGGCGTGACAGTGCAGAACTCGCCGAGCTGGCAGATCGTTCCGTACTACTCCGACGACATTGTGATCCGCAACATCAAGGTGCTCGCGCCATATCCCTCACCCAATACGGATGCGATTGATCCATTCTCCTCCAGCAACATCGTGGTCGACCACGTCTATGCGGATACGGGCGACGACAATATCGCCATCAAGAGCGGCGAGATCGACTCGCCCGGGCCGGACGCGCCGACCAGGAATATGACCATCACCGACTGCACGTTCGACCACGGCCACGGGCTGTCGATCGGCAGCGAGGTCGCCGGCGGCGCGCAGAATATCCACGCGGAGCGTATCCACTTCAAGGGGACGGACCAGGGGATTCGCATCAAGGCCAACCGCGACCGCGGCAACGATGTCTCCAACATCACCTTCAAGGACATCACGATGGAAGACGTGAAGACGTCGATCCTGATCAGCGAATACTACCCCAAGACGATGCCGGATGGCCCGGTGGATGCCGCTCCGGTGCAACGACTGACGCCGCACTTCCACAACATCCGGATTGAGAATGTTAAGAGCGTGAACAGCGGCTGGGCAGGCGTGATTGTGGGCCTGCCCGAGTCTCCGGTGGTGGATATCGAATTGAAGAACGTGAACATCCAGGCGAAGAAGGGCCTGCAGATCGGCTATGCCGATGTGAAGCAGGACGGCCTGGTGGTGAGTACTACGGATGGAAGCAAGCCAGTTACGCTGGGAGCCAACGGCTCCTTGTCGGCGATTGGCGCGAAGTAGATTCGGGCGAAGCGATTCAAAGTGTGTCGGGCAAGAGCGCGGCCTGAATCTGGGCCGCGCTTTTTCCTGCGATGCAGAGCGTCTTGCTACGGCTGGTGGCGCCGGTCAACAGGGTCACACTCGCGCGGGGCAGCTTGAGCTGCGTTGCCAGGAACGCAATCAGAGCATCGTTGGCGCGGCCGTCGGTGGGTGGTGTGGTCAGCGAGATCTTCAGCGCGCCATCATGGATACCGGTCACCGCGTTATGTCTTGCCCCCGGATGAACGCGCACCGCGAGGGTGCAGCCGTCGGCGGTATCGCGCGCGGAGATCATTCGCTGCCAGCCGAGGCCGCCGGATACGATCGCTTGCCGAAGAGCGCGGTGCCGATGCGCACGCAGGTGGAGCCCTCTTCAATGGCGACGGCGAAGTCGTTGGACATGCCCATGGAGAGCTGCGTCAGCGTGGGACAGGCGGCCAGCGAGGCGTCGCGCAGGCGGCGCAGTTCGCGGAAGTAGGAGCGGGCGGGTTCGGGGTCCTCCGACCACGGCGGGACCGTCATCAGGCCACAGGGGATGAGCGATTCGAGCGATGCAATGGAGGAGAGCAGGGCAGGGAGTTCCGCGGGCGCGACGCCGTGCTTCGACTCTTCGTGGCTCAGCTTGACCTCGATCAGGATGGGAATCCGCTTGTGGAGCGCGCTCGCTGCGGCGTTCAGTCGCGTGGCGATCTTGAGCGAGTCGACCGAGTCGACGGCGTCGAACAGCTCTGCGGCTCGTGCGGTCTTGTTGGACTGCAGCGGCCCGATGAGGTGGAACGATGCGTCCCTCGGGTAGCTGCGCATTGGGTCGGCAAGAGCGCCGAGCAGCGCAGACTTTTCCGCGAACTCCTGCACCCGGTTCTCGCCGAAGAGGCGCAGACCGGCGTCATAGGCCTCCGCAACGGCAGCGGCGGGGTGCATCTTGCTGACAGCCATCAACGCGACCTCGGACTCGGAGCGCTGGGAGCGGCGACAAGCTTCGGCAATCTGTTCCCGAATGCCGGCGAGGATTGTTGCGAGAGACATACTAGAAGCATCTTATGGGTTTTGAGTCGATGTCGCTTCAGGAGAGAACAGAATGGGCGCACGCGTGTGGCCGGTCGTACTGCTGGTTGGATCCAACATCTTCATGACCTTCGCCTGGTACGGACACCTGAAGTTCAAAGAGGTGGCCCTATGGAAGGTGATCCTGGTGAGCTGGGCGATCGCACTCTTCGAGTACTGCCTGCAGGTTCCCGCCAACCGGCTAGGGTCGCGGGTGTACTCTCCGGACCAGTTGAAGGTGATCCAGGAGGTGATTACGCTCAGCGTGTTCGGCGTCTTCTCCGTCTACTACTTCGGCGACAGGCTGCACTGGAACCACGCGGCGGCATTCGCATGCCTGGCGATGGGCGCATTTTTCATGTTCCACAAATTCTGAACGGTAGCATTCTTACCGCTTGTCATTCTGACCCTGAGCTTGCCTCAGGGGAAGAATCCCCGCATTTCGCTCCCACCCACGCTCGCGATTTCAGACCTCAATTATGCTTACAAATTCAGACACAGGATTAGTTGAAGATTGCGCCCACGGTGTCATCCGTCGTCAGAACGACGCTGCAACTGTTGGGGCCCGGGGCGTTGATCGGCAGGACCGGTGTGCAGTTCGACGTCCATCCGCCGAAGTTAACTCCAGGCTCGGCTGGCGCCGTCACGGTAATCGCGGTTCCGATCGGGTAGGTCGCCACGCAGACGGAGCCGCCGGTAGTGGCCGCCGGTCCACAATGGATGACGTTCGCAGTCCCGGTGGCAGAAGGAGCGGTGATCAGCCAGCCGCTGTTATTCAGGCCTTCGTTATAGATCGTCAGCGTGGCTAGAAGTGCCGGCGCCTGCGAACCCTGGTAGCAGGTCCCAGGAGTTGGAGTGCTGCCTGGAGCAGGGCAGCTGAAGTTTGCCGTGGCGGTCTGGATCGTACCGTCGGTGCTCTTGGCTTCTGCAATGATGACGACGTTTCCGGCCCCGTAGGCGGTGACGATTCCAGCCGTGGCACCGGAGTTGCCGCCGCTGTTGGAGTTGACCGGGAATACGCTGGGCAACGAGGAAATCCAGGTCAGCGTCGGGGAGTTGGTGAGGTCGCGGACATAGGGAGCGGTAGAGAAGTTCCCAATGGCCAGAAACTGGCCGGTGTCCTGCAGATTGCCGACGGTGATGGAGCCGGGAATGATGGTGAGCGAGAGCAGCGGCTCCGGCGCAGACGTAATGGAGACGGCGACCGAAGCAGTACCGGTCACCACGCTTCCGTCGGAGTTAGTAAGCTCCACGGAGACGGTGCTGTTGCCCGCGGTGATGCCGGTGACCAATCCTGTGGCGCTGACGGTGGCGACGGACGGGATGCTGGAACCCCACTTGATCTGCGATGAACTAGTGACGTCCTGCTGCAGGCCGGTGCTGCCGGAGGTTGCCAGCGCGATGAACTGCCCGGTCTGACCCTGCGCGGATAGCGCCTGGGAGCCGGGAAGGATGGTGACCGAGGTGTATTGCTGGGTCGTTCCGCTTACAACGCTGAAGGTGGCTGTGCCGGTGACCACGCCTCCGCTGGTGGAGGTGTACAGGGCAGTGATGGTGGACGAGCCCTGGCCGACTGCGGTGGCAAGCCCGGTGACGGCGCCGATGGAGGCGATCTGCTGGCTGCTGGAACTCCAGGCAACCTGGTTGGTCAGGTTCGAAGTGGCGCCGGATGCCGTGGCCCCGACGGCGATGAACTGGGCGGTCTTGCCCGGCGATGCTACGGACTGCGTGCCCGGGATGACGGTGATGGAGGTGATGGCCGCGTTGCCCGTCCCCGTTCCGCTGCCGCCCGAGGCGCCCAGCGTGACGGTAACATCGGAGGTGGCCACAATGCCGTTGGATATGGCCGTGACCTGGGTGAATCCGGGGCCTACCGCGGTCGCGAGTCCAGAGGAGTTAATGACGGCGACGGACGGGTTGCCGGTGGACCAGGTGACGGAGTTGGAGATGTTGGAGGTCGTGACCGGGGCCGTGCCCATCTGGGTCTGTCCGAAGGCGGTGAACTGTACCGTCTGGCCGATGCCCGTCAAGACCGTCGTTCCCGCCGCCGGGAGGATCGCGATGGACTGGAGCGTGGTGCAACCGGCGAGTACAAGGGTGGCCGACACGGCGGCCAGCGAGAGCATGAGAGACACAGGGCGGCGCAGGATCATGGGAAATCTCCTGCACCCAAACTACTTAACCCGCTCGGCAGAAGACCATTCCACTTTAGGCACCAATCTGCAACTTTGGTGCAGCTTGATGGCGGAATGGTTAACTGCGGCGGAAGCCTGTAGCGAACACCGAAGATTATTTCTTGGGGACTGCCAGGGGGAGTTCCACGGTACCCGATGTGTTGGCTACGGTGTCGAAGAGGCCGGCATGGAGCTTGAGCTGCCCGCTGGGTAATGGAATGGGCAGATAGAAGCGGAAGGGCGTCTTCATAAACTCGTCGTACTCCGGGGGAGTGAGCACGAGCTTGATGGTCTGGCTGCGGGCGACGATCAGATTGGAGTAGAGGTCGTATGCGCCGAGGTCAAACTCGAGGCTGGCGGTGCGTTTGCCATCGGGGCCCTCCGAAAAGCCAATCTGAGTGGGATCGAAGCGGAAGATGACGTCGTAGGGCGCGCCTTTCAGGGACTTCTCGAGTTTCTTCGTGTCCGAGTTGTTCGCCGGTTTCATCGCGGCCTCGGCCGCAGCATACGCGTCGGAACTGGATGGCGGGGTGGGCTCAACCTCGAGGTCAAAGAGGAGCTGGGTGGTGGGTAGCGCGCCAAGGCGCATCGGCCCCTGCGGAAGATCGGCTTTCAACATTCCATCCGGCGGCCGTGGAGTGTCGTCGTCGTACCCGGTGCGGTAGGTGAGGTTCACTCCGGAGCGGCGGCACACGATCTTGATCGTGTGGAAGTGCGAGTCCTCCCCCGGGCGGGTCGGAACGAAGGAGAGTGTGTAAAGGTCCGAGCTGCGGGCGACGATGGCGGCGATCTCGCCCTTGATGTCATTGGTGTTGTCATAGGTTCCGCCAGTCTGGTCGGCGATCTCCTGAGTCATCAGCGTCCCAAGCCCAAGCGCGTGGATCCCGTTAGGATCGACGGGATAGATGGCGATCTGTTCGCGGGAGAAGATTTCGTAGAGGTCCACCAGGCGGTGAACGATGGACATGTCAGGCGGCGGCGGCACCTTCCCCCCGGTCAACCCCGACCATTCATATCCGCCGTCCCGGTCGATCATCATCGGAATGAATCCCTGCATCCAGATCAGGTTCTTCCGGCCATGGATGCCTGCGACGTAGGCTGCGAGCTGCTCCATCGCGGCGATATGGAAGATCTTCTCACTGGGACCACGGTAGTCCTTTCCGACGATCGGCTGAATGCGCGCGGCGGCGGCAGCGGCAGCGTTGCCATCGGTGGTGAAGCCCTGCACCAGCTCGAGACCGGTGACGCTGCAATAGGAGAAGATTGCAACCTCCGTGCCGAGCGTCATGCTGCGCAAGTAATCGAGCATGGCGGCGGGGACAAAAAACCCAGGAGGCGGTGCAAGGTCAACGACGGGCCGCTGCACAAGGAATACCTCCACCGGACCCTTGGCGGGCAAGCTCTGCGCGTTGGTGTAAGTGTTGGGCGGGAGGGGTCGAGCGGGGGCCGGAGGGGCGGTCTTGCCGACCTCATAGAAGCTGCGGATAGATTGGGGTTTGCCGTCCTCTTCGATGGTGAAGTCGTCGCGAGTGAGCCCGGTAACGGGCTGGCCCTTGTCGTCGGTGGCGAGCACGTCGATGATGGTCTCGCGCGAGTAGACGTGGATGGTAGGAGCGGCAGCAGTGGGTGCGGGCTGCGGGGATTGGGCGTAAACCCAGGTCTCAGAGGCGACCAGAGTGGCGAGCAGCAGGAGTGGGGTCAGGGCCGGTCTGGTCAGGCTCAAATCGGCTCCTCCGGACGTATGGAGGATTGAACCAGATTCGGGGTAGAGATGACAAACTAGCGCGCATCTCAAAGGGTGCCCCATGGTCGCTGGCGGCGAACATCGGGCACCCGGTCAGGGCTTGGTCATTGCGCTGGGGCGGCGGGGACGATGGGCCCTTTGCTATTAGGTGGGTCGGTCGGGTTGAACCGCCTGGCCAGCTCCGGCGTGGAGACTACCTCGGCGGGGGCTGGGTTGTCTGCCTTGGTCACCTCCGCGCCGAAGACGTAGCTGGGGCCGAACATGTTGCTGGTAAAGATGACCAGCGACTTGTCCGGGGAGAAGCGGACGTTGGGCTCCTCGCGATAGTAGTGGTGGCTCATGTTGACCAGGTGCTCGGAGTGGAAGACACCGGGCTGCCAGAAGTCGGGGCTGTTGAGGGCGTCTTTGGCCACGGGGAATTTGACCGGGTGGAAGAGCTCGATCCACTCGCCGTCCTTTGCCTTGGCCACCTGGCCGGGATCGCCGCCGTCTCCGGTGAAGAGGTCGAGGTCCTTGGTCAGGTTGAAGTGAATCGACCACTCGTCCCGCTGCATGTGGTAAGCGATGCGCTGGCCGGTCTTCACATTGCGACCGGCGAGGTAGAAGTCTTCGCCTTTGGGCGGCTGCCAGTCGTACCAGATGGTCTCGCCGTCAAGTCCCCAGAACTCGTGGCCGGCGATCTCGTTGGCCATGGTGCGCTTGTGGATCAGCGTGTTGTGGGTGCCGTCGGTGTGGATCATCCAGATGCGGTCAACCTTCTCCCAGGAGCCTTCGTGGCAGTACATGAGCAGCTGAGGATCGGTGGGCGAGAAGAGCAGATGGTTGACCCAGTCGGTGGAGTGGAGCAGCGGCTTGAGGGTGCCTGGTTTGAGGCCATTGGGGCCGGGCGCGAGCCGGAGGGTGAAGAGAACAAGCGGCAGGCGGGCGGCCAGGCGGACAGCCATCATCTGGCCCTTGTTGGTGGGCTGATAGTGCGGGCCCTGGACTGCTGAGCCGACTCTGTTGTCGGTAGCCCCAGCGGGTTGCGCGGGCGCGGGGACGGCGGCGGCGCCATATTCCTTGCCGGTGGGCGGGCTGTCGATGTAGGTGCCGGCAACCAGGGTTTCATCGGCGTTGACGCTGACGACGGACATGCTGGAGGTGTTGGGGATCTTGGGGAGGTCGACGAGCTTGGTGATGGCGCCGGTGTTGGTGTCGGCCTTGTAGACGGAGGTGACGCCGGCGGCGTTGGTGGCGGTGTAGAAGACGCTGTTGGTCTTGTGCCCGGCGACCATGGCGTGGACGACGCCCGGGGTGCGGGGGCCGGTGGATGCGCTGGGGTCAGCAGGCGGATTGGCCACCAGGAGCTTGGTGGCGCGCGTGGCCATGTCCATCACGTGGATGCCGTCGGGCGCAGTGTAGATCATCTGCTTGTTGTCCGGCGTATAGGCGTTGATATTGAAGTAGAAGCCGCCGGAGTTGGGCTCGTCGCTCAGGCGCCAGACGCGATGGCCGGTGTCCTTGTCGACCCAGGAGCGCGGGGGCATCGGGTCTCCGGGCTTGGTCTGCGCGAGGCAGGCGAGGGGAAGCAGGACGAGGGCGAGGGCTACGGCTGGGTTCGGGCGCATGACTGCTTCTGGATACGGCTGCCGCGGGGAAAAAGACGCGGGCACTCCGTGCCGTTCTCGACGCCTCGCGTGAAGGCAGGAGTAAATCCCCTTCGCGACGAAAACGGCAAGGCCGCCGCGGAAGTTGTCCGGCGGCGGCCTCGCGAACGTCAGGTATTGAGGTTGAGGGTACAAGGTAGGCGGTACAGTGCAACAGCGCGTTGCAGACCTCACCTGACACTTGAGGGTTCGGTGGGGAGCCGGAACCGCAAGATTAGCGATAGTCGCGGTCGCGGTCGAAACGGTGCGCGCGGACCCATTCGTCGTGACGGATCACGGCTTCACGCCGGCCATAGTAGCCATACGGCGCAACGTAGACCGGAGCGCGATACTCAGGCACCACGACGACCGGTGCGGGGCGTCCGAAGCGGAGTCCGACGAAGACCTGTGCTTGAGACTTGGTGGGGGCCGCGAACAAAAGAGCGCCGGCGGCGACGGTGGCCACGAGGGCTTTGGCGATGGTTCCTTTTACGTTTGCGAGTTTCATAACGGCCTCCTGACTACACACGAATGAACACGGGTTTGGTCGCGTGGGTTGTGCGCAACTTTTGCGCGGACACTGTGTAGCGCTGCGGCTGGCATTGGCGGAGCGAGTGGCGTAGAAGGGACAGATGGAGATTTTGACTGCGGCGGAGATGAGTGCGGTGGACCGGCGGACGGCCGAGGAGTTCGGCGTGCCGCTGGCGACGTTGATGGAGAACGCGGGCGGCGCAGTGGCCACGTTTTGCCTGCGGCAGGTTCCGGAGGCGCAGCGCGTGGTGCTGCTATGCGGCAAAGGCAACAACGGCGGCGACGGCATGGTGGCCGCGCGGGTGCTGGCGGAGGCCGGCGTGGACGTGGAGGTGCTGCTGCTGGGCCGCGAGGAGGACGTGCAGGGTGAGGCGGCAGAGGCATTGCGCCGGCTGCACGCCGAGGCCCCGGCGGTTGCGATTACAGCCGTCGTGGATGAGAGTGGCCTGGCTGCCGCGAGCGCGACGATTGCCGATGCGGACTTGCTGATCGATGCGCTGGTGGGGACGGGATTCAAGCCGCCGCTGCGAGGGCTGGCCGCTGCCTTGCGCGAGAGTGTCGAGCGAGCCAGCGCTCTGGTGGTGGCGGTGGATGTGCCGAGCGGGTCGGATGCGGACTCGATGGAGCAGCGCGCGGAGGGGGCCTATCGCGCCGATGCTGTGGTGACATTTACCCGGCCCAAACTGGCGCACGCGTTTGGGCACCTGACGCGCACTACCTTTGGGCCGGTGGTGGTGGCGGAGATCGGGTCGCCGGATGCGGCGGTGGCCTCGGCGAGTGGGCTGACGTGGGCGGGCGCGTCGAAGGCGATTGCCGAGCGGCCGCGCGAGGTGAATGCGAACAAGGGAATCTACGGCCATGTGTTGGTGATCGGCGGAAGCTATGGCAAGGCAGGCGCACCGGCGATGGCGTCGCTGGCAGGATTGCGCGCAGGCGCGGGTTTGGTGACGGCTGCGGTTCCGGCGAGCATCGTGGATACAGTGGCCGGCGTGACGCCGGAGCTGATGGTGGTCCCTCTGGAAGAGTCTTCGGTGGAAGGTAAGACCGCTGTTGGATTCGGCGCCGTGTCGCTTGCAAACATGGAGAGTGGGCGGCTGGCGCGGCTTTTGAAGGGGATCAAAGTGGTTGCGCTGGGGCCGGGAATCTCAACCGAGGGCGACGCATCCAATTTTGTGCGCAGATTGGTTACAGAATGCAGGCTTCCGATGGTGATCGATGCGGACGCGCTGAATGCGTTTGCGGGATGGGCCGCAAAGCTGAACGGTGAAGGCCGCGTGATGGTGCTAACGCCGCATCCGGGAGAGATGGCGCGGCTGACGGGGATGACGATCCAGGAAGTGGAGGCGGACCGCGTGGGGTTGGCGCGGCGGTTTGCGACCGAGCATAAGCTGACGCTGGTCCTGAAGGGTTGGCGGACACTGGTCGCGCATCCCGACGGCCGGGTGGCGGTGAATACCAGTGGCAATCCGGCGATGGCGAAGGGCGGCAGTGGCGATATCCTGACGGGGATCGTCGCGGCGATGCTGGCGCAGTATGCTGGCGCAGGAAATGTGGACGATGTGGCGCGGGCGGTGGAGACAGCGGTCTATTTGCACGGGCTGGCAGCGGATTTTGCGGCGCATGCGATGGACGAGCATACGGTCCTCGCTACCGACACGGTGATGCACTTGAGCGACGCGTTTCGCTATCGGGTGAAGGACGCCGATGGGCTAACGTGGATATGCGGGTTGAACGACGGGGGATTGGCGCGATGAGGGAACGGAAGTTCAAGACGAGGTCGGTGGAGGGGACGCTAGAGTTGGCGGAGCGGATTGCGGAGATGCTGACGCCGCCGATGGTGGTGATTCTGCGCGGCGAAGTGGGAGCAGGCAAGACCACTCTGGTGAAGGGCATTGCGGCTGCGCTGGGCGCGGCAACGGAGGACGAAGTAACCAGCCCGACGTTCACCATCGTGCATGAGTATGTGGGCACGAAGGTGCGACTGTTTCATCTCGACCTGTACCGGCTGGAGACCGAAGAGCAGATCGCCGTGCTGGGACTGGACGAGATGGCGGGGTATGAAAACTCGCTGGTGCTGGTGGAGTGGGGCGAGCGCTTCGAGAGCGTGGTGAAGATGGCCAGCGCGGAAATCTACATGGAGCACGGCGAGGGCGACGAGCGTGGGTTTGTGGTACGAGTGAAGCCTTGACGATGCACCCCTAGGGAGACTCAGAACAAGTCCCTGCTTTGAAAGGACGTGGCTTTAGCCACGTCGCAAACGGTTCAAAATCAATCGGGCTTTAGCCCCTGAGGGAATGTCCGATCACTTGTTCAGACCTTCCCTGAGCAGGAATTATGCTGCAGGTTTGAAGATGGGACCTTTGGTGCGACCCGCATAGCGGTAGATGGCGCACTCTTCGTCGCCGGTAGAGCCGTACTCGCGCTGGCGGGCAATGGCTTCGAGGTCGGCGGCGTGGTCTTCCGGGGTCATCTTGACGTCGTCGAGGAAGAGCTGCGCGAAGGCGGGGTTGCGGTCGAGGACGTTGGCACACTCCGCGTTGACGTAGATGAGGTCGAGGGCCGGCGGTGCTTTGCTCCTCACTCGTGACGATGAGGACGCCACGAGTGGGGCACCCAACTGTGTCTCGATGTTGCGCAACAGTTTGCGGAGCACTGGCGCTTCAAACGGGTGGAAGAGGAAGAGCAGCGTAGGCGTGGCGGGGAAGATGTAGTCCAGGGCGTCCTGCTCGAGCACTTCGATAGGCGCGAGCGGCGCGGCGGTGGGGTCGGAGGCGCGGGCAGCGGTCCAGTGGGCAACATTGGCGCGGGCAACGCCGGCCAGCGCGGGGTTGAGCTCTATGCCGATGACCTTGCGAAAGTGATACTCGCTGGCGACCAGCAGGCCGCGTCCCTTGCCGGCGCCGATGTCGATGAAGGTATAGCTGGAGATCGGGTGCGGCGGTATGGTCTCGCGCCACTGGTGGATGAGCGAGCGGAGGATGCTGGGCGCGACGCCGTAGTAGGCGGTGACGTGCTCGTCGTTGGCATGCCCGGTCACGAGGTGCTTGGCAGGAACCAGGCCGCTGGTGTCCACGCCGTGCATCTGGTCGAAGGGGTGGATAGGGAACTCGGTGAGCGTGAGCCGGTCGCGAGGGCGCGTGGGAGCCGGCGCCAGGCTAGGCCTTGATCTGGATGAGGCCATGGGCCGGCTTTCTGGAGTCGAACGGATTGCTGAGGCGGGCTCGGCCCTCAGGCGAGATACGGCCCGGATTCCAGGCAGGCTCGGCGAGAAGTGAGACCGCTGTCCGGCTGATGGTTTCAAAGGCCGCGAGGCGGTTTTGAATCTGGGCGACGAGCGCTGCGCCGTCCGACTCCGGGTCGGCGATTTGAGCGAGCGTGAGTTCGACGTGGACACGGTGGCGTGGCGGCACGCCCGGGATGCCTGCGCCGGGGGCGTCGGGATCGGGATCGATGGAGACGCAGTGGACGAGGCCGAGGTCGACGATGTTCAGGGGAACCGCAGCGTCGTAGCAGTCGCGCAGGGCGGCTAGGATATCGCCTTCGGTGAGGCTCGCGGCTGAGACGGCTGGGTGCATGGGCTCCTGTACTCGATGGTACAGGGTGCGGGGAATTCGTTCTGCGAGAGCGATAGCAGCTTTTCTGTTGGCGTATAGCCGTCTTCTCTTTCTTACGGCTTGTCATTCTTCCCCTGAGCGTGCCTCAGGGAAGAATCCCGTCCGAAATGTTTAACGCTTGTCATTCTGAGCGCAGCGAAGAATCCCCGCATTCCGCTCCCGCTCAAGCTCAATGTCAGGTTGCTAATATGCCGACAACTTTAGACTCACAACACTAGCGGTTTGCGGAAACGCTCTGCACCCAGGCAGAGAGTTCGCCGGGAGAGCTGATCTTTGCGCACATGAGTTGATGCATCAGCGCGCGTGTGCGGACGGCGGCGAAGGGTACATCGATGCGCGTGCCGGCATGCTGGTAGGGCAGCTTGACGATGTAGCCAGGCCGATCGTCGAACTGGCCGCCGTGGCTGGCGTCCTCCTCTTCGGGAGTCCAACCGGGGGCGCCAGACCAAAGCAGCTTGGTGCGCCACGAGTGGTCCCCCATGACCACGATGGTGGAGCGGTCCCACTCGCCCTGCGCTTCCAGCACGGACCGCACGTGGGCAAGGTACCGGTCAGAGAGCGCCAGGTTATCCAGATAGGTCGAGTTTCTCGGGTCCAGGGCTCCCGTGACGCGGTTATAGATACCGCCAGGATGGGGGATGGGCATGTGGATCAACAGGAAGGTGGTGGTCTTGTCCGCGAGCATCCGGTCGGCGGCGGTGTAGAGCTGGAGGTAGTCGGTGCGATGGAGTTGGGCTTCTCGCCCCTCTGGCTCAGAGATCCCGAGCCCTCGGGCAATGCGGTACCGAGTCTGTTCCAGCAGACTGCGGTATGGCTGGTTGGCACCCGACTGCAAGGCCCAGAAACATTGGTCGAGGACCTCTGGGAGGATGCGGCAGTATGGGTTATGCCAGCCGGCGACGCCGGTCCTATAGCCGAGTTGGAGGGCATCCTGAAAGATTGTGTCGCGCTGATTGAATGCCTGCCATGTGCCATCCTCCGGATTTCGGAGCGAGAGCGAACGGCCATCGGCGGACGAGCGGATCTGGTTGGCTGGGCGTCCTGCGATGAGAGAGGGGAGTACGATGTCGGTCCGAATTCCCGCGGGAAGGACCTGGGAGAAGACGCTGGCCTGCGCAGCCAGGTGGTCGAACTCCGGCAGTGCGAGGCCAGGAGACCTCTGTCCGTAGACCTGATCGTAGGAGAGTTCATCCAGCACCAGCCAGATGACGCGGGGCCGCTGCATCTGCAAGGTGAGAGCTGCGGATTCCGGCGCGTGTGCTTGCAACGGCGCGTTGAGCGAACGTGCCTGCCAACCGAACCAGGCCAACTCGCAGAGGATCAGGATTCCGACCATGGCGACCGCGGACAGCCCAGACGACAGCATCTTCCGGGCACGGTCAAAATGGGCGGTGTACTCGGGTCGCCAGAGGGCAATGGAGAGCAGGTAGAGGATCGAACAGAGGCCAAGGACCACGAGGTTGGCGGTGCGCAGTCTTTCGCCGTCGGCGAGAAGCGCCCAGGTCTTGAGGGCCACGGAAGGTAAGAACAGTATGAACCCTGACCACAGAGCAACGCGGGCCCGAACGGATCGTTCCGTGGCGAGCAAGAGAAACACGGTCACGAGCCAAAACAAGCAGAAGTCGAAGACGACTGGGGCGAAAAGCGACCAGGCTGTTCCGCTCCAGTGATACACCGTGGAATGGCTGTGCGACACCAGCGGCGCTACCAGCCACAGATTGCATAAGGTGGTCATGCCGAGCGCGACCGCAACGGAATCGAAGATCGCCCTCGTCCCTCGACGCGATTGCGGCGCCTGGTTGGAGTGGGGCGAATCGAACTCCCCGATTGCCAGCAGGTCCTGGTGCGAATGTAAAAGGTGGCTCACGTCTGCCTTTGTCGTGCAGCCCTTTGGCGGGCAACAAGCTATTGGTTTTTGTCGTGCCGTGTGCTGGCGGCGTGGGAGCGACTGGAGCCGGAGAAGAAGGAAGCAAGACGCCGCCGGAGACAAAAGAGCATGCCGGCCAACATGGCGCTCATACTCTGGTAGACCAGCAGGCCGGAGCCAGGATCGATATAGGCATGCGCGCGAGGTTCAAGAGCGCAGAACAGAGCGCCGGCGAAGAGACAGGTGAGAATGACATGGATGGCTTGTGCTGTTGCCCTGGAATGCGACTGCTGGACGCGCGTCGGCATTTTGCTGTTTGTGCTCGATGTCCACATATATTGCTAAACATCGGCTGGGAAAAAATGTTCTGTAGCCGGCGTTACGTTCCCCCGCCGTTGCCGTCCCGGATTGGGACAGCGGACGAGGTGCGGCTTGGTATCGATCAGAGGAGTCAGGTGGTATCGCCGTTAGGAGGTGTGCCGACGCGCCAGTGGCACTCCCATTTCCATTCTGGGATTCGTATAGCGTAGCGTTGCCGTATACGGTTGGACCCTTGAGAAAATGGGGAGACCACGCGGTGTCCACATTGGGGGCACCACCGGATTCACGCTGCGAGGACGATGAGATGCGGAAAGGGTCTACGAGGAAACCACCAGCGGACGAGCCCGCGACGCAAGGCAAGAACTACATTACGCCGAGCGGGCTGCAGCGTCTGAAAGACGAGCACCGGTTTCTGCTCACCAGGGACCGCCCGGCCGTGAAGGAGGTGGTGGCGTGGGCTGCTGGCAACGGCGATCGCAGTGAAAACGCCGACTATCAGTACGGCAAGCGGCGGCTGCGGCAGATCGATGGGCGGATTCGCTTTCTCACCCAGCGAATCGAAGCCGCGGAAGTGGTGGACCCGGAAGCCCCGAGAGCGGGTCAGCCGGCGACCAGGGCATTCTTCGGGGCGACCGTGCGCTATGCTAATGCCGCGGGAGCGGAGCGAGTGGTGAGCATCGTAGGCGTCGACGAGGTCGATCTCAGCCGCAACCACATCAGTTGGATGTCACCTCTGGGGCGCGCGCTGATGAAGTCGGCAGCGGGTGACACCGTAGTTCTCCAGGCGCCGGGCGGGACAGAATACTTGACGGTGCTGGAAGTGGGTTACGAGCGCATTTCTGTGGAGCCGTTCCGTGAACCACCTGGATCCGAGGCCTCCGCAAAGAGACTCTCGCCCACGCTCACCTGACGAGGAAGAGACGATGCGGCACAGATAGTGAAAGGGCGACGCCGGTAATAGCGCGCTATCTTGCGGTTTCCTGCTCCTGCATACGGAGCGACCCATTACACCCCGAGTTCGCTGCGGATGGCATCAGCAATCGCGTCGGCATGGTATCGCATCAGCGGTTCGGATTCGGCTTCGATCATCACGCGCGCCAGCGCCTCCGTGCCGGAGTAGCGGATCACGACGCGGCCGGAGTCGGCGAGTTCCTGCTCGGCAGCGGCGATGGCTGCGGCGACAGCGGGGATACCCTCCAGCGGACGTTTTTCGCGGACATGTACGTTGACGATCACCTGGGGAAAGGTCTTGAGGTCGGCCGTGAGTTCGGCCAGCGACTGACCGCTGCGGTGCACAATGTCCAGCAGCAGCAGCGCGGTGAGCAGGCCATCGCCCGTGGTGGATCGACCGGTGAAGAGGATGTGGCCGGACTGTTCGCCACCCAGGGCCGCGCCGGTGGCGAGCATCTGCTCCAGCACGTACTTGTCGCCCACCGGAGCGCGCAGCATCTTGATGTTGCTGCGCTTGAGTGCGGCCTCCAGCCCCATATTGGACATGGTGGTGGCCACCACGGTGGCGTTGGTCAGCAGGCCCCTGGCGGCCAGGTCGCGTGCGGCCAGCAGCAGCACGGCGTCGCCATTCACCACCTTGCCATTTTCATCCGCAAACAGCGCGCGGTCGGCGTCGCCGTCGAAGGTGATGCCCATGGTGGCTCGCTGGGCGACCACCTCTTTGGCAACAATGCCGGGGTGGAGCGCACCGCAGTTCTCGTTGATGTTGCGGCCGTTGGGGGTCACATGGCTGAGGATGACTTCGCCGCCGCCGTTGGCGTTCAGCAGCGCAAACAGTTCCGGCGCGATGGAACTGGCGGCTCCGTTGGCGCAGTCCACGACGAGGCGGTGGCCATCCAGCGAGAGGCCGGGGACGGCGGCCAGCAGGAAGCGGACGTATTCGGCGCGGTCGGCATCGTTCACCTCCGGCGGAACGTGGTCCGACGTCCGCTGTCCGATGTCCGTGGAAGCCGAAAGGTGGCGGAAGATCTCCGCTTCAATGGCGAGTTCGGTCGAGTCGGGGAGCTTGTAGCCATCTGGGCCGAAGAGCTTGATGCCATTGTCCTGCCACGGATTGTGCGAGGCGGAGATGACCACGCCGGCGGAGAAGTTGTGCGCACGCGTCAGGCAGGCGACGGCGGGCGTGGTGATCACGCCGGCGCTCTCGACCGTAGCGCCGCCAGAGGTGAGTCCCGCGGTCAGCGCCGCGGCAATCCAGTCGGACGACTCGCGCGTGTCCTGACCGATGAGGACGCGGGGGGACTGGCCGAGGTGGTGCGCCAGGGCGAGTCCGACGGCGTGGATGGTGGTGGGATCGAGCGGGGCCTGGCCTGCGATACCGCGAATGCCGTCCGTTCCAAACAACTTCTTCATCAATAGTTCTCCACTAGGGGGCGCGGAACAATGGCGGCATTGGATAGGCCGGCACTTCAGTGCCGGCATCCACCTTCGCTAAATCAACGCGGGCTTTAGCCCCTGCGACCTGCTCTTCGACCTGTTCAACACCCTCCTAGAAAGAGTACCTCAGTTGTCTTTGGCCGGACCGCAACCAAGACACAGGCGCGTTCCTCCACACTCGCCATTACCCGCACATTTCGCTTGCCCGCAATCCTCACCGGCTATACTGGTCCGTTCCCACCTCACGGAGGTTCTGTGCAGAGCATTCTTCGGCCCCTATCCCTGCTGGCTCTCCTTGCCGCCATCCCCGCTCCCTGCCAGATCTCCACCTCCATCCAGGTCGGCAAGCCGGACACGCCGGTCGTCGGCCTGCCCTTCACTGCGGACCAGACCGTGCACACCGTCACCCACCTCGCCAACGGCACGCTCATCACCCACCAGATGCAGGGCCACATGTACCGCTCGGCCGAAGGCGTGGAGCGCTACGACGGCGACATGCCATCCTCCGACCCGGCCCAGCCCGACCCCACCACCATGGTCCTCATCATTGACCGCACCAGGCACACCTCCATCCTGCTCAACTCCAGGCTCAAAACCGCCGTCCGCCAGGACCTCCCGCCCGCGGCCACCGTCACCGTCAATCTGCTCCCACTGCAGATTCCGGCCCAGCAGCGTCAGATCAAGCCAGAGAACCTCGTCACCACCGACCTCGGCAAGCAAACCGTGGAGTTCCTCGACATCGTCGGCAAGCGCGTCTCCGGAGCCATCCCCGTCGGCAAGGTTGGCAACGATCAGCCCCTGCCCGTCACCCTGGACGTCTGGTACGCTCCGTCGCTCAAGCTCATCATCAAGCAGATCGACAAGAATCCCCTCGGCGGCGATCGCACCTTCGAACTCACCAACATCCGCAGTGTGCTGCCGGACCCACAACTCTTCCTGATCCCCGACGGCTACACGATCACCGA